>Ga0187779_10001989_pt1 | contig 12684 bp, 13 predicted proteins | sample 1015_Q2_SP10_10__FD_132435 | JGI IMG/M metagenome (GOLD analysis project Ga0187779, IMG submission 132435) | Tropical peat soil microbial communities from peatlands in Department of Meta, Colombia - 1015_Q2_SP10_10_MG | ecosystem: Environmental > Terrestrial > Soil > Wetlands > Peat | place... | reverse complement strand
TCCGCAAACCCCGCCAGGCCCGGAAGGGAGCAACGGTAGCGGATCAGCTTCGTGTGCCGCGGAGTACCCGAAGTTCCTATCCCCGCTCTGCGGCATCGGGCGACACGAGCGGTTTCGAATGAGCTACAAAGTCATCGCGCGCAAATACCGGCCGCAAACATTCGCCGAGATCGTCGGCCAGCAGCACGTTACGCGGACGCTCGCCAACGCCATTGAGTCAAACCGCGTCGCTCACGCCTACATTTTTTCCGGTGCGCGCGGTGTCGGAAAGACAACTGCCGCACGTATTCTTGCCAAGGGTCTGAACTGCGCGAAGGGACCAACTCCGGAGCCCGATAACACGTGTGATTCTTGCCGCGAGATCTCTGCCGGAACCTCGCTCGACGTTCTCGAGATTGATGCAGCATCGAACCGCGGTATCGAACAGATTCGCGAGTTGCGGGAAATGGTCCGCTATGCGCCGGCGGCTGCGCGCTACAAAGTCTTCATCCTCGACGAAGCGCATCAGCTGACGGACGAAGCCTCGAATGCGCTGCTCAAGACCTTAGAAGAGCCTCCCGAACGCGTGGTGTTCATTCTTGCCACGACACGCGCGGAAGATCTCGTTGAGACCATCAAATCCCGCGCGCAGCTTTTTCAGTTTCGTTTGCTCACGTTCGGTGAGATCTCCGCGCAGATCGAGAGAATCGCAAAGGCCGAGAACCTTCAGATCGATTCCGGTGCCGTCGCTGTGCTTGCGCGTGCGGCGGAAGGCAGTCTTCGCGACGGACTTTCCTTGCTCGAACAGGCGATCGCTTACGCCGGCGATGCGATTGGCAACGCCCAGGTGCGGGAACTGCTTGGCATCGTCGCCGAGAGCTGTCTGGATGAACTTGTGGGCGCGATTGCCGCTCAGTCCTCGGAACGCGCATTCACATTGGTTCATCGCCTCCTCACGGACGGTCAGAACCTGCAGCACTTCTGTCGCGAAGCGATCCGCCATGTGCGCAACCTGCTCGTCGCGCGCGTGTCCGGTGCCAACTCCGAGTTAATTGCTGCGCCCGAGGACGAACGCCCGCGCCTTGCCGAACAGGCCACCTGGTTCAGCGAAGAGGACCTTACCCGTTTCTTCAGCATTCTTCTTGCTACCGACGACGATCTGCGCCGCAAGCCCGATCAACGCCTGCACCTTGAGCTGGGCTTGTTGAGGATGATCAACGCCCAGAGGCTTGTGCCGCTCGAAGACGCACTCAGCGAGCTGCGCGGCGAGCATCGTTCCAAAAAGGCTGCGCATTCTGCCGCAGCCGCCCCTGTCTCCGGTGCACGTTCCACACCGTCGGCCGCTTCCTCTTCTGCGGGAGCCGCGGTTCGCCTCGCACCGACATCGGATCCGACCTTGGCCTCGGTCCCCTCCGTTCCGCGCCCCGCCTCGACGGTCCCGGTTCCCGCCTCGCCTCCCCGCATTGTCGCCCGCGCCGCCGAAGATCCCGCGAGTGGCTTGGCCCGAGCGCAATTCGAGGCCGTCAAGAGCGCTTTGCAAAATTCGCGACTGCTGTCGTCGTTTCTCGAACAGGCCACGCGTTGCGAAACGGAAGCCGGCGAGTTCCGCATCTTCTTTTCGACCGAGAATCGCACTCTGACCGAAATGCTCCCGCGCGAAGCGATGGAGCGTTTGCGCACAGTGGTCAACCAAGTCTTCGGTCAGCCTCTACGTGTCTGTGTTAAACTGGAATCACGGGGAGTTCGCAGCGGTGAGTTGCGAGCCCGATTTGAAGAGGATCCGATCGTTAGGGCAATGCTTGAGAAATTTGGCGGTAAGATTTCCAGGGTCAAACGCCCGGGCGAGGAATAAGGCATGGAAGTAAAAGCCCTGCAGCAAATGCTCGCGCAGTTCCGGCAAGTGCAGGAGAGCCTTGAAAAGCGCATCGGCGAAATCAGTGTCGAGGCATCGGCCGGCGGCGGGATGATCACGATCAAGATGAACGGACAGAAGCAGCTGACCGACTTGCGCATCGAACCGGATATCTTCAAGAGCAAAGATCAAGAGATGCTGCAGGAATTGATGCTGGCGGCCGTGAACGAGGCCAGCCGCCGCGTAGATGAAGAGCTGTCGCGGCAGATGAAGGATCTCACCGGCGGCATGCCGGGCATCCTGGGCATGAAAATCCCCGGTTTATTCTAGAAGCAAGGGCTTTGTCTACGCCCGCCCTTCCGAGACGTCGACGTTCCGCTGATTTTTTCATTCCCAGAAAAGAAAAGGCGGAGCGACCGCTCCGCCTCTTCTTTTCAAAACACTCGCCTTAATGCTGTGGCGGCGGTCCCATGCTGGTGCGGTGAAACAATCCGATCAACACCGTGCCCGTCAGCACATGGCCGTCCATGGCCTTTTGCACGTCATCGCGGCTCGCCCCTTTCGGTAGATCGAGCTTCGTATCCAGCGCGAATAGCTCGAAGGTGTAATGGTGCGAAGGACCCGGAGGGGCGCAGGGGCCGAAGAACATGGGCTGGCCCGTGATGTTGGCCGCTTGTACGCCCACGGTCGAGTCTGCCTTGATACCCTCGGGAAGCGAGGTAGCGTCACCCGGAATATTGAAGATCATCCAATGGGTGATGTCGTTAAAGGCTTTTCTTGCATGCGCGTCAGGATCGTGCAAAAGCAAAACGAAACTCTGTGTACCTGCCGGCGCATTCACCCAGGCTAGCGGTGGCGAAGTCATGTTCGCTGGTTGGGCCATGGTTCCGCCTGGCGCACAGGTGTATTTGTCGGGAATCATCGTTCCGTCTCCGAACGCTGAGCTGGACAGCTGCAGCTGCGGTCCCATCATGGGACCGCCTCCTCCCGGGCGTCCCCCTGCTGGCGGCGGGCCTTGCTGCGCGAAAGCAGAACTCATGACTGCGGCTAGCAGAATCGACAACACTGAGAGCGGTCCCACCTTTCTCATTGACATTCCGTCTTCCTCCCTTTCCGCTGCTGGAAGAGCTCCAGAGTCGGTTCGTCCCCACAAGGCGCCGATTGTAACTCCCGCGCAGGGGGCGGGCAATCTCACATCTGCCATCTAGACGGCCCTCCACCGCGTTGCGTTTCATTTGGTGGCCAAAACGAACACGACTCTGCAATAATCTCCTGCGAGAAGATTCATGCCTGATTTTTCACCTTCGGTCACACGATTGATCGACGAACTAAAGCGCCTGCCTGGCATCGGCCAGAAAACGGCGCAGCGCCTAGCGTTCTACTTGCTGCGGGTGGATCGCGCGCAGGCGCTGGCGCTGTCGGAAGCGATCCGTGAGGCCAAGGAGCGGGTCCGCGAGTGCTCGATCTGCAACAACCTCACCGACAGCGATCCCTGCATTTTCTGTTCGAGCGCAACGCGCAACCGAAACATCATCTGTGTCGTGGAAGATGCGACGAACATCCAGGCCATCGAGAAAACGCGACAGTTCAGCGGCGTCTACCACGTGCTGGGCGGTGCCCTGTCTCCGCTGCAAGGCATTGGGCCCGATCAATTGAAAATTAAGAACTTGATCGAACGTCTGAAAAGCGGCACCGTCGAAGAAATCATTGTGGCTACCAATCCCACTGCAGAAGGCGAAGCCACGTCAGTTTATCTCTCGAAACTGATTAAGCCTCTCGGCGTTCGGGTCACGCGCATCGCCATGGGCATCCCGGTCGGCTCCGATCTGGAATATGCCGATGAAGTCACCATGCTAAAGGCCATGGAAGGTCGCCGCGATCTCTAATCGCGCGATGGGCATTTCCTGCCCACTTTGGAAAGGGTCCGGCACGTCGTCGGGAAAGGGAGCAAAGATGAAAATAGGAGCGCGGAATCGCATCGTGGGCGAAGTAGCAGAGATCAAAAAGGGTAGTCTGATGTGTCTGGTGAAGGTCAACGTCTCGCAGGCATCGCGCCTGTCGTCCGTCATGACGCTCGAATCCCTCGAAGAACTCGGAATCAAGAAGGGCGACCAGGTCGAGGTAATCGTAAAAGCCGTGAATGTGCTGCTGGCAAAGTAGTGGCCAGCCCGTCTTACTGGAGCAAGGGGGGTCCCTTCACCGAGCGCGGCAAGGAAGCGTCGGGCGGACCCGAGGACGGGCGGCGCGGACCGTAATGCGGCACAGGCCGGTCCACCTCGTAGGCACCGAGATCGGGTGCGCGACCGGTGAAATCGTCATTGATCGTCGGAAGGAGCACACCCGCATCCACCGCGGCTGAACCCGGCCTGAGGCGAAAATCAAAATCTTCCGGATTGTAAAGGCGCTGTGGATCGGATTTATCCGGCATCTTCGCATTGACGAATACATCGTAGTCGACGAGAACGCTGTGCTGCTCCTGCTTCGTGCCCTCGCGGTACTGCTCGAGGGATCGGAAATGGCGTGTCACCAGCTGCCCTTTGTAATCGGCGGCTACATCGAATTGCGGTGAACTCCATTCAAAATTGTCCTCGACGTTTAGGTTCGGGCGGAATCCGTTGTAATCGGACGTCGAGTAGTTTGTAAACGTTCGCAGATTGAGAACTGGGTCCGCCCATCCATCCCCCAAAATCAGATTGTTCAAGAAGTGGACGTTCGAAGCCGGGCCCATCAAGCGCCCCTGGCCGAAAAGCGTGTTCTGATAAACGAGCACTCCCGCCGGGGTATCAATCAATTTCAAAGGGCCGCCCGTGGTGGTGTCGTAAACGAGATTCCGATAGAAGTAGAGCGGCCCGCCAAAGGTCGGCTGCGCGCTTAGGGCGCCACCGGCCGAATTGAAGCAGCGATTTTGAAACACACGAATGTTGTGCGCGCCGCCGTCCGCCTCAATGCAGTTGTCGGCCACGTTGTAGATATCATTGTTATAGAAGTCGATGGAAATCGGCACGCGGTCCCGCACTTCGTCGGGGGTACCGTCAGGATCGCCGTACGTGGCAATGTCGATCCCGTCGTGCCAATTGGCGACGTAGTTATAGGCCACGACGTGGCCTTGGCCATAGAGTTTGATCGCATATTCGGAGGTGATCAGTGCCGGATAGCCCGGAAACTTTGCCCAGACGGTCGGCGTCCACCAGCTTTGCAATTTGTTCGGATCGTGGCGGCCGATGAAGACGTTGTCGGCAATATAAAAATCCCTTGAACCTGACCAATCATCCTCGACGGCCCGGCCGACGTTTTCAATGCGGGCGTGCTTCAACGTGAAGCCGCTCGATCCCGCGATATTCTTGATTCCTAACAGAAACGCTACGTTCGTATTGCGGACCGTGATGCCCTCGAAGTAGTTGTAGTTTCCGGCCATAAGGTTGAAGAGATTCTGGCAGCCGTCGCCATCGAAGATGACTTCGCCATCGCCCGCGGCTTTGATGACAATGGGCCTATCGGGTCTGCCACTCTCGGTCAGATAGTAGGTGCCATCGAACGGAGTGCCATAGGCCGCCACGGCGCGATCGAAGCCACCGTACACAAATCGGTGGTCTTGATAAAGCCCAGCGTGCACCAAAATCACGTCCCCCGGCTGAACACGCGGTGGCAGCGCATTCGAGTGATCGGATTCATCAGCGCCCATGTAATAGGCCGCCAGCAGGCCCGTGAACGCGGGTTCCTGCTTTGCTCCCTTATAGCCGAATGGGTAGACGTGATAGACGTGGCCGCCCTCGGCCGGCAGCGGCTCTTTTCGCGTCGTGACCAGGACCGTTCTTTCCGCTTGGCCCTTGACCCCATCCGGATCGAAGAGAACGAATCGACACTCGTAGGTGGTTCCGGGCTCGAGATTCAGGATGCTGCCGGCGAACATGTTGGGCGCCACGTAGCTGAAATAATGGCTCGCGCCATCGCGCGGCGTGCCCCCCGGCACCGCCTCCCGCTGCAAGCGCAATAGCGGCAGGGCTTGGTGCCACTGCGCCTCGCCTTTTGTGCGGTACGTCACCTCCACCCTCGCGTTGCGATTGTCATCCCCCGCGATCCGCCACTCGAAGCCAAGCGACAGAAGCGTCGGTGGATCGATGAAGAACTCACCGGGAGTGGTCTTGTCATCAGCGAGCAGGCGCGCGGGCACGAGCGCAGCCAGCAGAAACAGAACAAACAACGTCGCCGACCTGGGTCCCACGCCCACCGAAAGCGCCATCTCGATCGCCCCTTTTGCCCGCCGGCTCAGCCCCCACCTGTTTTCGGAGCGAGACTATACACCAAGGCGACGTGTAGATCGCCCGAGCGAAAATGGCCTTGAAATACGCTCGAGTGGTGCTAGAATGAAATCGGACTAAAGTAGTCCTATATTGAGGGATGGGGCTTGGGGATGGTAAGACTAGGAAAATTAACGGACTACGGGCTGGTCCTCATGACCTGCATTGCCCGTAACCAAGGCGTGCCGCTTCGGACGGCGCGCGACCTAGCCCTGGAATCTCACCTGCCTCTTTCAACCGTGAGCAAGCTGCTTAAGGAGCTGCTGCAGAGCGGCCTCTTGGTCTCTCATCGGGGAATGCGGGGCGGCTACGTTCTGGCGCGGCGTCCCCAGGAAATCTCGGTTTTGGAAATCATCGCTGCGATCGAGGGGCCTATGGCGCTCACCGAATGCAGCACGGAGGTGGCCGGGTTGTGCAACCTCGAGTCGGGCTGCCCGATTAAGAACAATCAACAGGTCATCAATCAAGCGATCCGAGGCGTGCTCGAGAAAGTGACGCTTTCCGATCTCGCGCACCCCTTGGAGCTCACTCCCATCCGGGACACACAAGGGCGAGTCGTACCGACCATCGCCTCCGGGAGGATTCAATGAGTTCGAATACCGACGCCATTCGAGAGTTGGCCCAACAAGACTACAAGTGGGGTTTCGTCACGACCGTCGACGAGGACCGCGCTCCGAAGGGTCTGAACGAAGATATCATCCGTCTGATCTCCGCGAAAAAGAAGGAGCCGGAGTTCATGCTCGAATGGCGGCTCCGGGCGTACCGGCATTGGGAAACGCTTCACAAATCCGAGGCCGAGCCGAAATGGGCCAATCTTCATTATCCGCCGATCGATTATCAGGCGATTTCCTATTACTCGGCGCCGAAACAGAAGCCTGTCCTAAAAAGCCTGGACGAGCTGGACCCCGAGATTTTGAGGACCTACGAAAAGCTCGGCATCCCGCTCGCAGAGCAGAAGATGTTGGCGGGCGTCGCCGTGGACGCGGTCTTCGACAGCGTTTCGGTAGCCACCACGTTCAAGGAAAAGCTGGCCGAGGCAGGAGTCATCTTCTGTTCGTTCTCCGAAGCGATCCAGAACCACCCCGATCTGGTGAAAAAGTATCTCGGCAGCGTGGTTCCCTACACCGATAACTTCTTCGCGACGCTCAACTCAGCCGTTTTTAGTGACGGGTCGTTCGTGTACGTGCCCAAGGGCGTACGCTGCCCGATGGAACTTTCAACCTACTTTCGCATCAACGCGGCCGAGACCGGACAATTCGAACGCACTTTGATCATTGCCGACCAAGGGGCATACGTCAGCTATCTGGAAGGCTGTACGGCTCCGATTCGCGACGAGAATCAGCTCCACGCGGCCGTGGTCGAGCTCATCGCGCTCGACGATGCCCAGATCAAGTACGCGACCGTGCAGAATTGGTATCCCGGCGATAAGAACGGTAAAGGTGGAATCTACAATTTCGTCACCAAGCGGGGCGCGTGCCGCGGCAAGAACTCGAAGATCTCCTGGACACAGGTCGAGACCGGCTCCGCAATCACCTGGAAATATCCCAGCTGCATCCTGCAGGGCGAGAATTCCGTGGGTGAGTTCTACTCGGTGGCGCTCACGAACAACTACCAGCAGGCCGACACGGGCACGAAGATGCTTCACATCGGCAAGAACACACGCAGCACGATCGTCTCAAAAGGCATTTCCGCCGGACATGGTCAGAACACCTATCGCGGGCAGGTGGCGATCATGAAGGGAGCCACCGGCGCGCGAAACTACACGCAATGTGATTCGCTTTTGATCGGTGACCAGTGCGGCGCGCACACGTTTCCCTACATTGAAGTGAAGAACGCGACGGCGCGCATGGAGCATGAGGCCTCCACCTCCAAGATCGGCGAGGATCAGCTCTTCTATCTGCGCCAGCGGGGGCTGAAGGCGGAAGATGCCGTGTCGATGATCGTCAATGGCTTCTGTAAACGGGTCTTCCGGGAGCTGCCGATGGAGTTCGCCGTCGAGGCGCAAAAGCTGCTGAATGTCAGCCTCGAAGGAAGTGTGGGATAGCCCAAAGGAAAGGATGACGGGAAGGACGGATGAGCTTGCTCGAGATTAAAAATCTGCACGCCCGAGTGGATGGCAACGAGATTCTGAAGGGTGTCACTCTCACGCTGAATGCGGGCGAGGTGCACTCGATCATGGGGCCGAATGGCTCCGGTAAGAGCACTCTCGCACAGGTGCTGGCCCGCCGCGAGACCTACGAAATCACGTGCGGCACAGTCCTGTTCAACGGTAAGGACCTGCTGGCAATGAAAGCCGAGGAGGCTGCCTGCGAGGGCCTTTTCCTAGCGTTTCAGTATCCGGTGGAGATTCCGGGAATTAGCAACGCCTACTTCTTGCGCTCTGCGGTCAACGCCATCCGCAAGTATCGCGGAGAAGATGAAATGGACGCGATGGATTTTCTTCCCAAGCTCCGCGAGAAGATGAAGCTTTTGGACATGGACGAAAAATTTGTGAATCGCTCCGTGAACGAGGCCTTTTCCGGCGGCGAAAAAAAGCGCAACGAGATTCTGCAGATGGCTGTACTCGAACCACGGCTTGCCGTGTTGGACGAAACCGATTCGGGTCTGGACATCGACGCGCTCAAGATCGTGGCGCGTGGCGTCAATCAGATGCGCAGTCCCGAGCGCGCAATTCTCGTCGTCACACATTATCAGCGGCTGCTGAACTATATCGTCCCGGATTTTGTGCATGTATTGGTGGATGGCCGGATCGTTCGCTCGGGCGGGCCGGAGCTGGCATTGCAGTTGGAGGAGCAAGGCTACGCCGCCGTCGAAACCGCTTGGCGAGGGGCGAGCCCGGCCTGATCCAGGCAGTGAGGGACATCACGTTGGCAACGACCGCACAGGCCCTACAAAATTACGCTGAGCACTTCAGCGGGCTCGAGAAATCCGCCCGGAACGGGCCTGCCTGGCTGCGCAAGCTCCGCCAGCAGGGCTTCGCCCGCTTTGGCGAAACAGGTTTTCCTACCGTGCGCGATGAGGATTGGCGATTTACGAATCTTTCGACGATCGCACAAACGCCTTTTCGCCTCGTGCGCAATGGCCACGACTTGCCGTCTCGCGCCCAGGTGTCCGCTTACCAAATCGCGGAAGCCGCTTGGGAGCTCGTTTTCGTCGACGGCCGCTGGGCCGCGTCGCTTTCCTCCTCGGGCAACCCGCCCGGGGGCGTACGAGTTGTAAGCCTCGCTGCGGAGCTGGCGAGCCATCCCGGCGCCGTCGAGCCGCACCTGGGTCGCTATCTCAATATCCAGCGGGATCCCTTTTCGGCTTTGAACACAGCGTTCCTCGAAGATGGTGCCTATATACACGTGCCAAAGGGAGCGGTCTTGGAATCGCCGATTCACTTGCTGTTTATCTCCACGGCGCAGGAAGCGCCGGTCATGAACCACCCTCGCAACTTGATCGTCGCCGACGAAGACAGCCAGGTCACCGTTGTAGAGGACTACATTTCCCTCGGCCGCGGCGAACCGGTGCTCTCGAACACGGCCACGGAGCTGATTGCCGGCGATCACAGCGTGATCTCTCATTACATGATCGAACGTGAGAACGAGCAGGCCTTCAATGTCTCGACGCTTCGCATCCAGCAGGGCCGAACGGCCGACGTCGCCTCACACTCCGTGCTCGCCGGGGGCGCGTTGGTTCGGAACAACGTGCATCCGGTGCTGGCAGGGGAGGGCAGCGAGTGTCTGATCAACGGCCTTTTCGTGGGCCGTCACCGCCAACACCTCGACAATTACATGCTCGTCGAGCACGCCAGCCCCCATTGCAGCAGCCGCCAGTTCTACAACGGAATTCTCGACGGCCACGCGCACGGCGTCTTTCACGGCAGGATCATCGTTCACAAAGACGCCCAGAAGACCGATGCCAAGCAGACCAACCGCAACCTGCTGCTTTCGGATACGGCGCAGATCGATACGAAGCCGCAACTGGAAATTTACGCCGACGACGTCAAGTGCACGCACGGCGCCACCATTGGGCAGATCGAAGAAAATGCGCTTTTCTATTTACGCTCCCGCGGCATTGACGAAGCGTCGGCACGCCGCCTGCTGCTGTTTGCGTTTGCCAGTGAATGCCTCGATCGAATGAGGACGGGCCCGGCGCGCAGCTTCGTCGAGAAACTCATACAGCACGAATTGGGTTACCGGGGTGATGCCTCTCGGCTTCAGGAGCTAGCATCATGAGTATCGGGGCCAAGTCCGTTTCCGGCACGGGATTAGACCTTGCGCGTGTGCGCGCCGATTTTCCCATCTTGCAACGAAAGGTTCATGGCCAGCCGCTCGTGTATCTGGACAACGCCGCCACGAGCCAGAAGCCCCGCGCGGTGATCGAAGCGATTTCCCGCTACTATGAGGAAACCAACTCGAACGTTCATCGCGGAGTCCACTACCTCTCCGAGCAGGCTACGAGCGACTACGAGGCGACCCGCAAAACTGCACAGGAGTTTTTAAACGCCGCGGACTCCAAGGAAATCATTTTCGTTCGTGGGACAACCGAAGGGATTAATCTCGTGGCCCAAAGCTACGGGCGCGCTCACGTCGGCGCAGGTGATGAGATTTTGATCACCGAGATGGAGCATCACTCGAATATTGTTCCATGGCAGATTCTTTGCGAGGAACGCCGTGCCACTCTGCGTGTCGTCCCCATAAATGATGCGGGCGAACTCGACCTCGACCGATGCTCGCGCCTCCTCAACTCAAAAACGAGGCTGGTGGCGATCACCCACGTTTCCAACGCCCTCGGCACAATCAATCCGCTCCACCGTATCGTTGAAATGGCGCACGGCTGGAACGTACCCGTGCTCGTCGATGGCGCACAAGCAGTGCCGCATATGCGAGTCGATGTGCAGGCGCTCGGCTGTGATTTCTACACCTTCTCGGGACATAAACTGTACGGCCCCACAGGAATCGGCGTCCTATACGGCAAGAGCGCGCTGCTGGACAAAATGCCGCCGTATCAAGGCGGCGGCGATATGATCATGTCCGTCACGTTGGAAAAAACCGTTTACAACCGCCTCCCCTACAAATTTGAGGCGGGAACGCCGGATATCGCGGGTGTGATCGGTCTCGGTGCAGCTCTCCGTTACGTAAACAGCCTGGGAATCGAAAACGTGAGGGCCCACGAAGGAGCAGTCCTCGGCTATGCTACGAGCGCCGTGTCGGCGATTCCAGGCCTCCGCGTGATCGGTACGGCGAAGGAAAAGGCCAGCGTGCTTTCGTTCACGCTGGAAAATGTTCATCCGCATGACATTGGCACCATCCTAGACCAGCAGGGGATCGCCGTTCGCACCGGGCACCACTGCTCGCAGCCTGTGATGCAACACTTTGGAGTGGAGGCCACGGCACGGGCTTCTTTCGGCCTCTACAACACGAAAGAGGAAGTGGATCGACTGGTCGGCGCCATCGAGAAGGTGCGAGAGGTGTTCGCTTGATGTCCGACCTTCGCGATCTGTATCAGGAAGTAATCCTTGAACACAGCAAGGCCCCGCGGAATTACCGCGAATCACCGGCTTGGAACCGCAAGGCCGAGGGTTTCAATCCGCTTTGTGGCGATCGCTTCACCCTTTACCTCACCTTGGACGGTGATTCGATCCGCGATGCCAGTTTTCAAGGCTCCGGCTGCGCAATCTCCAAAGCATCCGCCTCAATGATGACCCAGAGCGTGAAGGGAAAATCGGTGGCGGAAGCCAGAAAACTCTTCGAGAGCTTTCACAGACTTGTGACGGGCCTGGGCCACACCAATGGCGACGCGGATTTAGGAAAACTGACCGTTTTTTCCGGAGTTTCGGAATTTCCAGCACGGGTGAAATGCGCGACACTGGCCTGGCACACGCTCGAAGCCGCGCTCGAAGGCAAGCAAGAGACCACCACGGAGTAGTTTGCGAAATCAAAGCCATGACGACAGGCGGACATATTACGCTCGGCCGGGAATGCGACGCGATTGAGATCCCCAGCGGCGCGCCGGCCAAGCTCCCGGCCGGCGCCGGGGTGCGTGTGATGCAATTCCTAGGCAGCAGCTACACGGTTGCCAGCGACTACGGCCTATTCCGTATTGACGTGAAGAATGCGGACGCGCTCGGCCTTAAACCGCCCGCTCCTGCCCAGGCGGCCGCTTCCGACCAACGTGAATTCAGCGAGCAGATGGTCTGGGACGAACTGAAGACCGTGTACGATCCAGAGATTCCGGTCAACATCGCTGATCTCGGCTTGATCTATTCCTGCGTCACCGAGCCGCTCGCAGACGGTGGCCGTCGCATCGACATCAAAATGTCAATGACCGCCCCGGGCTGCGGAATGGGCAACGTGCTGAAAGCCGACGTGGAAAACAAACTGGCCCAGCTTCCCGGCGTGAGGGAGGTTCACGTCGAAATCGTATTCGATCCGCCCTGGGGACCTGCCCGCATGTCGGACGCCGCCAAGCTGCAGCTCGGCTTCGACATCTAGCGACCATTGCAAAGTGCAACTAGCCGGGGCCGGCGCTTCCCGCCACGGCGCCCGGCGGAGCTGCGCCCTCGGCACG
>Ga0187779_10001988_pt1 | contig 12684 bp, 14 predicted proteins | sample 1015_Q2_SP10_10__FD_132435 | JGI IMG/M metagenome (GOLD analysis project Ga0187779, IMG submission 132435) | Tropical peat soil microbial communities from peatlands in Department of Meta, Colombia - 1015_Q2_SP10_10_MG | ecosystem: Environmental > Terrestrial > Soil > Wetlands > Peat | place... | reverse complement strand
CTTCCTTGATGCATCTTGAAACCGGCCTTGATCTCCTCTTTAAGCTTTTTCCTCTGCTCGGGCGTGAGGACGGCCTTCATCTCCTCCCGTGCCTTGATATGGCTGAGCTTGAGATCGGTACTCGCGGATTCGATTTTCTTCAAGCTTGCTTCGACCGCCTTCATATCGACAGGATCCTTGCGAAGAAGCTCTCTCAAATCCACTCTCGCCAATTGGAGGTCTGCTCTCTTTTTGATAGTGTCCTTTGTTACCCTGGTCTTGATCTCCTTCAGAGTGTCTATCTGCTGATCACTCAGACCGAGTCCCATGAGTTTTTTCCAGAGGAAGTGGCCGCCTCCGTGCGAGCCATTCCTGAAACCCGGGCCGTGATGCATCATCTGACTTCCCCCAGGCATGCCCATCCCACCGCATCCGCACGGATCCGCGTACGAGCGTTGAGATGCTAAGCCCAGGAACATTAAACCCGTAACTACAACGATCATCATCTTTTTCATCTGAATATCTCCTTTGCAATAAGGTTGACTTGTTCGTCACTCATGAAGGCCGTCCGCCGGTGTATTTCGACATCTTCACCTCCATTCTCGCCTCGACAGGATCTCTGGCTGACCACCTTTTCATGCTGATACTATATCGAGCAAATGTGGCGCAATTATGCAAGAATTGAGAATTTTAATTTGACCAATTCACCCTCAACAATGCATGAAATAGTTGTTATTCGATGCACTTCAGGTGGTCGATGATGCAATAGTTCGTTCGATTCGCGGATTGGCGAGCAGTGCCGGCCTACCGCATGGATCAGTATTGCATCCAGTTCACTGTAAAATAATTTTCTTCAGCGTTGAAGGCATGGTTAAACAGATGATTTTTAGAACTCGCGAGGATTGAAAAAAAGTGTCTGGATTGGACGAAGGAGTTCAGGTTGAGTGACAAGTGGTATATATTTAGCTCAGGTTATCTCAGACTGCGAACCTGATATTACACTACCGGGTCCCGTTCTGCCTCTGTTTCTCGAGCAATCGAAGCAACGCTGTTTTATGAAGCGCAGGGGCCACTGCCGTAGTACTTGAATAATCTCCCCCGCTCCACTTTGATAACCAGTAAATGAGACCATTTTTTTCTTTGGCAAATTCTGGCAGCATTTTTTTGCGAACTGTAGGGCTAAAAGAAGAGATCGAAGCGAGTCTACGCCCGCGATTGGCATAAGTCTTTTATGCCCGAGTCCGTCGATTTCAATCCGGCACCACCATGGGTCTCCTTCTTGTGCTTCAGGCGACCGGACAGGTTGCCCCACTCGCACAAAGACCTTTTTTAGCCCTACGCTGTTTCTTAAATTCAGGTGCACGTTGATCGAACCTCCTCTCGCGACCACAGGCAAGTTCTCAGCGCCTAGCCGTCATCATTCCTCGTCCGTTACCCCCGCTGTGACGTTCGATGGGATCGGCTGCCGTACCCAAGGCTCTCCGCGCGAATCTCGAATTGCCATCCATCCGATGGGAAGGTCAGACAACCCGACCACGCTGGGATCATGGAATACGATTTCCTCCAACGCAACGATTGTTGCATCGGTTGCCCACGTGGTAATCGACGTGTGAAACTGCCACGCGCCGTCATCTTGATCGTGTGTGACGGTCAGGATAGGCTTGCCTTTTTCGATGATGTCCCGGGTTGTATAAACTGCCGTCTTGGGTGAATCTGTAAAAGGCCACTGCTTTTCTGTATATTGCTTCGTCAACATATTCCCCTTGTGTGATATCATCGCTCATAATTTGGTGCCGAGACCAGAGCCTCCGCTTTTTTTCTTGTTAGAGGATAAATAAAAAAGCCGAGCATACCAAAGGGGCATTATCCTTCGGCAGCTCGGCTGTCTTGTCTTCCGAGACCCGTTGCTTTCCGTGCCTTCCTCACGGAGGGTTTGGTTTTATCGTGGATCAATTATATTTAATCATTGATAAGAAGCGTTGTCAATTTCCATAATTGGCAACTTTTCACTTTGTTGCATTTGCAGGTATAAAAGACGAAGGCTATAGGAAGAACATCTCAGCGAAAGTTATAGCCGAAAAATAATAATTTCTAAGATCCTCATCCTCATCGACAACACCTGGTATTCCGCAGTGAGGAATTTGTCAACGGCGCTGAAACCTTCTAGGTGTTTACTGCACATGAACAGCCATATTCTACAGCGGCCCGATAGGAACGTCGGCTCAATGGGTTAGCTGCTGACCAAAATGGCCACTAACCTATCCAGATTCTGCTCATTTGCTGGTCGAACAATATGAGCAACGGCCTCTGCTACTTCCTCACTGTCAAACTCTTGTACCCAGAACACAGAAGATCCCGACCCTGACTCAACGATAGTAACTGTGAGCGTAAACTTTGGTTCCGACTCATGACGGATCACGACCTTGCCTGGACGAGATATTTCAGCAAATAGGCACTCATTGGGATAGTTCTTGCCATCAGGACCGTGCATTACAAATTTCCACAACCCCTTTGGACGGAAATCGAATATCTCAAAGGTATTGGTGAAACCAGATGGCCCCCACCATTTGGCCAGAATTTCTGGCTGCTCAAATGTATCAAATACGGTGTTCGGAGATGCGGCAATCTCGCGCTTTGATTCAAATATCTTCATGTTACGGCACCCTCCACGCTACTAACCCCTCTTAAGAATATAATCGATATCGAGGACGGTTATTTCAGCATCACCGTCAATACCAACTTTGTCTAGCGTGTCAGCGCATACATGACAGCAATAGATTGTCTTAAGATATTTTTTCTCCAGGATTGGAGGGATCAGATCGTAAAACTTCTTTTCAGAAGGATATAACAGTTTGAAGAACTCATAGAGCCCCTTCGTGTGCTTGAGCGAGTTACATTTCTTGCAGGCCCACACCTGATTGTGGATACTCTGTATTGTATCGCAGGTCCCGCACTCAGGTTTGATTTTGAGAGATTTCGGGACGATATGCTCTCTATGCAGATCCTCTTGTGTGCCGCAATAGCTGCATTTCTTGTCTGATTCCACGAACTGCCAGTCTTCCCGCATTGTCTCAGACCACTTCTTCGTGCCTGCTTGTAGCTCCCTGAATGTCTTCTTGATGAATCCGTATGACTGTGCTTTAGCGGCTTTCCCATCCTGGGCAGAAAACGCTCGCCTCGCAATGATCTTTGCGTATTGGTAGTAGATCAAATCACGTACGGTTTTTACGTCTCCATCAGGCATTGGTATTTGGCCTACATTAAGCTACGTTATTGCTATATATTGAAAATATATTCTGAATTCGGAGGGATGTCAATGGTGTGAACGGAATATGCTGAATTGGATTTATTATAGAAGGCATTAACGAATTCGACAAGAAACTTATAATCCACAATATCTGTAACCTTTGCGTCTTGCAGGATGGAGCGTTCATTTGTGTTGCTAATCGACAGGCCTTAATTTTCGAATAGAAATTAACTATCAATTTACCGCGACTCTGCATAAACGAACAACAGGTATGATGTAAGATTGAGGTTTATAATTACATTTTGTCGAAATACGAGGGAGCCAGCAGATTGCACTAATACAGATCTATTTTGACTTCATGAACCCAGCCAGATTATCCACAAAAACCATCTGCTTAATCATTCCTTCAGCGCGGCGAATATCCGAGCCTATGCTCGCTGCCATCTTGATAATATTCTTAGATACCATCGGTACGGACGCAGCAAATCTGCTTGAAAGAATCAGCTCCACCTCATGCCGAGATGGTGGTTTAACCCGGATTATAAGACTATGTTTCATCCTTGATTTCATTTCATCTGACAAGATTAGTACGTCGCTTAGCGATTTTGAGCTAGTCATCGCCAATCGTCCTCCTTTTGCGACGAGCGTTTGGAAGATATTGAACAATTCCTCTTGAGTGCATTTTCTCCCAACCAGGGTATGAATATCATCCACAAGCAATAAGTCCATGCTTGTGTATTTTATTCGAAATAGCTCGATCTGAATATTGCTAATAGCCCCTAATAATTCATTCATCATAACCTCGGCTGTCACAATGATTACTTTATCAAAAGGCCTCAAATTCCTAAATTGGTTTCCTATGGCATGAAGAAGGTGGGTTTTCCCGACGCTGGTCGGGCCGTACAGAAGAAGAGGATTATATGGAGGATTGAATGATCTGGCAAAAGTCATGCATGCGGCTCGAGCAAATTTGTTGCCCATTGTTGATACGAAGCTGTCGAAAACAAAATTTGGGTTAAACATACCTGCATCCCTTTCGCTTGCGATTTCGTGGGTAAATCCAGCTACAGCATTTCACTGTTTTGCTCATTTCGAAACAAAAACATGCCGGTGTGTCAGTCAAGAACAATAGCTCAGAAGCAGTTTTGGAGTTTTGGAGAACTTCAACCACAATAACTCAAGGAAGATAAAATGAGCCCCCGTAAGATTTGAATTGCCTACTTCTGCTTCATGGCATTTGCTAATGCAACCTAAGACTCAAGAGCCGTACTCGATTAGGAAGCGTATGAAATACCTGTTGTACTAGGCATAAGTTCGAACCTGTCTTGGTTCCCCAAGTACGATGTATCAGGGCAATGGGTAGAACCTATATTTCTATAACGTCTGCATTCATCTGCCTGCGCATCTCTTCGCGCGAGGACAGTAGAGTGCAGACCGTTCGGCTTGCGAAGCCTATTCCACCCTGGATGCATTATATTATGGCTAACCTGCTATCTCCATCTAGAGGTCCTTTCCAAGACTTTCAATATCCTATAACGATTTTTCACGCCGATATAGGCACGCGAACAGTGGGTTCCCGTGGTACCGCATGTCGGCGGCTGCCCATATTTCTCCGGTCTCGTGGTTCTGGCCGATGCTCCAGATCCACTCTTCGCGATCCTTGTCGCAGTAGTCCACGTCCAGATCAAAGACGTAGGCCGGCAGCCTGTAAAGGCCCTTATCCTGTCTGTAATGCCCGATATCGCGGGTTTCCTTGCACTTCATTATTTTATTCATAATGCACCTCCTCAAACTTAGTCTCATATCTTATACCGCACATATGATCTACTGGAAAATCAGGAACGATTCTTTAGGCCGACCACAACATGTACTACAAGATTTACGAAAGGACATCTGTCGCTCAGGATTTTATGCGCACGGAAAGTTACCCTATTGCCCATTCAATCTTTTCATCTCCAGTTGGTCTAAAAACAAGAATGTTCATGAATTTTAATAGCTCCACCCTTCTATGACTGAATAAAAGGAGGATATATGGGAAAAAATCGTGAATAAAGCTTGCGCAAAAAGAAAATTAATTTTCTCGATAGGATAAATGGTACATGAGGACAGCACTAATGGTGCTATCTTTTTTTAATTATAATGACTGTCTGAGATTGGGAGCAAGGATATCCGCGGCTTCGACGGTCGCTTTATGCTTCTTTTCTAATGCACTGTATGAATGTCTTCGCTCTTTCCCGTTTGGTCTAGCGAGAGAATCTGCATTCAATGATCGCATGGGGTCAATACCTACACGTATCCATCTGCCACGACGTCGAAAGGACGCAATCGGAAAAGTCGTAATAAGATCATCAAAGCGGGAAGCCTCTATATAACCGTGGCGCTGGTTTTCGAAAATGACATGGATCATCATAGAATTTCCTCATTTGAAAAATCTTGGCTTGGCTTTTATTTTTTATTATTAAGGTATATAGTAGAAAATATACTATCAAGCATAAAGTATGCCGTTATGAAAGCTTATACAAAGACGTTGAAATATAATTTAATTATTATGTGGGTTTTTGTGATTGCAATAGCGTGTTAAAAAATGCGACTGTGCCCATTGTGTTACAATGAGCAGCCGCCATTGCCTAAATCTCAACAATAACTAAAACAAATACAATAAATCACGTGGATACCGTAAACAATCTCACATTTTGCTGCATCGTTATATCAACAACGTGTGTAAATTGCTCCGACTACTTTTTTAACATACCCCTTTTTTCGTAGGACGTCCCCCCGCTTGAAAAATGAGATATTTTGAAGATGTGCATTGACCAGAGCAGTATTGGGAACGAGCAGGTTTGCGCTTCAGTTATAATGAAATTGATGAACTCGTTGCCAGACCAGGCAGATATACACAGATGCTTTTTCAGAAACCGTTTTTTTCTGCTTGCCTGTTCTAGGGTGGTAACGAGAGGCCATGGATGTATAGGCATTCGAAATGACAACCAGTATCAGTTACAAGAAAAAAAATCAGCGCTATAAGCCGACAATGTCTGGATGCAACTCACAGTGCCACAATTTGGGGGCCCACAACAAGAAAAGGATGGTTAGGAAAGTGGTTATTGGGTTGTTATTTTTAAATGATCTGTGATCTGGGAAAATTCGCGTGGGGAGTGAAGCGAATCGACCATGGCGCGAATCTCACGATTCTCGAAAACTTGGCCTCGGCGCTCCGCTGTTTGCCGGACAGCAATATCCACCATGGCGCGGGCCAAGTTGTCAGCCCGTATCACCTGATTGGGGAACAGCACACGCAACGCGGGGTAGATCCAGCGCAACACGCGTCGTCCTTGCTTAATTGGATCAGGCTATGTATCCATTATTAAGATTTTATTGTGCCCGCTCTTTAGTTTGTGGACTTGATGCTAATTTGAGCCCGATATTTTTCATAGCTTTGGAATACGCAATCTACTGATCATTAATGATCCAGAAAGTGCAAATAGAAGGGTGAACGGATGGAGCCGAAAGCCAAGGAGCTTGACTTCACCCAGCCAAAGCCGTTCGCGCAAAGCACCGTTTGAAGCTGCTATCCAGATAAGGAAGACTAGTAAGAGGGAACTTGGTATTGGTGTGCCTTCGAAGTACCGCACTTTATCTCCGCCCTCGGACAGTGCCTCGGCTGTTACATTGTAACGGGCTAGCCGGGATACTCCGCAAGCGACAAAATAGGATAAAATGATGCGGTCGTAGAGGCCCTGCATGCCGCAAACATATGCGAGCATTGCTGGTGCAACACCGAAGGAAATGACATCGGCAAGAGAATCAAGCTCGCGGCCCATCGCAGACGTTTTTTGGCGCCACCGAGCGATACGGCCATCAAGTATGTCAAATGCTAAAGCGGCAACTATCAGACTGCAGCTCAAATAAATGTGTAGGACATCACCCGTGGTAAGGTACGTCATTGAAGAGAAGAGGGCGCCAGTGCCACACACAGCGTTTGCAAGGGTGAACCAGTCGGACAGATGAAATTGGCGAATCATCGCTGTTTTTTTTGTGAGCGTCTCCATTTATTTACCCCCCAAAAACAAGTTATGGTGTTTTTCCAGGAGCCTGCGATCACCCACCGTTCTATTAATGAAACGAGCGTACTATATTTTAACGAAAGGAGCAAGGGGAATATCGATTAGTCTGAATGATAATGCAATAAGAGATAAGATACTTATCAGTATCAATTACGGGATGAAATAAGCTTTTAAGAAATGACGCAACTGCTTTGCATTACAGGATGGGAGTTCGCATCGTTTACTTCAATCGATAGTTCTTATTTTCCTCACATAAGATTGGTTACCTCCTCTGTCGTATAAACATTCGAAATGACAACCAGTATCAGTTACAAGAAAAAGAAAAATCTTAGAAGCCGACAATGCCTGTATGTAACTCACAGCGCTACAATTTGGGGGCCTACAACAAGAAAAGGATGGTTAGGAAAGTGGTCATTGGGTGGTTATTTTAAAATGATTTGTGATGTGGGGAAAAAAGCTATGTGTTTGAAAAAATGGAGCCGGCGATCCGGGTTGAACGGACGACCTGCTGATTACGAATTACATGTTGAAGCAATTTTGCTATTTTAATCTGGTACAATAAAAATTATTTCCTGAAAGTCACGAATTTCAAATCTTGGCAACAATCAATATTTCTCCAGAAAATTGTTATTAAATAGCATTCGTATCAGCAACTGTTGCACCTACGATTCTGCAATTGCAGACAGACGAAACTATCATCAAATACTGGTTGTAGCTTGAACATATATTAGGCGAATAGAAAAGGGATTTGATTTATTGGGATATTACTTCAGCCCTGAAGCGCCCGGAGTATCAACAAAGACCATTTAGCAATCCGTTGTACGTGCGTCTGGCTTTGTGATAAAGAGCAGGGGAAGTCTTCCGGCTCCCCCTTGCCTGGGTCGTATGTGCTGCGGTGGGTAAGTTGGGTAAGAAGGTCGCGTCTCCCGTGCGCGGCCGACTCCTAGTAGTCACTGCACGCATATGAAAAAGAATGATACTTGTGCAGTACAATTGACATAAAGGGTGGTCGGGCCGTATCCGAATATGGCGCACATTGTCGTGGGTGGCGACTGGAACGGCGTTACAACGCAATGGGGGCCTGGATAGGAGAATGCCTGGTCGAAGGTGATATAATAGACGCCGGATGCGAAAGATGAGCTAAATCCAACTCCCTCAAAGACCGTGCCGTCATAATTTACTACTCCGTGTACTCCGGTGGTAATGCCATTTGCGACTCCAGCCGGTCCCGGAGGCCCTGCCGGACCCTGAGGTCCTACTGAATCCCATGAGATTGGAGTTTCAAATCGGTTGCATTGACTAGGACTGCTCACTATTCTGACAAATCCAGTAAGTCGCTCTTGGCAGCCATAAATTGTTGCTGCATCACCTACCAGTGGAAATCCTGCAATGATTAAAACCGCGAGGCAAAGACCAATTGTTGATATCATAGCCATCTTTTTCATATGTCTTCCTTTCTCCTTCTGCGAAACACATCGGGCCAGCAATAAATTTTGCTATTACCAGAGATTCTCATTCCTATCAAGTGAGCAAAAGGAGGAGGAGCCTTCCGGCTCCCCCTTGCTTGGAACCTATGTGCGGCGGTGAGTGAGTTGGACAAGAGGAACCGCCTCTTTGAACCATTGCCCGGAAAACAGAGCCGGATTTGTCACAGTACACAGATGAACGCGAAACGTGTGTCGCTGCCGATCAAGTTGTTTCCATCGACTACTTGTGTCAGGCCAGTAGCGTCGGTGATGGTGACGCTGGAGGGTTGGCTGCACTGGACCGCGAGTCCAAGACCGCCCACACCTGCTGAACATGAAACAGCCGTGATGCCCACCGAGTACGGGGTGACAGTGCAACTGGGGAGGACAACAAAGGGGAAAGGCACCGTCGTATCCCAATTTATCTCATAGATCCCTGTATCACTACTGTGCACGACAGTGAAATTGTTGCCTACACTTTCAATAATAGTCCCGTCTTTATCGATTACGCCATGGACTGCCGTGGATATCCCGTTGGCGACACCGGCTGGCCCTTGTGTTCCCTGAGGCCCTGTTGCTCCGGTGGCCCCTGTCGGGCCCTGAGTACCCTGTGGCCCCTGTGGACCCTCTGGCCCTGCTGGGCCTGCAGGCCCCACTGGACCCTGAGACCCTACTGAATCCCACGATATGGGGGTTTCCAACGCTCTACATTGACCGGGACCGCTAACTATTCTAACAAATCCAGTCAGGCGCTCTACGCAGCCGTAAATTGTTGCCGCCTCACCTGATCGTGGTAATCCTGCAATGATTAAAACGGTAAGGCAGATACCGATTGTTGATACCGCAGCTATCTTTCTCATATGTCCTCCTTTCTCACGAGATCCTCACATCCACACCGTTAGAATGGCCGATGCCGATAGATTCATCATCGACGATACCACTACGATCCGTTTCCCGGCAACGTTTACCCTCACGGACTGTCCCTTCCTTCCATAATTGGCCATATTCTTTCTACAGCGGGTTACCGAATATGTCGTTTCGGCGGTACACCAGCCGGTTCCCAGGCTCTGGCTTCATCGTGATGTTCTGGAATCCGATTTCCATCCCATTACTGCCATTTATAGTGAACTGCACATCGACACCGTTAGAGTTGTCAAGTCCAGTAAGTGCGATCTTGGGTGTGATCACGATGATCTGGCCAAGTTTAAAGTCGATCGTAATGTCATAGCCATTCTTCACATCCCAGTATACGTTCGGCAACACACGCTTGAACGTTGAGAAGGGTGCGGAGAACAGGGTGACACTGTCAAAAGTGCCTGTGATCACGTCGGTGGCTGCGGGCATGGGCACTTTAAAGTCAGCCCAGAGCAGCACACTGCCCGTGGTGTCCTGTTTGTTCAAGAACTGTACAGCGGCATAGCGGATCGAAAGGACCTCCGGGGTGTATATAGGTTCAGCCACTGCGAAGATGGAGAACGAACTTGTCAAACCGCAGACCTTCTTGTCAACTGTGTCGACCGGCAATAGTGTAATATCTGTCCAGGCGCCACCACTATAATGGTAGAGCCGCAGCTGCTGCTCGGGAACGGTGATCTTGGTCGGGTCATAGCTGATGCAGACCTCAACATTGCCACTGAAGGTCGCATCCGTCGTGATGTCATATGATGTGCCGCCCAGGATCGCGAAATTCGTTGGAGGCGGGGGCACACTTCCCGGCAAGATCAGGACGGCCGTTGCGGTTCCGCTTGAGGAAACGCTGCTGAAGGTGAGGTCTACTTGTGGGCCAAGGTCAACTGCGACATTCGTGCCCGTCGTCACGGGCGCCGCTGCCCCGGGAGTCAGAAGAAATGCATGAGTAGCACCATTGATTCTCCCAAAGCCGACAATTTGACCATTGTCATTTATTCCAGTTGCGTCACTAAGAGTCCACCCAGAAGATGAAGGAATCAGGTTATCGAGGGCAAACATCGTGCCGCCACTGTACAGGAAGGCGTGCTGGGCTGTATCACTGGTAGTGTACGCCACCCCCACAACCTGGCTTGAGCCGTTGATGCCGTTGGCAAAGCTATAGTTGCCGCCAAGGGTGCCGAGGTCTGTCATCGTGCCGCCACTGTACAGGAATGCGTGATAGGCGGTATCGCCGGCAAGAAACGACTGCCCCACAACCTGGCCCGAGTCGTTGATGCCCAAGGCATAGCTATAGGTGCCTCCAAGAGTGCCGAGGTCTATCATCGTCCCGCCACTGTACATGAAGGCATGGTAGACCGCATCGCCGGTAAGATTCGACTGCCCCACAACCTGGCCCGAGTCGTTGATGCCGTACGCCGTACTGTTGGTGCCGCCAAGGGTGCCGAGATCGGCCATGATGCCGCCACTGTACAGGAAGGCGTGATAGGCCGTATCGCCGGTAGTATGCGACTCCCCCGCAACCTGGCCCGAGTCGTTGATGCCGGCGGCATTGCTATAGGTGCCGCCCAAGGTGCCGAGATCGGCCATGATGCCGCCACTGTACAGGAAGGCGTGGTTGACCGTATCTTCGCCGGTAATAGTCGACGACCCCACAACCTGGCCGGAGTCGTTGATGCCTGCGGCACTGCTCGAGCTGCCGCTGCTGCCGCCTAAGGTGCCGAGATCGGTCATGGTGCCGCCACTGTACAGGAAGGCGTGGTTGGCCGTATCGCCGGTAAGAGACGACAACCCCACAACCTGGCCGGAGTCGTTGATGCCTGCGGCATAGCTATAGGTGCCTCCAAGAGTGCCGAGGTCGATCACGATGTAAGATGGCTGGGCAGACGCAGCGGAGGCGAATAAGAATATTGACAGCATAAGCAGTATCATTACCAGTACATTCACTTTATTGCTCGTAACAAGCTTCTTCATGATGGTTCACCTCCTGAATAAGATTTAATCGTTCATTACTAGCTATTAACCCTCGACTCTATACGCATCCCACCTTTACATACGATCACAGTTGCCGGGCCTCCATTGCCAGACGGTGCACGATGAAAATGCTATGACCGTTGAAAGCCAGTCGCAGTCTGCCGATTGACGGTATTCTTACTATCGATCTTCACTTGCCTTTCTCGGCCGATATTCAGAACACATCAATCCGAAAATAATAAAGCATTTTTTATACCACAAAAAAACTATTATTAATCCGCTAATTATTAAAGACTATAAATGATCAATGCGTGAATAAAATAATTGTGTAATATTTTTCGATCCAATAGATAAGCTGTCTTTGGTATTTATTTTTTAAAAACATCATATTTCTATTTGCTTGTGAGTTGTCACAATAATTAAGTATTAGAGAAAACTGTAAAGTTTTCCGAATTAGTAACTTTGAGTACATAGTTTCATAATTTCAACGTACAGATGTGCAAGATATTCGCAAAAATGACCTGGGGGAAAAATGTTATGAAGGGAGCAAATTGGACTTTAGTTCACACTAATTATTTCAAAGTGAAAGTTGAAGATCCAAAAAAGTGTACCAGCCATCACTTTCATGATGGCACAATTACAGTTTCAATAACCGTAAACTTCAACATTACTCTAGAAATGCACATTCTTTTCGATTGCTGCGCGCACGACATTGTTGATGTACTGTTGATTGTTTAGACATGTGGCAACTCAAAGAGTTCAGTTTGATATTGTTGACTGAGGATTTCTACGAACCCAAGGATACGACCCTCTTCCTGATGACCAGTGATTCAATGGGACATCTCGGGCGAGCGTCTGGATAAAACAATTAACCTTCTTAGACTTCAACAGAGAGTAAAAATAGTGGGTGCATTTTGATCTTAGATCGGGGCTAAAATACTGTATTTTGCGGAGTAAGAGGAAGAAATGAGACCGGACAACTTGCAGAAATGTTTGAAAAAATGGAGCCGGCGATCCGGGTTGAACGGACGACCTGCTGATTACGAAT
>Ga0187779_10001987_pt1 | contig 12689 bp, 14 predicted proteins | sample 1015_Q2_SP10_10__FD_132435 | JGI IMG/M metagenome (GOLD analysis project Ga0187779, IMG submission 132435) | Tropical peat soil microbial communities from peatlands in Department of Meta, Colombia - 1015_Q2_SP10_10_MG | ecosystem: Environmental > Terrestrial > Soil > Wetlands > Peat | place... | reverse complement strand
TTCACCGTCGCGTTGCTGGAGATGGACCTGGGCCGCCTGCCGGACCTGCAGCCGTTGCTGACCTCGGCCCAGGCGGTCAAGGGCGGCACGAACCTGGCCGGCTTCGAGAGCACCTCGTTCGACGCGCTGCTGGCGGCGGCCCACGCCTACGCCAGCCCGGCGGTCCACGCCCAGCGGGTGGCGGCCCTCATCACAGCGTTCGGCGCCCAGCTGCCGTTCCTGCCCCTCGTCTTCCCGGCGCGCGTGGTCGTGTACCGCGATGCCGTCAGCGGGCCGGGCATCGTGCCGCTCGGGAGCCCCTCCGATCGCTTCTGGGACATCCTGGACTGGCGCCTCGCCCCCTGAACGGCGACCGTGCTACCATGCGGGCTCGCCGGAGCGCCGTGAGCGAAGACGCGCGCGGCCTGGTCCCTCGGCGCCGAGGTGGCGGAATAGGCAGACGCGCTAGGTTCAGGACCTAGTGACCGCAAGGTCGTGTGGGTTCAAGTCCCTCCCTCGGTACCATCCCGACCGGTCGAAGTTCGCTCAGCACCTGCCCAGGTGGCGGAATTGGTATACGCGTACGTTTGAGGGGCGTATGACGCAAGTCATCCGGGTTCAAGTCCCGGCCTGGGCACCACACCTCACCTGATCAACCGGATGCTCCGGGCTGCTAGCATCGCCGCGGGCGGTTAGCTCAGTGGGTCAGAGCACCTCGCTTACACCGAGGGGGTCGCCGGTTCGAGCCCAGCACCGCCCACCAGCCCGCCGGCACGGTCCGTGGCCCTATACTGGGCCGGCCATCTCGGCGCCACGCGGAGGCATCCATGGGTCCCCTGCTGATCCTGATCGTCATCGTCGTCGTCATCGTCGTGGTCGGGGTCCTGATCTACAACGGGCTGGTCCAGCGCCGCCTGCGCATCGACGAGGCGTACGCCCAGATCCAGGTCCAGCTCAAGCGGCGCTGGGACCTCATCCCGAACCTCGTCAACGCGGTCAAGGGGTACATGGGCTTCGAGCAGTCCGTGCTGACCCAGGTGACCAACGCCCGCGCCTCGGCCGTCACGGCCGGTGCCCAGGGTCCCGCCGCGTCGGCCGCCGCCGAGAACGCCCTGACCTCGTCGCTTCGCTCGCTGTTCGCGGTGGTGGAGAACTACCCGCAGCTCAAGGCGAACGAGAACGTCATGAACCTGCAGGAGCAGCTGACCACGACCGAGAACCAGATCAGCTTCTCCCGGCAGCACTACAACGCCACCGTCCTGGATTACAACACGACGATCCAGACTCTCCCGTCGGCCCTGCTGGCCGGCCCGCTGGGCTTCACCAAGCGTGAGTTCTTCGAGGCCGAGGAGGCCGCCCAGGCGACGCCGACCGTGGACCTGGGCTCGTACGGGGCGACCCCCGGCGCGACGCCGGCCGCGCCCGCCCCGTCGATCGACCTGACGCAGCCGCCGGCTCCGCCTGCGGCGCCGCCGGCCGATCCCACCGCGCCGCCCGACGCGCCGACCGCCTGAGGCCCGGCGGCTCCCCGACCGCCCATGAGCCTGGCGCCGACCCAGACCTTCTATAGCGAGATCGCCCAGAACCGACGGCAGTCGGTGCTGCTGGTGCTCGTCCTGATGGTCATCCTGGGCGTCCTGGGCCTGGCCATCGGCTACGGCCTGACCGGCGACGTGACGAGCGGCCTGCTCGTGATGGCCGGCGGCATCATGCTGGCCGGCCTGCTCAGCCTGGGTTCCTACTTCGGCGGCGACAGCCTCGTCCTGGGGGCCTCCCAGGCGCAGGAGGTGGACGACCAGAGCGCGCCACAGCTCATGAACGTCGTACGTGAACTGGCCGTGGCCGCCAACCTGCCCATGCCCCGGGTCTACATCATCAACGACCCGTCCCCCAACGCGTTCGCCACCGGCCGCGACCCGCAGCACGCCTCGGTGGCCATCACGATGGGTCTCCTCCAGAAGCTCGACCGCGAGCAGCTCCAGGGCGTCATCGGCCACGAGATGTCGCACGTGCGCAACCTGGACATCCGCTTCGCGCTCCTGGTGGGCGTGCTGGTCGGCGGCATCGCCCTGATCGCGGACGTCTTCCTGCGCTTCACCTTCTGGGGCGGCCTTGGCGGTGGCGGGCGCCGCAGCGGCTCGAACGAGGGAGGGGGCGGTGCCCAGGCGCTCATCCTCGTCCTGGCCCTCGTGCTGGCCATCCTGGCCCCCATCTTCGGGGCCCTCGTGCAGCTCGCCGTGAGCCGACAGCGCGAGTACCTGGCCGACGCCTCGAGCGTGGAGCTGACGCGCAACCCGGTCGGGCTGGAGCAGGCGCTGGCCAAGATCGCCGCCGATCCCGAGCCGCTGGCGGTGGCCAACCGGGCGACCCAGCACCTCTACATCGTCAACCCGCTGAAGAAGCATTCCGAGGCCGAGAACCTCATGTCCACCCATCCACCGATCCTGGACCGCATCAACCGGCTGCGGGCGTTGTCGGGCCAGCCGCCGCTCGATTCGGTCGCCTCGGCGCCCCTTGCCGGCCTTGAGTGACGGGCGCGCGTGCTATCCTTCCTGCCGCCGGCGGACCGCCGTTGCCCGTCAAGTGCTCGGGCCGAGATAGCTCAGTTGGTAGAGCACGCGACTGAAAATCGCGGTGTCGCCAGTTCGATCCTGGCTCTCGGCACCACGCCGCGATGGGTGTCGGGGGTCATCGGTCAGGTCAACGGGCGGAAGTGGCTCAGTTGGTAGAGCATCACCTTGCCAAGGTGAGGGTCGCGGGTTCGAGTCCCGTCTTCCGCTCCACTCCCTCTCGAGCACGCACCCCGGTCAGATGAGCGCGTCCCGCTGGCCCTTCGTCTAGCGGTAGGACAGCGGACTTTGGATCCGTGAACCGAGGTTCGAATCCTCGAGGGCCAGCCAGTCACAGGGCGACGTACCCAAGTGGTTAAGGGGGAGGTCTGCAAAACCTCTATTCAGCGGTTCGAATCCGCTCGTCGCCTCCACTCTCCCACATCTCACCGAGGGCGACGCGCTCGCCCGTAGCCAACGGTGCGTCCGCCGGACGGGTTACGTAGCGCTGCGCATCCGCCAGTCCCTCTGGGCTGGGTGACCACGACGCCCGCCCGTCCGGCGCCGACATCTGACGGCTCACGTTGGCGGCCCGTCCTCGTCGAGGTTCGGGATGTAGCCGAGGACCGGCAGTCCGAACGAGGCAGGCGGGTCCTCGGCCGGGCGCCGCCCGAGGCTCTTCCACCGCTCGAGCCACGCACGAGCTGCTGGCTGGAGCTTCTCGTTGGCGAGCACGTCGGGCAAGAGCTGAAGGATCTCCTCGTGCGCCCCGATCCTGATGAGCGTGATGAACACGTTCCTGAGGTCGCCGCTTGCGAGCTCCGCCGCACGAGCGGCCGCGAGGATCGACGGGCCGTCCCCAGGTCGCGCCTGGGTATGCAGCGTGACCGAGGCTCGGTTCGCGATCGACATCCTTCGGTCGGGGAACGCGGAGAGGAGGGCGTCGCGAACTCCCGGCCAGGACTCGCGAGGGATCGACCCGGCGGGGAAATGCTGCAGCCCGACGATCGCAGCGACCCGCATATAGGGCTCCCGGTCCTGCCTGATCGCGTCAACGATGGTGCGACCGCCGACGTCAGGCGGCAGCAGCTGCGGCCACAGGAGCAGGTTGAAGAGCGCCTGCCGTGGTTGGCCGGAGGCGACGATCGCCCGCACCCGTGCTGTCTGTTCCGGCGTCAGTTCCCTCCAGTCGTGCCTCGTGCGCAGGTCGTCAAGCTCGTCCTGCGCCAGGAACGCCTCGAACCAGTCGTCGCGGCTGTCGATCGGCCCCACGGCGAACGCGCGGAGGGCCGGGTGTTGCAGGATGTCTGCCTCCGAGACCGGCTCGTAACCCTTCGGCGCCGGAGCCTCGTCGGTGGCCGCCCTCCGCGCCGCCGTCCCCGGCGGGAGCAACTTGCGCCGGAACCAACTCATCCCATGACCTCCCAGTCGACTCTGACCCGCCATCCGGTCTCGCGGGGCCGTGGCCGACGAGGTCGACCAAGACCACGGCTAGATCCGCGGCCAAGGTGGGGCGCTCACGTCCCCAGCTCCACGAGGATGCCCTCAGGCGGCAGCCGTTCCACCGGGTAGGCAGTCTTCAGCGCCGCGATGCGGCGGCCCAGCTCGTCGCGCGCCTCGACCAGGTGGGCGCCGGTGGTGCTCGTGACAAGGATGCGCGGCGCCACCTTGGCGTCGGGACCGAAGCGGGCCGTCAGACGGGCGGGCCAGGCGCGACGGAAGACATCGAGCGCGGCCGCCAGACCGGTGCCTCCGGGTGCCCCCAGGGACAGGAACTCGTCGCCCCCGTCGCGGATCGCCATGGAGCCCGGCACCTCGGCCAGCGCCTGCGCGAACTCCCGCAGAACGGCGTCGCCCATGGCCATGCCGTGTTGGTTGTTGAAGACGCCGAACCCGGCCAGATCCAGGAAGGCCACCTCGATCGGTGTGGCGCCGAGGCCGGGTATCTCCTGGCACAGGCGAGCCATGTCGGCGTAATAGGCGTACCAGGCGAGGCCGGTCCGACGGTCGCGGTTGGTCGTGGCGATCTCGGGCCAGCGGAAGCGCGCCGGGAACGGCTCCGTCGACTGGCGGAGGTACCGCCAGATCGCGAGCGTCAGCCAGGGTGCCTCGGGGCCGTAGGCGCGCCACCACCCGTCAGTCGCCTGCTGCCCGGTGAACCAATCCGCCGCCGGCAAGGGGTCCCACGTCGGATCGAGGCTGCTGAGCAGGTCGCCCGCGACCAACGTCGTGAGCACATCCGACGGGCCATCACCGTCGCCGAAGCCGGCGTCGGCGTGCTGCTGCTGCCGGATCCAGGCGGCCAGCGTGCCGGTCAGCTTGGGATGAATGCCGACCGCGATCAGGCCAAGGGCCAGATGACTCGAGGCTGACACCAGCGGCACCCCCGCGAAGGGGAAGCGCCGCTCAGTGACCGCCACGTGGCCGCGGTCGATCGTCGTGTCGGCGTACGCCTCGGCGATCGCCAAGGCAAAGGGATGGAGGAGGCGCAGGGCATGCGGGTGACGCGCCATGCACCACAGGGCCCAGGTGTCGCCCCACGCGTGGCGCTCCTGCACGTAGAACGCTGCGTCGCGTCGCGCCGTCGTCCGGGCCTCGCCGATGAACCGACTTGCCAGCTCGGCCGCTTCGCCGCCTACCGCCGCGAGTCCGCCGAGCCATCCCAGGGTGGACGTCACGACCAGCGGCACGAGCATGCGCGCTTCGAAGGCGGCCGGGTCCTCCGCCATCGCCACGCGGTCCCGCGGTCGCCACGGCCCCCACGTCTCCCTGGGCCCGACGAACCGTGGGTGTGTGCCGATGTCGGCTGGTGAAACGGACCAACGGTACCGAACCCGACCTGTTTCGCCGGTGGCCAGGCTGGCCCAGAAGCGGAGCAGGAAGCGGGGGTCGGCCGGTAGGCCAAGGGTCCGGTGCGCCTCAAACAGGCTGCTGGGTAGGACCGTTAGGGTGTCAAGCGGCGTGGCCGCCAGCGCGGCGGCCGCGCGGTCAGCTGACGCCGCGACCTCGACGCGCTGCTCCCGCCACCCGACCACCATCGTGAGTATCGTCGCTCGCCGGTCCGGGGGTGTCCGTAGTACGAAGGTCCCCCGTTGCACTCGACGGACCCCATGGGTATCGCCGATTTGGCCGGGTCACGCCTGAGTGCGCCCGATCGCGGATCACTGCCCACCGGACCCCCGCAGCGGCGCGAGGGGCGCTCCCGCTTCCCCGCGGCCCCGCTCCGCTCACCGTCAGTAGCTGGCCCGCGAGAGGGTCACGAGGCACGGGCGTCGGGGCCGTACCATGCCAATCATGGACGCGTGGGCCGCGCTTGCGGGCGTCCTGGTCGCTGCCGTGGCTGTGGTGCCTGGCTGGGACGACCGCCGTCGCTATCTCTACGCCGGCGAGCGGCTCAACGCCCGCAGCGACCTCCTGCTGGCGGCAACGCGCTACGCCGACCGCGTCTTCTGGCAGCGCGAGGACCAGCAGGGGCTGCAGGTTTGTGACCTCGCCGCAGGGCCGATCCTGGCCCCAGCTGCCGCAGGGCTCCGTGACGCCACCTTCGCGCTTGGCCGGTTCGCCTATGTGGTGCCCGAGGATGGGGCACTCCTCCCCGCACCCTTCGATGAGACCGGTTGGAGCTCGGCATGGCGCGTGTATGACGGCGCCGCTTCATCGTTCGCGGCGGCCGTTAAGCGCGAGTTGGAGACGGATCGCCTGTCACCGCTGACTCGCCTTTGACGCCGCGCCCGCGGAGATCCGCGGCAATACCCATCGCAGCGGATCGGCGTAGAGCCGCCGGCGTTCCGCCCCTCCCCGTGGTAGCAACAGAGGTGCCACCGGGCCGGATGCAGGCGATCAAGACGGCTGCCTAGGAACGGCGGTCAAACACGAAGCCGGACGCCGCCAGACGCCCGCGGACGCTACCTGCCGGACTGCAAAACCTCTATTCAGCGGTTCGAATCCGCTCATCGCCTCCACCCCTCGCCGCCCAGGGTCGGGATCAGGTCCCGCGCTCGGTGGCGATGCGCCCGATGATCTCTGCCAGCTCGGCCGGCCGCGACCACATCGGCCAGTGGCTCGTCGGCAGGTCGATCCATGTGACGTCGCGCAACTCGTCGAGGCCGGCCAGCCACGCCTGGTCGTGCTGCGCGGCGGCTTTCTGGTACGCGGCGGAGGTGTAGCCCGTGGCGATGATCGTGCTCGGGATGTCACATCGGGCGTCGTTCGTGAGCTCAGCCCCCTCGCGGATCAGCGCCCCCGGCACCGGCACCGCTCGCTGCCGGAACGTCGCGAGCTGCTCCTCGCTGAGACCGTCGAGGTTCTCCTCGGCCACGAGGTCCTCCCAGACGAGCGGTCGTTGGGCGCCCGCGAAGCCAGGGTCGAGGGCGCCCTTGCCGGGCGCCGTGTCCACGTACACCATCGCCGCGATCCGCTCGGGCACGCGGTCGCTGGCCGCGTAGCCCGAGAAGCCGGTCGCGCTGTGGACGGCGAGGACCACCGGGATCTTGGCGGCGACCACGGCGTCCACGATCGCGTCGACGTGGTCCGAGAAGCGCACGGAGGACCTGTCGGCATCGACCGACTCGAGCCCGGGGAGCGTGAGTGCCGTGACGTGGAAGCCCTGCTTGCGGAGCAAGTCGGCGACCTCGTCCCAGGCCCACGCGCCGAGCCAGAAGCCGGGAACCAGGATGATCGGCGCAGCGGGCATCGCTCGGGGCCTTAGGGCAGATTGCCCAGCACGAGCGTGGCGGCTGCCGTGAGCCCATCATCGGTCGGCGCCGTTCCACCGAGGTACACGACGTCGAAGAAGAGCGAGCCCTTGCGGACGTAGATCCCGCCCGTGTTGACGCCAGCGGGCGCGCGGGCGATCTCCGCCTCGTCGCCCACGCCGGTCACAGGTGTCTGCGAGAACCCATGGACCGACGCCTCCGCCTTGGCGTACGCCTCCTGGGCTGACGTGTCGCCGGACGTGGAGAGCACCTGCAGGGTGATGCTGCTCGGCGGCGTCGGCGTCTGCCACACGCACTCGATGAAGCCGCCGTTGAGGACGTGGTTGACGCCCGCAGGGTAGGTGCTGCCGTTGACGGCCGTGGCCTGCGCCGCGGTCAGCAGCGTGCACGCGTTGAACCCCGGGGGGAGGGAACCGAGGGCCGCCGATCCGGCCGGACTGGGCACCACCGTCGGCGTCGCTGCTGGCGTTATCGTCGGAGCTGGCGTGGACACCGTCGGCGTCGCGCCGCCGCCGCTCACGGGCGTGCCGCTGGCGGTCGTGGCGCTCCCGGAGCAGGCCGCCAGGAGGAAGGTCAGGCCCACGAGGGCGATCCTGGAACGGGATTGTGTCATCGGTCGGACCCTTTCTCTGCTTCGCCCGCCCGACCCTGGAAGTCGAGCGCCGCCGAGTTGATGCAGTACCGCAGGCCCGTCGGCCAGGGGCCGTCGGGAAACAGATGGCCCAGGTGGGCGCCGCACGACGCGCACCGGACCTCGATCCGTTCCATGCCGTGCGAGCGGTCGGAGACGGTGCTCACGCGCCCATCCTCCGTGACGTCGTAGAAGCTGGGCCAGCCGGTGCCCGACTCGAACTTCTGGCCGGCGTCAAAGAGCGGCGCGTGGCACACGACGCAGCGGTAGACGCCGTCCTCATGGTTATCCCAATAGGCGCCCGTGAAGGCGCGCTCGGTCGCGGCCTCCTGGGTGACCGCGTAAGCGATGGTGCCCTTCTCAGGCAGGTGCCACCCGGGCTCATCCGCCATCGCCTGTCTCGGCAAGTCCGTGCCTAGCGGCGGTCGGTCCGGCGCGGCGCCCCGAGCCTGAAGAAGGCCAGCGACAGCAGCGCGCCCGCGGCCAGCATCACCAGGAGCGGACCGTCGTTGCCCTGGGAGGGGCTCGCCAGGGTGGTCGTCGCGGGCTGGGTCGCGGTGGCCGACGGCGCCCCTGCGGCCGCCTGGACGTAGGTCCGGAAACCGAAGTCGGCGTTGCCGGTGTCGCCGTCGTTGAGGACCGTGTACAGGGATGCCCAGGTCGACCCAGTGGCCGCCCATGCGTCGCCACCGGCGTAGTTCGTGTAGTCGCCGACGGTTGCTGAGTCGAGCTCCCAGCGCAGCCACGCATCGTCGGGGATCTGCCAGTCGAGGTCGGCCAGGGTGATGGCATAGACCGTCCCTGCCGCCACGGTCGGCTGGGAGGCGAAGTTCGCGTCCATCCAGTCGACGGTGGTGGTGGCCGGGTAGGGCACGGTCGTCGTGGCGAGCACCGTCCCGGAGGGATGGTGGTCGGAGCCCGTGGTGGACTCGATCTGCACGGTGAAGTTGGTCGGGACGCCGCTCGTCCCGCCGACGTCGCGGCCGTTGGCGTAGATCTGGACGCCGGTGAGCTTGCCGCTGATCCCCGCGGTGAACGTCTGCGCAAGGTTGACGGTCAGGGCGGACTCGCCGTTCTGGGAGTACCACGCCGGGTACAGGGCATCCCCGCCCGGCACGAAGGGCGAGGCGATCGTGTTGCAGTCGGTGGCGGCGCACTCGTGCTTCTGGTCGAGGGTGCCCGTCGGCGTCACGGCCAGTGCCGGGCCGGTCACGAGGAGGAACAAGGCGCCAACGCCGACCACGGCAGCCAGGCGACGAACGAGCACGACGAACCCTCCTCCCCCGGCGTCTGCGCCAGGCGGCGCGGCGCACAACGGTACTGCATACGACCTCGCCGCGGAGCATGCTTGTGGGCCGGTCGCGACCTGCGCTCCCGCAATAGGCGTTTCCCGCGGGCCGGGCTCGCGTCGGACTTCGCGCCCTGGCCCCGCTGCTGCGCGCGGCGCGGTCAGCTCGAGGAGCCCCGGTCGGCTCAGGTGCGGCCCGGGCTCTCTCGTCACCGACGACCTCGGGCCGCCTGTAGACTCGGGCCAGCGCCGGAGTGGCGGAACGGCAGACGCGGCCGACTTAAACTCGGCTGACCGTGAGGTCATGCAGGTTCGAGTCCTGCCTCCGGTACCAGAACTGGAGTCAGCCCGTTGCGACTCCCGGTGCTTACCACCGGCTTGGTGGCCGTGATCGCGGCCTCCACCTACGAGTTCCGCATCAGCCAGTCCTCCAGCCCGCCGGTCACGGCCGATGTGCTCCAGGGCGCGCGGGGTACCGGTTCGAGTTCGACATCCCCGTGGTCGGCGTTCCATAGCCATCGGGCGGACTCTCGGGGCGCCCCGCTCCATCCCTCGGCGCGATCTAGTCGAGGCCCGCGCCGATGAGGATGGTGATGCCTAGGGCGATGATGAGGATCGTGGCGAACGCCACGATGGCCACCAGCACGACCACTCGGTAGCGACGGACCGCCGCCTCGTCCGGCGATCGCCAACCGCTCACGGCGACTCACCTCTTATCGGATGACGACCCACTCGGCGATGATGAACACGCCGATGGCGAACAGGACGATGCCCTGCCATCGCAGCATCGCGGGCGACCTGACCAGTGGACCCTGGCTCATCCGCACCCTGATCGGATGGTCAGCGTGGAAACTCAGCCACACCTCGAGGGCGCCGGTAGCTATCACCACGAGGCCGATCGCGGTCGCCACCACCTGCAGCATGCCGCTCAGAGTGTAGCCGCCTCGTGGTCGGTCGCGACCAGTGGGGAGCGTCGGGCGGCCGCGCCGCGCGGCGTGACGGATGGCCCGGTATGGGGCGCCCTCCTGCCGTGGTCGCGACGACGATCCGCAGTCGCCGCGGAGCCAGACCTGACCGTGGCTGCAGGGGTCCCGCGGGAGGGCCTGGGCCGTTGGATCAGGTGCCCATCGGCCGCAGGGCATACACGCGACCTTGCCTGAGGGCGAGGTCGTCGAGTTCGCTCGTCGTACGGAGGTCGTACGCGGCGAGTTCAGCCAGGGCCTCGCGGGGCAGGTAGCGGCGGCCGGGATCGCCCAGCAGGACGTCGATGCCCTGCGAGGCGGCGCGCTGCAGCCAGGGCAGCAGCCGCGCCGCCAGGGTCGCCTCGTAGCAGCAGTCGCCGGCCAGGATGACGTCGGTGTCCGGCACCTCCTGGTCCAGGACATCACGCCGCAGCACGGACACCCGGCAGCCGTTAACGCGCGCATTCAGCGTGATGGCCGCCGCGGCGTACGGGTCGATGTCCGCGCCGGTCCCCGCGGCCGCGCCGGCCCGCATGGCGGCGATGACGCAGAGCCCCGAACCGGAGGCGAGGTCGAAGACGCGGCGGCCGGCCACCACATCCGGGTGTTCGTACAGGTATCGCGCGACGGCCAGGCCGCCGGCCCAGGCGACGGCCCAGAATGGCAGGGCGGGGTCTGGATCGGCCCGTTCCACCTGGACGGCGTGCCACAGGCTCACGACATCGTCCGCGAGGTGCAGGCGGATCGCCTCGAGCCCTGGGACCGGCCGCAGCCGGGTGTGGCGCAGCACGAATGCACGGGACGAGTCGGCCATGACCTGACTCTACGGCAGCCCCCGCCGCCCCGGCCGTCTAGACTCGGTCGTCAGGAGGATCGCATGATCGACGGGGCACACCTCATCATCTTCACGCCGGCGGCGCAGGAGACGCGGTCCTTCATCCGCGATGCGCTGGGCCTGGCGTCGGTGGACGCTGGCGGCGGATGGCTCATCTTCGCCCTGCCGCCGGCAGAGGTGGCGGTCCACCCGGCCGACGAAGAACGCCACGAGCTCTACCTCATGTGCCACGACCTGGAGGCCACGATAGCCCGGCTCACGGCGGCCGGGGCGATCTTCGAGCCGGTGCACACGGAGCGATGGGGCCGCATCGCCGTCATGACGATGCCCGGCGGGGCCCGGTTGCCCGTGTACCAGCCGCAGCACCCGAGCCCGGTGGTCGGCCCTTCGAGGCCCAGCTGAGCTGCCGGATGGCAGCCCTTCGTCCGGTCCTCATCCACGTCCACGGGGCCGGCTTGCAGCCGCCCGAACCCGACTGGCTGCCCTTCCACGACGAGCTGCTGTTCGGGACGCGGCCGCACGGCCAGACGGACCTCGCGTACTACGCCGACCTGGTCACACCGGCCGGCGACGTCGTGGTGTCCGGCGAGGCCGAACCCCCGGAGCGACCGTATCAGCTGCTCCACCCGTCCGTCGTCGCAGCGGGACACCAGCATGCCGCCCACACGTTCCTCGTCAGGCTGGCGGCGGCGATGGGTCCGCTGGATCACCGGTCGCGCGACGCGGCCGGGTCACAGGAGATGCCGCATGCGCTGCGCACGTTCTACCGCGAGGTGAGCGGCTACCTGCACGGTGAGCTCGTGCTCGCCGACGGCATGCGCGAGCGGTTCCGCGACGCCCTCCGACGGCATCCGGGCGCCGTCGTGGTGCTGGCTCACTCGCTGGGATCGGTCGTCGCGTACGACGTGCTGGGCGAGGCCGAGTTCGCCGCTCGGGGCGTCACGCTGCTGACGGTCGGATCGCCGCTCGGGCTGGGGCCGGCGCAGGATCACCTGCAGGCCTGGCGCGGCAGCCGGCCGATCCAGCTGCCGGCCGGCGTTGCCCGGTGGCGCAACTTCCACGCCAAGGGCGACCCGGTGGCTCACGGCTCGTTCCAGGAGGGCCTGCGCGGTGACTTCGCGCCGCCCGACCGGATCCACGCCACGGAGGTCCGCAACGAAGCGGAGTGGCACCACGCGTTGCCTGGCTACCTCCAGGCCCCCGAGGTCCAGGATGCGGTCTACGTCGCCCTGGAGGGCGCCGGCCCGCCCTGACCCGGTTGCGAGGCCGGTTCGGTGCGCCGAAGCACCATCGCAAGGTCAGCGGCAAACCGACTGCGGTACACCATCGCCAGGGCCCTCGCGGGACCCGGGCTCCCCGGTGTGACAGCTACCCGCGGGGGCCTTCTGGCGTCCCGGCCGCCCGCTGCGACCCCTCGTCAGGCACGCCGCAGGCGGGAGCCCAGGCCCTTGCGGGTGTCGGGCAGGATCACCGCGTCCCGATGGGTCGTGCCCACCAGTTGCTGTGCCAGGCGCACCAGTGCCTCGGCCGCCGGGCTGCGTGCTGCGCCGCGCACGACGGGGACGCCCTCGTTCACGGCCTTCAGGTGGACCACCGGCTCATGGGGGAGCTCGAACGCGATGCGCGCTCCGAGCGTGTTCTCCACGTCGCGCGTCTTCAGCAGCTCGCGCATGAACAGGTGGTTGATGACGAAGGTGGTCTTGCTGCCCACACCGCCAACGTCAGCCAGC
>Ga0187779_10001986_pt1 | contig 12689 bp, 8 predicted proteins | sample 1015_Q2_SP10_10__FD_132435 | JGI IMG/M metagenome (GOLD analysis project Ga0187779, IMG submission 132435) | Tropical peat soil microbial communities from peatlands in Department of Meta, Colombia - 1015_Q2_SP10_10_MG | ecosystem: Environmental > Terrestrial > Soil > Wetlands > Peat | place... | reverse complement strand
GCCGGTGGGACGAGCGGGGCACTCCAGACCGACTTCCCGACCTGCGTGACCAACGCGTTCGCCTCCCCGCCGCAGGGTGCGATCGTGCTCGAGGCCGACTTCGTCGGCGGGGTGATCCTGTCGTCGACGAAGGCGAAGGCCGGGACCGGCTTCAACGCGGTGCCGTTCCCCTCGATCAAGGCCGGCCCGAACGCGGGCGCGGTCGAGATCGGCGGCGACCTGTTCGTGACGTTCCGCGACACCCCGGCGATCGAGGCGTTCGTGAAGTTCCTCGCGACGGCCCCGGCGGCCGCGCCGTGGGTGAAGCTCGGCGGCTTCGGGACGGGGAACAAGAACGTCCCCGCCTCCTGGTATCCGGACGCGATCACGCGGGTGACCGAGGCTCCGATCGGCCAGGCGAAGTCCGTCGTGTTCGACATGTCGGACGAGCAGCCGGCGTCGTTCGGCTCGACCACCGGCCAGGGCGAGTGGGGCCTCTTCCAGACCTTCCTGCAGAACCCGAGCGACGTGCAGGGGATCGCGCAGAAGCTGGAAGCGGCTGCAGCCGCCGCGTACAAGGCCGGCAAGTAGGGAGATGAGTCAAGCAGGGATCAGCGGGGAGCCGTCCGCCGTGGCGGCTCCACCCCCTGCCCTCGGTCCCGGAGCGGGGTCCGGCGGCCTCCGCCGCTACATCACGGGTGCGATCTTCCTCGCCCCCGCTCTGGTCGTGTTGAGCGTGTGGATGCTCTACCCGGTCGTCTACACGGTCGTCCGCAGCTTCTTCGGGCAGAGCGGATACCTCGGCCACTGGGTGGCGATCGACAACTACAAGACGCTGTTCACGACGTCGACGCTGACGACGGCGATCAAGAACAACGCGATCTGGGTCGCGGTCGTCCCGGCCTTCGTGACGTCGATCGGCCTGATCTTCGCGGTGCTGACCGAGCGGGTGCGCTGGGCGGTCGCCTTCAAGACCGTCGTCTTCCTGCCGATGGCGATCTCCGCGTTCGCGACCGGGGTGACCTGGCGGATCATGTACCAACAGGATCCGAACCTCGGCGCGATCAACGCGCTCGGGAAGACCATCTCGGGTGTCTTCAGCCCGGCCGGTGTCCTCCCGACGGCGTCGCCCTCGACGCCGGCGCTCCAGCCGGTCGCGGGCGGTGCGCTCGTGCTGAAGACCACCACGAGCCCGGGCGGCGTCGCGCTCCTCGGCTTGACGGCGATCCCGCCCGACCAGGTGCCGAAGTCGGCGAAGCAGGCGGTCGTTCCGCCGGCGAAGCCGGGCGAGGTCGTCGGCGTCGTCTGGCGCGACTTCAAGCCGGGCGGCGGCAAGCCAGGCGTCGTCGAGCAGGGCGAGCTCGGGCTTCCGGGCGTGACGGTCCAGCTCCGCTCGGCGTCGGGCAAGGTGGTGCAGTCGACGAAGTCCGCCGCCGACGGGACGTTCGACTTCTCGAAGCCGCCACCGGGCGCCTATCATGTCGGGGTCGGCGCCCAGACGTTCGCGAAGCCGTTCGGCGGCTACTCGTGGCTGGGGCCGAAGCTCGTCACGCCCTCCCTCCTGATCGCGTACATCTGGATCTGGGCCGGCTTCGCGATGGTCGTGATCGGCGCTGGCCTCGCCGCGATGCCGAGGGACGTGCTCGAGGCTGCAAGGACCGATGGCGCGACGGAGTGGCAGACGTTTCGGCGCGTGACGATCCCGCTGCTCGCACCGGTCCTGAGCGTCGTCTTCATCACGATGATCATCAACGTGCTCAAGGTGTTCGACATCGTCCTCGCCCTCGCGCCGGAGTCGACACAGGCGAACGCGAACGTGATCGCGCTCGCCATGTGGCGCACCGCCTTCCCGGAGAGCGACTTCGGGCTCGGCTCGGCGATCGCCGTGTTCCTCTTCCTGCTCGTGATCCCGGTGCTCGCGCTCAACATCCGACGCTTCAGGAGGGAGGCCTGATGTCGTCCGCCGCCCAGGTCGTCGAACTGCCCGCGCCCCGCGAGAGCGGCGCCGCCACGATCTTGCGCTTCCTCGCCCGAGCACCGGTGAACCTCGTGCTGATGGCGCTCGGCGCGCTCTGGCTGATCCCGACCTTCGGCCTCTTCATCACCTCGATCCTGCCCGCCTCGTCGCTCGCCTCGAGCGGGTGGTGGCAGATCTTTTCCAAGCCGAGCCTCGCGACGTGGTCGAACTACGACCACCTCCTCCACAACCACGGGCTCGTGAACGCGCTGAAGACGACGGCCTACATCTCGGTCGGCAACACGCTGATCATCATCGTGATCGCCTCCCTCGCCGGCTACGCGCTCGCGTGGCTCGAGTTCCCGGGCCGCGACTGGGTCTTCGTCGCCGTCGTCGGCCTGCTGGTCGTGCCGCTGCAGATGGCGCTGATCCCGATGTTCCGGCTGTACGACTCGTTCGGCATCTACGACACGGTGCTCGGGATCATCCTCTTCCACGTCGCGTTCGGTCTGCCGTTCGCGATCTTCCTGCTGCGGAACTTCTTCGTCGGGATCCCGAAGGACATCCTCGAGTCGGCCCGCATCGACGGCGCGAGCGAGTTCCGGATCTTCCTGCGCCTGATCCTGCCGCTCGGGCTACCAGCGATCGCGTCGCTCGCCATCTTCCAGTTCCTCTGGACGTGGAACGACCTGATCGTCGCGCTCACGTTCGGACAGACCGTCCAGCCCATCACCGTCTGGATCTTCGGGCAGCTGCGGGAGTTCGCAACGAGCATCGACATCATCGCGCCCGCCTCGTTCATCTCCCTCATGATTCCGCTCGTCGTGTTCTTCGCCTTCCAGCGCTACTTCGTCCAGGGTCTCCTCGCCGGCTCGGTGAAGTAGTGGCCCTGCGGGCCCCTGACCGGCGGCCTGCCGCCGGGCAGAGCCCGGCAGCGCCAGCCTCGCGGCGAACGCGGCTCGATCTCTCTCGCGGGCGGGTTCCCGTTGTGCAGAGACCGGTCGCGACCACGGGAGCCGGGGGGCGCGTGGCGATCGTCGGCGGCGGTCTCGCCGGCTTCACGTCGTACGTCACCCTGCTCCACGGCGGGATCCCGGCCGAGGACATCACCGTGTTCGGCACCTCGCTCGACCCCGCAGCTGCGTGGCGCGTCCGCGCCGCGTCGATCCGGCAGCAGCACATGCGCTCCGAGAGCGACGGGCACTGCTTCCCGACCTCGTTCCCCGGCCTCGCTGTGCACGCGGCGCGGCAGGCAGGCGTCGTGCCGCTCATCGCCAGCGTCTGCAATCGGTACCGGCCGACGGTCGCCGAGTTCCTCGAGCACGTCGAGGAGCTCGGCGACCGCACGGGCTGGGCCGGCCGCATTCGGCTCGACTGGGTCGATCGCATCACCGCGAGCGACGGCGGCTTCGTGGTCGACCGGCATGGGCTGTTCCAGCACGTGCTGCTCGCTCCAGGACCGGCCGGACTCGCGGTTCCCGATGAGCTCGCGGGCGACCCGCGGGTCGTCCACGCCTATCAGCCGCACGAGTTCGCCGATCGCGTCGCGATCGTCGGCGCGGGGATGGCTGCCGCGACCGAGTGGCTCAACGCCCTCGCCGCCGGCTCGCGGGTCGTGTCGATTCGTCGGAGGGAGCCGGAGCGCCGCCAGCTCAACGTGCCGCGCGAGATGTTCTCCCGGCGCGGGCTCGCGGGGTTCCAGGCCGCCGATCCGGTCTCCCGCGCGGCCAGCCTCCGCAAGCTGCTCGGGCCGTCGTATCCGCCGGGGCGGGGATGGGACGAGCCCCTGGCGCGGGCCGCGCGCGAGGGACGTTTCCGCGTCGCTCACGAGGTCGACGGCGAGCCCCAGGTCGTGTGCGCAACGGGATTCCGGCAGGGGTTCGTGCACAACCCGCTGCTCCGCAGGCTCGTCGCCGAGCACGACCTGCCGACCCACGATCGGTGGATCGAGCTCGCGACCGACTCCACGATTCCGGCCCTCACGGACGGCTCGCGGACCCTGGCGCTGGCCGGCGCTCCGGCGCAGTGGGCCTACCCGGCAGCCGACACCCTCGTCGGCGCCAAGTACTCCGCGCGTCGCTTCCTGCAACGGGTGAGATCGTGTCCTACACCCTGAGAGGACGGATCGAGTCCCGCCTGTTCGCGACGCTCGTCGTTCTGCTCGGCGTCTGCGCGGTCGCCGCGGCCCTTCCGGCATTCTGGCCCCTCGAGCTCGTCGCGCTGATGCTCGTGGTGGGGGTCGTCATGGACACCCTGCTCTACAGCGCGATCGAGTACCAGCCGGGCTGGTACGCGCTGCCGCTCGGCGCGCTCGAGCTCGTGCTCACGATGGGGCTCGCACGCGTTCTCGGAATCGATCCGCCATTCGCCACGGCCCTCGCGGTGTACGGCGGGGCGTGGCTCGCGGCCCAGGCGCTCGCCCAGGCCGGCTTCCCGCTCTTCTCGCTCTCCTACGCGGAGAACGGCGGGGAGCTCGGACGCGCCGGTGCGATCGCAGGCGCGGCGAGCCTGGCCGTTCTCGCGAGCGCGGGCGGTCTCGCGTGGGCGAAGCAGCCGCCGACCGTCCACCTCTCGGCCGGGATCCACCAGGGCCCGCTCGTGATCACCCGGCGCGAGACGCTCGTCGGCGACCGCGGGGCTGTCGTGCGCGGCGGCATCGTGATTCGTGCGAACCACGTCACCGTCCGCAACGTCGCAGTCGTCGGTGGCCAGAACGGGATCGACGTCGAGCACGTGCACGGCGTGGTGCTCGACCACGTCAGCGTCGTCGGTGCGGCGCTCGACGGGATCCACGTCCGGCTCGCCCAGGTGATGGTCAAGGGCTGCACCGTCTCCTCGCCGGCCGGGTACACGCAGGGGATCGACATCTCCTTCGCGATGGGGATGGGCGAGAGCATGATCGAGGGCTGCACGATCTCGGGCGGGCGGGAAGGGATCGTCACGCACTCCGCGTCGGTCACGGTGATGGGGAACCGCGTCAGCGCGACCTCGTTGCGAGGCATCGCGATGACCGAGATGTCGATGGGAATGATCGAGAGCAACCAGGTGACCGGGAGCCAGGGGATCGGGATCCTCTGCGTCGACCAGTCGGAGTGCATGATCTCGCGCAACCAGGTCTCGGGTACTCGGTCGAACCAGGCGTCGGGCGATCTCGGCCAGAAGGGCTACGGGATCGAGAGCAATTTCCTGGCGACGGCCGAGCTGTCACGGAACGAGCTCTACGGCAACGCGCACCGGGTCGGCACGTTCTCGGGAGGAACCGTCTCGTACGGCTAGCGGCCGGCGATGGCGACGCACATGTCAGTCCCCGAGCCGTTAGGGCCCGGTCCGGCGCCGACCGCGTCGCCCGACGAGGTGCGGGACCCGCTCTGGTTCAAGCGCGCCGTCTTCTACGAGGTGCACATCCGCGCGTTCGCCGACGGCGACGGCGACGGAAGCGGCGACTTCCGCGGGCTCGCCGGGAAGCTCGACTACCTCGAGTGGCTCGGCGTCGACTGCGTCTGGCTCCTGCCGATGTACCCGTCGCCGCTCAAGGACGGCGGCTACGACATCGCCGACTTCACGGCAGTCCACCCCGACTACGGCACGCTCGACGACGTCCGGACGTTCATCGAGGAGGCGCACCGCCGCGGCATTCGCGTGATCGCCGACCTCGTGATGAATCACACCTCGGACAGGCACCCGTGGTTCCAGGAGTCGCGCTCGAGCAGGGACTCGCCGAAGCGCGACTGGTACGTCTGGTCGGACACCGACGGGCGCTACGCCGAGGCGCGGATCATCTTCACCGACACCGAGCCCTCGAACTGGACGTGGGACCCTGTGGCCGGGCAGTACTACTGGCACCGCTTCTTCGCCGAGCAGCCCGACCTGAACTACGACAACCCGGACGTGCAGGCGGCTATGCTCGACGTCCTCCGCTTCTGGCTCGACACCGGGCTCGACGGGTTCCGCCTCGACGCCGTGCCGTACCTGTACGAGCGGGAAGGGACGAACTGCGAGAACCTGCCGGAGACGCACGCGTTCCTGAAGCGCGCGCGCGCGGAGATCGACGAGAGCTACGCCGACCGGGTGCTCCTCGCCGAAGCGAACCAGTGGCCGGTCGACGTCGTCCACTACTTCGGCGACGGGGACGAATGCCACATGTGCTTCCACTTCCCCGTCATGCCGCGGATGTTCATGGCCCTCCGCCGCGAGGACGCACGGCCGATCAACGAGATCCTCGCCCGGACCCCGTCGATCCCCGACAACTGCCAGTGGGCGCTGTTCCTGCGCAACCACGACGAGCTGACGCTCGAGATGGTGACCGACGAGGAGCGCGACTACATGTACGCGGAGTACGCGAAGGACCCCCGGATGCGGCTCAACGTCGGGATCCGGCGCCGGCTCGCACCCCTGCTCGACTCGAGCCGGGACGAGGTCGAGCTGTTGGTGGCGATCCTGTTCTCGTTGCCGGGAAGTCCCGTCCTCTACTACGGAGACGAGATCGGGATGGGCGACAACATCCAGCTCGAGGATCGGGACGGCGTTCGCACGCCGATGCAGTGGACGGAGGGCCCGAACGCGGGCTTCTCCGAGGCCGACCCGGCGCGGCTCTACCTCCCCGTCGTCGACGACCCCGCCTTCGGGCCGCAGGCGGTCAGCGTCGAGGCCGAGCTGCGTGACCCCGGCTCGCTCCTGCACTGGGTCAGGCGCCTCGTCGCCCTGCGGCGGTCGCACCCGGTCTTCGGGCTCGGCGGCTTCGAGCCGCTCGAGCACGACGTCCCGCCCGTCTTCGCGCACCTGCGGCGCCTCGACGACGAGGTCGTCGTCTGCGGCCACAACCTGTCGCGGACGGAGCAGACCGTGTGCCTGCAGCTCTCCGAGTTCCGCGGTCGCATTCCCACCGACCTCGGGAGCGGGGAGCAGCTCCCGGCGATCGGCGAGGAGCCGTTCTCGCTCAGGCTCGGACCGCGCGGCTACCGTTGGCTCAGGCTCCTGCCGCCGGGCTCGGGCGACGGCACCGGTCGCACCGCCTGACCCGGGACCGCATGCGACTCCAGCTGCTCGCCAGGCCGGACCTGCCCGACTTCCTCGACCTGCCCTGGGAGACGCCGCTCGCGGAGTGGGACGTCGAGAACCTCGTCGAGGTGCCGAGCGGGATCCACCGCAACGTCGTGCGCTTCGTCTGCTACGGCCAGTCGCTCTACGCGCTGAAGGAGCTGCCCGAGCGGCTCGCGCTGCGCGAGTACCGGTTCCTCCGCGACCTCGACGACGCCGGCGTGCCGGTGGTGGAGGTCGTGGGCGTCGTCACCGACCGCGGCGAGCAGCGGGACGCGCTCAACGCGGTTCTCGTCACGCAGCATCTCGAGTTCTCGCTGCCGTACCGCATCCTCTTCACCGGACGCTGCGTCCCCGACCTCCGCAACAGCCTGCTCGACGCACTCGCCGAGCTCCTCGTCCGGATCCACCTCGCGGGCTTCTTCTGGGGCGACTGCTCGCTGTCGAACACGCTCTTCCGGCGCGACGCGGGAACGCTCTCGGCGTACCTCGTCGACGCCGAGACGGGCGAGCTCCACCCACAGCTGACCGACGGGCAGCGCGCCCACGACCTCTCGGTCGCCACGGAGAACGTCGGCGGCGAGCTGATGGACCTCGAGGCAGCGACGGACGGCCTGCCGCAGGACCTCGATCCGCTCGAGATCGCCGACGAGATCTCCCGCCGTTACGAGGCGCTCTGGTCGGAGGTGACTCGCGAGGAGGTCTTCGCGCCCGACGAGAGCTACAGGATCGAAGAGCGGCTGCGGCGGCTCAACGAGCTCGGCTACGACGTCGAGGAGCTCGAGCTCGTGGGGGACGGCGATCTTCGCAGGCTGCGGCTCGACCCGCGCGTCGTCGAGCCGGGGCACCATCGCCGCCGGCTGCTCGCGCTGACGGGGCTCGACGTCCAGGAGAACCAGGCGCGCCGACTGCTGAACGACATCGCGCGCTACCGCGCCACGCTCGGACGGTCCGGGTCCCGGCTGCACGAGGCGGTGGCGTCGTACCGCTGGCTCGTAGAGGTCTTCGAGCCGGCGATCGCCGGCGTGCCGCCGGAGCTGCGAGGCAAGCGCGAGCCCGCGGAGCTGTTCCACGAGCTGCTCGAGCACCGCTGGTTCCTCTCCGAGGCGGCCGGGAGCGACGTCGGCATGGACACGGCCGTTCAGTCGTACGTCGAGAACGTGCTCGCGCACGCGCCCGACGAGCGGGCGGTGCTCGAGGACGTGGAGCTCGGCGAGGAGGAGGAGGCGGCGGAAGCGTCCTAGCAGGGGACGAGCCAGACGACGCCGAGCGGCGGCAGTGTCAGCTCCACGGAGTGCTCGACACCGTGCCAGCCGATGGGTTCCGCCTCCAGCTCGGCGCTGTTCACGATCCCGGAGCCGCCGTAGATCGTCGCGTCGGTGTTGAGCAGCTCCCGCCAGCGGCCTGCGCGCGGCAACCCGACGCGGTAGCCCGCTCTCGGCACCGGCGAGAGGTTCCCGACGCAGACGAGCGTGCGGCTCCCGTCCCCCGAGAACCGGGCGTAGGCGAGCGTGTTGGAGGACGAGTCGTTCACCTCGAGCCAGCGGAAGCCTGACGGATCGAAGTCGCGCTCCCATAGCGCGGGCTCGTCGCGGTAGAGCCGGTTGAGGTCGCGGACGAGGAGCTGGACGGAGCCGTGCTCAGCCTGCTCGAGCAGGTGCCAGTCGAGGCTCCGGTCGTGTCCCCATTCCCGCTCCTGCGCCAGCTCGCCGCCCATGAAGAGGAGCTTCTTGCCCGGGTGCGCCCACATGTGTCCGTACAGCGCGCGCAGGTTCGCGAACTGCTGCCAGCGGTCGCCGGCCATCTTCCGCAGGAGCGAGCCCTTGCCGTGCACGACCTCGTCGTGCGAGAGCGGCAGGACGAAGTTCTCGCTGAACGCGTAGACGAGGCCGAACGTGAGCTGGTTGTGGTGGTAGCGGCGGTGGATCGGGTCCCGGCTGAAGTAGTCGAGCGTGTCGTGCATCCAGCCCATGTTCCACTTGAGTCCGAAGCCGAGGCCTCCCGTGTACGTCGGTCGCGACACGCCCGGCCACGCGGTCGACTCCTCCGCGATCATCAGCGTGCCGGCCTGGCGTCCGTGTACGACCTCGTTCAGCTCGCGCAGGAAGGAGACGGCGTCGAGGTCCTCGTTCCCGCCGTAGGCGTTCGGGATCCACTGGCCGGGCTTGCGCGAGTAGTCGAGGTAGAGCATCGACGCGACGGCGTCGACCCTCAGGCCGTCGGCGTGGTACTCGCGCAGCCAGAAGAGCGCGTCCGCGAGCAGGAAGTTGCGCACCTCGCGCCGGCCGAGGTTGAAGACGAGGGTTCCCCAGTCGGGATGCTCGCCGCGGCGCGGATCGGCGTGCTCGTACAGCGCCGTGCCGTCGAAGCGCGCGAGGGCGAAGTCGTCGCGCGGGAAGTGGGCGGGAACCCAGTCGAGGATCACGCCGAGGCCGTGGCCGTGCAGCCGATCGACGAACGTCCGGAAGTCGTCGGGCGAGCCGAAGCGCGCCGTCGGCGCGTAGAACCCCGTCACCTGATAGCCCCACGAGCCGGCGAACGGGTGCTCCATCACGGGGAGCAGCTCGACGTGGGTGAAGCCGAGGTCGGCCGCGTACTCCGCGAGCTCGTCGGCGAGCTCGCGGTAGGTGAGGCTGCGGTTGTCCTCGAGCGAGTTCCGCCGCCAGGAGCCGAGGTGCACCTCGTAGATCGAGATCGGCCGGTCGAGCGACGCAGCCGCCGCGCGGTTCGCGAGCCAGTCGGCGTCGTGCCACTCGTGCTCGGGGCGGAAGACGACGGACGCCGTGGCGGGCGGCCGCTCGGCCGCGAAGGCGACGGGGTCGGCCTTCAGGTGGAGCGAGCCGTCCCGCGCCCGCACCTCGTACTTGTAGCGCGCCCCCGGCTCGACGCCCGGGACGAACAGCTCCCAGACCCCGGAGCCGCCGAGCGAGCGCATCGGGTGGAGCCGCCCGTCCCAGTGGTTGAAGTCGCCGACGATGCTCACCGACCGGGCCGAGGGCGCCCAGACGGCGAAGGCCGTTCCCCCGACGCCGTCGAGCTGGGAGACGTGGGCGCCGAGCCGCTGGTAGAGCTCCTCGTGGCGGCCTTCCCCGACGAGGTGGAGGTCGAGCTCGCCGAGCGTGGGGAGGAACGCGTAGGGATCGTCGAGCTCGACCGAGAGCCCGTCCGGGTAGTCGACGTGGAGCCGGTAGCGGAGCGGAAGGGTGCGCCGCGGCAGCTTCCCTTCGAAGAGTCCGGCGGGATGCCTCTGGACGAGCTCGACCGGCTTGCCCCGGCTCGGCACCACCCTGACCGACGCGGCCTCCGGCCGGTAGGCGCGAACCACGACGCCGCCGGCCTCCTCGTGTGCGCCGAGCAGGTCGTGCGGCGCGGGATGGTCGCGGGCGACGAGCCGCTCCACCTCGCGCTCGAGCGCGCCGTCGGGCTGCCCGGGGCTCACGACTCGACGCGCAGGAGGTGGGCCTGGCGCACGCCCGGCTCGAGCTTCACGTAGTTCCGACCGATCCGCCAGGTGAAGCGCTCGTCGGTGAGCAGGTCGCGCACGCCGAACGCCGGCGGGACCCCGAGGCCGACGGGGACGACGACGATTCCCTCCTGCGCCGCCTGCGCGTCGAGGTTGACGCAGACGAGCACGGTGTTCGTGCCTTCGCTCTTCGCGTACGCCAGCAGCTCGTCGTTCTCGGTCTCGAGGAAGAGGAGGTTCTCGAGCCGCTGGAGCGCGGCGTTCTCGCGCCGGATCTCGTTCAGGCGGGCGATCAGGGGCAGCAGCGGCCCGTCCAGCGCACGCGCCCTCACCTCGTACTTCTCCGAGTCGAGGTACTCCTCGCTTCCGGGGCGCGCCGGGACGTTCTCGCAGTGCTCGAACCCGGAGTAGATGCCGTAGCTCGGCGAGAGGGTCGCCGCGAGCACGAGCCGCGCCTCGAACGCCGGCCGGCCGCCCTCCTGCAGGTAGGCGTGGAGGATGTCGGGCGTGTTGGCGAAGAAGTTCGGCCGGAAGAACTCGGGCAGGTCGCTCTCGATCAGCTCGCCCAGGTACTGGCGGAGCTCCCATTTCGTGTTCTTCCAGGTGAAGTACGTGTAGGACTGGCTGAACCCCGCCTTCGCGAGCATCGCCATCACCTTCGGCCGGGTGAACGCCTCCGAGAGGAAGATCACGTCCGGGTGGGCGCCCTGGACGTCGCCGATCAGCCACTCCCAGAACGCGAACGGCTTCGTGTGCGGGTTGTCGACGCGGAAGATCCTGACGCCGCGGCCGACCCAGTGGAGGACGACCTCGCGGACCGCCTGCCAGAGCCCCTGCCAGTCCTCCGAGTCGAAGTTGAGGTTGTAGATGTCCTGGTAGCGCTTCGGCGGGTTCTCGGCGTACTTCAACGTCCCGTCGGGCCGCCGGAAGAACCACTCCGGGTGCTCCCGCAGCCACGGGTGGTCGGGCGAGCACTGGAGCGCGAGGTCGAGCGCGACGTCGAGCCCGAGCTCGGCGGCCTTCGCGGTCAGCCGCTCGAGGTCGCGCACCGTTCCGAGGGCGGGATGGACGGCCGTGTGCCCGCCTTCGAGCCCGCCGATCGCCCACGGGCTCCCGGGATCGTCCTCGGCAGCGACGAGGGCGTTGTTCTTCCCTTTCCGATGCGTTCTCCCGATCGGATGGATGGGCGGCAGGTAGACGACGTCGAAGCCGAGCCGCGCGAGCTCCGGCAGCGCCTTCTCGACCCCGGCGAGCCCTCCCCACGAGCGCGGAAAGAGCTCGTACCAGGCGCCGAAGCGCGCCCGCTCGCGGTCGACGACGAGCTCGCGCGCCGGCGTGACCGCGATCTCGTCCTCCCGTTTCGACAGGGCACCGCTCGCGAGCTCCGGGTCGAGTGCCTCCTCGAGCGTGAGCGAGCCGATCCCCAGGAGCGCCGCTCCCTCCGAGAGCTCGCCGGCGAGGTCGGTCTGACCGACGTCGACCTTGCGCTGGAGCTCGGACCGCCACGACGCGAAGCGGTCGATCCAGCCGACGACCGTGAACTGCCAGCGGCCGAGCTCGTCGACCGGGAACGAGCCGTGCCAGCGGTCGTTGCCGATCGGCTCCATCGGCGCCTCGCTCCAGCGCCGGGCGTGCGGGGAGCGGTACCGGACGGCCGCCCGCACGACGTCGTGCCCGTCCGCGAACACGTCGGCCCAGACGTCCACCTCGGAGCCGGCGGTGCGTTTCGGCGGGAAGGCGCCGCCGTCGAGCTCCGGCCAGATGCGCTCGATCCGGATCCGCGGCGGCCGTGTCCGCGGCAGCGGCCGCTGGGTCGGCGCGCTCGACTCCCGGCTCGTGGACATGCCGTCAATCCTCACTTCTCGCGCGTCGCCGCGCCACCCGCCGCCGTCAGCCAGCGCATTCGGAGGAGATCGCGACGCCCGCTCGAGCGGTCTCGAGCTCCGCCTGAACCAGCTGCGACGGGATCCCGAATCCGCCCACGAAATGGGCGCGGCGTGCGAACACGACTGCGCGAACCCGGCCCTCGGCGTCGACCATCGGCCCGCCGGAGTTCCCGGGCTTGATGTCGGCACGGACCGTGGTCACGTCCCGCGCGGTGGGGAAGCGTCCGTACGCGTCGCGAACGAACATGCCGCCGGTCTGTCCGATTCGCCCGGGGATGGCCGTGTAGGGCCCGTTCTCGGGGAAGCCGAGCACGACGACCGCCGTGTCGGGTGACGGTGGCGCGAGCCGGAGCGGGCGGGCGCGGAG
>Ga0187779_10001985_pt1 | contig 12689 bp, 8 predicted proteins | sample 1015_Q2_SP10_10__FD_132435 | JGI IMG/M metagenome (GOLD analysis project Ga0187779, IMG submission 132435) | Tropical peat soil microbial communities from peatlands in Department of Meta, Colombia - 1015_Q2_SP10_10_MG | ecosystem: Environmental > Terrestrial > Soil > Wetlands > Peat | place... | reverse complement strand
AGACACGTGCATGGCTTCTCACACAAATACTTTATCGCCTCATTCTACCAACTATTCTCATCGTTGAAGATCATTGTTGGATCGGCAGAGATACGTTATATCTGATTCGTTCTATTCTCTTATCGCAAGAAATGGCTCAAGCCCTGTTCTAATCGTCGACGATCCGAGTTCGCCTAGTAGAGTTTTCTTGGTCAAATATGTTGTAGGTGCAGTAGGCGAGAACGCACGTTTGATCTTCAAAAACGAACTCACAGGCTACGACTTTGAGCAGCAAATGACTTACCCGACTCAGAAAATGCATTTGGATAAGTTACAGAACGTTTTGGAAAGCGCCATCTATGGTTCTGATCCAACGCGTATGGCTCGCTTTGAAATTGAAAATTCAATGAATCAGAGAGTGACCACAAAAGTGATAGTTTCGAAGGAATTGGTTTCAGCAATAGTCGACTTGTACCAATTCGCTTGGTGAATAATAGATGATTATTCAGTTGAATAAGCTTGTAATGCTTTTAGGATTATTATTCGTCTTTGCTGCTCTCGCCGCGGCACCTATATCTCTTGCTAGTACAATGTCTAACCCAACGCGCACGGTTGTTATCTATCCAAATGTTCTATTTCTAATACCATTGATTCTCCTCGGCAGTCTTCTAATATTGTATGGAGTCACTGCTGAGAGAAGTAGCTCTAGACTTCTCTCTCGCTAGCTTGAGTATGTTTCGATATTCTTTGTGAAACGATTACGGAGACAGCAGACCCGGACAGAAGCATAGTAGACAGGACTATCAGCGGGCTTGAAATGATGAGCAAGATGCTGGATGATACAGTATCTCCAAGACTCAAAATTGCTATTCCGCCTAGCAGAGTGACCGCTAACAGTCTTGTGAAATACTTCCGGCGTGAGCCGAATCTTAACCATATCAGGCCTAGCGGGAGTCCTAGGTATATTGCACCGATTAAGGCACTAGCGAACATGCCAGACAGCAAGACTGCTAATTCAGGATAAGATGATATTACCGAGAATAGGTCAGACGCAACGAAGAGAGTTGCTATAATGGGGTACAGGATGATTTTCATTACTGGTCGAGAATCCTGATGGGTAGCCAGATAGTTGGCTACGTAGGGACTAAACGAGTAGTACCATGCATTGAAGACAAGCATGAAGCTCGAACCCGCTGCAGTCCTTTGAATGGAATTGTCGCGAAAGTTTCGAAGAAGTTGAACCTCAGGACTAAGCTCTGAGCCATAGGTCGCGGTGGCGATAAGGCATTTGGGTGTGCCTTGAATTGGACTCGTCGCATTACCAGTTGCCGAGGCAGCGACGAAGACCCCAACATTCACAGAGTGAGTAAGCGAGCCGCTTGTACCAGTTACTACAAGTACATATGATCCGGTCGAAGACGATGAATCCGCGTCCACAGTTAAAGTGGAAGTCGCATAGGAGTTTGACGGTGGAATTACCGGACTGGGTAAGGTAATTGAAATACCCGTCGGCGCGGGCTCCACCCAGGAAAAGCTCAGTGCTACTGGATAATTGAATCCATTATCTGAACTCACATTGATGAATGAAATTCCATTCGAGCCTTGGCTGATTGAAACGGAAGTTGAGTTAGTCGACAAAATGAAATCCGGTGCGATTGCTGGCATGATTGTTATGTCAAGTAACTGTGAATGACTCAAGCTGCCACTCGTGCCCAGAATCATCACTGAAGTCATGACGTTGGACGTTCCAGTGTCTACAGTTATCGTAGCTGTTGATGTTACAGTACCCCCTGCCGGAGGGGTAAGATTTGTGGGAGAAAATGCGACGTGCACTCCTGACGGCAATGGACCTGTCGACAGATTCACTGCAGCATTGAATCCCCCTAACGACATTATTGTCACCAGATCAGTGGTGGAGCTGCCTGAGCCGATGGTAATTGGTTCTCCTATAATGGAGAGTGAGAAATCGGTTGCTGGAACGACTGTGAGTGTGAATGTTGTATTGTGAGTTAGTGAACCATCTGTCCCAGAAATTGTCACGGACGTCGACCCTACGGGTGCGGCGAGCGGTACGCTAATTGTCAACGCAGTGGATGCAGTTCCTCCAGATGGGATATTGATTGGATTAGGAGTGAAGTTTGAGAAAATGAATCCCGGAGGGACGTTAGCAGCCGCAAGCGTGATCGCCCCTGAATACCCGGTTATGGAAATTCCCGTAATAGTTATGCCCGCTGTACTTCCTTGCGGTATGGGGACAGTACTGGGGAAAGTGGTGAGCCCAAAATCTGGAGTAGTGCTCGTGATTCTCGCAATCTTGTTTACGCCTGATTCGATAACCCAAGTATTGCCGGATGAATCTACGATTACATCGTGCGGTTGACTGTTCCCTAATAGGTATTCGGTGAATTGTCCGTTACCTGATCCAAGAATTGGAGTAGTGACGGGGGGCTCGATATTAAGGAACGCCGCAGAGGGTGGCGGTGTCACTGGTGTCAGAATAGTCGGAACACTACTTGAAGGCGCCGTAACAGGTATGGAGGTTACCATGTCTCCACTCGCGGAGGGATCAAGCATTGCTATTTGACCGTTGTTCGCCTGTGACGATTGCTCTGCAATCCATGGATTCTGAGTAAACGGGTTTATGCTGATCACTCTAGGGTCAGATCCTGCATTCGGCAGTTGCCATTCTCTTATCGTGTTATCCTCTCGCAATACTCCAACATAATTGTCGCTTCCCCCAGCGGTCGATGTTCCCTGAGTGTACCACGGTTCTCCATGAGAATCAAATGTCAGAAAACGTCCGGTGGCACTATCGTGAGTTGGCAAAGGCCAAATAGTGTACTGACTGGTTGATCGGTCCCATCGTACGAGCGAAGAGATGCCAGCATACCAGACAACGCCTGGTTCAGCGAATATTCCGTTCGCCCCTCCACCCACAGCAGCAGGAAACGAATCCTCGTAAAGCGTGGCCGTTCCGCTGTGTGGATTGTAAACTAGCTGACCGTTCGCGTTCCTCTGTATCTCTGTGAACCATACTCTAACAAACGAGCTGGATGGTTCTATGGAGGCATATTCGACTCCGGAATTAGCGTTTGGTAGTGAATACTCGAGAAACGTACCTGAAGTAGGGTAGAAGACGAAAACCTTGTCTTTTGCAAATTCTGTCCCCCAAATTGCCAAGGAACCTGAGATGACGGTCGTCGCTATCCCGAGAGGATTAGCACCGGGAGTCGGGATCTCCCACTCTTGAAAAGCATTCGTGTTTGGGTCAAGATGTCCGACCTTATTCCCCGTGAACTCCACAAACCAGCAGCAGTTCCCTGAGGGATCAAGAGAAAGTCCCAGGGGGACGCTATTAGGGGTTGGCAGGGTCCATTCCGTGAGATTCGCGTTAGGCACATTTCCAAGAACGAACGTCCCGCGAACTAGAGTTGTTGAGAGCACGAAGAGGGAAATTGCTAGAAATATCTTTGCCGAATATTTCAGCCGTGCAGACCTAGAATGCATTTCCATATTCTAGAGCAACTACAGGCTATAGCGCTGGGAATCTATTTGTTGATTTCGTAATAACGGACAATACCGATGCACGCAGAAACAGTAATTACTCGAGGACAGTTTTGGTCTGGCTACTGATGTGGTGTTGCATTTCAGCAAATATGTCGGTTCATGCCTGCTGATCATTCTGGTTTATGTATCCTCTTTCTCTGTCCAAGCTCAAACGATGGACATTACTAACCTAGCTTTTCCATCAAGCGTCACGGCAGGCAGCCTTCAACCAACGGCCGTCACTGTGGCCATTCCATACACTGATGCGAAACCGGGCTACTGGCTTATGGTTGGTATCACAGATTTGAAGTTGAACGGGACCATCGTTTCCGGAAACGCGATAGGCTCACCAGCTCCTTGCCTCAATCAGCCCATGGCTCAAGCAATCTGCCAGGCACAACTCCAAGCTGAATCTGGCGTTGAGAATGTGCAGTTCAAGATTGGTGGAATATTCGCGAATACGAAACTTCCTCCAGGGATATGGAAACTGCAGGTGAAAGCCGAAATCCTTGACTCGAACTCGACTGTACTCTCGCGCTCAACGGTATCCTTCGCGATCGATTTAGCACCAATACTGCTGACACTTGAAATTCCAGATAACGCAACATTCTGGGTCGATGGCAACGCCTCAACGGGAGGAACTATTCCTGTTGCGTTAGGTCGCCATTCCATAGCGGTTCCTATGTTTGTTACAATTAACGATACAGTACGCATGCGTTTCGATAGCTGGGCAGACGGGTCCACTCAACCCAACAGAACGCTGCTCGTTTCGTCAAATGAGAAGTTGAGAGTGGTGTATTACACTCAATATCGACTAACTATCAACACAGACGAACCTGGATCAAGTGCTGCAGGCGCAGGATGGTATGATAATGGTTCACTCGCTAGCTTCTCTGTAGGTGAAACCCAATCGTCAACCGGCGGAATCCTCGACCTGTTGGGTGCAAGAATGAGCTTTCAAGGTTGGTTTGAAGATGGGAAGCCAATTACTGAGAATCCTTCTGGCAGTATCGAAATGAATGCTTCTCATGCTATCACAGCTGAATGGACCACGGATTACTCAATTCCCATAATCTTCTTCGTTCTAGTAATGGCGTCGGGTCTAGGAGTGTACTTCATGGTTAAACGTGCAAGTCACAAAACTAAGAAGACTCCGCAAAGAAGACGGTCCAGATTGAAAAAGTCGAAAGCCAGCAACAATCTCAGGAAGGCCTAAAGCAAATGGGAGACAAGGATCTAGGTTTAATTGGATTGGGGGTAATGGGCCAGAACCTCGCTCGCAATTTCCGAAGCAAAGGATACTCTATTGCAGTCTATAACAGGACAACAGAGAAGACAAAGACGTTCATTTCCAAGTACCCGGGGATTTCAGGTTCTTACTCATTGCAGGAATTTGTTAACTCTCTAAGTCGACCCCGACGGATTATGCTTATGGTGACCGCTGGGCCTGTTGTCGACGCGACCATTCTTGAACTTGAAAAATACGTTTCTGAGGGAGATATCATATTAGATGGCGGAAATTCCTTCTTCCAAGATACGGAACGACGCTCTAGAGATCTTTCTTCCCGCGGGCTTCACTACCTAGGAGCAGGCGTAAGCGGAGGAGAAGAAGGAGCACTCAATGGTCCATGCATCATGGTTGGAGGAACCCGAGAGGCCTACGATCAAGTTTCTAAGATGCTAACTGACGTAGCAGCTAAGGCTGACGGACCCTGCTGTCAACTAATGGGACCACGTGGAGCAGGCCATTACGTGAAGATGGTCCATAACGGAGTCGAATATGGAGTAATGCAAATCCTCGCGGAAGCCTACGATCTACTGCTACGGGGAGCACAATTTCCCCCCGAGCAAATACGCGACGTATTTGCTAAGTGGAATAATTCGGAATTGAACTCGTTCCTAATGGAGATAGCCACTCGAGTATTAGGCCATCATGATCCAGAAACAAAATCGCCCCTTGTTTCTCTAATTCTGGACACTGCAAAACAGAAAGGCACAGGTAAATGGACCTCTCAAAACTCGATGGACCTCGGGATTCCTACCCCCACAATAGATGCAGCGGTGAGTGCGCGTAACCTATCGGGTCTCAAGGCAGAACGCGTCTTCGCCGGAAAGTTGCCCTTTAGTTCACCAGACTCGCAGAAACTCAACTCGAGCTTCATAGAGAAACTGCGCAGTGCCGTTCAAGCCTCAATCATCATGGCCTACGCCCAAGGATTTCATTTGATGCGAACTGCATCAGAAGAGTATCAATACGACCTGCCGTTTGTCGAGATCGCGAGAATCTGGAAGGGAGGTTGCATCATCCGAGCGCAACTGCTCGACCCAATCCAGGAGGCATTCGAGAGAAACATCAAACTTCAGAACCTAATCGTGGACCCCAACTTCCATGAGATCTTGTGCAGATTGGAATCCGATTGGCGCGGTGTTACAAGGACTGCTCATGAGATCGCAATACCTGTTCCAGCACTCGACGCTTCGCTAAACTACTTCGACGGTTACAGGAGTGGAAGATTGCCCGCGAACTTCGTACAAGCGTTGAGAGACTACTTTGGGGCCCACGGATATGAACGAGTAGACAAGGAGGGGCAATTCCATACTGAGTGGGCAGTGGAGTAAATCCAGGATTTATGAGCGTTTCAATCCGAGCAGGTAATCATACGCGTTAAGCGCTGCGTTGGCTCCCTCACCCATCGCAATAACTACCTGCTGGGCTTGGACGTCAGTTACGTCTCCTGCGGCGAACAGACCAGGAACATTTGTTTGATTATTCTCATCAATCACTATCCTACCGTCCTTAGTTCTCTTAACCAGCTTAGCGAACACTTGCGAGTTTGGAGTGTAACCCATCTCGATGAAGATTCCTTTCACCGGAATCTCCGTTTCTCCCACGCCCTTCTTTGATAGTAATATTCTATCTGGTGACTCCTCTCCAAGAATCGCTTTCAATTGATATTCGTTCAGGAATTCGGCTTTACCTGACCTCTTGATCTTCTTGCCAAGAGTTGAATTTGTCAGTCTGCTGGGGCTTCCTATGATGAATACTCTTCGAGCAGTTTGAATCAGCTCTGCTGCGGCTCGTAGAGCTCTAATCCCGTCGCCCACTACTGCAACGTCCATATCAACAAAGACCGAGGCGTGGCTAACGGTGGAATAGCTGACGCCATGTCCTAGAAATTCCATCTCCCCTGGGACGTCCAATCGCTTGGGCATTACCCCTGTAGCTATGATTGTTGCTCTAGCCTTGAATGTGTGATCAATCGTTGTCGCAATGAATTTGGATTTCTTTCTTTCGAATTTGATGATTTTGCCGATATGTCTAGCGAAATCGAGGTATTCGATTTGATTCTTGAATTTGCTTACTAATTCTTGGCCGTCTATTACTGTGTGCGTATCGATGTCAGGCAGGCTAAATTGATAATTTGTTTTGCCTCCGAGATCTTCGCTGATCAGTAGGGTTTCAGTGCGTTTCCGAATAGCGTAAGCTGCTGCGGTTAGACCTGCCGGGCCTCCGCCGATTATGATCAGATCATATTCTTCTTTCAGGTTCTCGATGCTCATTCAATGTCAACTCCCGTTTGGGAGTGGAATGTATCCAAGCTCCATTGATTTCTGCGTCATCTCACGAGCCCGTTTTATGATGGTGGTTGCCTGATCATATAATTGGCTTCTTGTGAGCTTTACTCTTGCCAAACCTAGTTCTTGGGCCTTCAACCCTACAGCCACTGCTTCTCGCGGGTACACTTTCCACTCATCCATGTTCGGAGCGATATTTGTCTCGCTGATGCCTCTCTCTCGAGCACACTTAGCTAATTCGTCTGCTGCTGCAATGCACATCTCGTCCGTAATGGTCCGCGCTTGAACATCTAATGTTCCTCTGAATATCCCAGGAAAACCTAGCGAATTGTTGACTTGGTTGGGGAAATCTGATCGACCCGTGGCAACAACCTTTGCGCCTGCTTCTTTGGCTTCCCACGGCCATATCTCAGGAATTGGATTAGCGCACGCGAAGACAATAGAATCAGTTGCCATCTTAGCCACCCAATCTTTCTTAATCGTATCCGGTCCCGGGGTGGAGAGCGCTATGCAGACATCAACGTTCTTCAGCGCATCTGGTATGCTGCCGGTTCGTCCTTCAGCATTTGTGGTCTGACAAATTCGCCATTTGTCAACGTACTCAGACTTTCGCATTTCGATATCCTTACGTTCGCGATGAAGAATTCCCTTCGAGTCTACCACTATGGTGTTTGATGGTTTTACACCGTAGGAAAACATTAGCCGTGCGCAGGCGAGATTCGAAGCGCCCGCTCCGATTAGCGTTACGGTAACGTCTTTCACTTTCTTTCCCACAACTTCAAGTGCGTTAATCAACCCGCCGAGAACTACAGTGGCAGTACCCTGCTGATCGTCATGCCAAACAGGGATTTCAGACGTTGCTTTCAACGTGTCGAGGATTCTGAAACACTTAGGCTGTGAGATGTCTTCCAAGTTCACTGCGCCGAATGAAGGTTGCAGCCATCTAACTGCAGAGATTATTTCATCAGGGTCCTTCGTTCCCAGGCAGATGGGGACGGCGTCGACTCCTCCTAGGTACTTGAACAGTATCGACTTTCCTTCCATGACAGGAAGACCCGCTTTGGGGCCTATGTCGCCTAACCCTAGAATTCGCGTCCCGTCAGATACTACTGCAACCATATTCCATTTGTTAGTGTAATCGTAAACAAGCGATTCATTCTTAGCTATGGCGCGGCATGCTTCTGCAACACCAGGAGTATACCAGATCGCAAAATCGTTAAAGTCGCGGATACAGCACTTCGGAACAACCTCCATCTTGCCTCGATAGAACGGATGTAATTTGATAGCGTCAACAGACGGTTTCTTGGCTCTTTCAAGAAGCTCCTCCTTAGTTACTGTTTGCAGAGTCAATCAGCTCGCGTAGGGCCGTCTACCATTTTCGTCATTTATTTGCAATACACGTTTTTCATAAACTGCTACTTATGATGCCATTTAATAGACCAGTAACTATCAATACTCTGTAATTCTGAACCGTTAGACCAAGTCGACGAATTATACTGCGGGCTGGTTGGCGTAGAGTTAGTTGGATTGATCAGGATCTCATAGGGCCGATAGGAAGCACAGCCTTCTCACGTCCTTCGTTCAGGACCTCTGCGAGGGAGAGGTAGAATGCTGAGAAGCCGCAAAAGATGCCTTCCACGGCAGCTACTGGAAGGAGTGCTGGTATGAAACTTGATGCGGTGAGAAGGAAGAAGAGTATGGTCAGTGTCAGAAAAACTGTCTGCAGTCCTCTGTTCGTTCTTAGTGTTCCGAAGAACATGATCATTGTGAACAGGCCCCATAGGAAGAGATAGGCTGCCAATGAGGCACTGTCCGGTGCGAATTCCGGAGCGTTCATTGGGAAAACTACGAGGAAGACGAATGAGAGCCAGAATAGTCCATAGGATGTGAATGCTGTAGTGCCGAAGGTGTTGCCTTTCCTGAATTCCATTATTCCAGCTATTATCTGTGCAATGCCGCCGTAGCAGATTCCCATTGCTAGTATCATACTGTTCAGTTTGAATAGGCCCAGGTTGTGCAAGTTGAGCAGTATTGTGGTCATGCCAAAGCCCATTAATCCTAATGGGGCTGGATTCGCTAGATCCGTGACCTTGCTCAAGGTTACTTACCCTTGTTCAATTGGGCTTGGAGTTCACCGTACGCGTTCTTCATCTCTTCAACACTAGTATCGTCGTCTAAAGTGGTGACGTCCCCAATCGGTTTGCCTTCGACGACTGCCTTCACGACTCTCCTCATGATCTTCGCGCTTCGAGTTTTCGGCAGCTTGTTTACGAAGTAAATTGTTTCCGGAACAGCAATTGGTCCGATTGTTGTTCGCACGTGATTCGCTAGTTCTTTTCTCAGTTGATCTGTTCCTTCAACGCCAGGTCTTAGCACCACGAAGGCCACCGGAACCTCCATCTTAACTGGATCAGTTTTGCCGATGACTGCGGATTCTGCGACTGCCGGATGGGAAATCAAACTATCTTCCAATTCGACTGTTCCTATTCTGTGACCAGCAACTTTCAGAACTTCGTCTGCTCTACCAAGCAGCCAGAAGTAGCCGTCGTCGTCCTTCATTGCATAATCACCGGCGTAGTATACACCCGGGAACCTCATGAAGTAGGTCTGCTTGTACTTTTCAGGATCATTCCAAAGTGTCATGCATTGACCGGGCCATGGACCCTTTATGACGATGTAACCTCTCTGACCCGCCTTAGCCGGTTCGCCAGTCTCAGTGAACACGTCTGCTTGTACGCCAGCTATTGGGAGGGTTGCTGATCCTGCTTTCAACGGGATTGGCGCGATCCCAGGCTGTGAGCTGATTAGTATTCCTCCGGTTTCAGTCTGCCACCAAGTATCAACGATCGGGCATTTGTCGTTGCCAATGTGTTTAAAGTACCATTTCCAAGCCTCAGGATTTATCGGTTCACCGACGCTCCCGAGTATTCTTAGAGTTGAGAGATTGTGTTTCTTCGCCCACTGTTCACCGAACTTCATGTGCATGCGGATTGCCGTGGGACTCGTGTAGAGGACCGTTACGCCATATCTCTCAACAATATCCCACCATCTGTCAGGTTGCGGAAAATCGGGGGCGCCTTCATACATGAGTGAAGTTGCACCGGCTATGAGCGGACCGTACACAATGTACGTGTGGCCAGTAATCCAGCCTATGTCGGCCGTACACCAGTAAATGTCAGTGGCCTTCTGGTCGAAGACTACTTTCTCAGTGTAATACGCATGCACCATGTAACCGCCAGTACTGTGTGTTGTCCCTTTCGGTTTGCCCGTTGTTCCTGAAGTGTACAAGATGAAGGATGGATGAGTTCCCTCTACTTGTTCAGGTTCAACGAATTTATCTCCAGACTGGATCAGATCATTATACCATAGGTCTCGGCCGCTGGTCATCGAGACTTGAGCTCCGGATCTCTTAACCACGATGATTTTCTCTACGGTTGGTGACTGCTTAACGGCCTCGTCTACGATGCCCTTGAGTTCCACAATCTTGCTTTTCCTGAAGAACCCATCAGCTGTAATGACGAATCTCGATTTTGAATCGTTTATTCGGTTTGCCACTGCGCTCGCGGTGAATCCTGCGAATATTATTGTGTGTATCGCACCTATACGCACCGCAGCCAGCATACTCACTGGCAGCTCAGGAATCATCGGCAAGTAGATCGTTATCCTGTCACCCTTCTTTATCCCAAGTTTCTTTAGGGCTGAGGCAAGACGATTTACTTGCTCGTGAAGTTCAGCATAGGTAATGGTCTTCTTATCGCCGTTTTCACCTTCCCAGTAAAATGCTACTTTCTTCCCGTTTGCTGAAACGTGTCGATCTAGAGCATTGTATGAGAGGTTCGTCTTCCAATTAGCGAACCATTGTCCATAAGGTGGTTCGTCTATTCGTTCGAAAATTTTCTCATCTTTCTTGGACCAAGAAAGTTCGTCCGCTACCTTTCGCCAGAAACCGTTAGGATCCTGAATACTCTGAGCATGAACGTCCATGAGGACCTTTATGTTCTTACGATTTTCAGGAAAAATATACTCGTTTGTATGAAGGATGTCTTTAAGTGACATTTTTTTGCGCCTTGAGATTACGTTTGGCGTTTCGTCTTCGAAGGCAAGTTCTTAACTGTTTAGTTCGAATTCCACGATTTCTTTTCCCGGTCTCTCCTAGAATCATTTTCCATTGACGATTGGTTCAGTTCCCTTCGAAGAATCTTCCCAACCTGCGACTTCGGCAATGATTCTCGGATTTCCACAATCCTCGGAATCTTGTAGGCAGCTAGCTTCTCATTACAGAACGCAATAATCTCCGAAGCAGACGCTTTCGCTTTGAAGTCGTCATTCAGCACCACGAACGCCTTCACTCTCTCCCCGCTCTCAACATCTGGCATCGGTACGGCCGCCGCTTCCTTGATGGCTGGATGTTCGTACAGCACCTCTTCAACTTCACGAGGCCAAACTTTGAAACCCGATACGTTAATCACGTCCTTTTTTCGGTCAACAATCCGAAAGTACCCATCCTCGTCCATTACGGCTATGTCTCCAGTAAATAACCAGCCATTCCTTAACGTAAGCTTCGTTTCCTCTCTCATTCCCCAATAACCTAACATAACTTGGGGACCTTTGACCACTAGTTCCCCTACCTCTAGAGGAGATAGTTCACTCTCTCCGCTTTCAACGTCAACAATTTTGCAAGTCGTATCTGAGATGGGTATCCCGATGGATCCGGCCCGGTTCTTCGCAGGGTCATCAAGAGGGTTCACGTGCGTTACGGGACCGGCTTCAGTTAGTCCATATCCCTCTACAAGTCGACCGCCAGTCAACTCCTCAAACTGACGTTGAACCTCTTGCGGGAGGGGTGATGCACCAGAGATGCATACTCGGATCGACCTCATCTTGTGCTGTTTGATATTTGGGTAATTCATGAGAGCTATGTACGAGGCTGGAACTCCGCAGAAGATGGATGGTTCATACCTGTCTATGGCATCTACTACTGAACCCGGATCTCTCGGGTCAGGAATCACTATCAGTTTTGATGACGCGTAGACGGGGGAATTTAACGCAGCAGTCATCCCGTAAATGTGAAAGAAAGGGAGGACTGACAAGTTCACGTCTTGGTCTTGCATATCGAGCCAACTTGCAAACTGGATGGCGTTAACTACGAGGTTACGGTGTGTCAGCATGGCGGCCTTGGGGGTTCCAGTAGTTCCTCCCGTGTACTGGAATAACGCGACGTCTTTAGTCGAATCTAAAGATGGTAGTTTTGCTTTGCCATCTGTGCTCTGAATAAGTTGCTTCATGCTCATACAGGATGTGCTCCGTTTGATTTTCGTCTCAGCTATTTCTTCGGCTACAAACTCGTTGAGGCTGGTGACTATGAAATGGTTCAATCTCGTTCTTTGCCGGGCTGAGTTAACGTAAGGTTCGAGTTGATCTAAGTAGACTAAAACTCGTGAGTCTGAATCATTGATGATGCGTGCGAGTTCTCTGTCTTTGTAGAGTGGACTACAAGCTACGATTATGGCCCCTACTTGCAACGCACCAAAATATGAGATTACGAACTGGGGGATGTTAGGGAGATATAGAGCGATCCTGTCTCCTTT
>Ga0187779_10001984_pt1 | contig 12690 bp, 14 predicted proteins | sample 1015_Q2_SP10_10__FD_132435 | JGI IMG/M metagenome (GOLD analysis project Ga0187779, IMG submission 132435) | Tropical peat soil microbial communities from peatlands in Department of Meta, Colombia - 1015_Q2_SP10_10_MG | ecosystem: Environmental > Terrestrial > Soil > Wetlands > Peat | place... | reverse complement strand
TTACCACAGCCGACATCAAGCCATCGAAGTCCCTTTGGCAACTCAAGCCAGTCGAGAAACGTTTCGCCTACACGACGGCTCCAACGGCCCATCATTCGCTCATAGGCCTCTCCGTCCGTGAAAAGCTTGTGAGAACTGCCCATGACGAGCCGTCGGGTTCTTTGCTTTGTACGGGTGGATTTTATACCAAAACGGCATATGTCCGCTTTGGGTCAAAAGCGGACATATGCAGTGCAAAATGGCATGTCTGCTTTACCCCTAGGAGCGGACATTTGCGGTGCATCCGCCCATGTTCGCTTTACCCCCAAGAGTGAACATGTGCAGTGCCTCAGCCCATGTCCGCTAAGGGCCAGCGGCTTCGTTGGGGCTGAGAATTCCGTAACCCTTCAGTTGACAGCGACATCATCCCACTTTGGGCAAGAACGCGCCTCGACCGGCATATCAAAGTTCTTGTAGTTGCTGGCGTCGATCACTGATGGCTTTAGGAAATGCTCGGTTGGCACTGGCAGCTTGCGCAAATGTCGGATCGCCAACGTCGTAGCGAGGCAACCCTGCATAAACGGATCGGCTTGCCCACTGGCCAAAAGCTTACCCGCTTTCACCGCATCGACCGCTTCCTTGGTGCCGTTAATGCCCACGACGATCGATTTGCGGCTAGCGGCATCGAGCGCCTCGATCGCACCGATCGCCATGGCATCGTTAGCCGCCATGACGCCGTCGATCTGCGGGAACGACTGCATGAGGTTTTCCATCACCTGTAGCGCGTTCAACCGCTGAAAGTTACCAGCCTGAGTCGCGAGTAATTTTACGTTCGGATATTCTTTGACGACGTCGGTGAGTCCACGGGTGCGATCCTGGTTGGAGATTGATCCCTTTACACCCTCGATGATCACGACATTTCCCTTGCCACCGAGCGCCTTCATCAGGGCTTCCGCGGTAGCGCGGCCCACTTTGTAGTCGTCGATGCCAACATAGGAAACGATTTTGCCACTGGCCATGTGGTCGGTGACATTGACCACTGGAATACCGGCCGCGTTCATCTTTTCGACGCCCGGCACCAGCGCCTTGTAGTCGACCGGCGTGAACACAATAGCATCGGGCTTCTTCACGATTACGTCTTCGACTTGGCTTAGCTGCTCCGGAATGCTGTCGGGCTTCGTCGGCACATACTGGATAACCTTGGCGCTGAGCTGTTTGGCGGCATTCTCGGCTCCAACGCGCACGTTTTGGAAAAACGGATTGGTTTGATTTTTCGTGAAGACCGCAATCGTCTCGCCATCGGCGCGGGCGACTTGGGCGGATGCTGCAACCGCGACAGCGATCGCCAAACTCAAGCGAAGTGGCTTCATGGAATTTCCCCGTATCCTGACAGCATTATTCCAGACCCCGCTGGCGGCCCACGGCTGCGTTTAAATATGTCTGCTGAGGCCCACAAAACATTGATTTAGGTCAAGCTAGACGTTCGCCGGCGCTCCTATCTTCGTCATCGTATTCGGAAAATCGGCAAAGGGAATCGCTGTGTCGCAAACGATCCGGCGCGAGGGGTGGAGCGCGTGACAAACTCGCCTTTGTTTGAACTACGCGGCATTTCTAAGGAATTTCCCGGCGTCAAGGCACTCGACAATGTTTCGTTCGAGATCAAAGCCGGCGAGGTGCATATGCTCGTCGGGGAAAATGGCGCCGGCAAGTCAACGCTGATGAAGGTCTTGTGTGGCGCCTATCGCGCCGACCAGGGCGCATTTTTCCACAATGGTGCGCAGGTTGCGATTGATGGTCCTGCCGACGCACGCAAGTTCGGCATTGCCGTAATTTTTCAGGAGTTCACTCTCGTTCCTTATCTTGACATCGCGCAAAACATTTTCCTCGGCCGTGAATTCAAGAGCCGAGTATCCGGGCTGATTGATCGCCGCCGCATTCACGCAGAAGCAAAACGCGCCCTCGACATGATCGGACTCCATATCGATCCGCGCACGCCGGTTCACAAACTTGGTGTCGCCCAACAGCAGATGGTGGAGATTGCTAAGGCACTGTCGCAGGAAGCCCGCATCCTCGTCATGGACGAGCCGACCGCCGCGCTTTCCGATCGCGAGACCGACCTCCTTTTTGCGATGATTAAGCGACTGAAGAGGAAGGGTGTGGCGATTATCTACATCTCGCATCGCTTGTCCGAGGTACTCGCGTTGGGCGACCGTATCACCGTCCTGCGTGATGGTCGCAAGATCGCTTCTCTGTTGCCGGCCGAAACCAGTCCCGATCAGCTCGTTATGCTGATGGTCGGCCGGCCGGTGGACGCGACCTATACGCGGCCCTCACGGCCGACTCCAGGCGAGGTAGTGCTCGAGGTTAAGGACCTTTCCGGCCCGGGCAGATTCTCCGACGTCAATCTTACGGTGTGCGCCGGCGAGATTGTCGGCCTATGCGGGCTGGTGGGCTCCGGTCGCACCGAAGTAGCGCGTGCAATCTTCGGCGCTGACCGCGTGAGCGCAGGCGAGATCCGGCTTAACGGCAAGCGCATCGGCGCATCGGCCGAGGATTCCGTGCGGCGCGGCATCGCGCTGATCCCGGAGAACCGCAAGGCGCAGGGCCTCGCGGTGGCCCGCTCGGTCGGCGACAACATTGTGCTGGTCGGATTGCGCAAGCTGTTCCCTTCGGGAATCTTTGTGCCGCGGCGTGCAATGAAAGCCGCACGCGCGGTGATCGACAAATTGCGAATCGCCACGCCGTCGCCACGCCGGCCCGTCGCCACACTTTCCGGCGGCAATCAACAGAAAGTGGTTATCGGCAAATGGCTGAACGCCGACGCAAAATTCTACATTTTCGATGAGCCAACGCGGGGCATCGACGTCGGCGCCAAGGCCGAGATCTTCCGGCTGCTGGACGGTCTGGTGCACAACGGGGCCGGAATCCTGATGATTAGCTCAGAGCAGATCGAGATCGTACGTATTTGCGATCGCGCCTACGTAATGCGCAGCGGCCGCATCGCCGGCGAACTCAAGCATCATGAGCTCACAGAGGCCAATATCGTTCGTCTGGGAATTCACCAATGAGCACGCACGCGCTTGTCCAGTTTAAGCTCGCTCGCGTACCCGGTGTCGCGTTCGCGCTGATCACCTTGTGCATTGTGTTTGCCCTGACCAGCCCGGGATTTGCCACCGCAATCAACATCGCCAACGTGCTTACTCAATCGACCATCCTCCTTTTGCTTGCATTGCCGATGACCCTGATCATCATGACTGAGGGCCTCGATCTGTCGATCGGGGCGGTGCTCACCTTCTCGTCCATTGTCCTCGCCATTGTCGCCATATCAACCGGCTCGGCCGTGCTCGGTCTTTTTGCCGCGTTGGCCGTCGGCCTGTGCTTTGGCACGCTCAACGGTGTGTTAGTCGCCCGTCTCGACATCCCCCCGTTCATCACCACGCTTGGCACGCTCGGTATCGCCCAGGGCCTGTCGCTAGTGGTAACTGACGGACAGAGCGTGGTCGGCATCCCGCGTTCGATCGAAACCATCTATTCAGGAACCGTCGTGGGCATTCCGCTGCCAATCATTCTTGCCGCGCTCGCCTATGCCCTAACGCACGCTCTGCTCTACCAGACGCGTTTCGGCACCTATGTCTTTGCCCTCGGCGGAAATCGCGAGGCGCTGCGCGTCGCCGGCATCTCAATGCGCGGCATGCTGATCCGCGTTTATGCGTTCGGTGGCTTGATGGCCGGTTTTGCTGCGCTTCTAATGACTGCGCGGTTGAACTCGGCCCATCCCACCGCCGGGATCGGCATGGAATTCGATGCCATCGCCGCCATCGCGGTTGGGGGGACGTCGTTTGAACGCGGCAATGGCTGGCTTTTCGGTACCCTGCTCGGCGTGATTACCGTCGGTGTGTTGCGTAACGGCCTTAACCTCCTGGCAGTGCCGTCCTCGGCGCAGGTCGCCTGCGTCGGCGCGCTGGTAATTGTGGCCCTGTTCATCGACGGACTGCGGGGTGAACAATGAGTGTCCTCACCAGCAAAGTCGTCGTGCGGAATCAACTCGCCTTCTCGGGCGACATCATGCAGACGTTCTACCGCGTGCTTGCGGTGGCGCTGCTCTGCCTCGCGCTCACCGCGCTCAGTGACGCTTTCCTCACCGCGAACAACATCCTCAACGTGCTGCGACAGGCCGCGCTGCTTTTCCTGATGGCCTCAGGCCTCACGCTGGTGATCCTCACCGCCGGTCTCGATTTATCAATCGGCGCCAATGTCGCGCTGTCGGGCTGCTTGGCAGCGAGCGTCATCAAGCTCACCGGGTTGCCACTGCTCGGCGTCGCCACCGGCATCGCCTGCGGCACCGTGATCGGCCTCGCCAATGGCGTGCTGGTGACAGCTCTGCGTATTCCCTCTTTCATCGCCACCTACGGAATGATGTGGATGCTCACTGGTATCACCTACTACTACATGGCAGGCGAGACCATTCACGGCTTCCCGCCTGGCTTCCGCCAGCTTGGTAGCGGTCATCTGCTCGGCATCCCCGTGCCGGTCTATTTCATGATGCTGTTCCTCGCGATCGGCGCGCTCTTCTCCCAGCGAACGATTTGGGGCCAGCAGATCTACGCGATCGGCGCCAATCCGATCGCCGCACGGCTGTCCGGCGTGCCAGTCGAGCGGCGGCTGGTGCTGGTCTATGCCGTTAGCGGCGCGATGGCCGGGCTCGCTTCGTTGATCATTTTGGCGCGGATCAACTCGGCGCAAGGCGACATCGGCGAGGACCTTACTCTGCCCGCTATCGCTGCAGTGTTGGTAGGCGGCACTTCCTTGTTCGGGGGCTCCGGCACGGTGGGGGGCACGCTGATCGGGGCCCTGCTTCTCACCCTCGTACTCAATGGCATGAATCTTCTACAAATCAATTCGTCGTGGCAGCCGTTAGCCACCGGCATCATCATTCTACTCGCGGTCTGGATCGATAGTCGCACGCGCCGGATCAGCGAATAGACATTCTCAATCCCAAATCGAAAGGAGTAAGAAACATGAAACATCTGTGTATCGGTCTTGCCGCCGGCTTGACGGCGCTATTCTCCCCGCCGGCGTACGCCGAGGAGACTATAGCCATTTTCACCAAGAACCTGACTAATCCCTATTTTCAAGCCGTCCGGGTCGGTACTGAAACGGCCGCCAAGAAGTTCGGCGTTAGGGTCATTCAATTTGTTCCGACCAAGCCAGACAGTATTCCCGAGCAGTTGTCGCAGGTGGAGGACGTCATCGTGAAAAAGCCGGACGCGATCGTCTTCATCCCGGTCGATTACAAAGCATTGGTGCCTGCGGTCGAGAAGATCAACGCAGCCAAAATCCCAGTCACCAACATCACCGATCGCTCGGCGGCAGGCGATTTCGTAGCGTTCGTCGGTGCCGATGACTACAGCATTGGACTCGCTGTTGGCCGACGTCTGCTCAACGCGATGGGCGGCAAGGGAAATGTGGTTATCCTTGAAGGCGTCAAAGGTTCGCTCACGAGCAACAATCGAGTGCGCGGCTTCACCGATGCGCTGAAGGAATTTCCCAACGTCAAGCTGCTTGCCTCGCAACCGGGCAATTTCCAGCGGTTGAATGCGCTTCAGGTTATGGAGAATTTGATGCAGTCGTTCCCGCAGATCGATGGCGTGTTAGCCGCCAACGATCCGATGGCAGTCGGCGCCATTGAGGCGCTAGAAGCCGCGAACCGTAAGGCGTTGGTAATCGGCATCAACGGTAGTAGGGAAGCGGTCGACCTAATTAAGTCGGGAAAGCTCTTGGCGAGCGGCGATTTCAACGGCTTCATCCAGGGCTGCATCGGCGTGGAAATCGCGGTGCGCAACCTGCGCAAGCAACCGACTCCGAAGGAAGTGATGTTGAAGCCGATCGTGGTCGACAAAACCAACTTCGCCCCGTACGACACACCGGTCGAGCAGCGCGCTTGCCCGACCCTAGAGGAGGTGTCGACCAATTAAGAAGCGGTGAACATGAGGCGAGCCATGCCTACCGGGATGGCTTGCTATGTCCGCTTTACCTCTGAAAGCAGACATTCGCAGTGCACCAGCTCATGTCCGCTTTGGGCCAATAGCGGACATCAGGACACAAACTTAGTTTGACACCTATTCGATCACTTCGTCGGCGCGGATGAGAACCGTCGGCGGCACAGTTAGCCCCATCGCCTTTGCGGTTTTGAGGTTTATGACTAACTCAAATTTTGTCGGTACTTCCACGGGAAGATCAGCCGGATTCGTTCCGCGAAGGATGCGATCCACGTAGAATGCCGCGCGCCGATACAAATCAGCCTGATCAGAACCGTAAGACACCAGGCCGCCGGCGGCGGTGAAGTAACGGAACGCATAAACCGCAGGCAATCGGTGCTGAGCTGCGAGAGCGATAATCCGATTAGCGTTGGATACCGTGACGGTGTCTGGCAGCACGATCATTCCGATTTGCGAGTTTGGCGCAAACTCATTGAAAACGCGTTCGATTTCGGAGGCACTGCGTACGGTTGCAGCGGTTATCCCAATGCCTAACGAAAGAGCCGATGTTTCGATCGTACGGCTCAATCTCCCGTGCGAGAGATTGTTGGGATTCAGCATGACAATCACCCGATCGATCCCTGGAGCAACGTCCTTGAGAGTTGCGAGCCATTTGCCGCCTATTGCGTCCTCAAAATTCATAAACCCTGTAATATTCCCACCGGGATGCGCCAGACTCGCGACTAAGCCGCTATTTACAGGATCGACGATCTGCGCGGCGACAATAGGAATTGCGCGCGTTTCCTTGTGCAAGGCAGATACCCCCACACTGCCCGCGGCCAAAATTATATCAGGCTTCAGAGCGACCAATTCGGCCGCATATGCTTTGACTTTATTCGCGTCGCCGCCGGTCCAGCGCGTCTCAATCCGAACGTTGCCGCCGCTCGTCCAGCCGAGTGACGCAAGGCTCTGCACAAATGCTGAAAGCCACACCTGTCCTTCCGGATTGTTTTCGGGGACGGCAAACAGCGCTCCAATGGACCGAACACGGTTAGCTTGCTGGCCCCAAGCCGCGAGGGGCCACGCCGCCGCTGCGCCACCGACAAGCGCGATGAACCCCCGCCGATTCATATCTGCTCTCAAGCTCAGGACGAGACGTCGCATCGGCTCAAACTAGCACACTATAAGTGAGCAGATATGCCGTCAGGCGGTAGTTGGCTTATGTCCGCTTTGGGTCAAACCAGACATGCGCGGTGCAAACAGGATTGTCCGCTTTAACCCCAAGAGCGAACATTCGCAGTGCATCAGTGCATGTCCGCTAAGGGCCAATAGCGGACTCATGCAGCGCAGCATCAGACCACTACTCAATCACGTCGTCCGCAATGCTGAGCAGCTTCGGCGGCAATGTGAGCCCGAGCATCCGAGCGGTTGAATGATTGATAACTAGCTCAAACTTGCTCGACTGCATTACTGGCAGGTCCGCAGGTTTATCGCCCTTGAGAATACGACCGGCATAGACGCCAAGGTGACGATACGCATCCCCTATGCTTGCACCGTAACTCATCAGCCCGCCGACTTCGACATGTTCGCGCTCCTGATAGATTGAAGGAATCGCATGACGTGCCGCTAGTTGAGCCAATTGGACACGCCGCTCGAGCAGGAAGGGGCTGATACCGACGAAGAGCGCATCGAGTCGCTCGTTCACAAGAGCAGCGAACGCCGCATCGACCTCGCGGATGGTGCTAGCGTTGAAAACTTGAATTTGCATCCCAATTGTTCGAGTCGCAGTCTCCAAACCTCTCAACGTAGACTCGGCCGACGTCGAATTGACCGGATCGACGAGCACGCCAATGTGAATAGCCTTAGGCAAAAGCTCCCGCAGGAGTTCCAGCCGCTTTGCCACGACCTCGGCCGCAAGGATATTGACTCCCGTCAGGTTGCGATCCGGCTTTGCGAGGCTGGTGACAAGACCTAGCTTTACTGGATCTTCGCCAACGATGAATAGAATGGGGATCGACTTGGTTTCCGTTTTTGCTGCCAGGCCCGACCGGGTACCACCGGCTGCGACGATCACGGTAACCTGTCGCCGCACCAATTCCGCCGCTAGCGTCTGGAGCCGATCCATTTGACCCTCGGCCCAGCGGTATTCGACGGCGACGTTCTCGCCCTCAACGAAACCGGCTTCTTTAAGCCCCTGATGGAATGCACGTAGGCGATAAGCGTCAGGTGATGTCGCATTTAGAAATCCGATCACCGGCATCGCTGGTCGCTGCGCGCGCGCAGCGAGCGGCCATATTACCGCCGAAATGGCAATAGTTTTGATCAAATCGCGGCGTCGCATCGGAGTCCCAAGGCTCAGGAGTAGCGCGATATCGGCTGATTACATCAGGGATTTGAGACCCGTGAAATGGGGTTAAGGATCAGGTTGCACAGCGGCAAACGCCATTGTCCGCTTTGGGTCAAAAGCAGACATGTACAGCGCAAAAGGGCATGTCCGTTACAGCCAAAAGCGGACATCAGTCTGTAAGTCAGTATCTAGACGAGTCTTGCGCGCAGACGATTAAGCTCTTCATCCGTTATCGAGCCTGCCTTTTTAAGCTGGTCGAGCTTAGTAAGCTCGTCGACAACACTCAAGCCGACCACACGGCGCAATTCATCCCGCGCTTGCTAAGCGTTGCGCTCGGCCATCCCCCGTCCTTGGGTAATCAGGCGAAGATGCCAAGATAGGAGAATATAAAAACAGCACTATCACCCACAGCGCTTTGCCCCAACCGGAGATATCGTGACGCCTGAACAGGTCGCCGTAGATCACAACGAGCAACCAAAACCAGACGACAAACGCGAATATTGCAATCACATTTATCAAAAAATTCGAATAGGTGTACCCTCCTTCGAAGTACATTGCGGCTCTCCGTTATGATTTCAGCCCGACCGAGCTTGTTAACAAGTCTGCTATTCGGCCATTGACGCGCCGAAACTTGCGGTTGGATGAACATACGACTGGTTGTGACGATATTTTTGCTGCCTTTCGCACCAATTCTACCAGGTTGGCTGCCTCCATTTTTTTCATCACGCGACCGCGATGTACCTTAATTGTTTTAACGCCGACCCCAAGCGTGTCGGCGATATCCTTGTTACGGAGACCAGTTGCGACATGGGTCAGAACCTCCCTTTCGCGAGGTGAGAGCTTCTGAGCCAGTGCGTTAATTGTCCGCCGCTCAACGAAAACACATCGATTTGTTCTATCGCGATCCTCAGCACGTCTGATCGACTGCAGCAATTGAGATAGATCGACAGGCTTGAGAAGTACGTCTATTGCGCCTTCCCGCATTACCTGCACCGTCACGGGTACAGTTGCGTTCTCGGTCAGAAACACCACGGGTCGTTCTATCTCCAGACGCATAAGATCTCGCTGTAGGCTTAACCCTTCCAGATCCTGCATCGATAAATCGAGTAAAGCGCAGCCCGGCACAGATGGATCGTGGCTGCTCAAAAAATATTTTGAGGATGAGTATGCAGTAGTCTTATACCCGGACCGCCGAAGTAAACTCGTCAAAGATACGACCAGCTTTGGGTCGTGGCCCACAAGGAAAATTGTGAAGTCTGCTGCGGTACCGTCCATGCTTTACAATTCCGAGATGCGCGCTCTGCCGTACTTGCAATGCTCCCCGAGCAACTCTCCACCGCGTAAATGAAAATGCCATGTCGGGAAAAACCTGACATTTTTATGGATCACGTTGTAACTTGTGTCCCCCAACGCATCGATCCAGATCAATTGACCAAAGGTCGAGCATACCGCCTATGCATTCACTGGGGGATTGGAAGCCGATGTCCGCTTTGGGTCAAAAGCCGACATTTGCAATGCGAGAGCCAGATCTTCTTTACCCAATGAAAACGATCTAAGACGCACTCAAAAACTGCTTGCACGCTTGAATTCGCAAGCGCAACTAAGACGTGACACAATAAAATATATGGTATCCAAGCTGCGTGGTTCGGGGAGCGTAGCGTAGATGCTCCGAAGATTTATGACCACTTTTGAATCATTTAGGCGCCTGCAAACCGGGTTGCTTTTGGTTATTAGTTTTCTAGTAGTCAGCGTAATTGGCGGGTGCGCGACACGTTTACCAGCGGTGACTTACGCGCAAGCCAAGCAAACCGATATTCTTGATATTCCGGATGCACGGTTCTACGTCAGCGAGAAAAAGCAAATTCTCGATCTCGCAATAAAGGCAAGTCAGAGGCGTAGCCAAGCGCGGGGCACATCGACCAACCGGTATTTTTTGGCAATTTCCGGTGGTGGTGATGATGGCGCATTCGGTGCCGGCCTATTAGTTGGGTGGAGTGACCGGGGCGACAGGCCGATATTCGATGTGGTTACTGGTGTAAGTACTGGAGCGTTGTCAGCGCCCTTTGTTTTTCTAGGGCAAAAATACGATGCCGGGCTCAAAGAGATTTATACACAAACGAGTGCCGAGGACATTTTTGCGCGACGACCGACCCTGCTCGCTGCCGTTACCAGCGATGCGCTGTCGGACAACGCGCCACTTCGCAGAATGATCGCGCACTACCTTGACCAAGAGATGATTCAAAGGATTGCCGAAGAATACGCCAAAGGGCGCCTCTTGCTCATTTTAACGACCAATCTGGACCAAGGCCGTCCTGTTATCTGGAATATCGGGGCGATTGCTGCGAGCAACAACCCGAAAGCACAGGACCTCATCATCGATGTTCTTTTAGCGTCGGCTTCAATCCCTGCGGTGTTCCCGCCAGTTATGCTGGATATTACGGTTGGCGGGACCAGATATCAGGAGATGCATGTCGATGGTGGTACGATCGCGCAGGCCTTTCTTTATCCACCCTCAATCTCGCTCAGATCGGCTGTCGCGCGGGCCGGGATCGAGGAGAAAGCGCTGAGAGCGCGAAAACGCATTGCCTACGTCATTCGTAATGGCCGATTTACTCGCCCGGAGGCAACTGTCGAATTACGAACTGTACCGATCGCCAGAGAGGCGCTAGCGACGATGGTCGCTTCGAGCGGTGTGAGCGACACCTTTCGAATGTACCTGCTCACCAAAAGAGACGGTGTCGATTTCAATCTTGCATCTATTGGTGATGATTTCGACGTTCCCTACGCGGGTCCGTTCGATAGAGAATATATGCAATCGCTTTTTGCCTATGGGTATAAAAAGGGCCGGGCCGGATATCCCTGGCGAAAGGCGCCGCCAGGTTACGTTGATTAGCGGCAGACTTGGAACAGCTACCGCCCGGTGTTAGGTTGTCAAATCCGTATTTGCAATAGTTGAGGGCTAATGAACATGTCGAGTATCTTTCGCACGATAAAGAACTGTGCGGTAATTTTGATCGCTACCATCATTTTGATTGCGGCAGCTTCGCCGTCGAGTGCGGACACCGGATCGGTACGAATTAGGATCACCAATGTCGGCTTTATCGTGGGTTTCGGTGGCGGCTCGGGTACGCTGACATTCCACGGTAGACATTACAGGCTTAATATCTCTGGGGTCAGCGCCGGTACGATTGGCGTCGCAGGCGCAGACCTTGTTGGTACGGCCACCAACCTCCGCACCGCGGCGGACATCGCGGGCACCTATTCAGCGCTCACGGCGGGGCTCGCAGTGGCGGGGGGCGTAAAAGCGGTAACGCTACAGAACGCAAACGGGGTCGTCCTTACATTGCGCGGACGGCAGGTCGGATTCCAAGCCTCCCTCAGCGTGAGCGGATTGACGATATCCTTGCAGTAAACGAAGAAAGATCGATATTGGCAGTGTCCGCGTTGAGCCAATAGCGGACATAGTTACTTCTGACTTGTCGAAACATGTTTGCGTTCAGAGCCAGAGTGGATTTTGGGCCCCGTTGGCCGCGACGAGTTGGCGAAGCTCTATGCGCTGGCGAGACGAAACCCCTAACAGGTCGGCGGTTCGCCAGATGATGTTGCTCTCAAATTCGTTCGCACGCCCGTCAACGTAAACAACTTGCCACATCATTTTGACAGCACGTTGACGGCTTTCATTATCGAGAACACCATTGAGCTCGCGAGTGAAATGATAAAGATCAACCGCACTTCGGGCGGCGTCGGTAGCATTACGGATCAATTGCGCTACGGCAAGGTCGTCGAGTCTGAAGTACGATTTGAGAAGGTCGCGAATCTTTTCTTGTCGGGCTTCTGACATTTCACTGTCGACCGTTGCGACGCGGATGAGCAACACCGCGGTTGCGAGCTGGCAACCCTTATCCTCGAATTTTTGCAAGCTCGCGTCCTGCACGAGCCTTGCGATGAATTTCTTGAGCGATCCAAACATCGACGCCCGCCTCGCTACATTCGACCACCCGCCATCCGAACGGCGGCTCCAACCTTATCTGCCAAAGGTGAAATGGCGTCGCCGGCTTCTCTCGCAAGATTGCTTACGGAACTTTAATCTCCCAGCCATCGGCCGTTCAGCTGAAGGAGGATAAAAGAACGGCGACCGAGGAATCGCGGCTCGGAGATTCTCATGTCAATTGAAGACGAACTGCTTAACCTTGCCAGACTGTGCCGTTCGCAGGCCCGACTAACCGAGGATCGGGGCGCAACGCAGGCGCTGCGGAAGCTCGGCGACCACTATGAAAACGAGGCGAAAAGACTGCAGGGGCAGCTTTCAGCAGATTTGCAGCAGTCCGACTAAGCCAGAAAGAGCAACGCGACTGTCCCTCACCACGAGCTTGTCCGCTTTGGGTC
>Ga0187779_10001983_pt1 | contig 12699 bp, 13 predicted proteins | sample 1015_Q2_SP10_10__FD_132435 | JGI IMG/M metagenome (GOLD analysis project Ga0187779, IMG submission 132435) | Tropical peat soil microbial communities from peatlands in Department of Meta, Colombia - 1015_Q2_SP10_10_MG | ecosystem: Environmental > Terrestrial > Soil > Wetlands > Peat | place... | reverse complement strand
AGTAACGCGAGAAACATAGCGATTTTGCGGGCAATTGCAAGGGTTGCCCGACTAACCCTTCCTTCAGAATCTGCCCTTAAATTTGGGTAAAACCGCCAGTTCCAGCGACTTCGTAGCGTTTTGTAGGTATCGCATGCGTGCCTCTGCCTCGCTGCTTCCCGAGTTGGAAGATGTCGTCCAGCATGGTTCGGCGGAAAAGCGGGCAGAGACGCTTCGCCGCATCACAACGTTATTCCTCGACGGCGCCTCCAACTTCAGAGCCGAGCACATCGCCTTGTTCGATGATGTCATCGGCTGTCTGATCGAACAGATCGAGGCCAAGGCGTTGGCCGAACTCGCGCGCCGCATTGCCCCGGTTCCCAACGCGCCAGCCGGCGTCGTCAGCACGCTCGCCAAGAATGACAGCATCGATGTTGCCGAACCGGTGCTCAAGCAAGCGAGGCTCAGCGATCCCGATCTGATGTACATCGCGGAAAATAAAAGTCAGGCGCATCTGCTCGCCATGTCGACACGCCTAGGGATCAGCGAAGCGCTTGCCGACATTCTGGTCGCGCGTGGTGATCGTGAGGTGGCGCGCTCGATCGCCAACAATGAACGCGCGCACCTGTCGAACAATGCTTTCACCACGCTGGTAAAGCGCGCGGAGCAGGACGGCATGCTGGCCGAGAAGGTGGGCATGCGCACCGATATTCCGCCGCGGCTGTTTCGTCAGCTGCTGATGCAGGCGAGTGAGATCGTGCAGAGGCGGCTACTGTCGAAAGCCAAGCCGGAGACGCGGGCGGAGATTCAGCGCATCCTGGCGCAGGTGACTGACGAAGTTGCCGCCAAGGCCGCGCCGCGCAACTATGCGGCGGCGCTCGCCGCGGTCCGCGCCTTGCACAAAGAACGCAAGCTCAGTGAATCAGACGTTGTCGGGTTTGCCGCTGCCGGAAAATACGAGGAAACGATCGCGGCGCTTGCCACCCTGTGTGCGGTACCGGTCGAGGTGGTGGACAGGCTGATGAACGGGGAACGCGCCGATCCGGTCCTCATCCTGGCACGCGCCGTCGGATTTAGCTGGCCGACAGTGAGGACGATTCTTAACACGCGGCCTGCCGGCCGGCCGGCGCCACAAACGTTTGATGCCGCGCGCGAAAACTTTGAGCGGCTAACTGTAACCACAGCCCAGCGCGTGGTGCGTTTCTGGCAGGTCCGCCAGGGCACCGGCGAATAATTACGCACGCTCGAATATGAAATATGCCGGACGGCGTCCTTCGCGTCTGGCCTTGGCTTCATAGCGCGTACCGCCATAGCCCGGCCAGGGTTGCCGCCAATCGGCAGCGCACTCGGCGGTCCACACATAATCCTTGGAGCGAAGCGCGCGCACCAGGGCATAGCCGGCATAGTCGGCGATGTCGGTTGCGAAGCGGAGTTCGCCGCCCTTTTTTAGGATTCGCGCAAGACGTTTCAGGCTGTCGTCCTGCACAAAGCGCCGCTTCCAGTGCCGCCGCTTCGGCCATGGATCGGGATAAAGCAGGTCGATGCGCGAAAGCGCCGCGTCGGGAAGCCAATCGATGAGTTCACTGGCGTCGCCAAAGTGCAGGCGAATGTTTGAAAGCTTGTGTGTGTCGATCGCGACCAGCACTTTGCCTATGGCGTCCACGAATGCGTCGGTACCAATGAAGCCCGTGCTTGCATGAGCTTGCGCCTGGGCGATCAGATGCTCGGCGCCGCCAAAACCGATCTCGAGCCGCAGATCGTCAACCGGTGTTGCAAACAGTGTTTGCAAGTCATCCGGCGCAGGGCGCGAAAGATCGAGCGCAAGGCGCGGCAACAACGCATCAAATAGCGCTGCCTGCCGCGGCTTCAGCGGGTGACCCTTGCGCCGGCCGAAGAAAGCGCGCGGCGGTCTCTTTTTGTCATCACCGGGCCGCCGCGAAGCGGCGTGACCCGGTGATCCCGATTCATTTGGCACTGCTTTACAGCCCTAAGCGGGACCGCCGGGACAAAGCCCGGCGATGACAATTGTAATATTGCTCCAGAGCTAAGGAAACGCCGCCTATCTCACCGCGCGCTTGATCGCGTCGGCAAGATCCGTCTTCTCCCAGGAGAAGCCGCCGTCTTTATCGGGAGCGCGGCCGAAATGACCGTATGCCGCGGTACGCCGGTAGATCGGGCGGTTGAGCTTGAGACTGCGGCGGATATTGGTCGGGCGCAGCGGAAACAGCTCGGACAATATCTTCTCGAGCTTGGCCTCAGGCACCTTGCCGGTGCCATGAGTGTCTACCAGAACCGACATCGGATCGGCGACGCCGATCGCGTAAGCGATCTGGATGGTGCAGCGCTCGGCAATGCCGGCGGCCACCACGTTCTTGGCGAGGTAGCGCGCGGCATAAGCTGCCGAACGGTCGACCTTGGTCGGGTCCTTGCCGGAGAAGGCGCCGCCGCCGTGCGGCGCATAACCGCCATAGGTGTCGACGATGATTTTGCGGCCGGTTAATCCGCAATCGCCGTCCGGACCACCGATCACGAAATTGCCCGTCGGGTTGACCAGAAAGTCAGATGGCTTCTTCGGCATCCAGCCGTCCGGCAGGGCGGACTCAACCGCGTCGGTGATCATGTCCTTGATCAGACCCGGCGTATATTTCTTGCCGTTGCGGCTCTGCGCGTTGTGCTGAGTGGACACGACCACCTTGGTGCAGCCGACCGGCTTGCCGTTGACGTATTTGACGGTCACTTGGCTCTTGGCGTCGGGTTGCAGATCGAAGAGCTGGCCGCCGCGCCGTTTCTCGGAGAGAACCTTCAGAATTTTGTGCGCGAAGTAGATCGGGGCGGGCATGAACGAATCCTTTTCGTAGACCTCGCTCTCGGTGCAGGCGAAGCCGAACATCATGCCCTGATCGCCCGCGCCTTCCTGCTCACCACCACCTTTTCGCTTCCTGGCGTTGACGCCCATGGCGATATCCGGCGACTGGCCGTGCAGCAGCACCTCGATATCCGCGCCGTAAAAGGAAAATCCGTCCTGGTCGTAGCCGATGTCCTTGACCACGTCGCGCGCGATTTCGGCGATCATTTCGCGGTTCACCACCGCCTTGTCGCCATGCTTCTGGAAGAACGGCGCCTGACCGCGGCCTTCGCCGGCAATCACGATCTTGTTGGTGGTCGATAGCGTCTCGCAGCCCAGCCGCGTGTTCACCAGGCTGTCGTCGGCAATGCCGAGCTTGATATCGTTTTCCAGGAACGCATCGAGCACAGCGTCTGAGATCTGGTCGCAAACCTTGTCCGGGTGACCTTCGGAAACCGACTCGCTCGTAAACAGAAAATTGGTGTGAGCCACCGTTACAACTCCTCGCATGGCGCGGCTGCGCCGCCGCCTCATCTTATGTTGGGGTGGTTCTTGCAGCGGCGGCGGTGCAGGTCAAGATGCGGGCAGCGATGGGCAGATTCCTCGTTAACGGTGGGATTTGCCCATGAAATCAATTCATGCCCGCAATCTGCTCGACCAAGTCAACAATGCGTCGGCGCAGCTTGCTGCTCTTGATGCGCATGAAGGCCTTGGTCAGCGACAATCCATCGGACGTGGCGAGAAAATCTGAGACATAGGTGGGCGAGGGGGCCTCGCTCATACCGCCGCTATGACCCGGCGCATGCGGGCTGCCCTCGAAGAAAAACGAGACCGGTACCTGCAGGATCTGGGCAATTTGTTGCAGCCGGCTGGCGCCGATACGGTTGGCGCCTTTTTCGTATTTTTGAATTTGCTGGAAGGTAAGGCCGAGAGCATCGCCAAGCTTTTCCTGACTCATGCTCATCATCATCCGCCGCATCCGCACGCGCGCCCCAACGTGCTTGTCGATTGGATTCGGCGCCTTCTTAGCCATAGCCTTCTCCTATGCCCCCATTTTTTAGGCGTAGTGTCACAAGTGAAGCCGCCTAGGCAATCAGTAATTTCTCCGTAATCGGGATATACGGGATGATTATTTCTCAGATTTGGCCAGCTTTCGGCGCGTTACTCTGTCGTTGGCAATGTAGATCGCTGGCGGGGTCAATTTATTCCGCCTCTGACAACTTATGTCTGCGTTGGAACTTCGCTCAATTTATCCGCGAAACCGGCGCCTCGCCACGATTGTGAGGCCAAAAACCAAGAGCAAAATCAGGATGTAGTTGCCATAGCGCGACGAGATCGTTGGCGCGATCGGGGCTGGCAGACGAGCATCGAGTACGCCTTCGGCACCCAAGGGCAACGCATTGACGACCCGGCCGACCGGATCGATGACCGCCGAAATACCGGTATTGGCCGCGCGGACCAGCGGCAGTCCTTCGGCGATGGCGAGGACACGCGCCTGCTGGAAATGCTGGTACGGCCCGGAACTGATGCCGAACCAGCCGTCGTTGGTGACGTTCACCAGCCAACCCGGCCGCTCGCCTGGCGGCACCGCCGCGCCGGGAAAGATCGCCTCGTAGCAGATCAGCGGCAGCATTTTTGGCGCGCGCGGAACATCCATCGCGCGCCGCCGGTCGCCCGATTGGAATCCCCCGACGACCTTGGTGAGCTGCACCAGTCCGATCCGTTCCAGCAAACGCTGGAACGGCAAGTACTCGCCGAACGGTACGAGGTGGACTTTGTCGTAGACGCCATGGATCAATCCATCGGGATCGATCACGTAAACCGAATTGTAGACGCGTGGATTGCGCGCGCTGGCGTCGGGTGCGGCGCGAACAGCGCCGGTGATCAATTCAGTCGATGGCTTGAGCAAAGCGGCAATTTGCGCGAGCGCGTCCGGTTCCCGCGTGAGGAAGAACGGGAAAGCGGACTCCGGCCAGATGAGGTGCGTCACGTCGCGCACGCCATTCGATTGCGGGCCGGTGGCGCGGTCGGACAAGCGCAGATACCGATCCATAATCTCTGCCTTGGCCGCGTAGTTGAATTTTTCGTCTTGCTGGAGATTGGGCTGCATGATGCGCAGTTTGACGCCGTCCACGTAGGCCGTCGGATGGGTCAATAGCCGCGTCGTGCCATAGACGGTGGCCACGGCCAGCAGGATGAGCCCGATGAGCAAGGGCCGCGAAGGATTTGACGTGTCGGCTTTGTCGTCAGCGAGCACTGCCGGTGTCGCGCAAATCGCGATGCACAGGAAGGTAAGCGACCAGACACCGACAACCGACACGCTCTGAGCCAGCACTAGCGGTTCGGTGAGCGCGTAGCCGAAGGTATTCCAAGGAAACCCACTGAGCAGGTGGCCGCGCAGCCATTCGGCGATGGTCAAGGTTGCGGCAAGCGCAAGAATACGCTCTGGTCCCCGTACCCAGATCAGGCGGGCGGCGCCTAAGCCAAGTGCCGTATAGAGCGCGAGAGAGGCCGGTAGTCCGGATACCGCCAGCGGCAGCAGCCAGCCGAAGGTCTTGGCATCGACCAGAAATGCGTACCCGATCCAGTAGAGGCCCGCGAGAAAATAGCCGAAGCCGAAACACCAGCCGGCCAGCGCCGCGCTCATTGCGCCGCTCCAGCGGCCTGCGGTAGAACCATCAACCAGCCAGACAAGCACGGGAATCGTCACAAATAATACCGGCCAGGCGTTGATCGGCTCCATCGCCAGCGCCGACACAGCCCCAGCCACGAAGGCAATGGCTGCGCGCTGCCAGCCGAAGGCGAGCACGACCGCGTGGGCGAGGCGGGCGATCGTCACGGTCGCCGCGCGCCTGCCGTAGAACCCGCATCCTTTGATGCGGTCGTATCACTCGCGTCGGGCGACGCCTGCGATCCGGCGATTACAGTATCTGCCTCGCGCCGCCGCTGTTCGCGCGGTTGCTCGCGCCGTTCCTTCAGCCGGGTAATTCGCACACGTTTGACACGGCGCGGATCGGCATCGAGCACCTCGAATTCGAACAGGCCGGGACCGGGAACGATCTCGCCGCGCACTGGCAAACGGCCGGCGCGCGTCACCAGATAGCCGCCGATGGTATCGACTTCCTCCGCGGCATCGCCGACGTCAAAATCATGGCCGACCATGGCGACAACATCTTCGATGCTGGCGCGAGCATCCGCCATAAATGAGCCGTCCGGTTGCTGCGCTATCGCCGGGGTCTCATCCTCGTCATGCTCGTCGCCAATCTCCCCGACGATCTGTTCGACGATGTCTTCGATCGATGCAAGGCCATCGGTGCCGCCATATTCGTCGACCACGAGCGCAAGATGAATCCGTGTCGCCTGCATGCGCGCCAGCAGGTCGATTGCCCGCATGGAAGGGGGTACGAACAGAATTTCCCGCACGATCTTGGTGCTCGAAAGCGGCATGGCCAGATTGATGGCTTTGAGATCGAGGTCGGCGGGCAAAGGCTTCTTGCGCTTGGCGTTCTTTTCCGGGTCGACGGCGGCGCGAGCGGTCATGAAACCGATCAGGTCGCGGATGTGCACCATGCCAGCGGGATCATCGAGCGTGTCGTTGTAGACGACGAGTCGGGAATGGCCGGCGCCTTCAAACACACGGACGAGTTCACCAAGCTTGATGTCTTGTTGAACAGCGATGATATCCGCGCGGGGAACCATTACATCGCCAACGCGGCGTTCGCGCAAGGCGAGGATGTTCTTGAGCATCCGCTGTTCTTCCGGGGAAAAATCCGATTGGCCCGGCGCCGTTGCGTTGAGAATGTCCTTGAGGTCGTCGCGGACGATGTTTGTTCTCCAGCCGAACAACAGGCGCAGCGCGCGCATGAACCAGTTCTCGCCACCTTCCGGAGCCGGTGGAACTGGCACAGGCAGTTTGCGCGGCTCAAAAGGAGTGCCGCCAGCGCTCGAACTTGATGGATCGTTGTCAGGCATGGGGGTCAGGCATCGCCAAGGTCGTGCGCAAAATATGGATCGGGCATGTTCAAACGGGCCATGATTTTGCTTTCGAGCCGTTCCATGTCCTCCGCTTGCGCGTCGGTCTGATGATCGTAGCCAACGAGATGAAGAAAACCATGCACGGTGAGATGGGCGAGGTGATGAAGGAAAACGCGTTTTTCATTTTCGCATTCGCGCGCCAGTGTCTCATAGGCAAGAACGATATCGCCGAGCAATCGCGCACTGTCCCCAGCTTTGGGTGCTGATCCCGGGAACGACAGCACGTTGGTCGGCCCGTCAACGCCGCGCCAGTCGTGGTTCAGCCGGGCAATCGACGAATCGTCGGTGAGGACAATACTCACCTCACTTTTTGCAGTTGCGAGCGAGGACGCAGCCGCGCGGATTGCATCACGCACGGTTTTGTCCGCCAAGGGCTGCGCTTTCCAGAGTGGCGACTGCATGTGGATATCGATGTGCGGCGGCGACCCCGGCCGCCCCGGCGCCGGCTTCATCCCTTGTCCCCGCGCGGCGGCTTGGCGCGGTCGTAAGCCTCCACGATCCGGGCAACCAGCTCGTGGCGGATGACGTCCTCATGCGTGAACGACACATGTCCGACGCCTTCAACCCCGCTCAGCAATCTTGTGGCCTCTGCCAATCCTGAGGTCTGGCCATGCGGCAGGTCAACCTGGCTCGGGTCGCCGGTCACGATCATGCGGCTGTTTTCGCCAAGCCGGGTAAGAAACATCTTCATCTGCATCGAAGTTGTGTTTTGCGCCTCGTCGAGAATAACCGCGGCATTCGACAAGGTGCGTCCGCGCATGAAGGCGAGCGGCGCGATTTCAATTTCACCGGCCTGCAAGGCACGCTCGACGATGCGGGCGTCCATCAGATCATAAAGCGCGTCGTAGATCGGCCGCAGATACGGGTCCACTTTTTCCCGCATGTCGCCGGGAAGGAATCCGAGCCGCTCGCCGGCTTCGACCGCCGGCCGCGAGAGGATGATGCGATCAACCTCCTTTCGCTCGAACATCTGAAGCGCGTGTGCAACCGCGATCCAGGTCTTGCCCGTGCCCGCGGGCCCGGTACCAAACACCAGTGGATGCCGCTTAAGCGCGCGGATGTATGCATCCTGCGCTGCAGTACGGGCTCGTACCGGGCGCTTGCGCAGATTAATTTCTTCGAATGCCGGACGCGGCGCCGCGGGGTCGTAGTCAAACAGCGACCCCTGCGTAATCGCCTGGCGGATCGCGCCCTCGACGTCGCCCTGACTTAACTCACGCCCGCGCTTGAGTTGTTCGTAGAGCCCTTCAAGCACCCGGCGGGCCTGTTCGCATGCCCCGCGCGAACCTTCGATGGTGACATGATTGCCGCGCTGTTCGGCCACCACGCCGAGCCGCCGTTCGATCAGCGCCAGGTTCTGCCCGTATTGGCCGAACAGCACTGAGGCGAGCTTGTTGTCTTCGAAGGCCAGCACGGTCTGCGTGGTGGCCGTTTCCTCGGACGCGGCTGCTGGTGGAATGACTGGGTCCGTTGTACGCAAGGGCGTTTCAAACTCCTGCCGCGGCAAGTGTCGGGGCGCGGTTTTCGTCGGCGAGCGCGCCGAACAGGCTGTTGCTGCCGACCTCCGTGATGGTGACACGCTGAACCGACCCGATCAGGCTGGCTGGCGCCATCACCTGAATGGCCTGCAAATATGGGGAGCGCCCAACCAGCTGGCCGGGAAGCCTGCCCGGCTTTTCGAGCAGCACATCGACGATACGGCCGGCAAATCCGGCGTTGAACCGGCGCTGATGCCGCGTGATCAAGGTCTGCAGCCGTTGCAGACGCTCGGACTTCACGCCCGGCGCTATCTGATCGTCTCGCTCGGCGGCGGGTGTACCGGGTCGTGGCGAATACATGAACGAATATGCGCCGGCAAAGCCGACTTCGTCGATCAGCGTCAGGGTTGCGCGGAAATCGGCTTCGGTCTCGCCGGGGAATCCGACGATGAAGTCCGACGTAAAAGCGAGATCGGCTCGGCTCGCCCGCAGGCGCGCAATCACCTTGAGATAGTCGTCACGGGTATGCCTGCGATTCATTGCCGCCAGCACGCGGTCGGAACCGGATTGCACCGGCAGGTGCACATAAGGCATCAGCGACGGCACCGCTGCGTGCGCCGTGATCAGATCGTCGTTCATATCGTACGGGTGGCTGGTGGTGTAGCGCAGACGCAGAAGACCGGGTACGTGCGCGAGCCTGCGGAGCAATTTTCCAAGCGTCGAAGAGCTGCCGTCGGGTGCGAGCCCATGATACGCGTTCACGTTTTGCCCGATCAGCGTCACTTCGCGCACGCCGCCGGCGACGAGACGCTCGACCTCGGTGACGATTTTTTCAACCGGCCGCGAGACCTCGGCGCCACGCGTATAGGGCACCACGCAAAACGCACAGAACTTGTCGCAGCCTTCCTGCACGGTGACGAAAGCAGATATGCCGCGACGCGCGATGGCATCCCGCTTGGGCGCCGCCAACACGTCAAACTTATCCTCGACCGGGAATTCGGTGTCGACGACTTTCTCGCCGGCCTGTGCGCGCGCGATCATATCCGGCAGGCGGTGATAGTTCTGCGAACCGACGACCAGGTCGACGGCGCCGGCACGCCGGATAATCTCTTTGCCCTCGGCTTGTGCCACACAGCCGGCGACAGCAATCAACATTTTTCGCCCATCGCGGGCGGCTGCGTCCTTGAGCTCGCGGACACGGCCGATCTCGGAATAGACCTTCTCAACCGCCTTTTCGCGAATGTGGCAGGTGTTGAGGACGACGAGATCCGCATCCTCGAGATTGGCCGTCTCGCTGAACCCCGCGGGTACCAAGGTGTCCGCCATACGATGGGAATCGTAGACGTTCATCTGGCAGCCAAAGGATTTAACGTGGACTTTGCGGGGTCTGCTCATGCCGTTTCGATGCGAAGCGGGTCCAATCTAACCCGTCACGACGGGATTTGTCCCGCCACACCATATATTTGAATTTACAACGTTTTTAAGACCGGACCGGTCCCTGGCCCAAAACAAATGCCGGCTCCTCGGTGTGCTGCATCACGGCCGGGCGGCCGCGCAACGCACGAGCCAGCAGGCCGCGCACCGTGCCCTCCAGCTGTTTCGTCATCGCCTTGCGATCCGCACCGCTATTGGCTGTCAGCGGTGCTCCATAGGTAACCAGCGCGTCGACGGCGCCTTGTTCGATAAAGGCTTTGATGTGCGGCATGAAATCGAGATCGCCATACCAAGCGACCAGGGGGCGTTGCTGGCGTCCCATCGGTATGCCTTGCTGACCGGTGTAGCAGATCGACATCGGTTGAATCGGGATGCCGTCGCTTCCGTTAAGTCCGGCGGCTTCCTCGACGGCGCCGAGCAGCGCCGAACGGAACGGCAACACACGGTTGCCGTCGCTCGATGTACCTTCTGCAAATAATACGACTGGCGTGCCGTCTGCAAGCCGCTGGACGATTTCGGCCACCGCCTCCCCGGTCTGATTGCGGCGCGTGCGATCGACGAACACGGTCCGCTGCATTTTTGCGGTAAAGCCGACCAGCGGCCAACTCGCGACCTCGCGCTTGGCGACAAAGGCGACCGGCGCGATTGAACCGATCACGACAATGTCCACCCATGACACATGATTTGAGACGAACAGCACAGGTCGGGCGCGGACGGGCTCGCCGTTGACGCGAACGCGGATGCGCAACAGTCGACACAGAGTGCGATAGTAATTCGACGCGATAAAACCCCAGCCGGGCAGTTTCAGTTTTCCCAGCAGCCACTGCAGCGAAACCAGCAGCGGTGTTATTGTGAAGAAAAATGCCGCGATGAAAAGCGCGCGCAACATCAACGCTTGGACTTATGGTCGTCGAGCGGCAAGGCGTAAAGCTCAAGCCGGTGATCGACCAGCTTGTAGCCGAGCCTGCGCGCGACCTCGCTCTGCAAACGTTCGATTTCTTCCGACTGAAACTCGATGACTTCGCCGGTGCGCAGGTTAATCAGATGATCGTGATGCGTATCCGGACTGGTTTCATAGCGCGCGCGGCCGTCACGGAAATCGTGCCGTTCGATGATGCCGGCATCTTCAAACAGGCGCATCGTACGGTAGACGGTGGAGATCGATATGCAGTCGTCCACCTTGGCGCATCGCCGGAAAAGCTCCTCGACATCGGGATGATCACCTGACTCCGCTAGAACGCGCGCAATCACGCGGCGCTGTTCCGTCATGCGCATGCCTTTTGCGGCGCAGAGCGCCTCAATGTTTTTCCTGTCGATTGTTTTGCTAGTCACGTCACTGTCTCGATTTTATTGCCGTTACCTGACATTGATAGCATATCGAGTGCAGCCACGCATGGTGTTTGAGTGTCAAACAAGATCGCGGCGCAAAATCAATGCGGCCGCCGCCGTGTCTGGTCCCGGGTAGTAGTTGGCACGGCGCGATACTTCCTGAAAGCCGGTGCGCTGGTAAAGCCGGATGGCCGGATCGTTGTGCTCGTCGACTTCGAGAAATATCGTCCGCGCACCGAGGCCGGCCAGCCGGCGCATATGAAGACCAAGAAGCTGACGCGCGAGACCGCGGCCTTGCTGTCGCCTGGCCACGGCTATCGAAAGAATTTCCGCTTCATCCTCTACCAATCGCGACATGATGAAACCGGCAAATCGTGACCCGATCAGTGCACGATGCGCGATGACATGCCGATCCAGCAAGAGTCCCTCGACTTCCTGTTCGCTCCAGCCGCGCCGGAACGAGGCGCCGTGCAACGCTGCGATCATCGGCGCATCGCGTGCGCTGGCTTCCGTCAGCGTCGGTTCGCCCCGTGCAAAAAGACTGCTGATGAAGCCGATCATCGGCGCGCCAGTTGTGCCGCTTCCTGCGGCTGCGCATCGGGTGCGCGCAGATAGAGCGGCTTCGGGGGGACGCCGGTATCGGTTGCGGCGGCGCCGAGCCGGGCCACCCAATCGATATTGGGTGCATTGCGTTGCTCGACCGATGTTGGCACGCGTTCGCCGGCTGGCCACAGCGCGGCCAGCATGTTGGCCGCCGTTCCGGCGATGCGCGGCGCGCCGCTCGTCGACACGCGCAATGCTTCGTGAAGCGGGACCAGCCGGGGAGAGACCAGCGTGCGACCGCCGGGGCCGAACACGTGCAGATAGACATGATCGTGCCGCGCATTGATCGCGACCACCACCGGCAACGTGTCGTCGGCAGCGATGAAGGGGGCGGCAAAAGCTGCGAGTGTCGACAAGCCTATCGCCGGCTTTGCGGCGGCGAGTGCGATCCCGCGAGCGGCGGCGATGCCGACGCGCAGGCCGGTGAAGCTCCCGGGCCCCACGGTGACCGCAATGCGATCGATCGCGGCGAAGTCGAGTTTTGCGCGATCGAGCACGCGCGAAATCATCGGCATGAGCGCTTCAGCATGGCCGCGCTGCATCTGCTGCGATTCGTGCAGGCGCAGTTCTGCATGTTCGGTGTCCAGCACCGCAACCGAACAGGCTTCGAGCGCGGTATCGATGGCAAGGACGCGCATATGAACTCGAATGTCATCATCCGCGAAGGCGGATGATCCAGTAATCGTTAGCTATTCAATTATAGCCCATGCGCGGAGCATACTGGATGCCCCGCTTTCGCGGGGCATGACAGCAAGAATTACATCGGCCGCACTTCCACCACGTCGGGTACGAAATGCCTTAGCAGGTTCTGGATGCCGTGCCTGAGGGTTGCAGTCGATGACGGACAGCCGGAACAAGCGCCTTTCATGGCGAGATAAACAACGCCTTCCTTGTAGCCGCGGAAGGTAATGTCACCGCCATCCCCCGCAACCGCCGGGCGCACGCGCGTTTCGATCAAGTCCTTGATGGTGGCGACCGTCTCCGCATCTTCGGCGT
>Ga0187779_10001982_pt1 | contig 12703 bp, 10 predicted proteins | sample 1015_Q2_SP10_10__FD_132435 | JGI IMG/M metagenome (GOLD analysis project Ga0187779, IMG submission 132435) | Tropical peat soil microbial communities from peatlands in Department of Meta, Colombia - 1015_Q2_SP10_10_MG | ecosystem: Environmental > Terrestrial > Soil > Wetlands > Peat | place... | reverse complement strand
CCTGCTGGCCCCTGAGGCCCAGTGGCTCCAGTAGCGCCAGTATCCCCTTTTGGCCCTGCAGGGGAAGCTGCCCATATTGCATAGGGTGCTATATAAAACGTGTCTCTTGTCCCAATAAGTATGAAGTTGCCCCTAACTTCTCTCTCCACCTGCACGTACAGCTGTTGTGAGAAATCGACTGAATCCAGTGGTACAGTATCGCCAAGGTCAGTCGTTAAGAGACCCCCGCGCTCCTTTAATTCCTTCTCCTCCGACCACAGTTCATTTCCTCCTGTTTCAGCATCCCAGAGGCTAAATCGATATGCGATCTTGAAAAATGAAATGGGGACCTTCTTACTGTACGGAATTACTTTTTGAACCGGCTCAGCCTGTGCCAATATAGCAATGAAAAGCAGCGTGAGCCCGGTCGCCATTACGACACTAAAGAACTTCTTCATGGTATTTTCTCCTTTCTAGAAATTTCCTAATTTTTTCGGCCTATCCTCTTTCTCCTTAGCCTAATTAACCCCCCTTTTTTCACCTCCTTCATGCTTGGTTGCACCCTGCGGAGAGTAAAAAAGCAATTTTAATGCCACAACCATAAGTAGTTGAATATACTTAATTTATCTGAAAACAAAAGCTTTCTTGTAAGGGTAAAAAGTGGAAAAACTTTTCACAAAAATCCCCAACTACTTCCCAATGACTAAGAGAGTGAAAAATATTTCCACTTGTTACTAATTTTAGGAGGAATTTATCAAAACGAGGATGTCTCCTCGCTGGAAATTGGGGACGAGAGAGAAGGAGGCAGAAGAGGGAAAATATTTGAAAAATAGCACTTTACGGAAAAATGCAAATGTGATAGTGGTTGTTATGCCCCGCCGACCAAGATCAGACACTCCGGGGAATCCTCAGCATCTAATGATCCGAGGAATTGATAAAGCCATTCAGAACATCGAGGGAGTGGTGAATGAGTGCTAATTTTCAACTACACCCCTCTTTTTTAGAAGCGAATTGCCGATAAATCCGGCCCCTGCAGAGCCGCAGCGTTTGAACCTAGTGAAATGACCACAATCAGACTTGCGCGTTCAGAAGAATTGGATTGCGTATATGGCCTCGTACGAGAGGCGATCCGTCATATGGACGAGCAGGGCATTCCCCAATGGGACGACATCTACCCGAGCAAGGCTATCCTGAATGCCGACATCGAAAACAAACAAATGTATCTGATCGAGGTCGAAGGAAGAGTGACTGGTTTGACCGTCATTAACGAAGACCAGTCACCGGAGTACGCCGGCGTTGCCTGGAAGCACAGTGGCCGGGCTCTCGTGGTTCATCGATTGACCATCCACCCAGACTATCAACGTCATAAGCTGGCGTCTTACTTGATGGATTTTGTCGAAGAGATGGCTGGCGCCGAAAACTATGACTGCATCCGTCTTGACGCTTTCACACGCAATCCTGCCGCCTTCAATTTGTACGAAAAACGTGGTTACAGAAGAGCCGGAATCGTTCGTTTCAGAAAGGGGGAGTTCTTCGTTTACGAAAAGAAGATAGGTGCGAGAAGAGCAACGAGGAGATAGAGATGCGAACGCAAGTTGAATTTCGTTCAGCCAAATTCCCGGCTTATTCCGAGGAAGAAGAAAAAGTGAACCCTGGGTTGTGGGGCAAACGACTCGCCCAATATTTGTACCAGAGATTGAAGGAAGAGGGAATAGAGACAGAAGAGATCTATCCGGAGGACTGGGGCTGGGTGGTGCCTATACACCATGAACCTTTTTCTCTCTGGGTTGGCTGTGGCCACTACGAGGAATACCCGGATGGCTACCTGGTATTTATCGAACCCACCAAACCGACGATCCGAAAGGGCCTTTTCAAAAAGATTGACACTACCGGTCACGTTGGTAAGGTTGCAGTGGCACTTAATAGGATACTTAAGTCAGATCCGGAGATAGGCAACGTCCGCTGGTGGGCGGAAGACGAAAAATAACTTCTCCCCATCTCCCTATTCCCTCTTCTCCCCATCAGCGCGGGGGGTGAGTCTCTCAATTCGCTCGACCAGCGGAGGATGGGAGTAGTAGAACCAGGCATAAAGAGGATGAGGACTCAGATTGGCCAGGTTATCTGCTGCCAGCCGCTTCAGCGCGGACCGCATGCCCTCTGCCATCTCCGTCAACCTCAATGCAAAATCATCCGCTTCGCGCTCGAATTTTCTTGAAATGGCCGATTCCAGGGGCTGAGCGAAAAAACCAATCAGGCTAATGAAGGCTCCTATTAGAAATAGTCCGACATAGACAATGGGCTCTTGAAAGCCAAACGTTTGATAAAGCAACGCCCAATTCAAAAATTTGGCCACCACATAAAAAGAGACAAGGGATAATACCTCCAGAGGAATGAGCATCCGGAGGATGTGCCTTTTTTTCCAATGCCCTGCTTCATGGGCCAGGACGGATAAAATCTCTTCTTCCGTGTGAGAGGCCAAAAGAGTATCGAATAGAACAATTCGCTTCGTCCGGCCCAGGCCGACGAAAAAAGCATTCGTGTGCTTGCTTCGCTTGCTTGCATCCATCTTGAAGATTCCTTTGGCTCGGAGTCCGACTTTTCCTACCAGCGTCCTGATACGCTCCTCCAGTTCCTTGTTTTCGATCGGATCAAATTTGTTGAACAGAGGTAGAATGACGACCGGAAAGAGCCACAGCATCAGCAATTCAAACCCGCCCACCAGCATCCATGCCCATACCCACCAGGCGTTTCCTCCATGAATCACCAAAATTAAGAGAAGACTGAGAAGCAGACCGCCAAGAAGGGCGGCAAGAAGGAGGCTTTTCAGTAGGTCTGAAACCCACATCTTGAAGCTCATCACATTAAACCCGTAGCGCTCTTCGATCACAAATGTCTCATAAAGGCTGAAGGGGATGCGAAGTAGGTTGGTGAATATCGAAAGAGCGGCAAAGAAAATCAAACCACTCACGATCGGACCCCATTTCCACAGGCTGATCGTCTTAACCAACCACGGTAAAATACCGGAAAGCAAAACCGCCAGAAAGAGTCCTTGGTTCGCCAGAGTAGTAATCATAGCAAAATTTTCGGACTCCGCAGTATAAGCCGAAATTCTTTTTAGTTTCTCCGGATCGATAGTATCTCGGAAAATTTCAGGAACAGTTTTTCCGTGCTGGCGAAGGTAAGAAATATTAAGCCAGTTTAGATAGATCTGGGCTCCGGACCGCAGTAGAAAAACGGCAAGGAAAATGAGAAGTAAGAAATTGGGCTGTACCATGAAAGATCAGGGTATTATTTCCTGCGGGCCTTTTTCGTTCGTCTCCTCTTGCGCGGGGGAATCTTCTTTTCCGGCTTTTGAGTCCCCTTGCCTTCGACGAGCTTTTTCACTTCTCGACGGCCAAGCTTTCGAAGCGCGACCATCATTGCCTTCTTCTTCATGCTCGGTCTGAATTGTCCGCTCTCCCACAGATGCACCGCTCCGACGGTAACGCCTGTAAGAACGGCCAGCTCTTTCTGCGTAATGCCAAGATGCCTGCGGAGGCTTCGGATCAAACGGGGGGAGAAACGCGACTCCTTCACCTCTTCCGGAGGCGCCTCCAACACCGCCTTTCCTTTTTGGAGCTCTTTTTGCTGACGGGTTGTGATCCGCTGAAGTCCTAAGACTGTCCCGCAAAGCTGTGAAACCACACTCTTCAAGGACCGCAGATCCCGGCCTAACGGCCGTGAGACTTTCCTAACCTCCTTTTTCGCCAAACGTACAATTTCAGATTTGATGATGCCCTCTACTTTACCCATGAGTCCTTCCTCCTTTCTGTATTCGCAAACGACATAGGATAATTATCAGTTCTCAATGAACGTTGGTCAATGCTAATTGATCCTTTACCCCAAGCGCTATGCGCGATGCTATCTTATTCAAAGATCTTTCCAGGATTCATGATTCCATTGGGATCTATTAATTTCTTGATCCGTTTCATCAAAAGAAGGCTTTCCCCATGCTCTTTCTTCATAAACTTTCTTTTGCCAATCCCAATGCCATGTTCTCCTGTCGCCGTTCCACCACAATCCAAGGCGAAATGGACAATCTCCTCCGCCGCTTCCTGAACCTTTAGCCATTGAACCTCTTCTTCAGGGATCCCCATAATCTCCATGTGGAGATTTCCGCTTCCGGCATGGCCGAAGGCATATCCTTTCAGTCCTTTTTGTTTGACGATTTTCTGACCCCATTCCACCATATCCGAATATTTTGAAATAGGCACAGCCGTATCGATCACGAGTGGACTCAAACCAGGGTTGTTGGCCTTGATGGATTCGTGAACTCCGTATCGCGCCTCCCAGAGGCGGTTCCGCTCTTCTCTTCCAATTCCCGAATCGAACCGAACGGGTCGATCCTCACCGCAAACCTCTTTCACCAGTTCCAGGTCTTCTTTTAAACCCGCAGCGCTTGTCCCGTGAAATTCGATGAAAAGAGTCGGTCTTTCTTCCAAAGAAAGTTTCTTAAACCGGTTGACGACCTGAACCGTCGGGGCGTCCAAAAACTCAAGAGCTGCCGGCGATAGTCCGGAGCGCATGATCTGGAAAACGGCATCCGTGGCTTCGCGAATGGAGCCGAATTGCGTCACGGCAGCCATGAACTCTGGAGGCAAGCCGATCAGGCGAAGCGTCACCTCCGTGACCACTCCCAGCGTCCCTTCTGAGCCAACAAAAAGGCGGCAAAGATCGTAGCCCGATGAGCTTTTGATCGCATTCGTTCCAACCCGGATGATCCCTCCAGAAGGAAGCACAACCACCATGCTCAGGACAAAATCTTTCGTGGCGCCATACTTAATCGTCCTGATGCCGCTGGCGTTATTGGCCACCATTCCCCCGATCGTTGCCGAGGCTCCCGGGTCCGGCGGAAAGAAGAGACCGAAACGGGAGAGGTGTTGATTCAACTCCTTATAGATGACCCCAGCTTCAACACGAACCTGAAGATCCTCTGTCCTTAATTCTAGGACATGGTTCATCTGTTGAAGATCCAAAACGATCCCTGCTTCGACCGGTATGGGATTGCCTTCCAAACTTGTTCCGGCACCCCACGGACTGATCGGAATTCTCTTCGCGTCGGCCAACTTGAGAATCTGACTAATCTCTTCTGCGCTGAGGGGCCAAACCACTGCGTCGGGTTTTCGCCTCGGATGAAAAGATTCATCCTTACTGTGAAGGTCAAGGACGGACTCACCCTTGGACACCCTTTCAGGGCCAACGATAGATTTAATGAGCTCTAACTCCCTTTTCGTTACCTTGGTGTATTTCACTGAATTCCATTCGAGCGGTATTTATGTATGGGAGGACAACTGCTTCTCCAATTTCGAGACCAATGACTTTGCTTTTTCGATCCCTATTCGCCTCTGAAGGAGCCAATCTTTGTTGACCCGAACCCTTTTCTGAAGGGATGCGATATTTTCTTTTATTCTTCTCTCTGAAGGTGCCCCAACGGATGGCGTCTGAGTCAATATTTTTTCCGGTCTCTGGTTTCTTTCGACGTCTTGTTCCGTGACCGACACATTAATCTTCATCTCCGCAAGAGCTTTCTTCAAGCTCTGGTAGGTCACCTTCCCCTTCCGCTCATTCTCCGAATATTTCACTGCTCTCTCCACCACCATTTTGGCCTTCCGCATGGGGAGGGGACCGCGACGGACCAGCCACTCCATCAACGCGGTGGCTCCGAGAAACTCCTCCTGGGCCTGCTTAAGCATCTGCGTCTTGTTGACTTCGAGGAGCCGAATGACGTCGGCCATTACCGATAGCGCGGGTTTCGATTCGTCCACCAAGTCCATGATCCAATACTTCGTCCACTGTGTATCTCGATTAAACCCGATGAATAGGGCCTTGCCCACGGAGAGAAGGCTGACGAGCATTCCGTGAGCAAAAGATGCCTTTGCTTTGATCACCTCCAAGGAACAGGGGTTTCGTTTCTGGGGCATGATCGAACTACCTGAACAATGTCGATCGTCCAGCCGCACCATATTAAATTCGCGGGTGGACAAAAGGATCAGAGTTTGCGCCATGGTCGAGAGATGATTCAACATCACCGCCGCATCAAAGGCCAGTTCTGCCTCGGGTTCCCATCGTTGGGTAATGGAATCGGTCACATTCTCTGTGGGTCCATCGAATCCGAGCAGTTTTGAGGTCAACGGTCGATCCAGATTGAAAGAAGTACCGTACCCCGCTGCCGCACCCAAAGGATTTTTATTGAAGAGATCGAACCAATGGGCGAATCTCTGCGCATCCCGCTCAAGTGCCTCTCCAAAGGAGAGAAGCAGATGACCAAAGGTGGTGGGAACCGCATGCTGGTGATGGGTGTAGCCAGGCATGACGGTTGAAACGTGTTCCTTGCCCCGCTGAAGAAGAGCCTCCGTTAAAATGACCATTCCTTCGATAAAATCCAAAGCCTGTTCCCGAAGATAAAGACGCATGTCGAGGACAATCTGGTCATTCCGACTTCTACCGGTATGGACTTTTCCCCCGGATTCAATGCCTATTCGACCGATGAGATAACTCTCGATGTTGGAATGCACATCCTCTTTCGAAGGATCCAGTCTAAACTTTCCCTTCTGATAAAGCGCTTCTAGTTCTCTCAGTCCCTTGAGGATCCTCCTTCCGTCCTGCTTCGAGAGGATGTCCTGCTGACAAAGCATGAGGACGTGGGCCCGATTTCCCCAGAGATCATAAGGAATCAGTCGTTCATCGCAAGGAGGGGTTCCCTTGACATCTCTCCCCGAAAGAAAATCGACCATCTCCTGGGAGGGTAACTTTTCAAACCGCCCACCCCATAGCTTTTCAATCTTCATGTCCGATCCCCTCACGCCATCCCTCTTCCCGAATAGTTTCTCGATCCAGAAAATCTAATGTACTGCGTCTCATGCCTCCTCACATTATTTCCGAGGCGGTCATTCCTGCGAAAGCGGGAATCCAGTTCAGCACACCGGATTCCGGGTCAACCCTGAGCTCCATGTGGTGCAGGGCAAGCCCGGTATGACAAACAAAGTTAATAGACCTTCCCGCACTACACGAACTCATAGGGTTTATTTCGTCTTCCGCTTTGCCAAGATTTCAAACGGAAGGCCGCGGACGAAAGCTGCGTCCGCACAGCGCCTCTGATCAAAACCCGTGGCCTTGATGGAACGGATCTCCGGCGAGAAAAGACTCGTCTTCGATTCGCGATTGACGATCTCAATATTCCCTTTAAGGAGTTTGATTTCATATCTCCCGTTGACCACCTTTTGAGAGGTCTCTATGAAGGCATCCAGATCGTATCGAAGCGGATGGTAACCCATCCCATGGTAGATCAGGTAGGCCCACTTCTGGTCGATCCCTCTCTTGAACTGAACCTCATCTTTGGTAAGGCAGAACTGTTCCAGATCCCGATGGAGCTTAAGGATGATCATCGCGGCCGGGGCCTCGTAGATCTCACGGCTCTTAAGATCCATGATCCCGTCTTCAAACATGTCAATCCTGCCGATGGAATGTATGCCCCCCATCTCGTTGAGAGCCGGGATGATTTCTCCAAGGGGTTTCCGCTTATCGTTCAATTTGATCGGAATTCCCTTTTCGAACTCCACGGTGACAAAAGAAGGTTCATTGGGGGACTTTTCAACGGGCCGATACCACATCCATATATTATCCGGGAGGGCCTGGTTCAGGTCGATCGCACCGCTGGCGATGGATCGGCACCACATCGTCTTGTCGTCTCCGCCGGTGATCATCTCCGTCACTGGAACATCCCATTCCCGACACAACGCCTCTTCTTCCAGCCGTGTCAAATCAAAATCCCGGACCGGCACCAGAATTTTCAGTTCAGGAGCGAACATTTTGAAGACATTGTGCATGCGATATTGATCGTTTCCTTTTCCACTGGATCCTTCGAGGATAGCATCACATCCCTCTTCCCGGGCGACCTCTGCCGCTTTACGCGCCACGATCTGCCTCGTCATCGAGGTGGAGACAGGATAACCCAGATAGTCCGAGTTGGCCTGAATGGCCCGCGCAATCCATATCTCGGTAAATTCCTTTCGAAGGTCGAAAAAAAGAGGCTTGATCTTGAGAATCTTGGCCTTCCTCCTGCTCTCAAGAACCTCTTCTTCTCCCTGACCGATATCGATCGTGATCGGAAGGATCTTCTTTGCTTTATATTTTCTTCTGAGCAATTCGATGGCAAGAGAAGAATCCAGACCTCCAGAATAGGCCACCGCCACTTTGTTCACTCTTGGGGTTTCGGTTTTTTCAATCTTTTTTAGAATCTCCTGAATATCCATAAAAGCTTTACCTCCTTCAAATTTAGGTGAAATGTACCATAAATCAAGCGCTTACACAATATTTTTAAACGATTCTAGTTCTCCAGAAGCTTCTGGATTCTCTTTACGACCGAAATGGAGTATTTTTTGGGATACAAGGGAGGATTTCGCTTTTATTAAGAAGGCGAAAAAAGTTGCGGGGCCATGATCGACCCTGCAGCGAAAAACAATAGACAAACATTATCAAAATTTATAAGTCAAGCCACCAAAAACCAAGTTCGCCTTGTAGCTCTGGTCCTTGTACGCCCCTGTGAGAAAGGCTCCATTCGTACCAGTGACAGGACCACCAGGGGGATTGACAAACTGATAGTTGTTTAACTGGGCATCGCTGTACCAAAATCGCTCATAGGCGTAACCAATCATGGCCGTGAGGGATTTTGTGAAATTGTAAACTGCTCTTATGCTAAGAGAATAGAGTGTGTAATCATCCCACCTGTCAATATCAATATTATCATTGTTCGCTCCGGTTCCGGGACCAAGTCCAACCACCCCCGTGGCAAACAGCCCATTGTTAAGGGTAAAGTTAACAGCTCCGTTCGATTTCAGATAATCATGTTTAAATACCAGTGTCAGCTTCTTAGGGATAACGTAGACTTCGGCCCCTAACCCGTAGCCCCAAGTCTTATCCCACTGGTCCGCTTCCCAAGGGAGAAGGGTCGTACCTTCAAATTGTAATTGGTCGAATTTGATCCGTCCCACATCGCCATAGGCATATACTTTAACAATCTTTCCTACGGTGTAGTCGGCGCTGGCATCGAGCTCATACCTCTTGTCGCCTCTCAATCCAAATATCGTGTCCGGATAATCTGTGCTGGTATATTTGTACTCAAGACCAAAGTTCAGATTTTCCAGAGGGAAGATATCGAGAGCGGCCTTAAACGTATCCCTGTTCTGTGCCGCATAATAAAATCTTCGGGCCGGGTTAACAGCACTATCGAGGGTTCGATAATGTGCATCCCTATCGAATCTCTCATACCCCATTCTCACATCCAGAAAATCGAGGCCGCTCCATTTCAGATTTACAAAATAGATATTATCTACGTTAAAGGGTAATATTTCTGCAGGGTCTGTTTCCCCCCTCTTATTTCTCTCTGTCTTGACATATTTATAACCGCCGGAGAGATAAAAATCCTCGGGAAGCCTCAGACCAATGTCTGCTCCAGCTGTGCTAATCTTGTAGTTGAGAAAAATATTCGTGACTCCGGTGGGATCGTCAGATTCGTTGTGTCTCCTATAATATTTGTAGTAGACTTTGGCGTCAAGAAAACGGATCGGATTTGACGTAAGAGCAAAATCATAGTTTTGAGTTGCAACTCTTCCTGTGTAACCCGAGCCGATAAGAGAGACGATAGATGTGTCCGACGTCCCCCTGGAAAACCCCATGTTCGTGCTAAACCTGCTATTAAATGGAAGACTCACCGCCCCCTTAAAAGCGCCTTTGTCATAGGTGTTATCAGGAGGAAGGGAAAAAGCGTTTGGCGCTTGAAAGGTGGAAGGCAGGGTCAGAGAATGGTTGCTGTTGATAAAATCGCTGTGGACATAATTCAACGACAAGAACAGAGGTTTTTGAGCATACCCTGCTGAAACTTTCAGATTGTTTGTTACATAGTCAACGGGTTCTGGAAGCTCAAAGGCTATGCCTCCCGGATTTGTTTCTGCCGCGCCTGTCGGCTTGATTCCTTCTCTGTTTTCTCGCGCGAATGAGACGTCGAGAAAGAATGGACGAAGCACGTCGACTTTGAAGTCGCCTCCGTATTGATGCCTTAGAACAGAATAGTCAAATGTGTTCCACGCAGGAAAATTGAGATTGGGAGTACCAACGAGCGTATCATGGCCTGCTCCCAGGAAAGGCGTTCTGGCATCAAAGGTGATATTGTGAGGTATCTCATCATAAAAGAGATTAAATTTGAATCTCCCCCACATGCCGCCTTCGAGTTCATAGAACTGGGTATCATATGCCATGTCGCCCGCTCTGAATTTCAGGAAATAAGTGTCTGAATCTATTCCCAGACCCATATTTCCGAAAACACTGAAGCCTTGTTTGAGGTCTCTATATTCAGTAAATTTTGCCCTGCCTCCTTCATCTGCACTCACCCCTGCATAGACACCCTCCGCTCCAACTTCGCCCTCAACCGTGACCTCTTCTGAAAAAGCATCAGGAAATGGTGTGAGGATTACGATCAGCGCGAATATTGTATTCTTCCATTTCATTATCTCACCCCCTATCGCACAAAGAATTCAGAAAGGCTGCTCCCATGAATATTCCCATGGCAATTCAAACAAGACCTGCCGAAAAATCTATTTTTCCCGGATGTCGCAGTGCCCGAGAAAGAGTGAAGATTGGTATAGGGGTCGGTGTTATGCCTTCCTCCCACTTCATCATGGCAACTCTCGCAAAGGAGAGGCGCCTTTCTGGTCAAAAGTCTCGAATGGTTACTGCCATGGGGTTCGTGGCAGAATAAGCAGTTCTCTGGCACAGGGGGATGCTCAAATGCATAGGGACCTCTCTTTTCGGCATGGCATTTGTAACAGAGATCGTTTACCGAATCGGCCTTGAGCATTGCTTTGATGTCAAAGGTCCCCATCGGGTTGTGGCAATTTGAGCATTTAAGCGCCTGCCGCCCCACAAATTCCTCTTTGATTGGATGATGCGACTGCTTATTGAATTTGGCCCTTATATTCCTGTGGCAGCCAAAGCAGAGATCGGGTTCTTGAGCTTTAAGATAATTCTTTCCGGGCACAGCAGAGTGGATGGAATGGCAGTTATCACATGTGATAAGAAAAGATTTGTGCTTGCTCAGATTCCAGTTTGCCATGCCTCTCATATTTTCATGACAGGCGAGGCATTTTGAATCCCTGGCAGTGGAAATCTCCTTTTTGCTAAACGCAAAAATCGCAACGCCCCGTCCGCCGCCTTTTTCAACGTGTTGCGCGCCGGGGCCGTGACATGATTCGCATGCTTCCGTGTTAATCGGAGACCCTGGTATCGCCTTTTTGCCGTGGACGGATTTTATAAATGTATTGTAGTAAACCTCGTGGCAGTCTTTACAGGTTTCAGAACCGACAAATCCCGAGTCTCCTCTTGCACTGTCCTGGGCAACGGGGACTAGGCCGAAGGCAAAGAATATAAGTAAAAAAATTAAAATTCGGGCGCTTCTCGACATGTCGCCACCTCCTCTTTTATCCCTTTCTTGATGGTCTCACCTGTTTGGACCAAAAGTGTGATTTTCCCTCTAAACTATCGGATTGGGCGAGGAAGTAAATAGGGAAGATACCGTATTTTATGATGAAAAATACCGTATTTCGGGATGATCGAACCGTATTGAAGAGATTGAAAGATATCAGAAATGGCTTTATCTGTATCAGTTTTCGTAGCACCGTCAAAATTTAATTGACAAGGCCGACACACTGCGAGTAGATTCGAAATAGGGAAGAGAGCGAGAAGGCCTTTTGAATTTGGCCTTTCCGGGGTCAAAAAGTACAAGAATAACGTCACAAATAACGTATCAACGGGATCTTTCCCGGGATAAGCAAGAAAGGGGGCTCTCTATGGTTCCTACCAAAATCAGATTAATATTGGCAAAGTCTATCCCTATCTTTGTTCCCATTATAGTGGTGGCTTTTTTCGGCACCGCAAAAGCGGGGGGAATGAACCGATGGGGGTACATTGACCGGAATCAAAGAATGGTAATCAATCCGCAGTTCGATTTTGCATGGGAGTTCTCCGAAGGCCTAGCGGGCGTAAAGATTGGAGACAAATGGGGTTATATTGACCTAACGGGAAAAACAGTTATTAAGCCTCAGTTCGATTCTGCTTGGAGATTTTCTGAGGGATTAGCATGGGTCAAGATTGGTGATAAGTGTGGTTACATTGACCGCACCGGGGAAATGGTCATCCAGCCCCAGTTTACTTGCGTAGCCAAATTTACCGAAGGACTAGCCAGGGTGAAGATGGAGGAGGGCAGGTGTGGTTTCATTGACAAGACCGGGAAGATGGTTATCGATCCACAATTTGATTCGGCTTGGGGGTTTTCTGACGGGTTGGCGAGGGTCAGGACTGGCGGCAAGTGGGGTTACATTGACAAGGCAGGAAAAGTTGCCATCGATCCCCAGTATGATTTCGCTCGAGAGTTTAGCGACGGGTTGGCGAGGGTCAGGATGGGGGAGAAATGGGGTTACATTGATCAGACGGGGACACTCACCATTACGCCTCAGTATGACTGTGCATGGAAATTTAGTGAGGGATTGGCACCGGTCAACCTCGGCGGAAGGTCAAAAGAAGAAGGAAGGATCGTAAAGGGTGGTAAGTGGGGATACATAGATCGAACAGGAAAGATGGTCATCAAACCACAATTCGACTCAGCATGGGAATTTTCGGAAGGCGTGGCAACGAT
>Ga0187779_10001981_pt1 | contig 12709 bp, 10 predicted proteins | sample 1015_Q2_SP10_10__FD_132435 | JGI IMG/M metagenome (GOLD analysis project Ga0187779, IMG submission 132435) | Tropical peat soil microbial communities from peatlands in Department of Meta, Colombia - 1015_Q2_SP10_10_MG | ecosystem: Environmental > Terrestrial > Soil > Wetlands > Peat | place... | reverse complement strand
CCAGTGGCTGGAACGTGATGTAAGGTCTACCGAAACGGAAATCATACTCGGTAAAGAGGTGGACAACGCCTTTGTAAACAAGATGAATCCGGATGTGGTCATTGTGGGTACAGGCACGCATCCCTGTACCCCTGATGTGCCGGGGGTATTGGGGAAAAATGTCATTCAGGCAGTAGATTATTTGAGGGAACAACCCAATGTCGGGGCCAAGGTTGTCATCGTAGGAGGGGGGCTGGTCGGTTGTGAAACGGCGGTGTGTCTCGCTGACAAGGCGGAATCTGTCACGATCATCGAAATGCTTCCTGAGATTTTGATGACGATGACGGTCTATACAAAATACACCCTCATGGAATTGATGGTTAAGGCAAATGTGAAATGGAAGACGGGATTGAAGCTGACGGAAATAAACGAAAAGGGAGTCACTGCTTTGGGACCGAACGGGGAGAAAAGCTTTTTCCCGGCCGATACGGTTATTCTTTCTACAGGGTTCAGCCCCAATGATAAGCTTCATAAAAGTCTTGAAAAAGAAGGGTACGAAGTCTATGCCGTCGGGGATTGTCAGGGTACGGGAAAAATCTTTAACGCCATAAGCGTAGGCTATTCAATAGCAAAAGAATTATGAAATGGTAACTGTTGCAAAGAGAGAAACGGGGAGATCATGCAAAAGAAAAAGTCGTTAAGAACTCAAAAGAAAGATTGGACAAGGAACATGATTCAATCTACCGCAAAGGAACTCTTTTTTGAAAAAGGGTATGCGAATTGCACTATAGGCGATATTTCTGAATCGGTAGGGATTAGTAAGGGTCTACTTTATTCGTACTTTAAAAACAAGGACGATTTGTATTTATCTTTGATGCGCCCCGTTTTAAACGAAATCAAGAGAACGTCGGAGGTCTTTAAAGGGGATGTGATTGCCGGAAAATATAAAACTGGCAGAGAAGTCGTTATGGCGTTCTGCAAGCGCTATCAGGATCTTTATGCATTCAACCGTGAAGGTATAAGGATTGTTCAGGCCTATCAGCAAGGAGATTCCATCTACAGCATGTCGGATGAATATCGAAAAGAGTTGGACAGGCTGACAAGAGAGAATTTTGAATTTGCTGTGAGTATTGTTGAAGCGTGCATTGAAAGGGGACTTCTTCCCAATAAGAATCCAAGGCTGCTCATGGAGGTTTTCTGGGGGATCTTTATTGGAATGATTCAAATAGACGAAAGCCGATACAGGGCGACAAGAAACAATCATATCATGGAGATGCTGGAACTATCGTTTACAGCCATTTGCGATGGGATCTTTCCGAAGAGCCCGGAGAAGGAATAGGCTGAGCAATAAAAAAGAACTCATGATCAGGTTCTTAAGTGATTCTGAACCACGAGATCTGCCGGAGATCGGTTGACGAGTACGGGAAGAGCATATCCTAAAACAAAAAGCAAGAAAAACGACGTCTAGATGGCGTTGAAAGAGACCCCAGCCAGTGATGTAAACTATTTTTACAGACAGATCGAAAGTTGTTGATTCTGCAAATCGTATGAATAATGAAAAGAGGGTAAGTAGGAATGATGTCCATTTTTGATAACGCTCAGGCGTTGCACGGGGCGGATAAGCGCTTTTTCTTTCAAACTGCCGGAATGCGACCGCCAGGTGGCATCTATTTTGGTATAAACATTCTACAGGATATAGGTGATCTTGCAGCGCAGTTTGAATCAAGTAAAGCCCTATTGATCACTGACGAGGTAATTCTGAACCTCGGTTATGCCGCCGTTGTGAGGAAATCCCTGGACGGGAGAAGGATACCTATGGATGTATTCAGCCAAGTCGAGCCAGAACCCAAAATGTCGACTGCTGAAGCTTTATGTGACCGTGTTCGAAAAGGAAATTATGATTTGATCATCGGTCTTGGGGGAGGGAGTGCAATTGATTTGGCAAAGCTGGCTTCGATCATGGGCACAAACCATTTTAGTCCCTTTGAATTTATGTCAAAAGAGAAAAAAGCCATTCAACCGGGGTTAAAAAAAATTTTAATACCGACAACTTCGGGTTCAGGAAGTGAAGTGTCAAGGTATATTGTTGTGTCGTCCGATACCAGGAAATATGGGGTGAGTTCCCCCTTTGTCTATGCAGACTGCGTGATCATCGATCCGACGTTGACCCTATCTATGCCGCCCGGAATTACAGCGTTTACAGGAATTGATGCTTTGTCTCATGCCATTGATGCGATGATGAATAAATACGAAAATCCTTTTTTTGATTCTATAGCTCTTGGAGCCATTGAATTAATCTCAACACATCTGTGCAAGGCCTTTTTCAACGGTAATGATATGGATGCACGCTATCACATGTCGATGGGCGCAACCATGGCGATGTTGGCAATGGACGGAAAGGGAGTGGCTCTTTATTCGCATAGCATCTCGTATGTCCTTTCTGGTTTCCAACCCATTTCTCATGGCATTGGATGCGGTATTGCTCTGCCCTTCACGATGGCATCGAACCTTTATGCGATACCGAATCGGCTGGCTCGAATCGCTTGCTCCATGGGAGTGCATACGGAAACGATTGCGCCTTCTATCGCAGCGCAACGTGCTGTTGAATTTGTATATCATTTGATCAAAGAGCTGAGGCTCCCTTTGAGTTTGCGAGATCTGGGATACAAACGAAGTGACCTCCGGAAAATGGCCGAAGTCTGCATGACCAAACATAAGCGCGAATATAATCCGAAGGACATGACGGTGGAGGATTGTGAAGCTATTTTTGAAGCCATGTGGGAAGGATCACCTGAAAGATTATACAACGGTTAGGAAAGGAGATATGGTTGTGGAGAAAAATGATATCCTTTTTCAAAAAGAAGATGGAGTGGCAACCATTACCTTGAATCGTCCCGAGAGGAACAATGCTTTTAACCTAGGCATGATAGATCTCTGGGTCAGGACGATGGAAGCTTGGGCGAAGGACGACGAAATAAAAGTGATCGTATTGACAGGGACAAGTGATTCTTTTTGCAGCGGGGCCGATTTTGCACCCAAAAAAGAAGATCCTGAAGAGGTTCCTCCAGACGATCTTCCCTATCGTCATAAAATGGTTCTCTGGGAGAAGATCCAGCGAATCCCGCTGTTGCTCGAAGATATCGATAAGCCCGTCATTGCGGCTGTCAACGGTGTTGCCGTAGGCGCCGGGATGGATATGGCATTAATGTGCGACATTCGATTTGCCGCCGAAACGGCGCGGTTCTCGGAAGCCTATATCAAAGTGGGCATGGTACCGGGCACCGGAGGCACCTATTATCTGCCGAGGATCGTGGGCATGGCCAAGGCATTAGAACTCTTATGGCTCGGTGATTTTATCGATGTCCAGGAGGCCTACCGCATTGGCCTGGTAAACAAGGTCTTGCCCAAGGAAGATTTGATGAAGGAAACCTATCTTTTTGCAAAACGTCTGGCGAAGGGACCCGACGCCGTTATTCGGACGATCAAGAGGGCGGCTTATCAGAGTAGCAGATGTGATTTGAGAACGGCTCTTGACCTGATCTCATCGCATCAGGGAGTGGTTCGGTCAACCCAGGCCTCCAAAGAAGCTTTTATACTGTGGAGAGAACGCTATAACAAGGCAGACTGGTGAATTTATGCTCCCTGTTTTTGAACCAAGTCTTCTTAATGAGAAACTGGAAAAACTTAGGCAGGCCCTGCCAGGGAAGTAAGATTCCTGATTGCCGGATGACGTCCGCAAGTTCATTAAGTCGAACCGAACATCAACATGAAGCATTGAGGCGAATGTTCCTTCAGAGGACACGCAACTTCGAGATTTTATGGCAATCCTGTGAAAGCAAATCGGGGTTCGCCTTGGTTGGCAGTCTGGAGGGTGCGGGCCGGTATTATTTTTGATAGAGGACAAAAAGGTGAAGCCTTTCCCTATTCTCCTATCTCCTGGAAAAATCGGTAGCCTTTCCATTCGGAACCGGATTGTGATGCCGCCCATCGCAACGAATTATGCCTCTCTATCGGGTGAGGCGACTCAACAGCTGACCTGCTACTTGGAGAAGAGAGGCTGGGGCGGTGTCGGTCTGATCATTGTGGAGGGTGCATACGTCAGCAAAGAAGGGAAGGGATTTGCAAGATCTCTGGGGATTGACGAAGACCGATTCATACCGAAATTGCGGGAGATGGTCAAAAGGATCAAAGCAACGGGAGCCAGTATTGCCCTCCAACTGATTCACTCAGGGAGGCAGACGAAAACGGATATCACAAACCTGCCGACTGTCGCGCCCTCTGCTATTGCCTGTCCGGTCGTGCAGCAGACGCCTGTTCCTTTGACTCACCTGGAAATCGGGCGAATCGAGTCTGATTTTGCCCGAGCGGCTTGTCGAGCCAAAGAGGCCGGATTCGATGCGGTTGAAGTCCAGGGTGCACACGGTTACCTGATTCATCAGTTTCTGTCCCCCGTTTCTAACCAAAGAGATGACCATTACGGCGGTCCCGCGCAAAACCGGGTACGGTTCGCGCAGGAGATATTGGTGAAGATCAGGGAGTCCGTGGGAAAAGCCTTTCCGGTCATACTCCGGATAGATGCTGAAGAATATGTAGAAGGCGGAATCGACCTTCAGCTTTCGTCCCTTTACTGCGAGAAGCTCGCGCCTTTTGTAGATGCCGTGCACGTCTCCGCTGGGTCTTATGCCTCGCGCGAATGGATCGTTCAATCGTTTTTCAATGAACCAGGTCTCCTTGCGCCGCTTGCCGGTTCTATTCGAAAAAAAATTGAAAAACCTGTCATCGCGGTCGGTCGAATTCATAAACCGCAACTCGCAGAAGAGATTTTACAGCGGGGCGATGCTGATTTCATTTCAATGGGTCGCGCGCTTCTGGCGGACGCTGAATTGCCCCAAAAAGCGCAGAGGGGTGAGCCCGAGACCATTGTGCCGTGTCTTTCCTGTTATCAGGGATGTAGTGACAGACTTAGGGCCAACTTAGATATATCTTGTTTTGTTAATCCTATGGTGGGCAAAGAATGCATCGAAATGACCAGCCTGAAAGGGAAACCCTATTGCCTCGTCATCGGTGGAGGACCGGCAGGTGTTAGTGCAGCCTTTACTTTATCACAGCGGGGGGCTCGGGTCACCCTCGTAGAAAGAAGAGAAAGGCTTGGGGGGCAGCTCCTGTGGGCGGCAAAAGTTAACTATAAAAGGTCCCTTGAAGAAGCCATCCGATTTTATCAGGAATGTTTGAAGCAAGGAGGTGTTAAATTGATTCGGCGCGAAGCGACAGCGGGATGGATCGCGCAGCAAAAGGCGGATTTCGTTATTCTGGCTACCGGCAGTGTGCCCTTCATTCCCCTTATCCCCGGACTGGCGTTCATCAAAAGTTACGATTTTGGAACGGCTATTGACGGGGGGGTGCAGGAAAAAAATGTTGCCGTCGTTGGTGGAGGAGCAACAGGGTGTGAGACTGCCGAAATGATGGCGAATCAGGGCAAGCGTGTTGTTATTATAGAAATGCTGGATCAGCTGGCAGGTGATCTCGGTAATATTCGACCACTTTTCTTGGAACGCCTGAATAAAATAGGTTTAAAGATATACACCAGTACTCAGATACGGGAGATTCAAGAAAATGAAATCTTGCTCCAGACCAAGAGCGATGTCTGGTCCTTAAAAGGAATCGAAGGCGTGGTGATCGCCTGCGGAGTAACTCCCAACAATTCACTTGAAAAACAATTACATGAATCCGGCATTGCAACGGTATCGATTGGAGACTGTCGTCAGGTAAAAAACGGGTTCTGGGCGATGCAGGCAGGCTTTGAACTGGGCATGTCGTTCGGAGCGGTGAAAGAGATAGTGGAGAATACGAGTTTAAAAATAAATTAAAGAACATAAATCGTTCGTGAAAGGAAGGAGATTATGGACCATTACAAATTATTCATTGACGGTCAATTTGTAGAAGCGGAGCAAGGTGCTCAATTCGAAACCATTGATCCCGGAACCGGTCTTCCGTTTGCTACCGTGGCTCAAGCTGGGTCCGCCGATGCGGAGAGAGCCATTGCCGCCGCCAAAAGAGCTTTCGGGGGATGGAGCCGCCTGACTCCCATCGCGCGAGCTGATTTCATTTACGATTTTGCCGATTATGTGTCTCAACTGTCTTTACGGATGACGGTTGCTGAATCCATGGATGCAGGTCATACGATGCGGCTTGCAAAATGGTGGGCTTGGTGCGGTTCTCAGATGCTTCGTAATTACGCTTATACCGCCGCGCACGAATTCCCCTGGGAAGAGGACATTCTATATTCTGGGAATCCAATTTCTCCTGGTCGGGAGTTCATCCTGCGCGAGCCATTAGGGGTTTGTGTTGGGATTATCCCTTGGAATTTTCCGGCGTGGATGGCTTTTGCGAAGCTGGCACCCGCTCTCGCGATGGGAAACACCATGGTTCTGAAGCCTGCGACGGCGACACCGATTACGGCGCTTCTCATCGCCGAGGCTGCCCAGGCAGCGGGAATCCCTCCGGGGGTCATCAATGTCGTTCCCGGTCCGGGCGGTTCTCTCGGTAAAATCCTCTGCTCCCACCCCGATGTCGCCAAAGTTGCTCTGACCGGCAGCACGGAAGTAGGTCGCGAGATCATGAAAATGGCTTCAGACACGGTGAAGAAGGTTACTCTGGAACTCGGAGGCAAGTCGGCCAATATCATTCTCGATGACGCCGATATGGATTATGCTGTCAATGGAGCGGTACTGGGAACTTTTAACCATCAAGGCCAGGTTTGCGAATCGGGAACGCGCGTTCTGGTCTCCTCCAAAATTTACGATGAATTTCTTGATAAAATGGAGAAAAGGACGGAGGAGCTTCGCGTCGGATACCAGCTTCTTCCCCAAACCCATTTGGGGCCTGTGGTCAATGCGACCCAGCTGGCCACTGTGGACGGGTATGTCCAAACTGGCAAAAAGGAAGGCGCAGAAGTCGTCACGGGTGGCAAGCGCCTTGCCATCCCGGAGTATGAGAAAGGATTCTATTACGCCCCGACCATCTTCACCCGTGTGAAAAATTCGATGCGGATTGCCCAGGAAGAGATATTCGGACCGGTGGTGTGCGTGATTAAATTTGACGACGACGAGGAAGCTGTTTCCATTGCCAACGATTCGGTCTACGGATTGGGGGGCGGCGTTTTCTCCAAGAGCAATGCGCGGGCGGAGAGGGTTGCCAGGCGAATGCGGACCGGAACGGTGTGGATCAACAATTATCATATTTTTGGGGATTACTGCCCCTTTGGCGGATACAAACAGTCGGGCGTCGGAAGCGAGCTGGGTGTGACCGGGCTCAAGGAGTATACGCTGATAAAGCGTCTACATGTGAATGCCCTTGCCGCTGTCGAGTGCAATGTGATGATGGCGGGCCTTGCCGACCGGCTCAAATTTAGTCTTGGCCAATACAACGGTCCCACCAAGGTCATCGCCGGACATGGTACGATTCCTTCCATATACAAGGAGATTGTAACCCTGGGATGTAAACGGGCTTTCATCATGACCGATCCCGGCGTGAGGAAGGCAGGGCTGACCCAGATCGTTCAGGACGCACTGGTGGATTTCTGCGTCGGTGTTTTCGACAAGGTTGCTCAAGACACGGATCTGGCAATTGTGGATGAAGCTGCCGCCATGGCCAGAAGCGTTGGAGCCGACTGTATCGTGAGCGTGGGCGGTGGGAGCGTCATCGACACGAGCAAGGCGGTTTGCGTTGTGCTGAAGAGCGGCGGGAAAGCAAATGACCATATCGCGATGAACCGGTTGACCGTGCCTCAGACGCCGCATATCGTTGTTCCCACCACATCAGGCACGGGAAGCGAGGTCACCGATGCAGCCGTTATCAAAAGCAAGTCGGCGGGACGAAAGGTTTATATCATGTCTCCCTTTATTATTCCAAATGTCGCCATTCTCGACCCTTGCTTTACTCTCGGCCTTCCCAAGGGGCTGACGGCTACCACGGGCTTGGATGCTATGACGCATGCCATAGAGGCTCTGACCACCACAACGTCACAGCCGATTTGTGACGGCCTGGCGATGCAGGCCATCCGGATGATCGCGGAAAACCTCCCGAGAGCCGCTGCGAACGGAAGGGATGAAGAAGCGCGGTTGCAGCTCCAGTTTGCAGCTACCATGGCCGGGTGGGCTTTCGCCGGCGCTCATGTCGCTTTGGTGCACGGTATGGCACATACGCTGGGGATGCTGTACGGGGTTCCCCACGGAGCCGCCTGCGGCATCATCCTTCCTGCCGTCATGCGCTTCAACGTTGATTTTGCCACCGATAAACTGGCCCTGGTTGCTCAGGCGCTTGGGGTGGATACGGCTGGAATGGAAAAGCGTGCGGCGGCGTTGTCCGCGGCCGATGCGATCGAAAGTCTCATGAAAGAAGTCGGCCACCCGATGAGGCTAAGCGACGTGGGGGTCCCCGGCGACGCATTCGATATTGCAGCTGCCCATGCCCTCTGCGATGACGTGACCCCGTTCAATGCAAGGCCCGTTACGGATCCGGCCGAAGTGTCATCGCTTTACACACAGGTTTTTTGATGGAATGTCAGGCAAAACGTTTCAGTAAAGGAAGAGGGGAGAATTCAATCAATGGTAAATGAGAAACATGCTCTCGAAGGTTTGAGAGTACTCGATTTCACGTGGGCATACGCGGGACCCTTTGCTTCGCGGCAATTTGTTGACCTGGGGGCGGAAGTGATTAAGGTTAAACCGGCGCAGACGGGCGCCCTCGAACGGCACTACTCTCTTGTCATCGAACGCAATGGCGTCTCCCAGAGTAGTTACGCCACTTTTTTGAACCGGGGGAAGAAGAGCCTGTCCATCGATTTGAATGTCCTGAATCTCACTATGCTTAAAGGATGGACAACGACCAGTTGATGGAAAGCCGCCAGGTCACGCCAATCAGCACCAATCCTGACCATGCTGTCAGATTGAAGATAAGGTTTCTAATTAATTGATTATTTGGTCTTTTTGGAGTTACACGAGATTTGAACAGATTGGACCTAAAATCCCTCGGTGGCCCCACACCGTGCCGGTTCAACTCCGGCCCTAGGCACGAATGATTAAAGGGATTGGCTGATTCAAGGCCAATCCCTTTTTTGTTCCTTATTTCGCCGAATCACTTGAACCACCCCTGTTTTGTTGGGAGGTATGAGTGAACTTGGTCGCGAGACCTCGTGAGGGATCTGCGTGGCGTTTTGAAGTATTTTGGGCAGCAGGGATCAGAGGACATCGTAGATAGAGATGATGAGCCATTGTGTTATTAGTCGGATCCGTTCCGATTGCTTTCGCCAGGGACATTCAGGAGAGAGGGCAAGTGATTGGCAGCATAGAAAACCCCAAAGGATATCAGAATGCTAAGACAGGCTACTGTGAAGGCGAGTGATTTTCCGCGCCATAACCCCGCGAGCGCACGCCTCAGCTGATCCATCAGCATATTTGCTTTTCCGCCGTAGAGCTCTAAATCCCGTTGATATTTCTTGGAATCGTCAGGCATGATTGGATAAACAGACCCGCTTCCTGCTTCGTAACCTAAAGCCCCGTATGACGTATTCTCAGGCGTCCGATAAATCAAGATAGCACTACCCAAACCACCTAGCAGAATGATGGCGCTGATAAGATTGAGGCATGTGTGCAGATGCGGGATTTTCCATTTCATGCGGTGTATTTCTCCTAAGGGCCATTCGTTTCAACTATACTCAATAGTAACCTATTGATTTTGGAAAAGGTATGAGCATGAATGCCGTGGGTTTCAATCGTGTTCCCTAACCAGAAAGCCCTTCTTCGGTGCGAGGAGTCCTTAAGCCTTACAATTCTCCAGGCGGAGCAAAGTGGTTTTGGATCTCACTTTGATGTAGAAGAAAGAGGGGGCTCCCTACATTGCCTTAGGCTTTCTCAACGAAGGATACGATTTTGGCAGGCTTTTGGATATTTTCGCTCGAAGCTTCATCCTGAGGAATCTGTTCGCGATCGATCCCATCTCCAGGGTCTTAAGCGGACGGGTGACGACCTCAATTCTATTCCCACGAATTGCTGCAAAGATAGATTCAAGATTCTTCTCTGCATAGATCAGTGAATAAGTGGTTCCCAACTGGGAGAGGAAATGGGCGTCGGAGTTTCCGACTAAAGGAAATCCAAAAGATTGGCATACTTCTAATGCCCTTTGGTTGAAGTTGATCATTGGGGAATAAAAATGGCAATATTCGAGTGCGTCGAAAAGATTCAGGTGCTTTAAGAGGTACCCGTTTAGAGAATAGGTTCCCGGGAAATAGGGGTGTGGGGCAACGATCATAGTTTCCGAACGGCACAGCTTTGAAAGGGAGGGAAAATCTGAGCATGTTTTATGCGGAGGAGGATTCAAAACGAGAACGTGACGTCTCCGAATCGTCATCTCTATACCAGGAATGAGAAGAATCCCCCTGTCATGAGCGTAAGATGAAAGGTCTTGACTGAAAGTCATCCGATTATGGTTGGTGATGGAAATGACATCGAAACCTTTATCGGCAGCTTTTGAAATGAGCTCTTTAGCCGTGTATCGTACGCGGTCAAGGGGGTCCTCAGCTGTGTGAAGATGCAGATCGGCTTTCAGGGGTCTCAATCTCTTCATCTTAATGTTGGATTCTTTCACCATCTCCTAATTCCAACTAGAATGTTTCAGCATATTATAGAATTCTAAGACCTATAACCTCTTGTGTCAAATTTGTGCAAGATTCAGGCCATAGGTCCATGGAATTCGTTGTTGGCTTTCAAAACATGCTCACTGCGTTCTATGACAAAATTTGTCACTCCTGGTACAGAATGTATTTCGGAATCCCCACCTCAAAAAGATGTTCGATTGCTAAAAATTTAAAAAAGCCTGTAATCCTAATATCTTATGGAATTCAGGCCGCCTTGTAAATACGCCTCTAAATTTGGCACTAAATATGCGAACATTATACTTGCTAGGGGAGTTTGCATCATTTAATGAGATAACGGCAAGAAGATGACGATTCCAGGTTTAGATCTCATTTCAAATTTTCGGAAGACCCGTCCTGCAAAAATGCCCGAACGCCCCCATTTGTTTATGACTGGTCTTAATCAAAAAATTTTTCTCAACCAGTGGGGTCAACCGGAAGCGCAGATTACGGTTCACCAGCCTGACAAATTGAGCAAGCTGCGACCGATGTTCTCAATGCTTGCCCATGTTGAAGAAGGACATCTCTCTGTTTGGATTTATGAGAAGAAGAACAGTGTTCTCCTCTTTGCAAAAGAGAAATTGGTCTCTCATTTTAGTTGTAGAGAGTTAAAAGCCTCTTTTGCTGTCCTTCCTATTTCTTTGGATACCCCACCGACTGCACGAGAGTGATTTTCTGGTCCGCCCGCAGCTTCATTGCTTTGGCTAAGGTCGGCCTATCAACGAGCCCGCGCACCACCGTCGCCAGTCCCTCGGAAGCGCAATACAGATAAACGTTCTCCGCAATGAAGCCCGTATTCGCGGCTGAATAGAAGTCTTTTTGTTCGTTCGACATCGAATCCATTCTCGAAAAATCTGCCACATAGACGAGGTTCACTGGAACGTCTTTCACAAAGGGCTGAAGACCCGTCGTGGCCCGGATATCTTCCGCAAGAACCGGTTTTAACGTATGAGCCTTCGTATCAAACAGATAAAGGCCATCTGCCGTAGCCACATAAACGTCAATTTCCTGTCGGTTCATCGCGGAGGGCGCAGTCCGTTTTCCTGAATCTGGGCGGCTTACTCCGAAGGCAGCCCAGAGTAAATTTGAGAGCGTTTGGGGAGCTAACTTCTCAGAGCTGAATTCTCGAGATGACTTCCTGTCCTTCAACACCTGCATCAAGGGTCTCCCGCCATCCGTTTGAGGCTTCAAAAGCTGGATCGGCTTAGGTTCTTCTGCAAAGATCAGACCATAAGAAATAAGCGAAAAGCTCAATACGAAGCCTGCAGCCAAAAGCAATCCCTTTTTCATGGTCGTACCTCCTTCACATTTTTTCTTCTATTTCTGCTGAGAACTGAACATAAGAATATGATAACACTTTGTCTGCGAGAGAGTAAACCCCGCAGGGATTATTCTGCAGCTTGACCCGCCTCAGAGCCCTGCGCCGTCCCGTGTTTCCCGGCGTACAGGGCAGGGCAGCCGCACGTTATTTCTAACGTGGAAATATTTTAGGCGAAAAATCCCAAGGTAAGACCGGAGCTGGTGGGAGCAAGCGCTTTTCCTTGCCCCGCGGCATGACTTGATGCGATGAAATTCGAGGAAGTTCAGCCTGGGACCAGTCCTCCGTATTTTTCGGCCCGCTGTTGGAAAGCCTTGTCCCCTCCCTGCATCATCGTCTTTACGAGCTCTCGGATGGAGCGATGATCGATGGATGCCCGGTTGACGATATAGGCATGATTCTCTCGCACCTCCAAAGGAATGACGAGTTCAGCATCGCCCATCACAGGAATGGTGGCGTCATTCGTCGCCAAAATGATCTGGCTCTCTACACTTTGGTCTTTCAACCCTTTTTGCTCCCTTAAGAGTTGAAGCATCTCTTCGTGAGCGAATCGGTCTTCGAGATAATCCTCGGGCTGATCGATGATAAGGATCCGGTTCTTGAGACCGAACAGGAAAAGCAAAACCGCGGCAGCCCCCTGGCCCTTTGACAGATGATCCAAAGGTCGGTATTGACCGTCCACCCTCAATTCCAATCGAAGGGCATCCTGGGGTACCAGTGTT
>Ga0187779_10001979_pt1 | contig 12713 bp, 11 predicted proteins | sample 1015_Q2_SP10_10__FD_132435 | JGI IMG/M metagenome (GOLD analysis project Ga0187779, IMG submission 132435) | Tropical peat soil microbial communities from peatlands in Department of Meta, Colombia - 1015_Q2_SP10_10_MG | ecosystem: Environmental > Terrestrial > Soil > Wetlands > Peat | place... | reverse complement strand
TTTCACCTGGATGACCGCAGGCGATCTCAAGGTCGAGTGGTCACTGCGCATCGACACGCTGACGGCGGTCATGCTGGTCGTGGTGAACACGGTCTCGGCCTTCGTCCATCTCTATTCGATTGGATACATGCACGAAGATCCATATCGGCCGCGGTTCTTCGGCTATCTGTCGATGTTTACCTTCGCCATGCTGATGCTGGTGACGGCAGACAATCTGGTGCAGCTGTTTTTCGGCTGGGAAGGGGTTGGTCTTGCGAGTTACCTGTTGATCGGCTTCTGGTACCACAAGCCGGAAGCGAATGCGGCGGCGATCAAGGCTTTCATCGTCAACCGCATCGGCGATTTCGGTTTCGCGCTCGGTATCTTTGCGGTGTTTATGCTGACCAGCGCAATCGATCTCGACACGGCGTTTGCCCAGGCACCGACCCTTGTCGGCAAAACGATCAATTTCTTCGGCTGGCATGCAGACGCCCTCACGCTCATCTGCATATTCCTGTTCATGGGCGCCATGGGCAAATCGGCGCAATTTCTGCTGCACACCTGGTTGCCCGACGCCATGGAAGGACCAACACCCGTTTCCGCGTTGATCCACGCGGCAACCATGGTGACGGCCGGTGTATTCATGGTGGCGCGGCTGTCACCGCTGTTCGAACTTGCGCCGCACGCACAAAGTTTCGTGACCCTGATCGGCGCAACCACGGCGATCTTCGCGGCGACAATCGGTCTCGTGCAGAACGATATTAAACGGATCGTCGCCTATTCGACCTGTTCGCAGCTCGGCTACATGTTCGTGGCGATGGGCGTAGGCGCTTATTCCGTCGGCATGTTCCACCTGTTTACCCACGCTTTCTTCAAGGCGTTGTTGTTCCTCGGCTCCGGGTCGGTGATCCACGCCATGCATCACGAGCAGGACATCCGCCACATGGGTGGCCTGAAGGACCGCATTCCCTACACTTACATCGTGATGATAATCGGGACGCTGGCGCTCACCGGTTTCCCGCTCACGGCGGGCTATTTCTCCAAAGACGCCATCATCGAGGCGGCCTATGTCGGCAAGAATCCGATCGCGATCTACGCGTTTGTTTGCACCGTCGGCGCGGCCTTGCTGACCTCGTTCTATTCCTGGCGGCTGATCTTCAAGACCTTTCATGGCGAGCCGCATGATCGCCAGCATTGGAGAGACGCGCGCGAGAGCCCGATGGTGATGCTGATCCCGCTGGGCTTTCTTGCCGCGGGTTCCGTGCTTGCCGGCTTGCCGTTCAAGGAGATTTTTGCCGGCCATGGTGTCGAATCATTTTTCCGAGAGTCGCTGACTTTCGCCAAAGGCAACAGCGTGCTCGAGGATATGCATCATGTGCCGCTGCAGGTCGCCGTTCTGCCGACAGTAATGATGGCAATCGGTTTCGCCATCGCGTGGCAATTCTACATCCGGAGGCCCGACATCCCGGTCGAACTCGCCCGCCAGCATGACTGGCTGTACCGCTTCCTGCTCAACAAGTGGTACTTCGATGAGCTCTACGACCTGATCTTCGTCGAACCCACCAAAAAACTCGGCCGCTTGCTTTGGAAGGGCGGCGACGGCTGGCTAATCGACGGCTTCGGCCCGGATGGCGTGTCCGCCCGTGTGCTCGACGTGACCCGCAACGTCGTGCGGCTGCAGACCGGCTATCTCTATCATTACGCCTTCGCCATGCTGATTGGCGCGGCGGCCTTTATCACCTGGTTCATGTTTGCGACGGGGGGCCGCTGATGAATTGGCCGATCCTCTCCGTCGTCACCTTCTTGCCGCTGTTTGGCGCGCTGCTCATTGCGCTCTTCGTGCGCGGAAACGAACGCCTGGCCCGTGGCACTGCGCGCTGGATCGCGCTTTGGGCGACGCTGGTAACGTTCGCTATTTCGCTGGTGATGGTCTGGCGATTTGACGGGAGCTCGCCGGAATTTCAGTACGTCGAAAAATACAATTGGCTTGGCATCGCTTCCTATCACATGGGAGTCGATGGCATTTCGTTGCCCTTCGTGATTCTCACTACCGCGCTGATGCCGATTTGTATTCTTGCGAGCTGGAGTGCGATCCAGACGCGCGTTAAGGAATATATGATCGCCTTCCTGGTGCTGGAGACCCTAATGGTCGGCACCTTCTCGGCACTCGATCTCGTGCTGTTCTATCTGTTCTTCGAGGGCGGCCTGATTCCGATGTTCCTGATCATCGGGATTTGGGGAGGAACACGCCGGGTCTATGCCAGCTTCAAGTTCTTCCTCTACACGCTGCTCGGCTCGGTGCTGATGCTGCTCGCCATCATGGCGATGTATTGGGATTCCGGTACAACCGATATCGCAACCTTGCTTCGTCATGGCTTCCCGATCGGCCTGCAGAAATGGGCATGGTTTGCGTTCTTCGCATCGTTTGCAGTGAAGATGCCGATGTGGCCGGTCCACACGTGGCTGCCCGACGCGCATGTCGAGGCGCCGACAGCTGGTTCGGTGATCCTCGCGGCAATCCTTTTGAAGATGGGCGGTTACGGGTTCCTGCGTTTCTCGCTGCCGATGTTTCCCGCGGCGAGCCACGAATTCGCGCCGCTGATTTTCACGCTGTCGGTGATTGCGATCATCTACACCTCACTCGTCGCGCTGATGCAGGAAGACGTGAAAAAGCTAATTGCCTATTCATCGGTAGCGCATATGGGCTTCGTGACAATGGGAATCTTTGCGGCGACCGCGCAAGGCGTTGCCGGCGGGATTTTCCAGATGATCTCTCACGGTATCGTCTCAGGCGCGCTCTTCCTCTGCGTCGGTGTGGTCTACGACCGTATGCATACGCGCGAGATCGCCGCCTACGGCGGGTTGGTCAACCGGATGCCGCTCTATGCCTTTGTATTCATGGTGTTCACGCTGGCCAATGTCGGCTTGCCAGGCACGTCAGGTTTCATCGGCGAATTTCTGTCTCTGATCGGGACCTTCAAGGTCAATATACCGGTCGCAACGCTCGCCACGTTCGGAGTCATTCTGTCGGCGGCCTATGCGCTCTGGCTGTATCGAAAGATGATTTTCGGCAATCTCAAGCCGTCACTCGAGGGCATTCGCGACATTGGTTGGCGCGAAACCGTTATTTTCGCGCCGCTGGTCGTTCTCACCATTCTGTTTGGTGTCGCGCCGAAGCCGGTACTCGACATGTCGGCGGCTTCGGTTGCCCAGTTGCTCGATAACTACAACCACGCGATCGCCGCAGCCAAAACCGCTGCGTTGATCGCGCAGTAGGCGGGGCCATGAACGAGTATCCCCTCCTGCAAGACCTGATGCCGATGCTGCCCGAGTTAGTGTTGGCGTGCGGCGCCATGCTGATGCTTATGGCCGGCGTGATGTTCGGTGAGCGCAGCGCAGCCGGCGTCAACGGCTGGTGCGTGATCATACTGCTGCTCGCGGGCGGAGCGGTTGTGTGGGTGCCGCCCGGGCCGCATGCCATGTTCGGCGGCAGCTTTCTGGTCGACGATTATGCCCGATTCCTCAAGCTCTTGGCCCTGTTGGGCTCGGGCGGGTCGCTCCTGCTCTCGCTCGACTATCTCACGACTGAGAAACAGCAGAAGTTCGAGTACGGCGCGCTATTCCTGCTCGCCACCCTCGGAATGCTGATGCTGATTTCCGCATCGGATTTGATCGCGCTCTATCTTGGCCTCGAGTTGATGAGCTTGCCGCTTTACGTCATCGCGGCATCTAATCATGAAAACCTGAGGTCAACGGAAGCCGGACTGAAGTATTTCGTGCTCGGCGCATTGTCGTCGGGGATGCTGCTTTATGGTGCGTCTCTGATCTACGGCTTTACCGGCACCGTCAGCTTTGCCGGCATCGCGAAAGTGACGCAAGGCGGCGCCAGCCCTGGATTGATCTTTGGATTGGTATTTCTGTTCGTTGGCTTCTGTTTCAAAATCTCCGCTGTGCCGTTCCACATGTGGACGCCGGATGTATATGAAGGCGCACCGACGCCGGTGACCGCGTTCTTTGCGGCCGCACCCAAGGTTGCCGGTATCGCCATCTTTGCGCGGGCGACCGTGGTGGCCTTTCCGGGCATCACCCACGAGTGGCAGCAAATCGTGGTGTTTGTTTCGATTGCCTCAATGGCTCTCGGCGCATTCGCCGCCATCGGACAACGCAACATCAAACGGCTGATGGCTTATTCCTCGATTGGGCACATGGGCTTCGCGCTAGTCGGTCTTGCAGCCGGAACACCCGAGGGCGTTCAGGGCGTGCTTGTTTACATGAGCATCTATGTCGTCATGACGCTTGGGACGTTTGCGGTCATCCTGTCCATGCGGCGTGACGGCAAACTGGTGGAGACGATCAGCGATCTCTCTGGCCTTGCGCGGACGCATCCGACCATGGCGTTTTTTCTGGGCGTGCTGTTGTTTTCGCTCGCAGGCATTCCGCCGCTCGCGGGATTCTTCGCAAAGTTTTACGTGTTTCTCGCGGCCATCAAAGCCGGCCTCTTTACACTTGCGGTGATCGGCGTCATCACCAGCGTGATTGGCGCCTACTACTATCTGGCGATCGTCAAAATCATGTATTTCGACGAACCGGCGCTTGGCTTCCAGCGCATGCCGGTGCTGTTGCGGCTGGTGCTTGGCGTGTCCGGGCTGGCCAATATTCTGTTCTTTGCATATCCGGCCCCGCTGCTCGCTGCGGCAACGGCGGCGGCAAAGTCGCTGTTCTAAGGCGACACGCGCTGAAAAAGGGAATGAACCGCGGAGCCACGGACCTGGCGGGGGTCCGGCACACAGCCTACGAGACGCTCGGCTCGACCAACGCCGAGGCGCTAGCGCGTGCGCGTGCCGGCGAGCGCGGTCCGTTGTGGATCACCGCGCGGACTCAAACCGCGGGGCGCGGCCGCCGGGGCAATCAATGGGTATCGCCGCCGGGCAATCTCTACGCCACCTTGTTGTTGAGCGAGCCGTCGCCAAAGGCCCATGCGCCGCAGCTGTCTTTTGTAGCCGCGCTCGCGTTGCATGACGCGGTCACTGAATGCGCCCCCCAATTAGGACCATCGCTGAAAGTGAAATGGCCAAACGACCTCCTTGTAGGAAAAGCCAAGTTTGCGGGCATTCTCATTGAGGGCGAAAGCGAGCCGATCTTCGTGGTTACCATCGGCATTGGAGTGAATTGCGCCGTACATCCGGAAAATACGGATTTTCCCGCTACCGATCTTGCGGCAACGGGCGCCCTTGTTGTGCCTGACGCCCTGTTCGCCGCGCTGTCGACGGCGATGGCGCGGCGGCTCGGGCAGTGGAAAGGCGGGCAAGGCTTCGCGGTCATCCGCGCCGACTGGCTCAAGCACGCCGCCGGGCTCGGCGAGAAATTATTGCTGCGTTTGCCCGGGCGCCAGCTTTCGGGCCGCTTTCAGGGCCTCGATGATCAGGGACAGCTGCTGGTCGAGCATGAGGGCAGCGTAACAACGATTGCCGCCGGCGAAGTATTTGGATTCGACGGACCTTGAGCATGGCCGCCGCTCCACAAGAGCTTGTCTTTGCGCCCCTCGGTGGGGTGGGCGAGATCGGCATGAACCTGTCGATCTATGGCATCGGGGATGAGCGCCGGCGAACCTGGCTCGCGGTTGACCTGGGTGTGTCTTTCGCAGCCGAGGATCACTTGCCGGGCGTCGATCTCATTTTGCCTGACGTCCGCTACTTGGTGGAGGAGCGCAAAAATCTCGCCGGCATTGTGCTCACGCACGCACATGAAGATCACTTTGGGGCCTTGCTTGACCTTTGGCCGCGCCTGAGGGTGCCTGTCTATGCGACGCCTTTCACTGCGGCGCTGCTTGAGGCAAAGCGTGCCGGCGAGCCGGGTGCACCCGAAATACCGGTCAAGATTATTCCAGTTGGCGGCCGCTTCACTGTTGGCCCATTTGATATCGAGCTTGTCACTATGGCGCATTCAATTCCGGAATCGAATGCTCTGATCATTCGCACGCCCGGCGGCACAGTGTTGCACACCGGAGATTGGAAAATCGATCCGACGCCGATCCTTGGCGATCCGACCGACGAGAAAAAGCTGCGGGCGCTTGGCGAAGAAGGATGCCTGGCGCTGGTGGGTGACTCCACCAATGCGGTGCGAGAAGGCCGTTCACCATCCGAAGCCGATGTAGCAAAAACGATCGCGGAGCTTGTGCGGACGGCGCGCGGACGCGTAGCCGTGACCACGTTTGCCTCCAATGTCGCACGGCTGCGTGCGGTCGCAGACGCCGCCAAGGCGTGCGATCGCGAGGTCGTGGTAATTGGCCGCGCCATGGAACGCGTCGTGCAAATTGCCCGCGAGACTGGTTGTTTAAAGGGTGTGCAAGATTTTCGACCCATGGACGCGTACGGCTATTTGCCGCCGAACAATGTGGTGGCGCTTTGCACCGGCAGCCAGGGCGAACCGCGGGCCGCATTGTCAAGAATTGCAGAGGATCAGCACCCCGAGGTGACGTTTTCTCGCGGAGACCGGGTCATCTATTCCGCCCGCACGATTCCTGGCAATGAAAAGGCTGTCGGCCGCGTTATCAATTTGCTGATCGAGCAAGGCATCGAAGTGATCACTGACCGGACGCATCTTGTTCACGTCTCGGGCCATCCGCGTCGCGCCGAACTTGAGGAAATGATCGGTTGGGTCAAACCGAAGATCCTCATTCCGGTGCATGGCGAGGCCTTGCATATGCACGAACACGCTGCTCTTGCACGGCGCTGTGGCGTTCGCGAGGTCGTAGAGTGCCGGAACGGTGACCTCGTGCAGCTGGCGCCGCAAACGCGCATCATTGATGAGGTGCCGGCCGGACGGATTTACAAGGACGGGATCTTGCTGGTTGAGGCGGAAGCGCGGACCGTTGCGGACCGCCGTCGGCTTGGCTTCGCTGGTGCGGTTTCGGTCGCGCTCGCGCTGACTGATAAGGGAGAGATCCTTGATGATCCATCTCTCGACCTGGTCGGGATCCCTGAGCGCGACCGCGACGGTGGCTCAATGTACGAAGTAGTGCGGGATACGGTCCTCGAGACCGTTGAATCACTGCCGCGTGGGCGCAGACGCGATCCTGACGCTGTCGCAGAAGCCGTGCGGCGTGCCGTGCGCGCCGCTGTTGCCCAGCGCTGGGGCAAGAAGCCGATGTGTCATGTGCATGTCTTGACGGTATGATGGGTGCCCGGGAAACGAGGACAATCATGATCGGTCGTCTTAATCACGTTGCCATCGCCGTGCGCGACATTGCCAAGGCATCCAAAGTCTATCGGGAGACTTTGGGCGCCGATGTCTCCGCCAAAGTCGCGCAACCTGAACATGGCGTCTCGACGGTTTTCATCACGCTACCCAACACAAAGATCGAACTGCTTGAACCGTTGGGGGCTGACTCACCGATCGCGAAATTTCTGGAAAAGAACCCAGACGGCGGCATCCACCATGTCTGTTATGAGGTGCCCGACATCCGCGCTGCCCGCGACACGCTCAAAATGCAGGGCGCGCGCGTGCTCGGCGGCGGCGAGCCGAAAATCGGCGCGCATGGCAAGCCCGTCTTGTTCCTGCACCCGAAGGATTTTTGCGGAACTCTGGTTGAGCTAGAGCAAGCCTGATCCATGGCTATCAGCACAGCGATCGCGATCTATTTTCTGATCTGGTGGGTGACGCTCTTTGCTGTGCTGCCTTGGGGTGTACGCAATCAGGAAGAAAGCGGCGAAATCGTCCCCGGCACCGATCCGGGAGCGCCGGCGGTCCATCGTGTTTGGGGCAAACTTGGTTGGACAACCCTGGTTGCCACGATAATTTTCGGAATTCTGGCCACCGCCTATTCGCAGGGGCTCATACCGTATGAATGGCTGATGGCGATTTCCGGCCCGCCGCGCCGATAAGGCGCCGTCTTTCTCAGACGCATCAAAAAAAGAGCAGGGCACAAAGCCCTGCTCTTTGCTCAGGTTGATCCTTTTTTTCCCTTTGCGGGCGGCTGCGATTAACGCGCCAAGGTCTTGCTTCCCTCCCAAGACTTGGACCGGAGATTGGAGCCGGTCTTGCGGCCGGTTGCCACTCTTACGGGCAGCGGTACCGCTATAACCGATCGCGGAAATGCTGTCATCAGCATTCGTGACATCAGCGCTCGATCACAATCGGACCGTCAAGCACGATGTGTTTTCCCCGCCCGGTCGTAACGACAACGCTTACGGTCCATATCCCGGCTTGCGAAAGTTCGATGCCTTTGGCCTGCCAGGTCCCATCTGCTTGTTCCGCCATGAGTTCCTCAAGCGGCTGTGAAGCGGATGACGGCGGCTGAAGTGTAAGGCGTACGTCTTTTGCCGGGAACCGTGAGAAATCTTCGCGTGAAACGCGTACTGTTACGTCGACCCGGCCGGAGCGGCCGGGATCGATCGTGATGTCGGCCATGGCTTCTGCATCGTGGATGTGGACGAAGGCCGCGCTCTGAGGAATGCCGGCCGGCGCCGGATGGACGTGTGCCGCCGGCGGCAAGGTCCCAAGGGCTCCGACCAGCAGCATCACGCACAAGCCGAGAACGATCTCAGCCAGGCCATTGCGCTGCAAGGCACGCGATGCCGTGCCGACCGGCAGCCGTGGCGTCAGATAAAATCGGTTCACCGCGGCGATTGCGACCATGGAGACAAATAGTCCGATTTTGAGCGCCACCAGCCGCCCATAGTCGCTGAACACCAAATCACGTGGACCGCTAAGCATGTTCCAGCTGTTCACAATGCCGGTCGCCAGGAGAGCGCCAACACTGAATATGCCGAGGACCGAGAACCGGCGCGTCGCCACAATCGCGAAGTCGTTGGATGCGGAGCGCCTGGCTCGCCCCGCGTATGCCAGCACGATGATCAACGCTGGCAGACTGCCGAGCCACGCTGTCGCGGCCAGCAAGTGCATCACGTCAGAAGCAAGGTGGATATCCCCGGTTAGTCCGGGGGTCGCGCCGGCATGCCCGATCAGGGCAGGCAGTGCGGCCAGAGTCGCCGCTATGGCAAGCTGAACCCTCGGGAGGCTCGGACGCCACACGAGCAATCCGAGCAACACCGCGAGCGCCAGACGCCCGCACCAGATCAAGCCGAACCGCGTGCCAGCGGTGACCGACCACGCGCCGCCGTGCAAACACACGTCCGCGATCGAGGCGCCGAGAATTTCAGAGGCAAGCAAAACAAGCCATATCGCCCCCGACACGATTGCGACAGCGAGGGCAATCCAGATCAGAATGACCAACTGCCGGCGCTGCGGCACAAAATCGGCTGACATCTTGGTATGCGGGATCGGTTCCGCAATCAGCACCAGGAAGGCCACGGTGCCGGATGCCAGTATCGTCGCGGCAAAATGCACCGCACGTACAAAAATCAGCGGATCGACCGTCACCAGATGCTCTCGTTGTGAGGCGGGTTATTTCCCCACGTTGAACGTGAAGTTCCCCTCGGTACGATGAGTGTCCACAGAGAGTACACGCCAGATAACTTTGTAGGTTCCAGGCGACAGGGTTTTAAGCGGCACGCGCAATTGCGTACGGTTGCCGATGACTGTGGCTTTCCCCGTAGTCACCACCATGCCTTGCGCGTCGCGCACTTCGATCGAACTGAAAGCCGGTTCGAGCTTCTCGGTGAACCAAAGCACCACTTCCTTTGGCGACTGAGCGACGGTGCTGCCTACCCGAGGCGCGGCATGATCGAGCATCGCATGGGCGAAAGCATTGCTCGTTGTTACCGCAGCGAAGAGCAAGGATAGAGTAAGAATGATGATGCGCATGACTAACGACCGAAGCTCGGCCTCCCTGAGGCGATGCCGTTTCCGAAGATCGGTCGCCCTATGCTGTTGGGAAAGATGTCGTCGAGGAAGAAGTGCAGTTGTCCGATGATGCCAACGCTGGTGCCGCTCTGCCGGTTGACCGGTATCATCGCTTCAACTGCGACCTGAAAAGTGTTGCCCACATAGATGATGCCCGGGTTGACCGTACCGGTTGTCACCGTGCCGGAAGTCAGCGTGTTCGAGACGGGTGTCTGGAGAGACGCTTCGACAATCGGGATTAGGCGGTTGAAAAAATCGGGCAGGCCTAGATCGACCACGGCGGACTTGAGATAGGGCATACTGTATTGGAGGGTCGCGCCCCAAGTGAACACACGCGGGTGAAACTCTGTATCGACTGTCTGGTCGCCGGAGTCGGGGTCGACGCCGAACGTAGAGGTCTGCGATGTGCCGGGAATGGCATAGCCGAATTGTCCGGTGATCGCGAATGGCCGTGCCCAGTTCAGGGTTTCGGGCAGGTCACCGAAGCCTTTGCCGAAATAGATGGTCGGCGTATAGATGTTGAAGCGTTCGACCCCGACGTCTGTCGCGCCGGTCCCGCCCCACTCGATCACCAATCCGGCCGACAGGATGAATTCGTGTTCGGCATTCTTGAACACGCGATATTTGAGGGTGGTCTCCAGATTCTGAAAGCCATTTGCACCTGTCATGAGGGGCCCGCCAGGTGCGTAAAGCCGCGACCAGGTTGGAGCGACCGCGATGGCAAAATCCTCAGTGATCCGCTTCGAGAACTCTCCGGAAACGTCGAGCTGTTTGAAAGAAGGATCGTCGCCGGTTTTTGAGATCGATATTGTTGGCAGCGCTATTTCATCGTTGACGCCGGGATCATCGATGGCGAGCGTCGCGGGGAAGAACCGGTTACCTACAATTTCGTGCGCGTAAGCGCATGTCGATGCCGCGAGGCACGCACCCAGCATGGCCAACGGCCATGAACATTTGGACATTGAAAAGCTCCGTATCGCGATGACGGTTTAGTCACGGCCGCACGCAGCGGCGGATTGCGTCAGGCGAAAAGCGGAGGAGCTCGGGCAAGTTTGGGATTGGCGGCGTCGGCCGCATGCCGGGCCATTTTGATGGGACGCAGCACCTGCAGGATCTGCACTGGCTCGACACTGGCGATGAGTGCCGTACTGGGCGTTGGCGGCGCAACGGCGCTGCACAGGTTGCAGTGATCGCAGGCGTGCGCGGGTGTCAGCGGGCCATGGCTCGGGACTTGGTCGCCTGAACCAGCTGCCTCGCTATGGCAAATGACTGTAAAGGGATCGACGGACGGGGCCGCGACCGGCGGTACGAAAGCGGTCCACAGCAAGGTGTGGAGGGCGATCGCAAAAATCGCCACCACGCTCAGGTATGGTCTGGTCCTGCCTCGCATGCCCTTTTCGGCCTTATGGCAACCTAGCACGGTTATAGATGCCGGAAGGCGCGATAAATTCCCGAAAAAACCAGCCAGGCCTTGTGTTTTTGCGGCCGATCCGCTTTCTCTGACCTCATCCGTCGCGAATCCTCAAGAAATCCATGCGCCTGTCCCGGTTCTTCCTGCCTATCCTGCGTGAAACTCCGAAAGAGTCGGAAATCGTCTCCCATCGACTGATGCTGCGCGCAGGCCTGATGCGGCAGGAAGCGGCCGGCATTTATGCGTTCCTGCCGCTCGGCTTTCGCGTGCTTCAAAAGGTTTGCCAGATCGTGCGGGAGGAGCAGGACCGATCGGGAGCAATCGAGCTGCTCATGCCGACGATCCAATCGGCAGACCTCTGGCGCGAGAGCGGTCGTTACGAGGCTTACGGCAAGGAGATGTTGCGTATCAAAGATCGACACGAGCGCGACATGCTCTACGGGCCGACCAACGAGGAGATGATCACCGAGATATTCCGGGCGTACGTGCACTCTTACAAGGATCTGCCGCTTAATCTCTATCACATCCAGTGGAAATTCCGTGACGAGGTGCGTCCCCGCTTCGGTTTGATGCGTGGCCGCGAATTTCTGATGAAGGATGCTTATTCGTTCGATCTCGATCAGGCTGGCTCGACACATTCATACAACAAAATGTTTGTGGCCTATCTGCGTACATTTGCACGCATGGGGCTCAAATCAATTCCGATGCGCGCGGAATCCGGGCCGATCGGCGGAAATCTGTCGCATGAGTTCATTATCCTCGCGCAAACCGGCGAGTCGGAAGTCTTCTGTCACAAGGACTATCTTGACATGTCGGTGCCTCCGGCCGACGTGAATTTCGACGACATCGCCGGATTGCAGGCGATCGTGAATAAATGGACGGGTCAATATGCCGCCACATCCGATATGCATGACGCAGCGGCCTTTGCAAAAATTCCGGTGGCCAGCCAGGTGACGGCGCGCGGCATTGAAGTCGGCCACATCTTCTATTTCGGGACCAAATATTCCGAGCCGATGAAGGCATTGGTCACAACGCAAGACGGCAAGGAAGTGCCAGTTCACGGCGGTTCTTACGGCATCGGCCCAAGCCGGCTGGTCGCCGCAATCATCGAAGCCTCGCATGACGACGCCGGCATTATATGGCCGGAACCGGTCGCGCCGTTCAAAGTCGCGATTTTGAATTTGAAGCAAGGAGCCGCTGATACCGACGCGGCTTGCGAGCAGCTTTACCGTGGTCTTTCGGCAAAGGGGATTGAGGCGCTCTACCACGACCTCGATGAGCGCCCTGGCGCCAAATTCGCTACTGCCGACTTGATTGGAATTCCTTATCAAGTACTGGTTGGCCCGCGCGGTCTTGCGGAAGGAAAGGTCGAGATAAAAAAGCGCGCCGACGGCAGCCGTGAAAACCTGAGCCCGGCAGCGGCGCTTGATCTGCTGGCGCGCTAGCCCCGCTATCGTGGCTACGCCTTTGGGTAGCGTCTGTGGATGCCGGGTCGGAGCATCTGACGCTGTCAAGTGGC
>Ga0187779_10001978_pt1 | contig 12715 bp, 15 predicted proteins | sample 1015_Q2_SP10_10__FD_132435 | JGI IMG/M metagenome (GOLD analysis project Ga0187779, IMG submission 132435) | Tropical peat soil microbial communities from peatlands in Department of Meta, Colombia - 1015_Q2_SP10_10_MG | ecosystem: Environmental > Terrestrial > Soil > Wetlands > Peat | place... | reverse complement strand
CCCCCGGGTCTACAAGTCGTGGTGCGATTACGTGGGCCTCGACTGGGCAAAGGTCTACAGCAAGTCGCTCCAGCGCAAGTTTTCCTGGGTGCTCAGGACCTCCCAGAAGTGGGAGCCGGGGGAAGAGGGTCCTCTGAGCCAGGTGGCGCCTTCACTGAAGCCTGGCCATTACGCGCCATAGCTCGTCTTCGGGTGCCGTTCGGATTATCCTTCTCGAGCCGTCCTTTCTCACAAGTATGCGTCCGTTCTTGGTAAACGAGCCAACCCTGGTGACCTTGGTCGAACGGCCGAGCGCCTTCTCCACCTTCTTCTCTGAGCCTCTTTGAGCCGAGATCAGCAGGGCGCCAGAGCCTATGAGCTTCAGCGGGTCGATGGAGTGCCTGCGGCAGAGCGCCACCGTCTCGGGGGCAACCGGCACGTCTTCCTCATGGAGCTCGAACCCCAGACCCGACGCCAGGGACATCTCGTAGGCTGCGCCCAGGACTCCTCCCTCCGTGCAGTCGTGCATGGCATGGACGGCCCCCGTGCGGAATGCCTCGGTCGCCTCCTTGACGACGCTGATGTCGTTGAGGAACCTGCGAAGACCGCTGAGCACCGCCGTCCCTTCAAGCCCCGCCGTCCTGGTCATCAAGATCGAGTCCCCTGCCTTGGCGTCCTGGGAAGAGACGTAAGCCTTCACGAAACTGAAGGCCGTTACCGCGACGATTGGCCTGGTCAGTCCCGGAGTGACTTCCGTATGTCCACCAACGATCGTTATTCCGAGCCTCCTGGCCGCCCTGTCCATCTGCCCCGCAATCTCTCCCGCATAGTCGGCCGAGGATCCTTCCGGGAGGAGCACCACAGACTCGGCGAACTGCGGCCGGTTCCCGGACGTTGCGACGTCGTTGGCGCTGACGGCAATGGCGTATTCGCCGATGTCTGAGGAGACCCCCGTTATGGGGTCGGCCGACACTATCAGGTACCCTCCGCCCATGCGTATTGCCGCGAAGTCAAGGCCCGCCTTGGGAGGCGTCAGGAGCAGCTTTGACCCCGCCCCAGTCATCGAAAGTATCTTCCGGCTCAGGACCTCGATCGGCAGCTTCCCGGTGCCGAGGGCCCTTGAGTCCACGCGTCTAGGGATTGGCCCTCACCTGCTCCGTCCTCGGCAACCGCCTCATCATTCGCCTGTAGCTGCGCACGACCGGAACGGCGACAATCAGCCCCACAAGGACCTGCCCTGCGTTGATCGGTACTTCGATTCCGGCGGTGACGAATCCCAGCTGGAGCCCTATGGACTCGAAGAGGAAGTACCCCGCGACCATCTCCGAACCCCCTAGGAGTATCGCCAGGATAGTCCACCCTAGCCTGGCGTCAAGCTTCAACCCTGCATAGACGATCCCGACGAAGGTGACGCCCCCTAGCACCGGCCACAGCTCCCAGGGCACATTGAAGCTCGCCGAGAACTGGGGGCCGATGGTCGTCGTCGGGCCGGTGGAGAACCCGAGGTAAAGCTGCTGGGGACCGGACAGGTAGTAGACGCCGAGGTACGAGATCAGGAGGGAGACGACGGCCGCGAGACTCGCGCTCACCGCAAGCCATAGCCTCCGTGTGAGCTCGAACAGGCGCATATTTGTCAGGTAACCCACTATCAGCCCCTCCAGTCCCTTGATGACGAGGGTCCCGGGAGCGTACTGCGGGGCGAGGATGGCGTCAGAGATGGCAGACCCAACCCCCCCTGCGAAAGCCCCGACATAGGGCCCCATCAGGATTGCAACTACGTACACCATGATCTCGCCTATGTCGAAGTACCCTTTCGTTGCAGGAATGTAGATGGCGAAGGCCATGGTCACCGCAGCGACGAAGGCGGTGAAGATGGCGGTGGCCGCTATCGTCCGTGACTTCATTCACGGCCGCCACGAGGCGTCGAACAGTTATCCTTTGTGCCGTCTAATCGAGAAGTGCGGCCAGATGCGCCAGCGAATCGCTGACGAAAAGCGGGTTCGGCCCCGTCGGCATCGGTTCCTGGTACCTGTTGACCCAGGCCGACGATATCCCCAGAGTCTGCGTCGGGATGATGTCGTGGAAAACGCTCTGGGCCACGTGCAGCACTTCCTCTTTCGAGGCCCCAGTCTTCTCCATGAACCGCAGCCAGTGTCCGGGATCGGGCTTGTAGCTCCCGACCTCCTCGGCAGTGACGACACCGTCCACCTCAAAGCCGTTGTGTCGTATTGTCCCCTCGAGCAGGTCGTCGTCCACGTTCGAAAGTATGAAGCGCCCGTACCCCCTCTCACCCATGTCTCGCAGGAACTTCCCCGTATCGGGGAAAGCGGGCCAACGCGGGACCGAGGCCGCAAATTCCTCCGCGGCCCTGTCAGACAGGTTCGCCCCCAGCCGACCCGAGAGCGCAAGTACCGAGTCCGCGAGCACCGCCCTGTATTTCTTGTAGGTCTTCTCCTCCTCCTTCTCCGCAGAAACGTAGGCGTCGAGGAGTTCCTTGCCGCTGACATTCATGGGCCCCAGTGCTGTGGCGAGCTCCTTCTGAATCCCTTCCTTCCAGTCTATCAGCGTGCCATAGCAGTCGAAGGTGAGGTACCTGAACTTCACGGGCGCGACCTCCGTGAGTACGCGGCGATGCTCAAAGCCGCAAGCCCGGTCGGAACCCACAGCGCGAGCCCAATGAGAACGGAGAACTTGGTAGCCGTCTCCATAAGAGCCGCGACAAGGAGAACGATTCCAACAGCGAGCACTTCGAAGGAAAACACCATGATTTCTCGACGTAGTCTCCCTCGTATCCACGATAGGACAAGCATTACTCCTGCGCCGACAGCCATGGCATAGGCCGCGAATTCGACGAAAGTAAAAGGGAAGATGAGCAGTATTCCTCCGAAAGTCCCCGGGTACCCTTGAGTTGCAACGCTGACCTGAGCGGCCACGCCGGTCACATAGATCGACGAAGCGAATACGATGGCCCCCAGCAGCGGAACCATCTCCACAAGAGCGATGGGGAAGTTGTGCACGAATATGAAGGAGAAAAGTTGCGCGGCGGTCGCCGAAGGCACCGACGCGAATTGGTTGCTGGTCTGGTCCTGTATGGCCTGCCTGAAGGAGCCCGAAACGGGTGTCAGGAGGCCGGCGGCAAACAACCCTACCTCGAGGACTAGAAGAATCAGCATGACCATCAGGCGGCGTCTGTCGAAGAGCTCGCGTGCGGCTCCAAGGGCGCTGTCGGTCCGAGACGAATCGGAGGTCTCTGACATGGAGAGGGCTGAGCGTTCCTCCCGTTAATGAACCTGAAAGCCTCTATGCCCGTGAAATCAACATCCCCACAAGGTAGAGGAGCCCTCCGGCGGTCGCCCCCACCAGGGCAGACTCGATCCCCCCCAGCGGTCTGAAGTTTCTAGGGATGAAAAGCCTCGACCCCAGGGAGAACAGGGCTACCAGTGAAAGCCCGATGGAGCCCAGAAGCGCTGTTCCGCGCGCAATCGACAAGGCGTACGGTGACACCGCCAAAAGGGCGAGGAGCAGGAAGGCAATCCCTGCAGAGAGGGGTTTGGCGAACGGGTTGGCTTCGACCTCTTCGATGTTCACCTTGAGCTCCCTGCGGAGCATCTCCTTCAGCCACAGGCCCTTATTCTTCTGCAGGCGCCCCATTATGGCTTCAACCTCGCTTGCATCGTAGCCGTCCTTCTCCAACATGGCTTTCATCTCTGCCGTCTCCTCCTCAGGTTCGGTCTCAATCTCCATGCTCTCCCTCGAAATATCCGTCTGCAGCGATTGGATCTCCGAACGCCTGGCCAGGTAATAGCTGAAGAACATCGAAAGGGCTCCCGCCACGGCGAAGGAGACTCCGGCAAGGGTAATTGTCCCCGACGCCACCCCCGCCCCGTTCAGTGCGGAAATCAGGCCCAACGACTCTATGGCTCCATCGCTCCCACCGAGGACGATTCCGTCCAGAACGTTCCTCGCAGGTATGTGCGGGTGTCTCTCTTGGCGAACGGCTCCCGTCAGCATGCAGAATCCATATTGCGAGTCCATATTTGGGAGTTGGCACCCCGATTGACGATTGTCTGGTGCATTCAATCGAAACTGCCTCAAATCCGACTCATTTTAGAATTTGCCTAGCCTTGGATGCCGTCAATCATGCATAGGCTTATTCCTTAAAAGTGTCGATACTGATACCCCTGACGACATGACCCTAGACGAGAAGATTCGGTATGGCATGCTGGCCATCAGTGGAGCAAGCCTTGTTTTTGCTACGCTGGGCCTGAAGGTAGGACCGCTCGAGATAATCGGCGGCTTCGGAGTCAGCTAGGCGGAAAAGGCCTAGCTGCCTTCTACTTTTATCTGAACAATAAGTTTCTCGAACTTGCCTATTAGATCCTCTTTGTCGAACACCCACTTCTTTCTCTGCGGGTCGTAAAGGCTGTACGGAATTGTGAATCTGGCTGCCTCTGTCTGGTCGATGGGAAAGATCCCTGTTCTGTCCTTCATCTTGCTCGTGGCATCTCCCAGGTATTGCAGCCCCTCCACCACGTAGTCCACGGGGATCGCAAAATCCGCGTAGTAATTTGGACCCGCGGCTTCACCCCACAGGAAGGGCAAACGATTGAGCTGCTGCCGGAGAGTCATGGTCTCTTTTTCGTCGGTGTTCCTGACCATAAGATCGACGGCGAAGTAGCGATGCTTCCTGTGCAGCGCCTTTTCCATGTTGTAGTCATACCTGGTTCCCATCCAGTTCACCGTGTACCCGCTCAACAGTTTCTGCGAGCGCACGTGGAGTGCATGGTGCCAGGCAAGTTTCTTGTAGTTGACCTTCAGTTTCTCAGATATCTCTTTGAGGGGCTTGTTCGCGTCCATCTGCAGCTCCTTGATGATAAGCAGGTCGACGTAGTCGAACTTACCCCGGCTTGCCGGAACGTAAGCGGCAGCTTTGAAATCCTGAGAGCCCTCACTCTGCCATTCGAAAGTCCATCTCCCCGTATCGAAATCGTAGAATTCAGGTTTCATCGGCGCGATCCGGAACATATCGAATTCCAGAATCTCCATTTTCGAAAACATCTCCCTTTCCTTCAGCGCAGACAGGAAGTCCCGGACATCTTCGACCAACTCGGTCGGGACGCTCATGTTGACTATGTACTCCCCGCTCATCAGGGTCCTCGTGAACCCCACCACATAGCAGACTTCGCTCATTGCTGTCAGAATCGCCTGCGCGTAGTTCCTGTACGGAGGCTGGAAATCAAGAAGAAGCAGCATTCGCCGGAGTCCCAAACGCTCGTGGTCTACCGACGCCTGCACTGCGAACCCTTTGCTGAGGATCTTCTCTTTGTATCTATAGCGGACCGACTCTTTGAACTGCCCCAGCCTGCGGGCGATCTCGGGCACGTCTGGCCCGAGCTCGGTCAACAGCCTAACAAGCTGAACAGTTCTGGAGTTTACACTGTCTTCAGGCTCTTGGGTAACCAAAGTCATGGTCTGGTCTCTTTGAAGCCCGCGATGATATCTTCTCGGTTCGCTTTTAAGGCCTGTTGATTCAGAATCCATGATTTCGTGTCGACGCCTCTCCATGGGGGGTCCATTGTTGAATGCGAGTGGGGCATCGTTGGACTCAGAGTTTCAGATTTCGTTATAAGGGTTTTTGCCGTTTTCTATGTGCAATCTGACGGTTCCCCATCAGTTCGGGCTCTTCCCTCGACGCACTGGCGCCGATGCCTGAATCTCCACCCGCTCTTCTAGGGCCGGGGTCTGGCTTTGCTCCCAAAGGGTGCCGCCTGAATCACGCTTTTAACCGCCCGCTGGTCGCGGCCACATCCGTTGCCCCTAAAGGACCGCAGGATGGAGTACTCTTGGCCCGTTACCAAGATGAGCCCTGTCCAGCTTGAGACTGACAAGCGGGTCTACGCGATGTCAGACGTGGTACAGCTCAAGGTTGGATTCAGGATAGTTGGAGGTCTGCGCGAGGCGTTCCACCCCGACGTCTGGACTCTGGCTTGGGAGGATTTCGACAAGATCCTCCGACTCACTCTGCGTCTCTCCCTGAGCGCTCATGGGGGCGTCCGATCCAGGAGGCTGGCACAAATCAAGAAAGAGGTGAGGCGGGCGAGCTTCTACTGGAGCAGGGACCCCGACCTGCCCTACCGCATCTGGGCGATGATTGTCCCTGAAGACGGCGGGCCTCCGAAGATACCGAGGAACGTAGAAGACGCCAAGGCGAAGATGCTCGATGTCGACAAGGAGTTCAGCCTTCCGGCATCCTCGCTCGGAGTGGGAAAGCATAAACTCGTCGCCGAGGCTCATGCAAGGTGGGGGCGGAGGAGCTTCATCGAAAAGGGGGCCGTGGACTCGAAGTCAAAACCTCTGGTGGTACAGGTTGGTTGATGGTCCCTGGCTGGCCGAGGTCGTCTGGAACGAAGGGAACGTGTTCCTCGGCACTGACACGTCAGGACACACCGTGGTCTATGATTCTGCCGACAAGGCATCGAAAGGGATCGGCCCGATGCGCGCGCTCCTGACGTCCCTGGGCGCGTGCTCGGGGATTGACATCGTGGCCATCCTCCATAAGAGGAAGCAGAAGCTGAAATCGCTGAGGATCTTCCTGTCTGGGGAACGGCCGGAGCACGGCCTTCCAAAACCTTGGACTTCCATCCACATCAAGTACGTCCTGTCCGGAGACTCCCTGGAGAAGAAATACGTGGAGGAGGCAATCAGGGACAGCACGGAAAAGTTCTGCAGCGTCGGGGCGACCCTTCAGCCCACGGCCAAGATAACGCACTCGTACGAGATAGTGCCCTAGACGCTCAGGACTATCTTCCCGAAGTGCTTGCTGGTCTCCATCCTCGTCTGAGCTTCCGCCGCCTTCTTCAGCGGGTACAAAGAGTCTACGACTGTCTTCAGCCTCCCCTGCTTGAACAGCTCGACCACGGTAAGCAGTTCGCCCATCCCGGCCATATAGCTCCCATAGATAGTCAGTTCCCTGTTGTAGATGTACCTGAGGTCCGTGGGCACCTCTGATCCCGTCGTCGCCCCGCAGGTCACGAGCCTGCCGCCTTTGACGAGCGCCCTGACGCTCCCCTCCCAGGTGGCCCTCCCCACGTGCTCGACCACCACGTCGACCCCGCGCCCGTCGGTCAGGCTCTTGACCTCTTTCAGTACATCTTCCTTGTAATGGTTGATGGTGTGGTCGGCGCCAAGCTTCTTCGCCTTCGCCATCTTCTCCGAATCCCCTGCGGTGGCTATGACTTCGGCTCCCAGGGTCTTCGCTATCTGCACGGCGGCGATGCCCACCCCCGAATTCGCAGCGAGCACCAGCACAGTATCATCGGGCCCGACCCCGGCTTTTGTCACAAGCATGTGGTATGCGGTCTCAAAGACCAGCGGGAACGACGCGGCCTCTTCGAATGACATCCCCTCCGGCTTTGCGACGAGGTGTGTCCGCCTGACCTTGACGAGCTCGGCGTACCCGCCATCAGTCCCGTACCCGACTATGGTGTAGTCGTCGCACTGGTCGTCCTTCCCCGACAGGCATCTGTCGCAGCGCCCGCACCCGAATCCCGGGTTCACGATTACCTCGTCTCCCCTCTTGAACCGGGTCTCCTCTTTCGGCACCTCCTCCACGACCCCGGAGATGTCGCTCCCTGAGATGTGCGGCAGCGGGATCTTCACCCTCGGGAGCCCGTTCCTCTCCCACAGGTCCAGATGGTTCAGCGCGCAGGCCCTCACCCTTACAAGCGCCTCGTCGGCGTTCGGTTTGGGGTCCGGGGCGTCTTCGTACTGGAGGACCTCGGGGCCGCCGTGCCTGTGGAAGCGTACTGCCTTCATGGTCCGGACCTTCTTTTCGCTCTTCTTTTCTGTCTTGTCCGAACACTTTCGGAGAACCCTCCACCCATCGTTCTATCTAACGCATGTCAAGGTTATAAGACGAAAAGCAGGAAACGTCTGGCTCTCTCATGTCGCCGCCTCGTTCTGTCTTCCGCGACGAGTCGATTCTGCTTCAGGAGTATCTTCCGCACCAGATTCCGCACCGCGATGCGCAGCTGAAGAAACTCGAGCTTTACTTCCAGAGCGTAGCCCAGAACGCGTCCAGGGCGAGCCAGAGCGTGATGATCACGGGGCCGAACGGGTCGGGAAAGACCATGATTGCGAAGAAACTTCTGCTCGAGTCGCTGCCGAGGAAGGCTGCGCTCTACGGCAACCTGGTCAAGGTCCTGCTCGTGAACTGCAGGATAGACAGGACCCTTCAGGCGATAATGGTGAAGGCGCTGAAGTCCCTGGGGCAGACATACCCCACCCGAGGCTACAGCTTCGAGGAGCTTCTTAGCGCACTGGTCGAGGATCTGAGGAGCAACAGGATGCACTTGGTGATCGCCTTCGACGAAGTGGACTCACTCGTCCTTTCAGACCCGTCCTCGTTATACACCATAACGCGCCTAAGGGAGGCAGCGCCGGGGAGCCAGGTCCTCTCCTCCATTCTGATCTCGAAGACGACGGACTACCTGAAGAAGGTCGACCTCAGCACCCTGAGCTCCCTCCAGTGGAACGAAATCTCGCTGGACGTCTACTCCTCGGAGGAACTCGCAGACATCATAGCATCCAGGGGCGAGGCGTTCAACGATGGCTGCTTTGACGACGACGCCGTGCAGTTCGCCGCCGACGTGGCCGGCGTCTACGGGGACGCCCGCTACGCCCTCGACCTTGTATGGAGGGCCGGGAAGCTAGCCGACGATTCCGAGTCCCCTCGGGTGCTCCCCGAGCACATCAGGGCCGCCAAGGCTTCGCTCCCGCCCCAGCTCAGGAAGGAGGAGCTGGCGTACCTCACCACGCACCAGAAGCTCCTGCTCATGGCGATTTCCACTCTCCTGAAGAAGGGGGACCTCACGTCGGTGAGCATCGGTGAGGTCGAGAAGAGCTACACTGCCCTGTGTGAGAGCCTGAGCGTCGCGGCGTACAAGCACACCCAGGTCTGGAGCGACGTCAACGAGCTCTCTAGGAAGGGCATCATAGAGACCCAGCTCTCGGGGAAGGGGGTCCGCGGAAGGACGACGATGATAGGCCTGTCCCTCGTCTCCGCCAAGGAGCTGATGGCAGAGCTCGAGAAGGGGATGGTCCCAGACGTTAGAGCTTGAAAGGCTGATGTCCTCCTACGGGAGAACGAAGGTGCTCACCATAATGCTGGAGACGGGGGAGCTGAACATCTCTGAGATAACGAGGAGGGCGGGGCTCTCCCACAGCGCCACCGCGCGCCATCTCGAGTTCCTCACAGAATCGGGGATACTCACTGAGAAGCACTTCAACAGGATCAGGATCTTCCGGGTCGACCAGGCGAGCCCCTTCGTAGGTGCGCTGATGCGGTTCTACGGCGAATGGAAGGAAGCGGGTGCGGCTCCCTATCCCGTGACCTACGGGTGACGCCTAGTCCCCCGGGCCGACTCCTTGGTTAGGAACGCCGCGTATCTTTCTTTCAGTTCTCGCCTCTCCCTGACGTCGAGCCTCTCGGCAGGGTCGAGGTTCTTTTCGAGCTCGAGGCTGTTCACGAACTCCTCGGCAAACCTCCTGTCGGCGCAGAGCCGGACCAGGTACGGCATGTCCTCCACCAGGAAACCCTTCTGGCTTATCCCAACCCTCCTCCCCGCGAGGCCCGCGATATCCTTCAGCTTTCTCGAGTCGTTCCAAATCCTGAGCTGAAGCGGCCAGGGCGCGGCGTCCAGGGTGTACCGGGGTCCGCCGTCCCCAAGCGCCTTCCAGAGCTCTGCTGCGAGCATGGCGTCAAGGTACCTCAGCAGCCTCCAGTCCCTCCCCCTGATCATCCTCCCCATCAGGACGTCTGCCCTGGACAGGACGTCGAGGGCCTCAACCTTGCGGTCCTCGTGAACTCTCGACCTCGAAACGGCTGTGAATATGTCGCGCAGCTTCTCTCTCGGCTGGCCCGGATAGGAGCGAAGAGCCCGGAGGGCGCTCTTTTCGTCGTGGGCGTCGAAGAATTCGTTGACAGCTTCGGCCGCAGTCTTCTCTTCATCCTTCAGCGCAGGGATCCCGGACTGCAGGAAATTGATGGCCGCCCTCATGTCGCCGTTGGCGGCCCTTGCTATCGCAGCCACCTCGTCCCTGTCCATTGGAGCATGCTCCTTCTTCGCGATGTCCCTCAGCCTCTCCTCGACGTCAGAGAGTTCTGGTTTCCTGAATTCGATCCTCGTGGTGGCGCTCCCCAACTTCCTTACCTCGTCCGAATCCGGGTCGTTGGCTGCCATAACCACCGGGTTCTCGCTGGCCTTCACCGCGGCCTTGATGAAATCGATGGCGCCGTAGTCGGCCCTCCCAGCGAGCCCGTCCACTTCGTCCAGGAAGATCAGCGACTTCCCACCGAAGAGGCTCGTGCTCGAAATGGCCTCGCCGATTTTTTTGGACAGCTTCTCCTTCGTCCTCGTGTCGCTTGCGTTGAGCTCCACCAGCACGAGTCCAAGCTTGCGGGCTACGAGGTGGACCGTCGTCGTCTTCCCCGTCCCCGGAGGGCCGACAAGCAGAGCCGCCCTGGCCCCCGGCTTCCATTTCCTCAGCCACAACTGCAGCTTTGACCTGCTTTCATCGTTGCCGACCATCTCCTCGAGATCTTCGGGCCTGTACTTCTCAGTCCACAATCACGCGGCGCCCCCGATGAACACCAAGAGCCCCACTGTCATGCCCGCGAGGGCTATCCTCTTCACCGTGAATGCGCTGTCCGGCTCGTGCCGTGCCAAGATTGCCACGGCCAGATAGAGGAAGATTGCGTCTGGGATTACGACCCCGAAAGTGTAGATTTCGTTCGCCAGTCCGGTGACTAGCGGCACCCAGCTCGTGACAACCGCCAACAGGAAGAAGACCGCGCCCACGCGGGAAGCGAAACGGAGGCCCCTCTGCCTCGCAACGGAGTTGATGTTCCTTTTCGCATCCCCTTCGACGTCTGCCATGGCCTTCACCACTTCCCTTCCCACGCCGGAGAAGAATGCGGTGAGCGCCATGAGCAGGAGCAGCGAGCCTGTGATCGACCCCCCCGTCACCGCACCGCCGTAGATGAAAGGTATGGCGAGCGACGACGCTACGATCAAGTTTCCGGGGAGTCCCGTCTTCTTCGCCCTGCTGTTGTACAGCCACGATAGGAAAGCGTAGGCTACGGCGATGACGATGGCGAGAAGGTTCAGGGACAGGAGAGAAGCGATCATCCCTCCGGCCAGGACGATGACAGACAGCCTGTAGGCTTCCGAGCGCGTCATCCTCCCGCTCGGAATCGGCCTCTCCGGCTGGTTGACCTTGTCGACTTCAATATCGTAGATGTCGTTGACGCTCATCGAGTAGGCACAAATGAAAAAACCTGTCAGAAATCCAAGCCCCAGCTGCGTGGCAGAGATGGAAGCCGGCTTGGAGACGAATGCGCCCACAACTACCGCGAACCCGATCATCACACAGTTGACCGGCCTTATCAGGTCGAGGGCGCCTTTCGCGTTCATGGCGTTCAGAACCTGGCCTTGCTTACCTTGTAGTAGATTACCTCCCCTCTCCGCTCTATCACCGCGATTATGGCCTCCTTACCCATCTTCGCCATCTCCTTCACTGACTTCTGGAGGTCGGCAATCCCTTTCTCTATTCCCTCGTCCAGTGCGAAGACCACGTACTTCGCCGGTTTCTTTGGGTAGTCTCCCCTCTCGTACACCCTCAGGTCAGTCCCGAAACCAAACCCCTCCCTTACTATGTACCCGCGGCTCCTTAGGTCGCGGTATATCACGAACTTGGTCCAGGAATCTCCCGCCTTTTTCTGGGATATCTCGGCGAGTTTCTCGAAGTTCACCTTCTTCCCCGACCCATCCTCGAGGTCGAGCTTCTTGGAGTAGAGCAGATAGAGGGCCTCGTAGTCTCTCAGAAGGAGGTCCTTACCCTCCCTCGCCCCGTAGCCTGACTCCTCGAGTTCCCCGAACCTGTCCCTGTCCGTCACCCTCACCCCGCCGTCGTCTAGGGTCGCGGAGAATGGGCTGACTGGTTCTTCCTCAACCCGCTGTTCTTCCAAATTCGTCGCCGAACGCCTGCCCAACTCTATATGAAGATGAAGGTCCACCCGAAACCGCTTTAGAGCCCCGGCGGCCCATCGAAACCTGTGGACGACTTCTTTACCATCCGCACCGTGTCCTGGAGAAAGGGAAGGGTGAAGATGATCGACCAGACCCTCCTCCCCACCGTGTTCAGATATGTGACCTACAATACACCGGAACAGGTGGCTGCGGCCATCAAGACCATGGTCGTGAGGGGTGCCCCTGCAATAGGGGTCGCAGCGGCCATGGGGCTTGCCCTTGGTGCCAGACGGTCGAAAGCTTCTCGTTTGCAAGACCTGCTCACTGACCTAGAGGCCGACGCAGCGCTCCTCCGGTCCACCCGCCCCACGGCCGTGAACCTCTTCTGGGGAATCGACCGAGTGATGAAGACTGCAATAGCAGCCCGATCCGTCAGGGATGCGCGCGAAGCTGTCGTCGCCGAAGTCAAAGCGATGGAAGAGGAGGACGTTCAGGCAAACAGGAAGATGGGACGCTACGGCGCGGACCTGATTGATGATGGTGACACAGTCCTGACTCAGTGCAACGCCGGCGCTCTTGCAACCGTGGGGTATGGGACTGCGCTGGGCGTGGTCAGAGCAGCGGTCGAACAGGGGAAGCTTGTGAAGGTCCTAGTGCCCGAGACCAGACCTGCGCTCCAGGGGGCCAGACTAACTGCCTTCGAGCTG
>Ga0187779_10001977_pt1 | contig 12715 bp, 13 predicted proteins | sample 1015_Q2_SP10_10__FD_132435 | JGI IMG/M metagenome (GOLD analysis project Ga0187779, IMG submission 132435) | Tropical peat soil microbial communities from peatlands in Department of Meta, Colombia - 1015_Q2_SP10_10_MG | ecosystem: Environmental > Terrestrial > Soil > Wetlands > Peat | place... | reverse complement strand
CCGCCTAGAATTATGTCGGGACCGAAGCCTTCTACGCTCGAAGAGCAACAGGAGTTTATCGTAGCCAGCCTACCGAACATCGACAGAGTTAGAGCAAGGAATCTACTTACCGCGCTCAACACCGTGGAAAGAGTCTTCTCCGCGTCGAAGGAAGAATTGAAAACCGTCAATGGGGTAGGTGAAAAGATTTCAGAAGACATCAGACGAGTTCTTACTTCAAGATACGCTAACAAGAATGAGAATTAGTATCTGGGATGCCCTACGTCATGGCTCGGATACTGGATTTCTAGCTCCTCGACAAAATAAGGTGACTAGACGTAGACTTGAAGAAGCACAATTCACAAGTGTCGCCACATGACTTCTGCTCTTGACGTTATTCAACGGTATAAGGGAATGGTTGAAACAGAGCTTGAAAAGTACCTTCCGAGAACTGGAGAACCTCCAGACTTCTACAAGGCAGTATGGGAACTCCTAGACCGCGGAGGAAAACGTTTCAGGCCCGTGTTGGTATTTCTCGCGGCCGAATGTGTAGGAGGAAATAAAGAATCAGCAATCGGAGCCGCTGCCGCCGTCGAATTGCTTCATAACATGACATTGATCCACGACGATATCGAGGACCAGAGTGAACTGAGGCGCGGAAAGCCATGCATCCACATAATCTACGGAATCCCTGTCTCAATAAACGTCGGAGATGCAATGTTGATTAAAGTATTCGAGGTCGCAAACGGCAGTATCATTCCGATAGATCGATGTAAACGGCTCGTGACTTGCATTGCTAAACGCGCCTATGATATTACATGGGGCCAGGCGTTTGAATTCAGCTTATGGAAGAGGAACGAGTTCTCAGAAGAAGATGTAATTCGACTACTTCGATGCAAGACAGGAGCGTTAACTGGTCTCGCAACCGAGGCCGGTGCGATTGCAGGAGGTGGACAGGACGATGAGATTCTTACGCTAGGCAGTTTTGGAGAAACTATCGGAATTGCTTTTCAAATAATCGATGACGTCTTGAACGTGGTTGGTGAAGAGAAGAACTATGGCAAAGAGATCGGAGGCGATATTCGAGAAGGAAAGAAAACCGTCATGGCTGCTAATTTGTTGAAAAACGCAACGGAGACGGACAGGAAGATATTCCTGCGCCTACTCGGAAAGAAGACGATTAGACGGGTTGAAATAAAACGGGCCGTCGACCTCTACAAGAAATATGGCAGCATTGACTATGCCAAGGCTCGGTCGAAGTTCTATCTTAAGGAAGCAATTCAAATATTGAACAACCTCCCAAAGTCTGAAAGCAGAGAGAATTTGGAATTGATTGCCAAGTTCCTTGTTTCAAGGAACTATTGACGGAAGGTTCAGTGATCTGCCTAACAAGAACCCGTTAACCATTAATCGAGTCATGTTCCTGGCATTTCTTGTCCTGCTGACGATGACCGGAGCCTTCACGCAGCAGACTGGTGCAGGAAAGACCACGCTTAGCCTTCTCGCGCCTTTTCTACCCCCCGCCTTCTTAACATTCTACTTGATTGTGCTTTTGGTTTTTAGCAAGACCATAATTGAAGCCATCACGAACTTCTTTGTCATCGGCCCAAGTGGACCGAGGCCTGGAAGTAGCCTCCTGACCTCTCTATTCTTCTTTCTGTTCGTCGTCATAACAATCGTCGCAATAGTACGGGTGAACCCAAATATCGTGATCACTTTCCTCGGCGCAATCCAGCAAGTGGCAACATTGTTTACATCTGCTACGCAATTTCGGGCTACCTCAACGATTGAAAATTCTGCGACGTCAACTCAAACAATTTTTCTAATATCTTACAGCCTCATTGTATTTGTTTCAATATTCGTTATTTCACTGACATTCCTTCTGGTTGCCTTCCGAAGAGGCGTGATCTCAAATCGAAGAGCAGTTACCTCAGGGGGCGTGATCAAGCAGAAAGCAACTGAAGTTATCAGAAGGACCCTGACAATGCTTGAGGCAGGAAATAATTATCAAGAAACAATCCTCGCCTGTTACAGGCAAATGTGTGTGCTTCTTGCGGAAGTCGGGCTCGAAATAGGATTAGCACAAACTCCTAGGGAATTTGCCCAGCTATCGTCCGGGAAGTTGAGGTTTGGAAAGGAAGCGGTCAATACACTTACGTTTCTATTTGAGGAGGCAAGATACAGTCAACACTCTGTTGGTGATGATAAACGAACGAAAGCTATCTCGCAATTAACTATCTTGCAGAACGAATTAGCAAGTGAGTTGACGTTTAAAATTGGTGAATCGAGATACTAGGAACGTTATTGAACTTGGCGTGATTTGCGCAATTTGCATCATTCTGATAAACTTGTTTCTAGTCCATTTCGATGTGCTCATCTGGCCAGCATTAGGAGTAACATTCATGATCTTTGCTTTGTTGGTCTTAGATTCATTGTCACAACTGACTGTCACGTCAAAAAGAACGCGTGTACCTAAGTTTAGCCCGGGAGCTGATGAGATTGCGCGACTTCAGGTAACTATTGAACGAATTAACAGTAAACATGAGATGCAATCAACATTGGTGGAGAAACTTCGCTCGGTCGGCCTCTCCGTCGCTTCTGCGCGCATGAATCTCTCCATACAGGGATTTCGCGAACTCATTGATAGTAATCCAGAATTCGTAATCGCGAGGTTGAATGATGCCGAGCTACTGTCGTTTTTATCAGGCAAGTTGACTTTGACTGACGTACAAGAGATAGATGATGTTCTGTCTCGAATTGAGAGATTATGAAGAATGAAATCAAAAGCAGCTGAGAATTGCCAGAAACTTCACGCAGAATTGACTCGACACATAGTGGGCAAAGAGGACGTCCTCCGCAAGCTACTGTTGGGAATATTGGGGAACTCTCATGTCCTCATAGAGGATTATCCTGGCCTTGCAAAGACACTTATCGCGAAGACGTTAGCCGCAGCAACCGGATGCAGATTTTCCAGAATACAATTCACACCAGATCTGCTTCCAGGGGATATTACAGGCACTTACGTATTCAACCAGAAATCAGGAGACTTTGAACTTCGAAAGGGGCCTATCTTCACAAACGTTCTTCTCGCAGATGAGATCAACAGAAGTCCACCCAAGACCCAATCCGCACTCTTGGAGGCAATGCAAGAATGTCAAGTGACCTTGGATGGAAAGACTCAGCGCATTGATAAACCGTTCATGGTTATAGCAACGCAAAATCCGATAGAATTCGAAGGCGTATACCAACTGCCTGAAGCTCAACTTGACCGTTTCATCATGAAACTTCACCTGGGTTATCCTGACGAGCATCAAGAGGTGCAAATTCTGAGAAATAGACTAGCACGGAAATCCGAGGAATTTGATGTGACCACCGTCATCACACCAGGACAGTTGGTCGAAATGCAAAACGCCGTCGAAGAAGTGTACGTAGACGACTCAGTATTATCGTACATTACTAGCATCGTACGAGAAACACGTAATCACCAGCAAATAGAAGTCGGATCAAGCCCGCGGGGGGCTCTGGCACTTTTGCGCTTGGCTCGCGCCAACGCGGTATTCGACGGACGCGATTATGTAATTCCCGACGATGTGAAGTCATTAATTATTGAAGCACTTTCGCATCGGATAATTCCTAAGACTGCATCGTGGGTCAGAGGCTTTGATCCAAAACTGATCCTTGAGGAGATCTCGCGTCGCGTTCCTGTTCCAAGGGTCGATTAATGGCGTTTACCAAGAAAGGCTTGGGCTATCTTTCGATAGCGTACTGCTTCGTGGCTATCGCTATCGCGTTTCGCGAATTCTACTTGGCAGCTTACGTGATACCTATCGGCCTACTCTTTCTTATTTCAAACTCACTAACTTCTGTGGATCTTTCTGGGTTAAAGATCGAGAGGAAGTTGCACCCTTCGAGAACATTTGGAGGTGACCCAATAGACGTAACCATTAAAGTGACCAATGTTACGGGCCGAGATCTCAAAGATATCGAAGTGGAAGACATTGTGCCACTACCTCTGATTTCTGAGGGCGGGTTGAATTCAGTACCGTTGTCATTGCTTCGAGAGGAGGCTCTAGAATGGACGTATCGAATTTCCCCCGCGAAGAGAGGGCACTACACTGTAGGACCTACCCTAATCCGACACACGGACATACTTGGGTTCTATGAGAAAGGGATCCGAAGGGTGGAGCAGAATTCTTTCACCGTATTGCCGACGATAGAAAAGATCGGTACCCTCGATCTGAAAGCTAAGAGGATTGGCGCATGGGCCGGGCAGGTTCCATCACGGAGAGTAGGTGTAGGAACAGAATTTTACGAACTTAGACTATACAACCCAGGCGACGAGTTACAGCGAATTAATTGGAAAGCCTCGGCGAGAACAGGTCGCCTTGTAACGAATGAATATGAAAGTGAACATGTGACCGACGTGTTAATCATAGTTGACACAACCGAGGATGTCGCATCCTCAATGTTCGAATTCGATTTGACTGAGTTTCAATTGACTCTCGCGGGGAGTTTAAGTTCTCAGCTGCTTCTGCAAGGAAACAGAGTTGGGCTGACAATTTATGGAGCGGTGAGAGCTTGGGTTGATTTAGCCTTCGGTAAGCGACAACTGATTAGAATTCTTGAGAACCTTGCAATGGTGAAAACGGGACCGGCGTTACTTCCAATGAGTTATGCAGTCGAGTCGGTAGCTCTCGCGCTAATGCCTGCAAAATCATTGATGGTCTTCATATCACCATTACTAAACGAGGACACCGTAAACGTGATAAGTAGTCTCGCCGAAAAAGGCTACGCCATAATCTGCTTCACATCAACTTTGGGGGAGGTCAAGGGAATTGAGCCTAGGGCGTTGGCAGTACGTCTTCTCTCGGCGCAGAGGCGGGCTAACGCAATTCGCGTTAATTCAGTTGCAACGCTAGTGGAATTTGCTCCAGACGTTTCTTTGAAATCACAGTTGCGGAGGCAAACGCGAATTGGATGAAGAGAAACGATGGGCCATTTTCACCTTCTGCTCTTCACTGATCATTACTCTAACGATCATGGTTATCGCCGTATTCGCGCCTCTGTACGTTCAGATCCTCGGGGGGATCATCGGGTCGATTAGTGTGGTTGCCTGGATTTATGGAATGTTTCAAGGCGACTATAGGAGGCTACGATTCAGCTTAGGGCTCATCGCTTCTCTATTTGTGCTATCCCTTCTTGACCAGATTTGGACAAGAACGATCGCGAATAAGTTTCCCATTCAATTACTCGGATTCCTCCTGATCTTATTCAACGTGGAAACAATGGCGCTAGCTACGAGCCATCGTAAGCTGCATTTGAACCAATACCTCAGCAGAGGACAGGACTTGGCCCGAGCATCTTGGAAGATTATTTGGAGCAAGATAGCAGCTCTCGGAATATTGTTCTCAGGATGCTACCTGCTGACGATATCTACGATATATATCGGCCTATCCGTCTATCCGCTCGCTCCGGTCATGGGCGATACATCAATTTACCTGATCGCTGTTTTCGTAATACTCGCACTGTTCATTACTTTGAAAGAAGGCTCACCAAATGATCATGAAGTTAACAGAGATTTGGGGAGAGGTTGATTCTTGAAATCGTCCGAAGAACAAGGCAAATTAATCGTAATTGATGGAATAGACCAATCGGGTAAGAGGACGCAGGCCGAGCTCCTTGCTCGCAAGATCCGTCATCACGGATCATCTTGTGCCATCTGGTCTTTCCCAGCGTATCACACACTCCTCGGCCGACGTCTCAGAGCCTATTTGGTCGGGAAAGAACGGCCAAATATGCGTGTCGTTCACCTGCTCTATGCTGCGAATAAGTGGGAAGTCGCAGCCAAAATTAGTGAACAACGAACACGAGGGATCGTTGTTATTGCAAACAGGTACTCTCCCTCGAACCTCGCCTACGGCGTAGCACACGGCCTCTCCTTGCAATGGCTCACGACACTCGAGGCTGACCTGCCTAAACCGGACCAAATCTTCATCTTAGATGTTCCCGTAAAGACCTCATTCCGTAGGAAGACACGGCGACGAGATAGACACGAAGATGACGCAGCCTACCTAAATCGAGTGAGAAGAACGTACTTGCGACTCGCAAAGGAACAGAACTGGACCATCGTAAACGGTGAATCTACACCCCCAGTCGTCCATTCCAGAATTTGGAAGTTACTTGAAAAATCGGTCCGAGCTAAATGACTGTGCTAGTAGCCAATCTTGATCGGTTTGAAAACATGTTCTAGAACGTTTTAAAACACGTTTTGAAACGTTTGCAAGTACAATCGTTCCCGACTTTTTTCGCTCCTATCAAGAGTTATGGAGCGTGCCCGTGGAGGTGGTCCGATAATGCGTTAGGTAACTTAACTACAGTCATGAAGAATAGGTCACTGTTAATGAAATCCGTCAATTCATCGTATTGGGGATTCGTCAAAGATCCAATTTACGGATATATTCGATTGACAGAAGTCGAAAAGAACATCATTGACACTTTGGCGGTTCAAAGGCTCCGAAGGATTCGACAATTAGCTGGGGCCGAATATGTGTATCCGGCCGCCAATCACACCCGATTCGAGCATGTACTCGGGGCAATGTACTTAGCTGGCGTCGTCGCTGAAAATTTGCCCGTTCATCTATCGTCGGAAGACAGACAGAACATCAGATTGGCCGCGCTTTTGCATGACGTTGGGCACGCACCTTTTTCTCACCTATTCGAACCTATGCTGCTCAAATTCCTGCACAGAACCCACGAAGACATGTCGAGTTGGATAATTGCCGATTCGGCATTAACCGAAGTGATCATTGATCAAGGATATGATGCTAAGCAGCTGAGTACTCTCGCAATTGGAAAGCATAGAACGACTGATAAGCGATTTCTTGGCCAAATTATTAGTGGCTCATTCGACGTCGACAAGATGGATTTCGTCGTACGAGATTCCTATCACACGGGTGCAGGATACGGATCGGTCGACGTGTTCAGATTGATCTATACTATGGACGTACTAGACGGCAATCTGGCTGTTGACATCACGGCATTGCCTGCTCTGGAGAGTCTAATCCTCGCACGTTTGGAGTCCTTCAGAACAATCTACTTCCATAGAGCATGCCGAGCAGTTCAAATGATGTTACTCAGAGCCCTCGAATTTGTGAAAGACGATTTGCAGATACTCCAAATTCAGAATGCAGATCAATATCTGGAATGGGACGATTTCAGCGTGTGGTCAAAACTCATACAGAACACAAAATCTCGTGAGATTTTGCGAGATCTCTCACAACGTAAGCTACTGAAATGTGCCTACGAAAAAACCTTCTTCGTTAAGGATGAGCTCGTTTCAAGTGTGTTCACCAACGAGGAAGTGCGCTTGAAACTTGAAGAAGAGATCGCGAGAAAGTCAGGTGTTCCAACCAATGAAATTGGAATAGATGTTCCGTCACTCCCTTCAGTTCCGTATCACAATGCCTTCGAAATTGGCCCCACTGACATTCCCGTCTTTTCGAAAGACCGATCAGGCGCAATGATTCCCGAAAAGATAACCGAACTTTCCAAGGTCGTTGACGTCTTACAGGTCTTTATGAATATAGTCAGAGTCTATACAAGGGAAAAATACAGAGATCGAGTAGGCGAGGCTGCGACAAAAGTTCTAGGTGAGTCACCTCCGTCTAATCTCTTGTCATATTGATCAACTAGATCCGATTTTCGGACGTAACAGATAGAGGCGCCTTATCGAGTAGTTTACTGTAGATGCGCAAAGCTTCTGTTTCATTAAGCTCTGTAAATAACGAGACGAGCGCCATTCGACCGCTCCTCCCCGCGATTTTCTCGGCGAGTGCCCGCGTGGTCATCATATACTTTCCACCCAATAATACCGAAGATCGACCGACAGCGACTTCGCCGCTTCCTGGCATCGCAATTGCTACTGTTCCTAGTCGCATCCTGTCTTCGAAAAAGAATGCAATAATCGCATTCTCAAGTTCACCTAAATTGAGTCGAAACGTCCTCGAGTTAACCTGTAAAGCAGTCTCTTGAAAATTCATTTGTCTTCAATGAGAATGCAGCCAAAAGCGTAGATAAACAATACTTGACATGTTCAACAAATTGCATTGTACTGGTCGGTTTAGACCGTTCTGACAGTTGTTTCTTTGATGCCGCAGTGCAATACATCTTATGACCAATCTCTTCTCTATCCATTAGGACCTACCGGGGATAGAAAATTGGGTATGCTACCGGACGACATGAAACATCTCATTAATTACGATGAGAGACTCGTCTGGGTTCTTCAGGCAAATGAAACGATTGTGCTAAGCAACCAGCGTTTGATAATCAGAAAATCTGGTGGTTTCGGATTAAGAAAGAGTTTTGTAGATTATCCCTATTCCAATATGGTTAACATTCGATTAGAAAAGGGAATTCGAAAATCTAGCTTAGAGATATTAATGCGCTCAGGTGTGCAAACCGTTAAGCTGGAAGGCTTGTCCAAAAAGGACGCATATCAATTGCATCGAATCATTAGGGAGAATATTGTAACATCCTCTGAAGGAAGATCCGCAGCGCCCTTCCCAGTAATTGTCGCCCCTAAGGCACCATCGACCGATTTGGACCGTAATTGCAAGAAATGCGGAAGCAAGATTTCTGAAGACTTCTCATTATGTCCAATATGTGGTTACGCGCTTAAGCTCGAGTGCCCAGAATGCGGCAAAAAGTTTGACCGTAAGTACACGATGTGTCCTTACTGTGGAGAGAATCTTTCGTACGTTGAGGAAGCCGACCTGGAGTTCTAAGCCAAACCTTTGAGATACGCGGTAATTTCTGACATACACTCGAATCTTGATGCACTGCAGGCTGTCACTAACGAGATTCCTAAAGCAACACCAATTCTTTGTCTAGGTGATATTGTTGGATACGGCTCACAGCCCAATGAAGTAGTTGAAACTGTCAGGGGTTTGAAACCCCTTGTCGTCCTAATGGGAAATCATGATTATGCCGTAGTGACAGGCGATGTACAGGGTTTCTCGGCCCATGCTGCAACGGCAATCGCGTGGACGAGGAAGCATATCACCGCAACGAACGTGCAATATCTGGCGAGCCTTTCCTCGAAAGCTTACATCGAGCTTGAGAATACTTCCGTGGCGCTATGCCATGGAAGTCCTAGAGATCCTCTGTTCGAGTACATCTATCCAGGGATTAGCGATGATGAAGTTGAATCATTATTCGCTGTCGCCAAGTGCAAAGTCGTCCTCTTGGGGCATACACACATTCCCGCGCGATTGTCACCAAGAGGCAGGATAATAGCTAACCCTGGAAGTGTGGGGCAACCAAGAGATGGGAATCCGAATGCGAGTATGGGGTTCCTCTCATTGTCTGGTGGAGAATGCGATTTTACACATAGCCGTGTGAAGTATGACGTGGAATCCGCGGCTTTGAAGATCAAGCATTCTGGGCTTCCAATATTTCTAGGAGACCGTTTACGCGAGGGATACTGATGTCATGGATCATTCAATTTTCTTGAGGAATTCTTTTAAGTCGGAGACGAAGGATGCAGGGATTTCACCGAGGGGTGCAGGTTGAATCAAAGTAGTGGTTACATTTTCGGTGGTCACCTTTATGGTGCTCACTACTGGTCCTTATGCGCGCCCTAAGCATCAGACTGAGATCACTTTAACTCAGAATTCGTTGGTCCCGGTCCAATTGACTCAGAGAGTGAAGAGACTAGTAGTAAAGTTCGGTGGGTCAAGTCTTTCTGATCGTGAGCGAATAGAGAGAGCTGCCCGTCTAGTAGCTAAAGAGTCGAAGAAAGGTACCAAACTGGTCGTCGTCGTTTCCGCAATAGGAAAGACTACTGAACATCTAATCAGCCTCGTTAATCACTCCGATAAGTCACCGAACAAGACGGACCTTGATGATGTTCTTGCCATGGGCGAACGGACGAGTGTCCGAGTGTTTGCTACAGCGCTAAAACGAGAGAATCTTGACGTAAGGTACTTTGATCCCTCCGATCGCGACTGGCCCATAATTACTGACGACCAGTTCTCTAATGCCAACCCGGTAGTAGAACTGTGCATCCAAAGAGTCCGTGATCATGTTGTGCCCATGCTGGATTGGGGCACGGTTCCCGTAATAGCTGGTTTTGTGGGGCGTTCAATGAGTGGTCGAGTTAGCACGATTGGCCGCGGAGGAAGCGACACCACGGCGTTCATTTTGGCCCGTGGCATTGATGCTGACGAAGTCGTCCTAGTCACTGACGCTGAAGGCATACTCTCAGCGGATCCCAAACTCGTTTCAAGTGCAAAACGACTTGATCAAATAGATGTGAAAACTCTAATCAGACTTGCCGATTCTGGCACGAAGTTCATTCACAGAAAAGCCTTGCGATATAAGGATCCCAATATTCCAGTGCGAGTCATTAGCCATAGCAAAGAGGATTTGAACGCTGAGGGGACCATCATCACAGGTGGTGTCTCAAACGAAATCGAAGTTAGCTTTGAGAGTAATACTCCCACAATGTCCGTAACGCTTGCCGGGAAAGGAATATCTGAGAATCCTGAAATTATCACAGAGATTTCAGAGTCTGTAAAGAAGCATTCCACTCTGAATGGTCTCTCTGCAGATTTCGATTCAGTAATCCTATACGTTCCCCAAAGCTCGTCCCCTGCATTGCTACCCGTAATCCATGACGTGATTACGAGCCATGGAGAAGCCATGGCTATGGCAGTGCAGCGTGATCTCGCTTTCATTCGAATCAAAGGCGTTGGATTAGAAGACACTCCAGGCATCATAGGCAGAATGTCAACTCTTCTTCAAGAGACCGGCATCAACATATCTGGAATGTTGACTCTTGCATCAAGCATCCTGGTCTTCTTGTCTTGGGAGGATAAGGAAGTGGCTCTAGATCTTATGAAGCGAGTCGTAAAGGAGAGCCTCTAATGAAAGTTCGCTATGCAAGTCGATGTTTGCGGGTTCCGGCTCGAATCGGTAAATTCACATCAGGAAGATGTATCACCCCGTCAATCTGTAACCTGGAGCGCTGAATCAAAAGAGGAATAATTGGGGAGAGAATTTGGAAACAGGTAAGACTCGAAGGTTGAGAAGGATCATCAAGAGTGATTCGAGAACTCTGATTATTGCAATGGACCACGGTGTCACCGTGGGACCCGTGCGCGGGCTGGAAGACATGCAGGAGACAGTGAGGAACGTTGTCCAGGGTGGAGCCGATGCGGTCCTCTTTCACAAGGGGATAGCGAGACATGTTGACACATTAGGTTCAGGACTCATAGTTCACGTATCTGCGTCAACGAAACTTGGAGGCAAGCCAAATCTGAAAGTCGATGTTTGCACTGTCAAAGAAGCAGTTACGCTAGGCGCAGACGCAGTATCAACTCACATCAACATCGGGTCAGAAGAAGAGCACCTTATGCTGCATTCATTGGGTACCCTATCACGCGAATGTGACTCCTTCGGCATGCCTCTCTTAGCAATGATGTATCCGCGAGGACCGAACATCAAGAATGACCACGAATTGGATATCGTCTCCCACGCAGCCCGTATAGGAGCCGAACTCGGTGCTGACATTGTAAAGACCGTGTATACTGGTGACGTGGCCAGTTTCAGACAAGTTGTGAGAAGTTGTCCAGTACCAATAGTTGTGGCCGGAGGCGCCCAGGCGCAAAGTGAAAAGGAAGTGTTCAAACTCGCTGAGGATTCAATTCAAGCTGGCGCTGCCGGCCTATCATTTGGTAGAAACGTTTTCCAGCATTCTAACCCAACAGGAATCACGGAGGCATTGACTAGTATCGTACATAAGGGATGCACTTCGGATGAAGCATCAAAGAAACTGGAAGCCACAAAATGAAAGAGTTCTGGCTCCGAATCGATCAAGGATACTCAAATGAGCTCAAAGAGAAGATATTGCATTCCGCTGACGGACTGTGCTCCGTAGTAATCTTATCCCCAAACGACCTCGAGCTGGCAAACATTGTAAACGCCCGAACAGCCTCAACTGCAAGCGGGTCCGACATTAAATTAGTCCGATCCGACGAATTCACTGCATCTTACGGCCCATGTGCCGTTGAAGTGATCGTGAAAGATGCGTCAGACGAAGCTAGCGTTCTGGAACTCATTGATCGAGGCGCGGAATTCGTAATCGTAAACTGTCCAAATTGGAAAGTGATTCCCCTCGAGAATCTCATTGCCCGAACGCGTAACAAAGCGACACTACTCGCGGACGTGTCAGGAATTGCCGAAGCCAAATTGGCGCTGGAAGCTCTGGAACTGGGGGTTGACGGAATCGTGTTTACGGCGAAATCCGCTGAAGATGTCGTGGAAGTTGACCATTTCCTGCGTCCACTCCAGAATGAGCTGCAACTCACACCTGCCAGAGTTATCTCAAAGCGATCGTTAAGATCTGGCGCAAGAGTTTGCATCGACACTTGCGAGCTAATGTGCCCCGGAGAGGGGATGCTGATTGGATCGCAATCATCAGGACTGTTTTTGTTGGAAGCAGAAGTCCATAAGAATCCTCATGTTGAACCGCGTCCGTTCAGAGTCAACGCGGGCCCAGTGTCGGCGTACGTGCTTACTCCAGGATTCAAGACGCGCTATCTATCAGAGTTGAAGGCCGGCGATGACATATTGATTGTCGATAGAACGGGACGAACCCGACAGGGGCATGTTGGACGGATTAAGATCGAAAGAAGACCTTTGTTCCTAATCGAGACAGAGGTGACGGACAAACCCT
>Ga0187779_10001975_pt1 | contig 12721 bp, 10 predicted proteins | sample 1015_Q2_SP10_10__FD_132435 | JGI IMG/M metagenome (GOLD analysis project Ga0187779, IMG submission 132435) | Tropical peat soil microbial communities from peatlands in Department of Meta, Colombia - 1015_Q2_SP10_10_MG | ecosystem: Environmental > Terrestrial > Soil > Wetlands > Peat | place... | reverse complement strand
TGTGAGACTATGAAAAATCGCCATACCATAATCCTGCTAGCTTTGGCGTGTATCGTCACATTCTACTCAGCCCCCGCGGTTCAATCTCAAAGTTCGGGTTGCTATTTCACCGCCATGAACGTCTATGGTCCGCCCAGCGTACGAGAAGGCCAGAAGCTTGAAATTCACATACTATTCAGTCTTACTTGCCCCGGCGCGGGCAATTATACGGTAAGGTCGGACCTAGTGGATGCAAGGACCGGAACGATCCTCTCAACGGTTAAGGCTAATTACGCGATTCTCGGTCCGTTCGCTTCCGTTCTGACGAATAGTGTTTCAGCCCCCATGACGACCGGTTGGTGGTCATTACAAATGAACTTATACGTGCTCGATCCGAACGGCGTACCGGTTGCACCACAATCCCAGCAGGTCTTCGGTCTCCCTATCACGTCTAATACCCCATAAATTGGGTTCTTTGCGGCGACGATTGTAATCCAAACCACGTCGTCTGCAGAGAACAGTTTGGTTGACTTTCAAAGCCAAAGGTAATGAGGATTTCGCCTCTTGCGCAGGTCACCTAGGAAATGTCAAGGCCAATTGAAGATCAAGCTCAGGTTGACCTTCAACTCATAATAGCAAATGCCAGTCTTCCTTGAGAAATGCCACTCCACAATTCGACCCGTCGTATTCCTTTCCTTGCAATCTAAAGCTTATATTGAATGTTTTGCAGGAAGCTAAAATCAGTATTGCCTCTGGAGAAGCTTTGTATGAGATTGATTATGAATCTTCGATTCCTTACGGCCAGTCTTCTCCTTATGGCTCTCTTCTCACCCCTCTTGTCTCTCCCGATTGCAGGTGGTCAATCAACTGGCACAACGACTACAATGACCATTAGTGAACCTGCGTCACAAGGTCAATGTAACATAATTTCGCTTGCTTTCTTAGGACATGCAGGTACGCAAATTACTGGAACCTACGGCTCAGACGTTTCCATTAACTTCTACATCTTGTCACAAAATGATCTCAACTCTATCCACAATTGCCGACTTGATCCGAGTGTGAGACCAATTTTCTTAGAAGAAAAGTCAGTCGGCAGCGGTAATCCTTATCGATCTCTCACGTTTCCCTTGAACGGAACATACTACTTCGTCTTTATGTTCGTAAAAGGTCCAACTCAGCTGACCAAAGGATACGCTACGGTTGTGCTCAGTTTTCCATCGTCGCTTACCATCGTGGGCGCGAGTGGGAACGTGTCAAACTCGATGACGTCAACAGTCGTCTCGTTGACAACTTCACCGGTCTCTTCTCTCTTGTCAACTTCAATTACTGTATTGTCGTCGACATCAACGTCGAGTAGCTATTCAGTTGTGGCGCTAACATCAAACGTGCAATCATCAGCTGTGTCCGCTGTGACAAGCTATTCTGCACCCAGCTTCTTAGTCTTCGGTACCGCGATGCCTCTGAGTACCCTGGTGTTGGTGGTTGGCGGCGCTGCAGTCGCGGTAGCAGGGATAGTCGGAGTGGCACTATTCAGGAACAAGAAGCGGCGCACACTTTCCAATTACTTAGCAAAGATAGACTCAACCTACAACGAGTTCGCGGTCGACCGGGAAGAGTGCAGAACTCGCTTAGAGCGACTCAAGAGCGACGTGATTGAAATGCTCAACAAAGGAAGGATCGACGAAGGTCACTTTTTGATGCTTGATGAGAAAATCAGTGAGTATATGAAGGACCTCATTCAAGCAACACCAAAATACAAGAGGACTTTGGGTCCCGCTGAAGGTAGCGTCGAAGACGTTGGCGTACAGGCGACTGGTCAGATCAAATACTGTAGTAATTGCGGTGCCAAATTGTCGGTTGAAGACAAAGTGTGCAAACGATGCGGGACCACTCAAGTGAGCACATAGATCCACGCGCAGCTCAGATTAACTGCTTAAGGCTCCCTTGCGAGCAAGGACCCGCTGAAAGTAGCATTTTCCCAGTTTATCTAATATTATTTCTTTATTCTTGTCCTTAAGACCCGACGAATCAATAAGATCTAAAGCTCTCTTGAAGACGATTATAGCCTGCTCATATTCGCGAGCACCCATGCTCGCATCACCAGCAATAATCATGTACTTGACTGCACGACTTATGTCGCCTCCTTGGGCGAAATGATAGCCTATTACCGAGGCATTCCTGTCAAGACTCTTTGAGTAAACTTTCTCCATTGATTCAGCAATCTTCAGATGGTACCTTACTCGCCTCATCTGAATAAGGTCCTCGAGCAACAGTTCTCTGAGCAGGTTATCGGTGAACTTGAAGCGGTTTTTCTCGTTAGGGACTTCAATAATCAGATCCTGGGCAACCGTGGATTCCAAGCTCTCCAGAACATGGTCCTCGTTCCCTTGAACACTCTCCCGAAGCACTTCGAAATCGAATTCCGTTCCTATGACTCCTGCTAGTGTAAGAAGGCTAAGTGCATCAGGAGGAAGTCTCTTGAGCTTCGAACGGAGACTTACCCGTGCTGATTGAGATGCTTGAACCGTCTTGTCTGCGAGTTCTAGAGAAATCGAATACACCAGAACAGGATATTGCACATTCTTGAGTTCGTGCTCGCCAAGCTCGGTAATCTGATATTCGATCTTGTTCCAGACCTGAGCGTATATTTCGCGTGAAACGCAAATGCCCCCAGGCGAGGCTAAGGGTTCAATACGTGAAGCAATATTCACAGCATCTCCGTAAACGTCGCCTTCACGGAATACCACGTCACCCACATGAATTCCGATTCGGAGCAAGAGACGTTTCGCTTCCGGAACCTGGGTGGCCAGAGTTCGTTGTATGTCAATTGCGCATTGAACGGCTTGTAATGCACTTGAAAATTCTACGAGAAATGCGTCCCCAATGGTCTTTATTTCATGACCGGAATGTTTCGTCAAGAGAGGGCGAACGATACTACGCTGTAGTTCCAAGTTCTCTAACGCGAGTGATTCGTTCTCCTGTGTTAGCGCAGTGTAGCCTACTATGTCCGTGAACATTATGGCTGCAAGCTTGCGCTCCTCAATCAATTTAGAACATGTGAAAATTGGGAAGGAGGGAGATAAACTCTTCCAGGTTCAAGAAACACCAGTTTATTCTTACTGGGAATAGAGACAATCGCTCACGATAATCGACTCCTGTCAAGTTCGATTGGAGCGTCAGAGTATTTTCTCGCGTACATCTTTCGAATCATTAGGTAACGCTTCGAACGTTCCGGCAATTCCTTCTCATATATCACTACGACACCGTCGAATAAGTCAATAAGTGCCTGCCTATGCTGGTCAGATACCATAAGAGGATTGAGCGTCACGATCACAGTGAACCCTTCGGATTTTCGTCTCGAGAGAAAATCATCAAGCCATCTTCTTGCCGCCAGCGCCTTATGTTCAAGCAGAATGTCCGTCACGAGCTGATCCAGGACAATGAGCCTCTTATTTCCCTCGCCCATTAGCGGATCCATTGCTTTCGCGAGCGATATATTGAAATCATTCGGATTCTGAACGTCCATAATCTTGAAGATGTTACTTCCCTTCGCGATCTTATCAGCTTTAGGAGTAAATGCATAAAAATTGTCCTTGAATCTGGTCGCTAATGTTCGGGTTCTAAGAATTTGACGAGAGACAAAGTAGATTGAGAAACCGCTTTGGATGGAATACATGATGACTCTCTCAATCAGCAGATCTTTTTCATCATATGGAGGTGACACAATAATTATCGAATGCCCGACAGGTATGCCACCGCCGAGTGATTTGTCGACTTCCGCATAACCCGTAGGGATAGCAAGCAATCTTTCATGATTCTCTCGGCCTGAAGAAATCGACACGCGTTTCTCTTTCTTTACGAAAACAATTATGGACGTGGCCAGCCCAATCGCGAGTAGCGGTCCACCTACTTCGAATAGGGTCATTGGCATTATGAGAGCCGTGTTCGAGGTTGTCTGCAAAAGCGAGGTGGAAGACGTTGAAACCGAGGCTGGGATTGTCGAGTTCGTTATTGATGCTGTAACTATTTGAATCGGAGCTGAACGAGTGACAACTTGAATGATCAACGTCTGGTTGTCTAATCCTAGGACGTATACACCAGCAAAAACCCATGCTCTTACGTCTAGTGCCCATGGTCCTAGCGTTGTAGGTGAGTGAAGATTATTGGCTATGGTAATGTTCCAAGTTTTCTTCCCCCATGGGTCAGGGATGCTCCCTAATCCTTGGCTGTTACTCGCGATGGTCTGTTTGGACCCGTGAGGCGACACGTCAACGCGTGCTAGGATATTGTCAGTGGTTGACGTGCAGGTTACCCTGAGTGAAATATTTAACTGAAAACTGCGATCCGCTATTAATTTAGTTGGCACATTCGTGCCTGTGATTTGAACCGAGCCCGTGACGCCGTATGCCTTATGGAAAGATATTGCCAAGAAGATCAGAATCAGGATGAAAGGCAAACACTTACGCATGGAACATCATCAGTGAAGCTAAATTTCGACCTTAACTAAGCCCTTCTTGATCACAACTTGATCTTTCTCATCTACGAAGACGACAAGATCACCCTTCTCAAGATTCACTATCTCCCGTACGGCTTTGGGAATAGTAACTTGAGATTTCCCGGTAATTCTCGAACTTCCGAGGATTCGCATAGTACGGTTTCCCAGAAGTATGGAAGTAATGCGGTGTGGTAAGTGCGTTGTAACTAGCACTTTCTGATCTGGGTGACACTTGTTAGCGAGCCGGGTTAACCTCGAGAACAAAGTGAATGGCAAAAACTAGCTAAAATTTTGCGCTACCCAATGCCAGTCCAAACTCTTTCTGGGTTAAACGTTTTCATCACATAATATCAGCAAGATCTTGACTCAATCTCGACCGCTAGTCTAAGATCCTCGGCATGCACCTTCTCGTCGGCGGCTATATCTTCAAGAAGGCGTCTTGCCACGACGTCGACCGCCTCAACCGATCCTATTCGTGTGTGAGCATGCATAACGTATTCTTCTCCCACCTGAACCTCGTATTCCATAAGTGCCCTCATCGCATCGAGCACCGACATTCCTTTCAGAACCCTTTCCCTAAGGGATCGCGCGGATTCCATTGCTCCCTCATAGAGAGCACCCATTCCTGTTTCGGCATCCTTGCCTGATTGTGAGTAGAGTTCATAATCCCTGCTCATCTGTTCCAGAATCTCGCGGTGATTTCTAGTCTCCAACAGAATCTTGCCCAAGAGTAGTCTAACTCGCGAATTCTCAGCCTTATCAAACAACACTTCATACAACTGGCAGGTAACATCTTCCAGTTGGGCTAGGTGAGAGAAAACCAAATTCAATTGACCTCAGCTGATGCCCCGAGCAATTTTAGAACCTTTAAGAATTCGAAATCGTGGAACCAAAACAATAGGCTTCCCTGCTGGATCGGCTAGGTTTACCTATTACCGCTTCGTCTACGCGATAAATAGAATATGGATATTTGGTCTGGATGGATTATAATCAAGTTCGATATGAGTTACAGGTCCTTTATTACAAGTGACAGCAGATGCCTGAATTATGCCTTACCAGTTCGACTTCGACTTGACGAGAGTCTCCAGATCATTCTTCAGAGAAGTAGCGGCGGCTGCTCATAGAAGAAGACTTCACAGGAAGATTGGCGATTTCGCTTTGCGCGTTCTTAAGCGATGTAAGATCCAGGAAATCACAGGGCTAGATCTCACTCAAGCATTGATGCTGCTCGAAGATTTCATTGACATACAAATGAAGAATATCGACAACCGGGAACAGTTCCTAAAGACATCTAGGCGAGTATTATTCCTTCCTCACTGCTCGAGAAAATTCATGGATAACAGATGCAAAGCACATTTCGACCCCGTTACCCCGTCATACAGTTGCTCACACTGCTCAACTGATTGTCTAGTAAATCAAGCCACAACTGCAGGTGAAGCGAAGCATTATGACGTATATGTTCTCCCGGGCGGATCCTGTATTCATCGAATTTTGGAAAGAGGCAGCTACGAAGCACTTGTTGGAGTTGCGTGCGGCGAAGAGATAAAACTCGCTGATGGACTGCTGAAGAAAACCGGGCTACCGGGTCAGAATGTGCCTTTGATCAAGAATGGCTGCTCGAATACAACTTTCAGCATGGAAGCTTTGCATAACATTCTATGAACTCCACAGCAAGTCATGAGAAGACGCTTCATACATAACGCTTAAACGCATATCATGAGCGACGACGTTGTCGTGATAACCAGTGTTCTGTCCTCATTGCGGAGTTCTCATCCCTCAAGGGCAGACCGACTGTCCGAATTGTGGGAAATCAGCTCAATCGACCTTGAACCCTAGCGAGCTTGTTCCAGAGGAACGCCCGCAGCAAGTCCCTCAACTAGCCTCAAACATTCCTCTCGCTCAAGGAGAGAGGATTCTATGGCACAGAGACTCTACTCATGGACTAATCCATAAGGAAGTCATATTCGAAGAAGCAGTCACCAACAAGCGTTGCATCAAGTACGATATACCTAACAAGCGGATCGTAGCTCAAGTCGGAATCGAAAGCATGCCAGAAGTCATCATAATGAACTTGCACAGGGTGAGCGATTCGCTTGGAGGTGGGATATTTCTTACGCCACGCATGCTTGGATTACCAGGACTTCCTATAGGCCTCTACGGTGGCCCGAGACGTGGCAATTTGAAAATCTTCGGCGACATCTCTTTATTAGTAAACGAAAACATCGTAATGACGTTTGAGAACATCAAAGACCCGCAAGGTTTGAGACAATTAATTCAAGCATTGAAACGTGCTCACCTCAACCCAATGGCCAGAAGGATGGGAAATGCACAAGGGACTGGAAATCGGTTTCGTAGATTCAGTAGACTGACCGACCAGTCAGATTAAATCTGCTTCAGAGCTACATCCCTGAATCTTCACGTGATCACATTCTTGCCAGTCATGGCAGAAGTTACGCGGCTCTATGTCTGCATTAGCCTAACCCAACTGCTTGCAAGACTCGTCTGGTGTTGTCAGTAATCTCACCTAGTCGCTGCGATTCGTAGTAGTCTACTAGGAACTGCAATCCTTTCGTCGTTAGACTGTAGGTCTTCTCTTGATTCGACCTGTCCCAACCATCAACGAGACCGATCTTTTCGAGCATCACGAAGTATCTACGTACGAGATCTGGGTTGACTTCTCCCTCATTCTTTATTGGGGTTTTATTCACGCCCTTGTGGACGATCTCCAGAAGACCGACGGCAGTTTCCAGACTTGCCATTTCGGACTGGGTTGCCTTTTGAGGCCCTTCAGACCGTTTGATCGACGGAACCTTTGTCAATAACGACGATTGGACTGCTTCGATACTCTCGACTGTTCTGGCCATAGCTTGGTCAACCGTGCAGTCGCCGTGTGTGATTCTATCTATAAAATGATCAATCTCGTGCGTTATAGTTTGGTTAGGGCTAACTGGAATCTCAGTTATCTTCGGCGGGGAATATTCTACTACACGCTGGTTTAAACAGTCAATGTCCAGAGTCGCACTTGAGCCTACAATGAATATTTCCTTCATTTCTCTAGGGTGAATTCCGTTGAGTTCGATTTGGGCGAAGATGTCATCAGGGTATTGAGCAAAAATCTGCACCACTTCGCTACCCGTAGATGCTCGGTACGCTCCAGCGACGCCACTAACCTCTTGCGGCCAAGTTCCAAGAAGTGAATTCAGGATAGCTATTGGAGCCGGTCCGAGTTCAAAAAGAACATCTTTGTCAGTCGCATCAATCATGCCAGTCCATTGGACTCCTACATACAGAATACGTCCTAAGTCACCCCGTCTCACCACTTCAATTGCAGCTTGCACGCAGCTGTCAAACCCGTAGTTACCGTCTTCGATTACAAGTCCTTTCTCAGCTGCCAGATCGACTAATTCTTGGCATTCAAGCGAATTGAGAGATACCGGCTTCTCAACGAAAACGTTCTTCCCGGCCTGCAAGGCCATTCTCACCAACTCGCTATGTGTTTGTGACGGTGTGGCGACATGAACTGCAGAAATATCAGCATTCTCCATTATGTCACGCACCTCAGCGGATAACCGATCCTCCCCCATGCACGCAGTTTCATGATCTAGGAGCAAAGTTCCCAATGCCGCGACGGAATTATCGCATACTTTGATAAGTCTCACTCTGCCTTTGCGCTCGGCGTCCAAGTATCCCGCGGCAAGCTTTCTTCCCCACTTGCCTGATCCGATTATCCCGACACCGATTTGATTCAATTCGTCCGCTATTAAAATCTAGAAATACGGTCAATAAATGGTCTTGTGATGTCTTGTTCTAGTCTAATCGTCTAGATTTCTATGACGCGGACAGCGAGCTAAACGCTCGGATGGAAGAGACTAACCATTGTCAAATATCGCACCATTTGTTTTTCCCTTGAACCAGCATGCGCACTTTGCAGATTAGATGACTTAACGCAGCAATACAGTGTACATGTAGCGTTGGGCCACGGTTCAGTCTCGATCGTTATAGAGAATCCAGCTTAACGCGGCTGAGACGAAACTGAGTTGTTCACCTAGAAAACCTCTAATCAAATCCACATCATTGTGATCAACAACTCTCAGGATCCTTAACAGCAAAAGGTACACGAACACCCCTACCGCAACGTACAAAGGCAAAAGGAGAAGGTCATACCTCAACAATTCAATGCCAACTATTGCTGCAACCATCACTAAACTGGCAACCCCAGTCTTGAACACCGTCCCAGTTTCAAGTTCAATCGACATGTTCCGACCTACCACAAAGAATATGAGAATTGCATAAACGATTATTGTCAACCCACGTGCAGCCGAAGCACCGGTTATCCCCCAACTTGGTAAGAGCAAATATGCTGCTCCAAGACCTATACCAACGCTAATAATCGTCACTATCGAAACCAAGCCAGTTTCCTCGCGAGCAAGCAGAAGTGGTGACAAAACCGTAAAGGCCACGGTTGCAAGCGCAAATGTTCCTGAGAAGATCATGAGGGACAGGGTGCCGCTCACATAAGCCCCACCTACAAATAGCGCAAGAGCAGGCTTCGCGAGAGGAATCAAACCCAACGAAAGTGGAAGGAGTATGAAATTGGAATATCGAATCGCCAAACGGACTGCCTCCTTCACTTTCAGTTCGCCTGATTTCTGAAGTGAAGAGAAGGCGGAAAAAAGCGTACTCCCTATCGAAGAGGAAACTCCCAGGATAACACTAAACGCAGTCCATGCAGCATTATAAACGCCTAAAGCCGCGATTGGGACGAAGACAACGAGCATAGCTCGATCGAACCAGGTCTGCGCATAGCTAGCGAAGCCGCCTAGGGTTAAAGGTGCCGAGTAACGAAGCAAACGAGTTAACGGGAAGTCGAACCGCGGAGCTCCTAGGGCTCTAAATAACAGCATAAAATACGCGACGACCGCAATTGAATCCGAGAGCACCCAGCCGTATACTAAACCTACAAAGTTATGCAATAGCAGAATCAATCCGATAACGATGATTTGTCTGGCGATTCCGCCGACAATCAAACCGATAATGGCTATTTCACGGAACATCTGTAAACCGAAAAGTGCGCCAGTAACTACAGGCAAAATACCAGTGTCTAGCAAGACATCAAAAGCAAGAACTTCGAACAGAACCGAATATGATGCATCTCCCACGAGATGAATTGCAAGATATGATGACTCAGCAAGGATCGTGACACAGAGAATTATCGAAATTAGCAATGTAAACCGTAATGCCTGATAGTAGGCCGCCGACGCAGTCTCTTTCGCGCTTAGTGAATTTTCCGCCACATACTTAGTGACGCCTTGTTGAATTGAAATAGATCCAAAGATAAGACACGTTGCATTGACTAGTTGCAGAATAGTCATAATTCCCATTTGCTTCGTTGAAATTATCCTTGCGAGAACAGCGAAAGCGATGACATAGACCAAAACTGTAGCCATTGTTTGCGCTATGAGATACGATGCGCCTCGAGTGAGGCGAATTCGATCACTTGGATTCGTACGAAGAACAGTTGGCAAACAGGCCACAAGCGGAACAATAAGCTTCACATACTAAGCCCTTGCGTGATGACAAACCACAGAACCCACCACCTCCCTGGAGAGGTTAACAACAGAAAATTCCTTACTACTAAGGCTTAATTATAGACATGCATCAGGTTTCTTCAATGCTTCCTCCTGGCTTGATCTGATCATGTTGCGCCGAGTATTCCGCGCTTTCTTAGATTCAGAGTTATTCGAAGCGCTTACCCAATCGAATCTCGGGTGGTCCGTCGCTAGACTAACCCCCAGATTGTTTAGACAACGCTTCAGAGAGCTTTGCCATTCAATGCTGTATTCTACACCGGCACTCCCCTTGTCAGAATCGCGAAATGAACCTTGGGACCACAACATAGCCTTACTAAGCGTCATAGTTCTGTGCTACAACTATGGTAAGTATATCCGTGAAGCGTTACAGAGTATCCGCACGGAGACATTCCGAGACTACGAGCTGATCATATTAGATGATGGCTCGACGGACCCTCTGACCGTAAATGTTCTGGCAGAACTCCGGAAGGAAGGAATCAGAGTTGAAACACAGACGCATGCTGGCCAAGCTCGAGCGCTTAATCGTGGGATTTCAGAGGCACGCGGAAAGTACGTGTGTTGTTTATCAGCCGACGACACCCTCGAACCTACATACTTTGAGAAGTGCATCATCCTCCTAGAATCCAACCCAGGCGTAACATTCGCGTATTCTTTAGTGCGGACATTTGGAAGTGAACAAAGAATAGGCGTGACGCAGCCGTACGACTTTCGATTATTACTCAAATACAATCACGTATGCGGATCAGCTGTCTTTCGCAAAGACTCATGGAAGATCGTAGGAGGATTCGACGAATCGATGTCAGCGTACGAGGATTGGGACTTTTGGATTAGATTAGGAAAGAGGGGGCTAAGAGGAAAACTGATTCCCGAACCTCTTTTCAATTGGAGGCGCCACCCGGAGACTTTTGGCCTCAGGGCCGATCAAAGACGACCTGAACTTGTAGCGAAAATTAAGGCTAACCACTCTGACCTCTTCTTGGACACACGAGCCATTTACAAGATTCAATGGAACTATCACGATATCCGCGTACCTAATCCATTCATCAACCTTGCTTCTGGAGATCAATACACTCACTCCAGCGGAGACACATTGCTAGTTATCGCTGACACCTCAGGGCTGGCCAGAAGGACTCTCGATTTCCTGTCAAAACGATCAAAATCGGTCTCCATTATTTCGGTCATAACTAGCGCAGGTTCTGACGATAAAATCAGAGGCATCTCAAACGTTAGCTACAGTCTGGCCAGATTGCTCGACGCACATTACTGGTGTGATTTTATTATCAATCTCATTACAACTCGATCAATACATACCGTGCTGATATGTGAGTCAAAGTTAGGCAACGAATTATCCAAATCGATCAGGAAAGAAACTCAAGCCGTAATCATGGATGCGACTGAATTAGATAGAAATAGCTGACTTTGCGATTTGATGACTTTCTTGGCCATCATACATGTTTAGATATATCTCAAATTGGCTGAATATAATACATGCACTCGCAGCACAGTACGGAAGCAGACCCGATATCGAATAATCAATAAACAATAGAGGATCAACTCATGCTGAGAGTTTCTATTCATAATCAATAGACAATAGAATGATCAACTAACACTATCGTACTGAATGCAATAGTCCAAATCTCGACCCAAAATCAAATTATATCGTGCAGAAATTTACCCAACGGGACTCATGTGCGGGATTGCTGGTGAGATTCGCTTCGATACTAGAACGTGCAGTCATACGGTTACGAAAGAAATGTGTGATGCCCAAATTCATCGTGGTCCTGACGACGAAGGATATTACGCTGATGGTCCCGTAAGCCTGGGCATCCGTAGGCTCGCTATTATTGACCTGACTAAGGGACTCTATCCTCTAACCAACGAGGAGAGAACAATTCACCTAGTGTTTAACGGCGAGATATACGATTTTTCTGCAACCCGAAAGAAGCTCGAAGATACCGGACACACATTTAGAACAAGTACAGATGCCGAGGTACTTGTTCACGCTTATGAAGAGTGGGATACAAACTGTTTTCAAAATCTCAATGGCATGTTTGCCTTTGCCCTTTGGGATTCCCGCAAGCGAATTATGCTCATCGCTCGAGACAACTTCGGGATCAAGCCCCTTTATTACCATTACGACAAGAATTCCTTCGTCTTTGCATCAGAGATTAAACCCCTGCTACTACATCCGAGTGTCATTGTAACTCCAAACGAGGAAGTCATCGATGAATATCTACGGGACGGAATTGTTGATCAACGCGAAGAAACTTTCTTCACCGGAGTTTTTAGGCTGCCTCCTGCTCATTTCCTGATCATCAGTCCGGAAGGTTCAGTGACAAAGAATAGGTACTGGAGACCTCAGATATCGAGCGCGCTTGAAGGGGAAGGAAGAAATCGTGACATTGTACAGACAAAACAACTATTCCTAGACACGATCCGCCGTCAGCTTGTGAGCGACGTTCCACTTGGAACATGCCTCAGCGGTGGAATCGACTCATCATCCGTAGTCTGCGCAGTCAGACACGTACGATCTGACGGAGAACAGATTAGGACATTTACCGCAAGTTTCCCGAATTGTCCGATCGATGAAACTGAATATGCGCAAGCCGTATGCAGTGCGGCTAATGCGGAATTTAATCCGGTTATGCCGACGGCT
>Ga0187779_10001974_pt1 | contig 12723 bp, 15 predicted proteins | sample 1015_Q2_SP10_10__FD_132435 | JGI IMG/M metagenome (GOLD analysis project Ga0187779, IMG submission 132435) | Tropical peat soil microbial communities from peatlands in Department of Meta, Colombia - 1015_Q2_SP10_10_MG | ecosystem: Environmental > Terrestrial > Soil > Wetlands > Peat | place... | reverse complement strand
CGCAATGCGCTGCCGAACTTAGCATATTCGAGGAACCGGATCCCCTGCCGGTGGAGGAATTATTCGCCTACCACCAACAACGGTCTCCATCGCGACAACATCAAACTCTAAAGTAGCTTCTCCTACTATCGCCGCATCTCTTCCCTCAGGCCTTTGCTGCATAGCACCAAGAACCTCTTCCGCCTTCTCTGGCACGACCGACACGACAACCTTACCTTCGTTTCCCACTTCCATAACGTCCAACCCCAACATTTCACATGCCGATCGTACTCCCTCCTTGATCGGTATTTCTTGTTCATTCAATAAGATGCCAACATGCGACTTTTCACTCCATTCATTCAGCAAATTAGCTAGACCACCTCGAGTTGGATCTTTCATAGCCACCACACCTCCGATCTGAAGTAGGTCATTTGTCAACTGATTCAACGGGGCAGCATCCGACTCAACTCTGGTTTCGAATCCGTACCCTTTCCGTGCTGAAAGAACAGAGATTCCGTGATCTCCTATTGTTCCGGAAAGTATGAGTTTGTCTCCCTTGCGTACGTTTGAATCAAGCAACCATTGACTACCAAGATTACGATATTTCCTCACGACACCCAAATTATGATCTAGAGACGTATTCCGTCGCCCAATTCCAGATGAATTGATTACGATCTTCTCCAACGCCCCCCGTTCCATAACTTTCGTATCACCCGTTACAACGGATACTCCTGCCTTGTCACAGGTCGACCTCATACTAACAAGTATCTTGTCGAAATCTGAGATACTCAATCCTTCTTCGAGAATAAATCCCTCGGCGAGCGCTACAGGCGTGCCGCCAATCATACAAATATCATTCACCGTGCCGCAGACAGCGAGACTCCCTATATCTCCTCCCGGAAAGAAAATCGGTTTGACGGTGTAGGAATCTGATTTCAAAACGATTCCGTCAATAACTGCCGCATCATCGAGCGCGTCCAATGGCACATCTGCAACTCCTCCTCCTAAACGGTTCAGGACATACTGTTTGATGAGCGATTGCATTACTGAACCTCCAGCACCATGAGCCAGCGTTATGATATCCGAAGCCACCCTATGACACGACTCCACGTTGATCCACTATTGTCCCAGTAACGTAAAACAATTCCCGCTTAGGGAGAAGCAACGTTCGTAGCAGAAGACGAAGTTTCATTACTCTCACACAGAATCATGAGATAGCATGGTAAGGAATCCTGAGATCATTGTCCCAACCGAGGGTGAAGTCTTCGACATCGAGCTAGAAACGGATATCTTGAAGGCCAACGGAGAACTTGCACTTGAAAATCACCGAATCCTAACAGAACATGGGATCACGGCAATTGACGTCATGGGTTCAGTAGGCTCTGGGAAGACCTCGCTCGTCAAATCGATGATCTCGACTCTGAAAAAGCACTATCGCATCGCGGTTATCGAAGGAGACGTTACAACCACCATAGACGCAGATCTCATAGCATCAGAAAACGTTCCCACAGTGCAAGTAAACACTGGGAAAGAATGCCATCTGGACGCGAATCTAATCAAGAAGGCCTTGGCTAAATTAGAATTGAACACGTTGGATTTAATTTTCATAGAGAATGTTGGAAATCTAATTTGCCCCGCGGAATTCCCGCTTGGATCGGACAAACGCCTCGTTGTGATCAGTGTCACCGAAGGTCCATACATGGTGGTCAAACATCCGATGATGTTTATTGAAGCCAATACCGTGGCAATCAACAAAATTGATCTTTCGGCAGCAATGAACGTCGATCCTTCCAAACTTAGAAATGACATTCTGAACATCAATCCGCGAGCAAACGTTATCCCGATCAGTTGCAAAAATAGCGTCGGAATCGTGGAAACCGGAAAGAGTTTGGGACTCAACTAATTCGACAGTTGGACGTAATGCACGAACTCTCAATCGCCACCACACTCGTCAATACTCTTCTTGATTATCAAACGAAACAAGAAAAGATCAGAAAAATATTGGAAGTTTATGTCAGAATTGGAAAACTAAGAGCGATCTCAATTGAGCAGTTAGCTTACTCTTACGATCTTCTTGTCAATGGCACCAATCTCGCAGGTTCAAAGTTGGTGGTTGAGGAGATTCCCGCTAAAATCAACTGTCCAAAATGTAATTTTAGCGACAATTTTGATATGAAAGGCGACTCATTACACTTCGCAGTCCCGTCGTTGTCGTGCCCTCGATGCGAGACGCATCTGAATTTGGAAGGCGGAGAGGAATTGCAGATAGCCAAGATTCGGGTGGTAGGATCAGCTGCATGAAGCTAGCTTGGTGGAACAGTGACACTCACTATGAGAGATGATTAAGTTGAGATGACCGATTTGCAAGATTTCGCGACGATGAGGAAACGTGCAGTTGAAGCGTTGATAGACGAAGGGATACTTAGGAGCCCGCAAGTCATCGCGGCGATGATGAAGGTACCGAGAGAGGAGTTTCTGCCGGCCGAATCAAAGTCCGACGCCTACGCGGACGCACCGCTCTCAATAGGATTCGGTCAGACAACTAGCGCTCTCCATATGACAGCGATGTTCTGCGAACACAGTGAAATGAGGGCAGGACAGTCCGTCCTAGAAGTCGGCGGCGGCTGCGGGTACATGAGTGCAGTTTACGCTGAAGTTGTCGCTCCGAGTGACGATGCGAAAGATAAGTGGGGTCATGTATGGTCGGCTGAGATCATATCCGAATTAGCACAAATCGGGAAAACAAATCTGAAACGGCTGGGATACGCGCAACGCGTCACGTTCCAATGTGTGGATGCCTCGGGTGGACTGGAGAATGAGGGGCCATTCGACATTATAATTGTCGCGAGTGCTGCTCCGGACATTCCGTCCGAACTTGTCAATCAACTCAAGACGGAGGGCGTATTGATAATCCCGGTTGGAGAACCGTACGTCTATCAGGAACTTCTTCGAATCAGAAGAAAATCAGACGGGACCATCAAACATGACAGTCTAGGTGGCGTAGCATTCGTGCCGATGAAAGGGAGGCACGGATGGGCCAAGTAAATCATTGAGAACCGCACGACAATTATTACGAAATTAGACATGAATTTTATTAGATGCAAGAGCATTGTAGAATTTTGTATATGCGTTGCACAAGAAAACGGGAACATGGATGTATCATGAACAGTACGTTAATATACTTTGAAGTTCATCTGAGCGTTTCTAAGGGATGTAACTGATGGCTGCGAACCGGCAAATCACGATTACTGAACCGCGAACCCAAAGAACTGGGCTCAACTTCGTCTGTTCAGAGTGCGGCACACTGCTCTATCACATCGGCATAGACGGCGTTGAGGACGGTAAGGGTAACAAGGCGAACCGCTCAGCTTACTCACTCCAACCCCCCATCTCGGAAATGCTGCACAGTTGTCCAAAATGCGGCCGAAAATTGAACTTCGACATCGACCCCGATAAGATCAGAATAAGCGCCCGCACATAATCAAAGAAACACGACTCTCAGAAGCGAGCAACAAATCCTTGTTGTGGCATCACGAAAAGGAACAATGCACCATTGACGGAAGAACCAACACCACCTGTGATTTTGACTCGAATTCTGCCCGCACCTAGTCATGACGCTACCAAAATAACACCAAGATACGACCTCGGCTCCGGTTCAGAGGAACAATTCTGGCGAAAAGTCGAAGGACACATAAGCTCTCTGGGCTTAGGTAGACCGGAAATACACTACGCGAAGGTCCGAAGTGGCAATCAAGACATCATTACTGTGCTTGTGGACAAAACCAGACCGCGCACTATCGATGGCGAACCCACGTGCGAGACCATCCAAGGAGCACTCGCAGGGTTGTTGGCCAAGCGTTACCGAAAGAAAGTCAAATCTGAAGAAACGAAATGTAGAACAAGCGGCGCCGCTCACTGTATTTTCACCTTTCAACTAGGTCAACTAGGTCAAACAAAAACACCATCGCTGTTTCGAAGATTCCTCTCGGCCGTGCTCTAAGAAAAGACCACAAGACAATCGCTATTGTAACCTGCGGCCTACTCGTTGTTCGCCAAAAGTGCCTAAGCGTTATATGGCTTGATGCCTGCTGGCTATCGACCATTATGCTTCGGAAGGCGTTAGTGGCTCTTAGAACAAGCGAGGACCTACAACGAATCACCTCTCTCCTGAAACGAATGGAAGAACATCCTCGGCTCGTAGTCTCCACATTGGAGTTTCACGATCTCGCAGACAGCACTGTTGCGAAAATTGAAAACATAATCCCGAACGACAAGCTCATTCAGAACCTAAATGGGTTTGAGTTCGAAATAGCGCGCTTGGACTATAGGGCCGAGAGATTACCGGCATCGACCTTTGTGGAAGAAGCAATCAAGAGCAATTGTGACATCATAATAGTGGTCTCAAGCGCCAAGAGCGGCCTATTTCACACGGATCTCGGTTCGACACTCGCTGGCAATAGTTCTATTCCAGTACTGGTTGTTCAATGATGACAACGGGTATTTTCAACGTGACCGACAAAGTCTGCTGGATAACAGGCGCGTCCAGCGGCCTGGGAATCATGCTAGCGGAAGGGCTTGCGGAAGCAGGCGCAAGAGTCGTGCTGACAGCACGGAGAGTTGATCGGCTCCATCAAGTTGCAGAGTCATTGAAATCCAAAGGATACCAAGCAGAACCTATGAAATGCGACGTAACGAAAGAGACGGAAGTAATGAGCGTCGTCGAAACGGTCACTGAGAAATTTGGATCGCTTGACGTGCTAGTTAACAATGCCGGAACAACGACCGTATCTCCCACCCCCGATATGCAAGTCAGTGAGTGGAAGAGAGTTCTCGACACCAATCTTACGGGAGTCTTCCTCTGTTCCAAATACGCCTCGAGACGGATGATAGCCCAAAAGCACGGTAAGATCGTAAATATCTCCTCAGTTTACGCAGCGATGGCCGACATTTCATTCGAACTGCCATACTATACTACAAAGGCAGGAATTTTCGGACTCACTCGTCAGCTGGCATTGGAATTAGCTCCCCATAATGTCCAAGTTAATTCGATCGCACCAGGATTTTTCCCGAGCGAAATGACACGATCAGTAATTACAGATCTGGATTCACTCTCCTACACCCTATCCAGAATACCCATGAAACGTATAGGAACAACTGAAGATCTGAAAGGAGTCATTAGATTTCTTGCGTCGAAAGCTTCGGATTACATTACCGGCCAAGTAATCACAGTTGACGGCGGATGGAACTTATGGTGACATCTGAATTTGTCGAATAATTATTATTGGCGACTTATGTAAAGCGCGAGCTCATGAGCCGCAAAGAAAATAATCTTGGGATTCACGTCAAGAAACTAGGCTTAAATGAGGTCGAAGTTGTAAGACGCACGGCCGAGACTGAGATAGCCTGCAAAATTTCGAGCGGCAAAAGACGAAAGTGGAATCTTGATACCGGGCTGCATTTCTTCAATCATATGATTGAAGAACTCGCGTATTTCTCACGATTCAATATCGACATCACGGTGAAGTCTCCACACTTTCTTTTGACGCACACAGCACTGGAAGATACTGGGATTACAATGGGGCGAGCGTTCTATGAACTGGCTACGCTTAGAGGTAAGCAAACCGGTATTCGAGGGTTTGGTTCAGGGATAGGCATCTTGGATGAATCCTTCGTCTTCGCTAGAATAAGCCTCGAGGGCAGAGCTGGATCATTCTTCTCCAGGCATGCGAGGAGATTTGGGATTGTTGAAGATGTTCAGGAGGAATTTCTAGAGTCATTCTTTCAAGGGTTCGCCCAAGGGATGAGGCTTACGATTCAGATCGATCTCATGAAAGCAGAGGACCCTCATCATCTTTGGGAATCCTGCTTTAGAGCGTTCGGTTGCGCTCTTGGCGAGAGCTTGCAGATTGACGAATGGAAGCAGGGCGGAATTGCTGGAGTAAAAGGTACAATCGATTAGGCACTACTTCCACACAATGCAAGTGTTCAGTTATTATTCAGATAGGATTTCATAGCGCGCGCGTGCGACGGAAAGCCTTCGTAATCAGCTAACGTGATGACCATCTGGGCGAATTTTTTCCATCCTTTTCCTCGAAGTTCCTCAATTGTCGGTTTCTTAAGGAAAGCATCGACAGACAGTCCCGAGAACATCCTGGCGTACCCTCCAGTAGGCAACGTTGAGTTAGGGCCTATTCCGAAGTTGCCTGCCGAGATTGGGGTGTTAACACAGACTGTCCCGAAATTCCTCAGGACAAGTCGGTACTTGTTGAATATTCGGCGCGCACGTTTGCTGTCGATCGCCAAGTGCTCGGGCGAGAATTCATTAATGAAGTGGATTGCCTCATCCAGCGTATCGCATACAATAATACCTGAATACTTCTTCGCGTTTTGTTTAACGAATCCTCGCCTTGGTTCGGGTAGCTCTTCTAGAATTTTGTCAATTCGTTCAGCCACGTTCAGACCAAAATCGTATGAAGTCGTGACCAGAATGCCGGAGGAGTCGGGTCCATGTTCGGCTTCGTTTAGAACGTCGAGGGCAACCTGGGTCGAGGAGACGGTCCCATCTGAGAAAACCATACCTTCGCTTGGACCAGCGGGAAGATCAAGTCTGACAAGATCACCAACCATTCTCTTGGCGGCATAGGTGTACGGTCCTCCAGGCCCGGCAATCACCTCAACAGGTTTCACCAATCGAGTCCCGTACGCGAAAGCAGCAATTGCGTGTGCTCCTCCCATGATATGGAATTCGTTCGCGCCCGCTAGATGCGCAGCGACTAGTGTGGCCGGATCGATCTTCAGTTCATCACCTTGAGGAGGGCAAGCCAAGGCAATTCGTTTTACTCCAGCCACCTTGGCTGCGGTCGTGATCATTCCGGAGACACTTGGATAGCGAGCCTTTCCGGATGGGACATACAGTCCTGCTGAATCAAGTGGGACAACAATTTGTCCAGCATAAATGCCTTCTTCAATTTTTTTCATGAAGCTCGTCGGCATTTGCATTTTGTGGAATTTCTTAACGTTCGAAATAAAGTGCTTTAGTACGCGCACAAAATCGGCATCCAATTCTCCGTAAGCATTCTTCACGTCAGATTCATCCACTCGGAGGTCGGTTGAACTGACTGATTTTCCAGTCTGCTTGGCGAAAAATTCCGCGATGGCTTCATCGCCCCTGGTCTTCACGTCATCTAAAATTCTCCTAACTTCATCGTTTACAATACTTACGTCGACGCGTGATCGCTTCAAGATCCTTTCTTTGGTCTCTTGCGGAATGTCACGTAATCGATAGACGCTAAAAGTGCCCATGCCAGATCTCTACGGCTACAGATCTACCTGAGCGATCAAATAATCTTCCCGTTATTTGGCAATCGATTACCCATTCACTCTACTACTAGGGCAACGGTCCCACCGAGGCTACGAGTAACCGTGCTAGAAATCTACTTCCTAAGTTCAGTCTGGTACAGGGCGTAATCAGGTTTGGAGAAACAGACGAACACTACTTTCTCGATAATCTGGCTCGTCCTTAGGAATTCTCGTACTGTGGCTACGGCGATTTTTGTTGCGGTTTCAATAGGAAATCCGTAAGCGCCCGTGCTGATTGACGGGAAAGCGATTGTCTTCACGCCATGTTGTGCAGCAAGCGTGAGCGAATTGGCATAGCACTTTTGCAGTAACCCAACTTCGTTTCGCGATCCTCCTCGCCATATTGGTCCTACAGTGTGTATTACAAATCTCGATGGTAAATGGTAGCCTTTGGTTATTCGAGCTTCTCCTATTGGACAACCGCCTACCTTCTTGCACTCTTCAAGTAGTCCAGGACCTGCGGCTCGATGTATCGCTCCGTCAACCCCTCCCCCTCCCAAAAGACTTGTGTTGGCTGCGTTTACGATCGCGTCAACCCGCTGCGCGGTAATATCTCCGAGCACGACCTCTAGCGTAGTCATCGTATTTGAGCACTGATTCAATTTTCAATTAATCCGCGAGACTTCAACATAGCCGTTATTCGAGGTGTGGACATCGCGAACAGAAGTATAGTTCCCAGGATCCCAATAGCGACTAGACTTCCGAGAAAAACGCCTACGAGTCCGGCTTCGAGCGGCATACCGAAAAGATAGCTAAGGTAGCTTCCGACGATTGTGGTTACCGTAAGAATCTCTAAACCAACCCCGATGAGTTTGAAAAGTTTGCTAGGTCGAAGACGAACTAATTTCCACGCGAGCAGAGTTGCGATTAGGTTGGCGATCGCGCCACCAATGATATCTATCGGGCCGAGACCGCCGAAGAAATTGGCCACGAAAGCACCCAAGGCCAACCCTAAGACGGCTGGCCAACCGAAAAGAATTGCGAGAGGTAATAACGCATCCGCCAGTCGAACTTGGAATATTTGGAAGCTAATCGGTGCGAGAAACACAACTGCGACTGCGTATAGAGCCGCGAACACAGCAGTTAATGTAATGTAGATTGGACTTCGGTTTTTCAATTTTCCTCCCTACTCCGGGGTTTCTTCAGCGCAACGGGTGGGAGGCCCCACTCACGCGCATCTGACTGAAATGAAAATGCAGAATTTAAGTTTGTTAGCAGAAAAATTAGAACGAGAGTAGCAGAATCTCGAAAAATTCCGCTAAACTATTCTCTCGATATTCGTAGAAGTTTCTTACTCCCCTCAGACAACTTGCTGCGGGTCGTCGAGTTACCCAGCACAGCCGCCAAGGCCGCACCTGCGGCGAAGGAAAACAACGCCACTGCGATGCTCTTCCTTGATTCTCCACTCATCTGCTCAACCTCCTCTCAATTTGTCTCCAGAGAACTTTCAAGACAGAATATGTCAGGTGAGGTATATTAGTGTACCGTTAATGAAACACTAATATACCATGGTTGTAGTATGGTGCGGCTATGGCCCTAGCATTGAACGGAGCCTCTTCCATGCGGTCTTCATCCAATGCTGGGTTATACAATGAGACCGAGGTGAATCGTGTATGGTGAAATGTCTGAAGTGTGGAGGCGATGTAATGGGGCCAGCCAAGGAGTGGGATATGCATCCGAAGGACGGTCGGGGTCCTGCTCTTCACATCAAACACTTCTCCTGTCCTCAGTGCGGCAAAAAGTTCCGTTTGGCAACCAAGCTTGTCGGCGCCTAATGAGCCGACAAGCACCCTTTCTTCTTTTTGTAGACATATCCGAGCAACCCCACGCTCATATCGGGGGGTTTGTTTGCCGTTGTTGGTTGCGCGGAAGTGTGGTCCATTTCAGGAATGATTCTGATGGTGGATCATCCGCGTAAAGACGAGTGCGAACAGATTCCAGCAGAAGCGGTTTTGTTCCTGCATAGTCTGCCGCGGTCATTACTTTGTGGCTAGCGGTAGCGGCTGCTTCATAGACCGGCTTCACATCATTAGCCCAGTCTTCAGATCGTAAGATATGGTGCTCGAAGATCGTTTCAGGAACGAAACCGACAATTCTGGAAGCGTTGGTTATTGCATTCTCGATGTGAGTTTTGTCAACTTTTGTTCCTCTGAGGTAGGTTGGGGGGCCACCGATTACAAGGAGATTCGGCCTTTCGGCAAGAATTGTGTTCATGGTATCCGTCGACATTGGGCCCTGCACGTCAGAAGCGTGGATAAACTTCCCTTCACCGGTTTCGACGGTAGTCATTATTACCCAGCCAAGCCCGGAATGCTCTTCTCCGTGAAGAACGGGTTGGGAGATCCTGATTTTGGTTTCACCATATTCGAAAAATCTTCCGTCTCCGACCTCGAACTTGCCGCCGATCCTCTTGAGGAATCTTTGAAACATCCACCCTCTTCTTCGCTGGCTGAAGTTGATAAAGTTCCTTGCGTCCTTAGCTATGATAGTCTTGTTCTGATAGATCTGCTCAGATTCTTCCGCGCTGCTGCCCAACCATACGGTTTCCGTGTAGTTCGGCGTATGATGATCGTTGTGGTAGTGAGAGATCACGATTACATCAGACTTCTCCGAGAGTTCTCGGATGCGCGTCCGACACAGGTCCCTCGCCCGATATTCTTGCGGGTGTGGCAGTTTTCCAAATCGCGGTCCCAGAGCGACGCCTGCGTCGATCAAGACTCTGATGTCCGCAGTCTCCACGTACGTGCACATCGAACGTACGCCGAAGCTCTCGAAACCTACAGGAGTGACATGGATTGATGACATTTGATGCTGCAAGGATTATGGATAGACAAATTAGCCTGTCTATTCTGAATGACACACGCGGGCGATGACGGGTCTGGCCCATTCGACTCCTTATGAGATAGATCTTGAGTGCGAGAGCCCGCAGTTACAAGCCTCGAGACAGCGACTGCCCAACATTCACATTGGTGTCCATAACTTATCTCAACAATAACCGTTTTTTCAATTTACCACTACACAAAACATAACCCTAGGCGAATATGCTTGTCCACTAACGCGGAAGGAATCGGTTTGAAGCCTCCCCGTGAGCTTAAGGAGTTTTTCGACGAGGATACGGGTTCGATCTACTTTGACCCAACGGAAATGACCAAGCTCATGATGCTCGCGGACAGTTGGATCAGAACGATACGCAATCGACTCCTCTAACCACTACTCACAACACTTCAAATTCCAAGGCACATCTAGTGGATCATAGTTTGAAGGGTCCGCCTCTGAGTGGAGGCGTGCTGTTATGTTGATTATCGGAGTTGCAATTACGTCACACAAGATAAAGAGCCTAGAGAAGTAATCAATAGCAGGCAGGGAGGTACAAGGGACGAAGAAAAGTAACGCCTTTGGACTATTGCTAGGCGTAGGCTACATCGTAGTTATGGGAGGACTACTCCTCTCCCCAAGCATACATCTGAAGCTGTTAGGTCTCGTTATGCTCGCCTTTAGTATGCCTGCTGAACTGATCTTTCATTACGACTTTTCTTAATTGAAGTTCTTCGGCCGTAACGTGGTGTCGGAATAGATTTAGGCCCTAGCGAAGAGCGCAATGGCATCAGATTGCCCGTTAATCTGAGGCAGAAGAGATGAGAGTTGATGTGGAGAAAACTCCTGATCATTGTTCACATCACCTTGCTCGTGATCGCTCTCAATGTGGGATCCAGCCTCGCCTACGCTAACCAGTGCAGTGGCCAATTATCAGCCCCTGTCTCTCCGGTCACATTCACGACTTCAGGCGTTCTCGTCACAATTCCAGTTTCAGTCACTTGTCCGACGGCTGTTGGCGACGCTTACGTGGGTGCAGCCGCTACAGACACTTCGAATGGTGCATCCATTCTTGCGCAAGGAGATGTTCTTACTCGCGGAGAAAGCACTTATTCAGGATCAGTCATTTTACGATTTGCGTCATCAGAATCCCAAGGCGATTCGATACAAATTACTGCACTAATCTACACTTGGAGTGCGACCAACGGTCTCGGTACACGTCTGGCCACCGCCAGTGAAAACTGGAAAGCGAACTTTGGTTTACCGAACTCGACAACGTCATCTTCTGCAAATGGAATCTGCAATCCGTCGACTGATGGTGCTTGCTGCCCATACGGAGCGGGGTACTCGAATTTCTACTGTCCCGGATACGTGAACAACGGAGCCGGTTGTCTGTACCCAGAGGGCACGCCTTTCTATGAAATGCCAGGCATTTGCCCCTCCTCGACGCCTCCGCCAGCCTGTCCATACAATTACTATTACAGTAACGGCTACTGCTATCCGAATCAGGAACAGATTCCACTTTGCTCTCGGCCAACCGCGGGGCTTATCATGTGTTTTCCGTCAACCACCGGCCAACAGTACTGCTACCAAACTAACGTCGGCGTCTACAGCTGTTATCCCTACGCGAATCAGCCTAACTATTATTACCCGTACTATTACCAGAATCCTCAGAAATACTATTACCCATGCTACCTATCAAACGGCATATACTACTGCTACCGATCAAAATAACGTAACTAGCTTCAACATGAGAAATGCCACGAATTATGTCATAACAAGAATACTCAGACGCATCCTACGAGTTCAATTTCACCCACCCGCACCACCAGACCCACCACCTGACGACGAAAAACCTGAACAACGACGGTGGAACTCAAGTTCTGCATGTAACAGTCATTCCTTCACTCATTCTTTCACTCTAAATATGAGTGGCGGTCAATGCATTGAAAAGCTCGCATAGAATTTGAATGACTGCGCTCATTATTCATTCACTTACTCTCTTAATTCCAAATGAAACCTTCGAAACTACAACATCCTGGCTGGCCAGAAAGTAGTACTGCTGTATTGTGTGAAACTATCGGTAGTCTGCAACACCTCCAGGATAACATGAAACATCAGGAAGTGTCAGTTCGGAGGCTTACGTTCTCCTCCTAATTTTCGGATTCCGTCCATGGCAGCATACTTGTAGGCGTACGTGTAGGTTGGAGTGTTAAGCGTCAACTCCATGAAGGCAGTGATAGTTCCGTTGAAGTGCATAACCATCTGTCCTACGCCGACGAGTTCTGAGGCTATGTCGCCGAAGCAATGCACACCCAACAAACGACGGTCCTTCCTGTCGAAAATTAGCTTCAACATTCCTCCGTGGCCTGCAATCGCTCCCCGTGGGGTCAGCGACAAATCCGACCGTCCCACTTCGAAATCCAATCCCTGAGATCGGCATTGCTCTTCAGTCAATCCCACACCGGCTACTTCCGGCATAGAGTACACAGCAGAGACTCGGATCGGATCAACCGTTCCCTTCAATTTGATATCAAACGCACGGCATACTGCAATTCTTCCCTGTTCCAT
>Ga0187779_10001973_pt1 | contig 12727 bp, 14 predicted proteins | sample 1015_Q2_SP10_10__FD_132435 | JGI IMG/M metagenome (GOLD analysis project Ga0187779, IMG submission 132435) | Tropical peat soil microbial communities from peatlands in Department of Meta, Colombia - 1015_Q2_SP10_10_MG | ecosystem: Environmental > Terrestrial > Soil > Wetlands > Peat | place... | reverse complement strand
CTGTAGTCGAAGAAGATGTCGTATATGCGGACCACACCCTTCTCGCGCAGCTCCACATCATCAGCGGTGTGGGAGCCTTGGTGCAGCGCCAGCCCAAGCCCGAAGTGGGCGTCGTGGTAGAGGTTGGCTCCGGTCGAAATGATCCAGTCGACGAACCCAGCCTCCATCAGCGGAATCAGACAGCTCATGCCCAGACCAGCCGGCGTCATGGCCCCGGTGAGGCTCATCGCGACGGTGGTCTCCGCCGCGAGCATCCGCTGGGTAAAGAGCTGGCATCCCTCGCGCAGTCGGCCCGCGTTGTACGCGAGGAAGGCGTTGTCGAGGAGATCGGCCGCGGTCTCCCGGCCGGTGATCGCCTGCGGATTGATCCGGCGTCCGCGCAGGTACTGGGCGCTGGGGCGTGTCATCGATCCGCTCCTTCCCCATCGTTGCGCTGGCCTTCGTTCCTGGCCTTCTGAATGATCGCGAGGACCTCGTTCGGATCGTCGGTGACATGAAACAGGCGGAGGTCTTCGGGATCCACCTTGCCTTCATGGGCCATCGTATGCTTGAGCCAGGCGACCAGTCCCTCCCAGTATGCTCGGCCGACCAGCACCACCGGAAAACTGCTCACCTTCCCGGTCTGGATGAGGGTGAGCGCCTCGAACAGCTCGTCCAGCGTCCCGTATCCGCCGGGAAAGACCACGAACGCCATGGAGTACTTGACGAACATCATCTTCCGCACGAAGAAGAACCGGAAGTACATGCTCCGCCGCACGTACGGGTTGGTGCCCTGCTCGTGCGGGAGCTCGATGTTGCAGCCGATGGAGATGCCTTCCCCCTCCACGGCGCCCCGGTTGCCGGCTTCCATGATCCCCGGTCCTCCGCCGGTGATGATGGGAAAGCCGGCCCGTGCCAGCAGGCGCGCTGTCTCGACCGCGATCGGGTAATACGGATCGGTGCTGGGGGTCCGGGCCGAGCCGAACATTGCGACCGCGTCCTGGATGTCGCCCAGTTTCTCGAATCCCTCGACAAACTCCCCCATGATGCGGAGCACCCGCCATGGGTCGGTCTTGCGCAGGGCATCCGGCCGCTCCGGTGCGGACGGGCTTTCCAGCAGCTGCTCGTCTGCGGTACGTCCGCGGGGACGATCGCGATGCCTCAGAGATGAATGCGGGGGATTACTCACGGATGAGCGCCTCCACCAGCGCCTGATAGTCCGCGGGGACGTTGTAGAAGTAGGGCGAGACCCGCACGTGGCCCGGCCTGGCATCGACGATGAAACCGTGAGCCGCGAGCTGTCGCACGTCGGCCTGGGGGTCGGTGCGGGGAATCATGACGATCGCGCTGCGCTCCTCCGGTGTCGGGGCCACCTTCGGCCGCAGGCCATGTCGCCTCGCCGAGGCGATCAGATCCTCGGTCAGCGCGCGGGTCGTCTCCCGAATCGCCGGGACCCCGATCTCCTGGACGATCGAGAGTCCCGCGAGCTGCGCATAGATCGCCGCCACCGATGGGGTCCCCATCTCGAAGCGGTGCGCGTCGGCGGCCCATTCCAGAGTGTGCACGTCGAAGCGAAACGGCGCCGCGTGGGCAAACCATCCGGTGATGGCCGGCCGCAGGACCTCGTGCAGCTCGGGGCGGACATACAGGAACGCGATTCCCGATCCCCCCAGCAACCACTTGAGTCCCCCGCCGCAGTAGAAATCCACGCCCAGCGTCGAGACCTCCACCGGGATCTGCCCCGCGGCCTGATAGCCGTCCACCAGGAGCAGGGCACCATGCGCATGCGTCAGGGCCGCGACCGCCCGGATATCCTGGATGGCGCCGCTGGTGAAAAACACGTGGCTGGTGGCGACGAGTGCGGTGCGATCGTCGATGGCCGCGGCCAGATGCTCGATCGGAATGGTGATCCCATCCGGGCTTTCCACGATGACGACTTCGATGCCGCGTGACGTTTTCGCCAGCCACTGATAAGCCACAGTGGGAAAGTCGAGACTCGTCGTCACCACCCTGGGCCTGGCTCCGTAGTCCAGCGACTCACCAACCGTGGACAGAGCCGAGGAGATGGAGGGATGCAGGGCAATCGTCTCTGGATCCGCGCCGATCACCCGGCCATACCCCGCGCGCAGCCGCTCCATGGCCGGAAGCCAGGTGTCGTACCACGCCGCTGCGCCGCGCTGCTCCCACTGGTCCAAGTACTCCGCTAGCGCGGTGCGAACCCGGGTCGAGAGCGCACCCAGGGAGCAGCTGTTCAGGTAACGCGTGTCCCGGAAGATGGGGAACTCGTCCCGATAGCGCGCAAGCGCGTGCGCGGGCAGAGCGGCGGTCATGGAGGGGGGAATATAGTGTGGTTATCTTGGTGCGCATGCGCGGACCAACGTCGATGAGTGGACTCCTGGCACGCCTGACGGGCAGGGCCATCGTCGATCCCCGCGTTGCAGTCGACCTGCTGGCCATGGCCTGGGCCTTCCGGCGCCGCCTCTGGTGGAGGAGGCCACCATTTCTCCCCATCCCCGATCCGGAATACCTGCGGTGGCGCCTGCACACGGCCTATGGCGATGAGCGCGACTTCCCTCCCGTGAACGACGTCGTTCGCTTCGCGCGCTGGCGCCGCCGAATCCTGCGTGACTAAGCCGCGCGTGGTGATCGTCGGCGCCGGCTTCGCAGGGCTCTACGCGGCGAAGGCGCTCGCCGACGCGCCGGTGGAGCTCACGATCATCGACCGGCAGAATCATCACCTCTTTCAGCCGATGCTCTACCAGGTAGCGACAGCCGCGCTCGCCTCCAGCGATATCGCATCCCCGATTCGATCAATTCTCAGCGCCCAGGCCAACGCCGAAGTCCTGATGGGTGAGATCGTGACCATCGCGACGGCGGATCGGTGTGTTCAGTTTGCCGATGGTAGTCGCCTAAACTACGACTATCTCATCCTCGCCACCGGCGCACGGCATTCCTACTTCGGGCACGACGACTGGGAGGGCCTCGCCCCAGGGCTCAAGAGCCTCGAGGACGCGGAGGAGATTCGGCGCCGCGTGCTGCTCTCGTTTGAGCGCGCGGAGCGGGAAAGCGACACCGTGAAGCGGCACGCCCACCTCACCTTCGTCGTCGTCGGGGGAGGGCCGACCGGCGTCGAAGTGGCCGGAGCGCTCGGGGAAATCCGCCGCTACGCGCTGCGCAAGGATTTCCGGCATATCGACCCCAGAGAAGCGACCGTGATGCTCCTTGAAGGCGGCCCGCGCATCCTGCCGAGCTACCCGCGCCAGCTCTCGGAGCGGGCCAAGCACGAGCTTCGCCGTCTCGGCGTCGAGGTGCGAGAGGAGACCATGGTCTCCTCGATCAGGCCGGGGTCCGTCAGCGCTGCGGGGTGGACCATCCCCACTCAGACGGTCGTGTGGGCCGCCGGAAACATTGCCAGCCCACTCACCAAGTCACTCGGGGTGCCACTCGATCGCGCCGGCCGGGTGATTGTTGAGCCCGACTGCACTATCCCCGGGCATCCTGAAGTGTTCGTGCTCGGCGACGCCGCCTCTTTTCACGATGGGCGCTTCGGCACCCTTCCGGGAATTTGCCCCGTCGCAATCCAGATGGGGCAGTACACGGCTCGTGTCATTCGCGGGGATCTCGCGCGCCGCCCACGCCGGCCGTTCAGCTACTGGGACAAGGGGCAGCTCGCGGTCATCGGACGGGGACACGCAGTGGCGGACATCTGGCGCCTGCGCTTCGGGGGCTTCCTGGCGTGGCTGATCTGGATCTTCGTCCACATCTTCTTCTTGATCGGGTTCCGCAATCGGGTGATGGTACTGCTGGAATGGGGATGGGCCTACTTCACCTACCAGCGAGGCGCCCGCCTCATCACCTGGTCCTGGAACCCCGGGCCCCGCGGTCCCCTCGGAATCACCGGCAATACCGGGGAACATGGCGTCCAGGAAGGATCACCGCCTCAAACTCCATGACCATCGATGCTGCTGCCGTCAAAGTCGAAGCGCGCCGCCTCGGCTTCGTCGCCTGTGGCATCACCACCCTCGACCCGCTTCCTCACGCCGCCGAGCTGGACCGCTGGCTCGGGTCGGGTCTCGCCGGCAACATGCGCTACCTCCATCGCCAGGCACGCAAACGGAAGGATCCTCGGCTCGCCGATAGAAGCGCTCGCAGGGCGGTAGTTGTTCTAGATAACTACTACTACCCGGAGAGTGCGCCTGCCAAAGGACCACACGTGGCGCGCTACGCGAGAGGCGAGGACTACCACCGAGTCACCCTGCGTCGCCTCGACAATCTTGCGGAGTTTCTTCGCCAGCACGGAGCCGAGGCGGCCCGTCCCTACGTCGATACCGGACCGATCGCCGAACGGGAGCTGGCCCAGCGCGCTGGGCTGGGATGGATTGGCAAGAACACCATGTTGCTGCGTCCCAATCTCGGCTCCTGGTTTTTCATCGGCGAGGTCCTCACCGATCTCCCCCTGCAGATCGATCCCCCTTTCGAGACCGATCATTGCGGCTCCTGCACTCGCTGTCTCGACGCCTGTCCGACCGCCGCCTTCCCGTCACCGCGGGTGCTGGACGCGACCCGCTGCATCTCCTATGTCACGATTGAGCAGAAAGGCCCTATCCCCGCCGCCATCGCCGAGCGACTGTCCGGCTGGGCGTTCGGCTGTGACATCTGCAACGACGTTTGCCCCTGGAACCAGCGGTTCGCGGAGCCATCCACGATTCCCGCGTTCCACCCTCGTGGGGTGCCGGAGGGGCAGGGGCCGGACTTCTTCGAAGCCATGAACGAACCTGGGTTCGAGGAGCGCTTCGGTGACACCGCCCTCGCTCGTCCCGGCCTGGCCCGGATGCGCCGCAATTGGGCCGCGGCTTGGGAATCCCTTCCGTAGCGCGGGTCCGCACTCACGGGCTACACTTGGAGATGCCACCGTCGTTGCATTCCATCGCCGTTTTCGTCACGGATATCGACCGCGCCAAGCGCTTCTATCGGGACGACCTGGAACTACCGGTCACCCGAGAAGGCTCCTTCGGGGCGGAGTTCTTCGAAGGGACCACCCATCTCGGCGTGCATCCGGCCGTGCACCCTGACGCCCGCGAACTTGTTGGCAGGCATACCGGGGTCACCCTCCATGTGGAAGGGATCCTCGACTACTGCGAACGGCTCCACGAGCGGGGTGTGCGATTCCTCGCCGAGCCCACCAGGCAATCGTTCGGTGTCATGGCGATGATCGCCGACCCGGACGGGAATATCCTCGCGCTCTGGGACGATCAGCCTCCGGAGAACGAATGATGTCGCGCCTCTATATCAGCCTAGTCTCGATATGGACCTGGGCTGTGCTCGGCTTCTGCCTCGCGGCCTGGCTTCCCCTTTTGGCTGTAGTCCGCCTTGCGACTGCCTGGGGCGACCCGGGGCGCTACTGGGCGGGTCTGCTGTTCCGAAAGGTCGCGGTCGTCACGGCCACGCTGAATCCGCTGTGGCGCTTCAGGGTGACCGGCACCTTGCCGGCAAACCCCCGCAATCCCTTTGTCGTGGTCTCCAACCACGAGTCATTCGTCGACATCCTGCTCATCAGCCACCTCCCTTGGGAAATGAAGTGGCTCTCCAAGGTGGAGATCCTGCGTATTCCGGTACTTGGGTGGGACATGTGGCTCGCGGGTGACGTGCCCGTCGAGCGGGGTACGGCCAGGAGTGCGGCGAAAGCCTTGCGACGTTGCCGCGAGATTCTCGCGCAACACGTATCGGTGATCATCTTTCCGGAAGGCACCCGGTCCCCCACGGGAGAGATGCTTCCCTTCAAAGACGGCGCCTTCCGGCTCGCCATCGACGCCGGGGTACCCGTACTCCCGTTGGTCGTACGCGGCACCCGGACGGCGCTCCCCAAGCATGGATGGCGCTTCGGGCGCTCCGACGCGGAGGTACGGGTGCTCGAGCCGATCGAAACCACCGGCCTCCGCAGTACGGATGTCGAAGCGCTCAAGGAGCGGGTGTTCGAGCGCATTGCCAAGGTGCGCCGCGAGATGGAGGGAGCCGCCACACCAGTCGCCGCATCCTGATCTCAGGCTGCTCGCCACTCAGCTTCTGCCCAGGTCCGCGGGAGCCCGCGATCTGCCGACCGCGCCGGCCAGCACCAGCAGGGTGAGCAGGTAGGGGAGCATCAGGAAGAGCTGATAGGGGACCCCGATCAGGAGAGACTGACCCAGAAACTGCAATGCCATTGCCGCGCCGAAGAACAGCGCCGCCCCGAAGACGCGCCCGGGGTGCCAGGAGCCGAGCACCACGATCGCGATCGCGATAAACCCCCTCCCCGCTGTCATCTTCTCCGCAAACGTCCCGACCTGCGCGAGCACGAGGCTCGCCCCGGCGAGGCCCGCGAACCCTCCGCCGATCACCACTCCCGTCGCGCGCACTCGCCCGACCCGCACCCCGGCGGCTCTGGCGTTCTCCGCCGATTCTCCCGCCGCCCGCAGCCGGAGCCCCCATGCCGTTCGGAAGAGCAGCCACCAAAGCAGTGGAACTGCCACGTAGGCGGCGTAGGTCAGGACGCTCTGTGCGAAGAGCGCCGGCCCGATGGCCGGGATTTGACTGAGGCCCGGAAGCGGGACATTGGGCAGGGTCGGCAGGCTCAACCCCACGCCACCGGGGCCGTAGGCCTGCCGGTAGATCGCTCCGGTGAGCCCGACCGATCCCAGAGTGAGAGCGGTTCCAGTGATGATTTGTTCGGCCCCCGCCTGCACAGCGATCAGCGCGAATAGCGAGCTCAAGGCGACCCCGGCGAGCATTGCCGCCCCACAGCCAACCCACGGCCCCCCCGCACTCGCCCCCAGCGCCGCGGCCAGAGCACCGCAGAGCATCGCGCCCTCGATGCCAAGATTGATCACACCGCCGCGCTCGGTCACCGTCTCGCCCAGCGCGGCCAGCAGGAGCGGAGTCGCCACCCGAACGGCTGCCGCGAGGAAGGACGTCAGAAGCTCGTCCGTCATCGGCTACGTCCCCATCGCGGCGGCCACGTTCCTGCGCCGCAGCACATCGGCCAGCAGGACCACGATCGTGATGGCCGCCTCGACCATGTAGACGGCCACCGCCGGCACCCCCGCCTCGCGCTGCATCGCGCTCGCTCCCGCCTCGATCGCGGCAAACAGAAGACCGGTGAGGATCGTCGCCAGCGGATGGAGCCGCGCGAGGAGTGCCACGGCGATTGCTGTGAACCCGTATCCCGGCGACAGGTTCTGAAACAGCGCGAAGGTGGTTCCCGACACCTCGATACTCCCAGCCAGGCCAGCAAGTGCTCCCGACCCGAGGAGGGCCAGACCGAACACCCGCTGCGTTCTGACCCGCCCAATTACGGACGCCGCCCGCGGATTCTCTCCCGTCGCACGAAGCTGGAAGCCGGCGAGGGTCTGCCGCTCGAATACCCAGAGGCCGAAGGCGAGCGCCAGCGCCAGAGCCAGACCCAGATGCAGCCGGGTTCCCGCGAGGGCGGGGAGGCGAGCCGATGCCGGCAGCGGGTTGCTCTGCGGATAGATATGGGTCGATTCCTGAAGCGGCCCCAGGACCATCCAGCTGACCAACGCGTCGGCCACAAAGTTGAGCAACAGGGTGCTGATCACCTCCAGCACCCCGAATCGGAGCCGGAGGATGGCCGGAATCGTGGCCCAGAGGCAGCCTGCGATCAGACCCGCAGCGAGAACGACCGGTATGGCCAACGAACGGGGCCACGCAGCCAGCCCGAGACCGATCCAGGTCGCCGCGATCGCCCCCGCGTAGAATTGGCCCTCGGCCCCGATGTTGAGGGCCCCGGCCCGAAACGCGAGACCGACCGCGAGACCGACAATGATCAGGGGAATGGCCCGCGGCAACAACGCCGAGAGGATTGCGTCGGAAGTTCCGAACGCCCCGTGAAGCATGGCGACCATCGCGGCCGAAGCGTCGTACCCGCTCGCCGCAAGGCCCAGGAAGAGCACTAGAAAGCCCGTGACGACGGCGACGGCCGCGCGCGTCAAGTCGCCGAGCATCGGTTGTTTCATGTGCCTGCTCCCAGCATCAGCCGGGCGATCGCGGCTCGATCACCGCTCGAAGTCGGCTCCACCAGCTGGCCGCTGGCCAGCACGACGACGCGGTCGGCCAGTTCCAGCAGCTCGTCCAGGTCGGCGAGATGCACCAACACCGACACCCCCGCCGCTGCCGCTTCCCGCAGCCGTTGGTGGACCTCGTCGGTGGCCCGCAGGTCCAGTCCCCGCGTCGGATTCTCCGCCACCAACACTCGCGGTCGCCGCGCCAGTGCCTCCGCGATCAGGAACCGCTGCTGATTGCCGCCACTCAGAGTCCTGGCTGGAGCCGCCGACCCGGATGCTCGGACCTCGAAGCGGGCAATGAGGGCGTCAGCGCTATTCGCCGCGGCTCGCCAATCAATCCAAGGGCCCCGCACCCATTCCGCGGAACCGCCCTGACTCAGAACCAGGTTCTCGGTCAGGGAAAAGCCTCCAACCATCCCCTCGCTGGTGCGGTCCTCTGGAACGAACGACACCGGGCCCAGCACCTCGAGAGTCCCACGCGCGGGCCGGGCAATCCCTGCGATCGCCCGCAACAACTCTCGCTGGCCATTCCCTTCGACCGCTGCGACTCCCACCACCTCTCCCGCGCGAACCCTGAGGCTCGCTTGCCGGAGGCCGCTCCCGCTCCCGGCCAACCGCGGCAAGGCCAGGTCCGACGCGAGCACGGTGGTTTCCGCCAGTGGCTGGCTCGGCAATCTGAAGCGCGGCGGTGGAGCTTCGCCGAGCATGTAGGCGGCCAGCGAATCGGCGCTCTCCCCGACCGCGGGACCCGTGTGCACCACTCGCCCCCGCCGGAGGACCGTCACCCGGTCGGCAATCGCGAGAGCCTCCGACAGCTTGTGCGTGATCAGGACCGACGCGACCCCGGAGTCGCGCAGGGCTCGGACCAGCTGCAGGAACGAATCGGCTTCGGTCGGTGCGAGCACCGAAGACGGCTCATCAAGGAGGAGGATGCGTGCGTCGGCGGCGAGGGCCTGCAGGACTTCCAGCCGCTGTTTCAGTCCAGCGGAGAGCGAGTCGGTCCGTGCGTCAGGCGGTATATCGAGACCGGTCGTCCGTGAAAGGGCATCCAGCCGAGATCGGATGGAGGCCCGATCGAACCGCCAACCGCCTGCCAAGGCCACGTTCTCGAGCACCGTGAATGCCGGTACGGAGGTGAAATGTTGATGCACCATGCCGATACCGAGCGCCTTGGCCGCTACCGGGTCGGGCAACCTGTGCGCGCGTCCGTCGATGATGACCTGGCCAGCGTCCGGGCGAACCAACCCGAACGCGATCTTCATCAGGGTGCTCTTGCCCGCGCCGTTTTCGCCCAGGAGGGCATGGATCTCACCCGGTTGCAGGGAGAAGTCCACCCCAGCGAGCGCTTCTACCGGGCCGTATCGCTTCGAAATCCCGCGAAGCTCGAGGGCCGCGGTCACATTCCGGTTGGGTGGTCGTGGAATTCCCAGGGAAGATCGAAATGGCCGCCCAGGTGCTCAGCCAATGCGCGCACGCCGACCGTTTCGGTGGCGTAGTGGCCGGCGTAGATCACGTTAAGCCCCCACTCCATCGCGTCGAAGTAGGTATGGGCCGCGCCTTCGCCGCTAATGAATGTGTCACAACCGGCGTCTCGCGCCTGCGCGATCGCACTGCCGGCGCCGCCGGTGATGACCCCGACCTGAGTGATGTGCTCGTGCCCTCCCGGGATGAGCCGGATCGCCGCAAAATCGATGGCCAACACGTCTGCCAGGCGCTGGACCAGCGCCGATCGAGTCGGCGCACTCTCGTGGGCCGATCCCATGACCCCGATGTCGATGCCCTTGTGCTTCCCGAAGCTGCGGGTGCTGGTAAGGCCCAGCCAGCGAGCCAGGACCGCATTGTTCCCGACTTGTGGGTGAACGTCGAGGGGAATGTGGGCCGAATACAGTGCCGCGTCCCGGTCGAGCAGGGCGCTGATTCGCCGGTAGCGCCTGCCGACCAACGGCTGATTGCCATCCCAGAAGAGCCCGTGGTGGACCAGCAGTAGCGCCCCCTTCGGACCGGACGCTAAGCCATCGATCGTCGCCTGCGACGCGTCCACGGCAGCGACGATTCGGGAGACCATGCCCCGATTCTCGACCTGCAGTCCATTGAGGGCGTTGGCGTCGTCAGGCACCTCCGCAACCCGAAGGTATCCGTCGAGATAGTCACGAAGGGCAAGGAGGGGGACGCTTCGATCGGTCACTGGGCGGCAGCGGTTGGGGCCTCCGGCTTGTCGGCCGCGACGATGGAATCCTGGGCTGCCTTCACCCGCGCCTGGAGGGCGGCGGGAACACTGTCGAGCAGGGCAGGGTTCGGTTCATAGCGGATCACTCCGCTCTTGAGCCCGAACGACTCGACCTTCGGAACGAAGCCCCCGGCCTTCACCTCACGCGCGACCGTCAGGAAGGCCCGCGGGAGGTCGATCACCGCCGAGCCGAGGACCCTCGCAGGGGCCAGGCCCTTCTGGTCGAGGTTTGCGCCGAAGATGAACGCATGGGGTGACTCCTTCACCGCCTGGAAGACACCGAGCGCCGCCTGGTCGGCGTTATGGTGGAACATGTCCACCCCGGCCCGGAGCAAGGCGATCGCCGCCTCTCGGCCTGCGGCGACGTCATCAAACGTGTTCAGATAGGAGGACCGGGCTGTGACTTTCGCGTTCACCGCCCTTGCGCCCGCGACCCAAGCGTCCTCCGCCTGTTTGATCGGCGGAAGTTCGATCCCTCCCACGAACCCGATGCTATTCGTTCGAGTCATCCCCCCAGCGACCATCCCGGCCAGGTAGCTTGCCTCCGACAGCCGAAAGATCAGCGGAGAGACGTTGCCCGCGACTCGCTCGCCGGAGGTCACCACGAAAACCGTCTTGGGGAAATTCGCGGAAACCCGCTCCGACGCCCCCTGGAACTCGAATCCATGCCCGAAGACCAGGTTGTAGCCCTGGCTGGCGTAGGTCCTGAGCGCCTCTTCCTGTTCAGCGGGGGTGTGAGCCTCGACCTGACTCACCGATGCTCCCAGTGAGTCACGGATGTGCAGCAGGCCCTGATATGCCCCAGAATTCCACGCGGCGTCGGCGATGGATCCGGGGGTTACGAGGCCGACTCGAAATCCTGTTTTGGGGGATTCCTTCCTACAACTACTAAGGAGTGCGCCTGCGAGCGCGAAAACGATGAGTCTGCGCAGTATCATGCGATAGTCTCGACATTTCAACGACAGTCAGCAGACTGTAACGGCCCAAACCCCATCGGTTTCCACAAGTTCGGGGTACTTATCAACGATTGTGGGAACTCAGCCTAGACTTCGCTTCGCTCCGTAACGCTGGTTCGCTCACCCCGATCCCCGGCCCCAGGTTCCATAGTGATCTGGCCGTTCACGCGGCCTCCATCAATGATATGGATCCGTTGGGTCCGAATGTCGCCATCCACGACGGCCCCTGACTGTATCTCGACTCGCTCGTCGGCGTGCATCCCACCGTGAACCTCTCCACCGGCGACGATCTCTGCGGCGTGGACGTCGCCCCGAACCACGGCGCCGGGGGCGATGAGCAACTGCGCCCCGGCTCGGATCGTTCCCTCCACGGTCCCTTCGATCTTCACTACACCTTCGCTGGCGACGTCGCCGACGATCGTGGTCCCGACCGCGATGATGGTGAGACCTGCGGGCTCGCCCCTACGGGCCGGGGAGTCGGGGCGGCCAGTCTGCGAAGTGCGTGTGAAGATCGCCATCAGCTCTGCTCCTTGACCAGCGTGCGGGGGTCGATGGGCTGCCCATCGAGGCGGACTTCGAAATGTAGGTGCGGGGCACTGGAGCGCCCGGTGTTTCCGGAGAGACCGATGACTTGACCCGCATCGACCGCCTGAGCGGTGGTCACAGTGACCCGGCTCAGGTGGCCGTACATCGACTGGTAGCCGTCCGGGTGGTCCAGGAGGACGAAGATTCCATACTCCGGATCTTCCCCAGTCTGGAGCACCGTGCCACCACCGGAGGCGCGGACCGGACTCCCCATCGGGACTGCGACATCAATCCCGGGATGGCGTTCCTCGCCAGTATTGCTCCCAGGGCCACCGGTCGCCTGGCCGCGTGTCACATATCCCGGATCGTCGAGCGGCCAATGAGTGGGGTGCGAGGGCCCGGTCTCCAGCCGACGGGAGTTGCTTGCCAGGTGGGCCCGGATCGCCGGCGCGACGGGCAGCGTAGTAGCGAGCTGCACTGGATCAGGCACGATGTCCGCCCCCAGCATTGCGCGGATCCGATCGTAGCGCCGCTCGGCGCTGTCGAGAGCGGCGACCAGCTGGCCGATCTTCCGGTTGTCCGTCTGCAGCCGCTCTACCTCGCGCACCAGACCCGGCACCCGCGCTGCAGATGCGGCGATGGGGAGATACAGCGCGAAGCCGAGGAGAATTACCGAGCCCAACCCAATGGCGCATCCCACCAGCGCGCGGTAGGCCCAGCGCGGAAGCCGGATAGTCCGCGAGGCCAAGGCCCCGTCCGTATGGACGACGATCGTGACATACGGCCCTCGCGTGCTCATCCGTTAAACGGCTCTCCCAGAATCAGCTCCAGTACCCGCGCGAGATCGTCCTCGGAATAGTAGCTCACCGTCAGTAGCCCACGGCCTCGCCGCCGGGCCGTTACCCGCACGTCGGTCCCCAGGTGTTTGCGCAGGGCATCCTCGATGCGTCGATGGGCCGGGCTCTGCTGGCGGTTGGGTCCTT
>Ga0187779_10001971_pt1 | contig 12739 bp, 10 predicted proteins | sample 1015_Q2_SP10_10__FD_132435 | JGI IMG/M metagenome (GOLD analysis project Ga0187779, IMG submission 132435) | Tropical peat soil microbial communities from peatlands in Department of Meta, Colombia - 1015_Q2_SP10_10_MG | ecosystem: Environmental > Terrestrial > Soil > Wetlands > Peat | place... | reverse complement strand
GGCGCTGACCGGTACGGGACCGCGGCGGCGACCAGCGCGGCGACCTTCGCGCCCGGCGTGCCCGTCGCCTTCGTGGCGAGCGGGGAAGCGTTCCCCGATGCGCTGGCTGGCGCGGTGGCCGCGGCGATCGGCCACGGGCCAATCCTGCTCGTGCCACCTACGTCGATCCCGTCCGTGGTGGAGGTGGAGCTCACGCGCCTCCAGCCGGCACGCATCGTGGTGCTGGGTGGGCCGGACGCCGTCACGCCGAAGGCGGCGACGGCTCTCCAGGCGTACGTCGTCACGCCCTGAGGCGAATACGCTCGACCGCGCCACCGCGTCGCGGACAGATGGCTGGCGAGGAAGGATTCGAACCTTCGGTTGCCTGATCCAGAGTCAGGTGCCTTACCGCTTGGCCACTCGCCATCGACCGGCGGCGATGGTAGCCGACTTGCAGCCGAGCAAGGACGAGCGTCCGACCTGCTAGGCTGCCGCCGTGCTGCCGACCGACCCGCCGGACGGGACGCCTTTGCCCGTCGAGGGAGCGCCCGCACCTGACGCGCTCGGGCCGTCCATCGCCACGTCGCCAGGCCCGGCGTGGCGCGTGCGGTACGTGCCCGCGCTCCTGAGCGCGATCGTGCCCGGCGTCGGCCAGGTCGTGGTGCGGCGCTATCGACGTGCGGCGATCTTCGGCCTGCCGATGGTGGCCGCCGCGATCTTCACGTTCTACGTGGCCCTCACGACCACGCCGGCCGAGTTGGCGGCCGAGCTCCTGGACCCCACCGTGATCTGGCTCCTGCTGGGCCTCCAGGCGGCCCTGCTGGTCTGGCGCATCCTGGCCACGGCCGACCTGGTCTTCCAGGGTCGCTCCTTCCGCCTCCGCCGATGGGAGGCGGTGCCGGTCGTGCTGCTGGGCGTGCTCCTGATCGTGCCCCAGGCATACGCCGGCTACGTCACCGAGGTCGCCCGTGAGACGGCCGATTCGATCTTCGTGACCGACCCCGGCACGGCCGGCGCGTGGCAGCCCAGCGCCGCGCCGGCCTCCCCGGACCCCAGCGACTTCCTCACCGCCTCCCCGACTGTCGCGCCGACACAGATGCCGTCGCCATCGCCCAGCGGCCCGCCGCGCCTCAACGTGCTCCTCATCGGCGTGGACAGCGGCGTGGGCCGCAACACGTACCTGACCGACACGCTGATCGTGGCCTCGCTGGATCCCATCACCCAGACGGTCTCGATGGTCTCGGTGGCCCGGGACACGGTCAACGTGCCGCTGCCGGACGGCCGCATCTTCAAGCCCAAGATCAACTCGTTGCTGGCCTTCGCGCGGCTCCATAAGACGGAGTTCCCCGGCTCGAACGGCGACGGTCATGACGTGCTGATGGGTGCCCTGGGTACCCTCCTGGACCTCCAGATCGACTACTACGCCCAGGTCAACCTGCAGGGCTTCGTCGACGTCGTCAACGAGCTCGGCGGTGTGGACGTCAACGTCGCCCACGCCTTCTGCGACCCGACGTACCAGCAGTACGGCTTCCCCAACGGCTTCGCCATCACCGCCGGCCGCCATCACCTCGATGGCGACGAGGCCCTGGCCTACGCCCGTGTGCGCAAGGCCTCCGGTGAGTCCGACTTCACCCGTGCGGCACGCCAGCAGGAGGTCCTGTCGGGCATCCGCGACGCGATCGTGCACGGCCGGTTCCTGAACGACCCGGTGGGCCTGCTCAGGGCCCTCAGCGGCACCATCATCACCAACGTTCCCCGCACGCTGCTGCCCGGCCTGGCCGACACGATGGTCCAGGTCGGGCGCGGCCAGACCTATCGGACGGTCATCGGCCACCCCTACGTGGAGCCCGGCTTCGACTACCGCGGCTCGATCCAGATCCCCGACCTGGCCAAGATCCGGGCTCTCTCGGCCGCCATCTTCCCGGCGCCCGGGACGCTGCCGGCCAAGGCCTACCTCGTGCCGCCGCCGTCCTCGGGCGGAGGTGGATCCGGCGTCAGCAACTGCCTTCCGGCGCCGACCCCGACACCCAAGCCGACGCCCAAGCCGAGCGCCAAGCCGAGCGCGACACCGACGCTCAGCGCCTCGCCGACCGGCCCCTGACGAGCGACGGGCTCAGGAGCGGTGGTAGCGCTCCCGGAGCTCGGCCACGGCGGCGCGGGCCACCTGCCATTCGGGCTGGTCGCCCATGATCACGGCGTTGCTGCCCCAGCGTGACAGCTGGGTCATGGCCGTGGCGATGGCGTCGTGCGCCAGCTGCCGGCCGCGACCAGCCTCCACCGCGCCCGTGACGAGGTATCGACGGACCTGGTCGAACGAGGCCCACCAGCGGCCGACGCGGATGCGGTCGCCCTCACGCTGCGCCTCCAGCCAGTCGTCATCGCCGACCGGGAAGCGCTCGTGTTCGCGCTGGTGATCAGGCAGGCCCAGCCGGCGGCCGGGCATGGCCAGCGAAGCGAATCGACCGTCGGGATCCGCCTCCGCATAGCAGACCGGGCAGCTGGGCAGGTCGGCGAACGCGGCCGGTGGGGCACCGTACGGCAGCCCGCAGCGACGGCAGAAGGTGGCGTCCAAACGGTTGGATCCGAGCCCGCACTGGAGGCAGACAGGCAGCCGGTCCAGGGCAGGGGGAGCCTCGGTGGTGGCGCCATCGCGCCGCTTCAGGAGCACCGCCCGAGGATGGCCGATGGAGCTCTGGCCGACCATGGGCCGGTCGTCGCCCGAACCCCGCCGAGGGTCCCGGTCGGGCCCATCCGGCCATCGTTCCGTGGTCCGGAGGCACCATCCGAGCGACCCCGCGCCCCTTCGAGCCGGGTCACGTGGAAGGAGCCGGCGCGCGTCCCGCCGACGCTTGAACGCGGGACGCTCACTGCGGGGACGGAGCTCATCGTGGAGCCGATCCGGAGGTCCGCCGGCCCGCGGCTGAACGCCCGACGTTCGAAACGCCGTCGGAGGCCCGGCCGGAGGTGCTGGACGGCCGGCCTGTCCTCGCACCGAGCGTCCGGCGTTCATCGCGAGGCACTGGATGCATGGCGCCGCGCCGCCCATCTCAGAGCGACGGCAGCACCTGGTCGTACGTCAGGGCCCCCGCGAACAGGTCGCCGACCTGCCGGATGCGGTCCGGCATGGTCGCGATCGTCCAGCCGTCGGGGCGCAGGCCGGGCTCACCCAGCTCATCCCAGGTGATCGGCGCCGAGACCGGCGCAGTCGCCAGCGGCCGCACCGCATAGGGAGCCACGAGCGTCTTGTTGGAGGCGTTCTGCGTGTAGTCGAGGCGGATCAGCCCGCCGCGCTCCTTGACCGACCACTGCCAGCTGACCAGCTCCGGCACGATGGCCCCGACCGCCCGCGACAGGCCCTCCACCCAGGCCGCGGTCTCCCGGAACTCGTAGCGCGGCTCGACCGGCACCCAGATCTGCAGGCCGCGCTTGCCCGTGACCTTGGGATACGCGCGCACGCCCAGGTGCTGCAGCGCCGTACGGTAGAGGCGGGCGATCACGAGCACGGCGTCGAAGGTCGTGCGCGGCCCGGGATCGATGTCGATCAGCGCGTAGGTGGGCCGGTGCGGTGAGCCGGTCCGGGATGTCCACGGGTGCAGGTCGATGGCCGCCTGGTTGGCCAGGAAGGCCAGCGTGGCGACCTCGTCGGCCACGATGTAGGTGTGCGACTGGTCCGGTTCGCTCGACTGGTAGTGCCAGCGGCCGACCCAGTCGGGGGCGTAGGTCGGGATCTCCTTGTGCCAGAAGTGGGGCCCGGCGGGGCCGTCGGGCCAGCGGTCGAGCGTCAGCCCGCGGTCGCGCAAGTGGGGCAGCAGCACGGGCGCGACCGTCACGTAGTACCGCACGAGGTCACGCTTCGTCAGGCCGACCTCCGGGAACAGGGGCTTGTCCAGGTTGGTCAGGCTGACGGTGCGGCCGCCGACCGACCACGTGCCGGCCTTGCCCATCGTGTCAAGCGCCGCCAGCTCGGCGGGCGTGACGGCCTGCTTTCTCTGATCGGGAGGTGTGGCTTTGGTGGGCCCGCTATGGCGGGCCGGCTTCGTCACAGCCCGCGCGCGCGGCGGCGTCGGACCTTCGCCGGGAAGCGGCTCGCGGACCACGTCGCGCGGGTCCTTGGTGGGGTCCAGGCCCTTGAACGTCGACTGGCGGACGAGGTCGTCGCTCGTCCAGTCGGTGAACTCGGCCCGGATGACGATGGTCGGCTCGGTCCAGTGGACGTCCCGCAGGCGCGGCGGCTTGGCGAACGGCGGGTCCGGCCGCTCGGCGGCGCGCATCCGCTTCAGCAGGCCGGCGCGCGTGCGGGCGTCCATGCCGCTCCCGACCTCGCCTGCATAGCGCAGCTCGCCGTCGTGGTACACGCCCACCAGGACCGCCCCCAGCTCGGCGTGTGAGCCCAGGCCGGGCTCCCAGCCGCCGATCACCAGCTCCTGTTCCTTGCGTGCCTTGAGCTTGAGCCAGTCGTGGCTGCGGCGCCCCGGCTCGTACCGGCTCTCGCGTCGCTTGGCCATAAGGCCCTCCAGGCCCTGCTCCCTGATGGCCTCGAAGAAGGCCTCTCCATCCGTCTCGACGTGGGCGGCGAAGTGCACCAGGGGGTCGTCTCGCAGGCGCTCCCTGAGACGGGCCTTGCGCTCGACGAGGGGTGTGTCGAGCAGCGAGCGCCCGTCCAGCCAGAGCAGGTCGAACACCTCGTACGCCAGCGGGATGGCGGCACGTGCATCGGCCATAGGCCGGGGCCCGTCCGGGTCTCGGGCGGCTCCGGGCCCGCGGACGCCGGTGCGGTCCTGAAGGAGGCTGAAGTTGGGCCGGCCCTGGTCGTCCAACGCGACCACCTCGCCGTCCACGATGGCCTCGCGCGCATCCAGCCATGGCGCGGGCCCGGCCAGATCCGGGAAGTACCGTGCCGCGTCGAGCCGGTTGCGCGTCCAGATGCGGGCCCGGCCTCCGCGCACGACCGCCTCCACGCGGTAGCCGTCCCACTTCAGTTCGAAGATCCAGCCGGGATCAGAGAAAGCCCGGGACCCGCCGGTGGCCAGCATGGGCGGGACGAAATCGGGCATGGAGGCCGAGGTCCCCGTGGGGGAGGTGGTCCGATGCGGCATGGGTGCCAGCCTACCGCCCGCCGGGCCACGTGGGCGGCCCTCTGCCTACCGCCCGCCGGGCCACGTGGGCCACCCCCGGACCTCCCTGGCCCTTCCCGGACCAGGAGGGCCACCCCCGGGCGTCGTCGGCCCCACCCGGGCCCATCGGGCTGCTTGGGCGATCTCGTGCTAGGCGAGGGCGCAAGCCCTGACTGGGGCCCGTGCGGGGGGCGCCCTCAAGCTGTCGCCCGAGCGGCCCACCTATCCTGTGCGGATGCCTTCGATCGGCGTGGCCGCCCCGACTCCCCGGCCCGCGCCGGCGGCCACCTTCGACCGCCTGACCGGGCGCCGCCGTCGATCCATCCAGCGACGGGTCCTGACCTGGTACGACGCGCAGCGGCGCAACTTCGCCTTCCGCGGACCGCGTGAACCGTACCCCGTGCTGGTGGCCGAGGTGATCCTGCAGCAGACGCAGGCAGCGCGCGGTGAAGGGGCGTGGCGAGCCTTCATGGCTCGCTTCCCGACGCTCGCCGACCTCGCGGCGGCGAGCCCGGCCGACGTGCTGCGCGCTTGGGCCGGCCTGGGTTACAACCAGCGCGCCCTCAACCTGCGCCGCGCGGCGATCGCCATCCAGGAGCGGCACGGCGGCGTGTTCCCCACAGCCATCCCGGTGCTCGAGGCACTGCCGGGGATCGGCCCCTACACGGCCCGAGCCGTGGCCGCCATCGCGTTCGGCGTGGCGGTGGGCGCGGTGGACACCAATGTGCGGCGCGTCCTCGGTCGCGTCGCCGCGGGCCACGGCAGCCGCCGCGACGCCGGCGCACCCCTGCCCGGACGCGACCTGCAGGCGCTGGCCGATGCTCTCGTGGCGACGGACCGCCCGGCCGACTGGACGGCCGCACTCATGGATGTGGGTGCGACCGTCTGCCTGCCTCGCGCACCACGTTGTCCCGATTGCCCGCTGGCGCGCGCCTGCGCCTACGCACTGGCCGGCACCCGCCCTGCTGCCCACGCGCAACCAGCGGCGCCTCGCGGCCTCGCCGAGCCGCACGCCCCGTACGAAACAACCCCGCGCTGGCTCCGCGGCCGCCTCGTGGCCCGATTGCGTGAGCAGCCGGACGGAGTCTGGGCGAAGATCGACGGCGGGATCGGCGTCCACGACGCCGACGCCGTGGCGCGGGCCCTGCGAGGGCTCGCCCGCGACGGCCTGCTGGAACTGGACGAGGGCGGCCGCGCACGCCTGCCGCTACGATGAGCCGACGATGACCGTGCGCCTGCCCATTCCGCCCCAGGGCCTGGCGACACCCCTGCCGCTGGACGATCCGTTCCTGGACCAGGACGTGGACCTGGCGACGCTCGCCGCGCACTGGGCCGGCGCAGCGGCGCGGGCGCCCATCTCCGCGGAGGCGATGCGCGGCGCGGATGCTCGCGCGCAGCGTCAGGGGATCCCAGGCACGGACCTCATGGAGCAGGCCGGCGCCGCGGTCGCGGCCACGGCCCGTGCGCTGTTGGTGGCGACGGAGCGACGGGGGCACGGCCGCGTCCTGATCCTGGCCGGTCCCGGCAACAACGGCGGCGACGGCTTCGTCGCGGCGCGCCATCTGGCGCACGCCGGCATCGGCAGCATCGTCGTCATGTGCGCCGCGCAGGCGCACCCCGACACGGCCGACGCGCGCCTCAACTGGCAGCGCCTGGGCGACGAGCCACTCGTCCAGCGGCAGCACGCGCCCGGCCCGCGCGAGGTCGCCCTGCTGCAGCAGCACATCGAGCGGGCGGCGCTGGTCGTCGACGCCCTGCTGGGGACGGGCGTGCAGGGAGTGCTCCGGGAGCCGATCGGCAGCGCCGTCGAGCTGGTCGGGCTGGCCCGCGCCGCCGGGGTGCCCGTCCTGGCGGTGGACACGCCGACCGCGGTCGACCTGACGACGGGGCGGCCGTCCGATCCGGTGGTGCGGGCGGACGCGACCATCACCTTCCATCGCCCCAAGGCCGGTCTCCAGACGCGCGTGGGTCGGGCCCTGGCAGGCCGCGTCCTCGTGGCGCCGATCGGCATCCCGCACGCTGCGGATCCGTCGTGACCGCCCCCGAACCGGCGCCGCAGCCGTCCCCCGATGCGCGGCCCACGCGGCGCGTGCGCGACCGGGACGTGGTCGTGGCCGCGGCCATCGCCGTCGCCCTCGTGCTCGGTGCCCAGGCCCTTGGTGTGCTCGTGCCGGGCTTCGATGACCTGCTGGGCTTCCAGCCGGTGATGATCCTCGTGCTGGTGCTGGTCACGGTGGTGATCCTCGTCCAGGCCGTCCGGGCCGGCCTGGACCGGCGGTAGCCGCGGTTGCGACCCCCGGCGGCCCGCCGTACCATCGGCCGGTGAACCCCCCACTGCGGCGAGGCCGCTGACCCGTGGCCGTCGGCTCGTCCAACAGCTTCGACCTGGTCGTCCTGGGGGCTGGCACCGGCGGCTACGCGGCGGCCTTCCGCGCCGCCCAGCTGGGCATGCGCGTGGCCCTCATCGACCGCTACAAGATCGGCGGCACGTGCCTCCACATCGGCTGCATACCGACCAAGTGCATGCTCGAGTCGGCGGACCTGTACGACCGCACGAAGCGGGCGCAGGACTTCGGCATCACGACCGGCGTCCTGAGCGTGGACCCCGCGATCATCGCCAGGCGCCGTCAGGCCATCGTTGACCGCCTGCACAAGGGCCTCATGGCGCTGGTCCGGAAGCACAAGGTGGAGTACATCCACGGCCAGGCTCGGCTCAAGGGTCACAAGGTCGTGGAGATCGAGTTGCTGGATGACGAGGGCAAGCCGGTCGGCTCCCGCTCGCTGGACGCCACCGACGTCATCCTCGCCAGCGGCAGCCGGGTCAAGAGCCTGCCCGGGCTCGTCCCCGACGGCACGACCATCGTCACCAGTGACGACATCCTCACGAGCGACCGCCTGCCGGCCAGCCTCATCGTCGTCGGCGCGGGGGCGGTCGGCGTGGAGTTCGCCAGCTACTACGCCGACATGGGCACGAAGGTGACGGTCCTGGAGTACCTGCCCAGCCTGGTGCCGCTGGAGGACCGCGAGATCGGCAAGGAACTGGAGCGCAGCTTCAGGCGGCGCGGCATCGACTGCATGACCAGCGCTCGCTTCGACACGACGAAGGTCGAGGTCACGAAGCAGGGCGTGTGCCTGATGGTCGGCCCGGAAGGCCAGCCGCAGGCGGAGCTGCGCGCGGAGCAGCTGCTCGTGGCCACCGGCCGCGCGGCGAACGTGGAGGACGTGGGCCTGGAGACGACCCGCGCCAAAGTGGAGAAGGGCGTCGTGCAGGTCGACCCGCGGACGATGCGCACAGCGGAGCCGCACCTGTACGCCATCGGCGACGTGATCGGCGGGCTCTGGCTGGCCCACGTGGCGGCGCATGAGGGCCTCGCGGCGGTGGGTGCCATCAGCAACACGGAGGCCGAGCGGGTCGACTACCTCAAGATGCCCCGCGCCACCTATTCCCGGCCGCAGATCGCGTCGATCGGCCGCAGCGAGCAGGACTGCGAGCGCGACGGCATCGCCTTCAAGACCGGCAAGTTCCCGTGGCTGGCCAACGGCAAAGCGCTGATCGGCGGTGACCACGAGGGATTCGTCAAGGTGATCGCCGAGCGCGACACGGACGTCGTGCTCGGGGTGCACATGATCGGGCCGCACGTGACCGACCTGATCTCGGAGGCCAGCGCGGCCATGCTCCTCGACGCGACCGCCTGGGAGATGGGCGCTGCCGTCCACCCTCACCCGACGCTCTCCGAGGCGCTGGGAGAAGCGGCGACCCTGGCCGATGGCTGGGCCATCAACATCTAGCCGTGAGGACGCGGGCCGCATGACGACCAGGACCCGCGGGGCGGCTGGATCGGCAGCCCAGGATCTCGCGGCGGAGGTGGGCCTGCAGCCCGCGCAGCTGCGCGACATGTACCGCCTGGTCGCGCTGGCGCGCGCCACCGACGAGCGGATGTGGGTCCTCAACCGGGCCGGCATGGTGCCGTTCGTGATCAGCGGCCAGGGCCACGAGGGCGCCCAGGTCGGCCTCTGCTACGACCTGCGCAAGGGGCACGACTGGCTGGTGCCCTTCTACCGCTCAGTGGCCGCCTGCATCACCTTCGGGATGAGCCCGCGGGACATCATGACCGCCCAGTTCGCGCGCGCCAACGACGTCAGCTCCGGCGGCCGCCAGATGCCCGGCCACTACGGGGCGGCCATCCACAACGTCCTGTCGACGAGCTCACCCGTGGCCACCCAGCTGCTCCACGCGGTCGGCATCGCCCTGGCGGCCCGCATCCGCGGCACGGACCAGGTGGCCCTGACCTCCCTCGGGGAGGGGTCCAGCAACCAGGGCGACTTCCACGAGGGCCTCAACTTCGCGGGCATCCACCACCTGCCGGTCGTCTTCGTGGTGGAGAACAACGGGTACGCCATCAGCGTGCCCATGGCCCTCGAGTCGGCCGTGCCCGACATCGCCATGCGAGCGTCGGGCTATGCCATGCCGGGCTTGGTCGTGGATGGCGGGGACGTGCTGGCCTGCTACCGCGCGGGGCACGAGGCGATCGACCGGGCTCGTCGCGGCGAGGGTCCGACGCTGATCGAGGCCAAGGTCATGCGCCTGACGGCCCACTCGTCGGACGACCAGCAGACCAAGTACCGCAGCGTGGAGGAGCTGGAGCAGGAGCGGGCACGCGACCCGCTGCCCCGCTTCCGGGCGCAGCTCCTCGCGGCCGGGGTCATGGACGAGGAGGGGCTCGCGGCCATGGAGGCCGAGATCAAGGTGATGGTGGAGGACGCGACCGACTGGGCCCAGTCGCAGCCGGAACCGGACCCCGCGACCGCCGAGCGCCACGTCTACGCCGATGAGCCGGCGGCGAGGGGCGGCGCCTGATGGCCGTCCGGACGCTCCTGGAGGCGATCCGCGAGACGCTCGCCGACGAGATGCGGCGCGACGAGACCATGATCGTCCTGGGCGAAGACGTGGGCGTGAAGGGGGGCGTGTTCCTGGCCACCGACGGGCTGTTCGCCGAGTTCGGCGCGGCACGAGTGATCGACACCCCGCTGACCGAGTCGCTCATCGTGGGGGCCTCGATCGGCGCGGCCGTCAATGGCCTCAGGCCGGTGCCGGAGATCCAGTTCGCCGACTTCATCTTCCCCGCCTTCAACCAGATCGTGAGCGAGGCGGCGCGCCTGCGCTACCGCTCCAACGGGACGTTCGAGTGCCCTATCACGATCCGCGCGCCCTTCGGCGGCGGCGTGCACGGGGCGCTCTACCACAGCCAGTCGGTAGAGGCGTTCTTCGCCCACGTGCCGGGCCTCAAGGTGGTCGTGCCGTCCACGCCGTACGACGCTCGTGGCCTGCTGCGCAGCAGCATCCGCGACCCGGACCCGGTCCTCTTCTTCGAGCACAAGAAGCTGTACCGGTCCGTGCGCGGGGAGGTGCCCGATACCGGGTACATCGTGCCGCTCGGCCAGGCCCAGGTGACCCGGCCGGGTGACCACGTCACGGTCATCGCGTACGGCCTCATGGCCCACTACAGCCTGGAGGCGGCCGAGCTGGTGGAGGCCGAAGGCATCAGCGTCGAGGTCATCGACCTGCGCACGCTCCGGCCACTGGATCGCGAGACGGTCCTGGGGTCGGTGCGCAAGACCGGCAAGTGCGTGATCGTCTACGAGGACAACCGCTTCGGCGGCTACGGGGCGGAGGTGGCCGCCATCGTTGCCGAGGAGGCCTTCGAGTACCTGGATGGGCCGGTCGTGCGGGTCGGCGGCCCCGACGTCCCGGGCGTCCCGTACAACCACAGGCTCGAGGACTGGTTCATGGTCAGTCCCGACCAGATCGCCGACGCCATCCGCAAGCTCGCCGCGTACTGAGGGTTCGCGGCCCTCCCTCCCAGGGACCAGCCCGAGCGTCGCACACTCGATCTCCCCTCGCGCACCAGCCTGTCTGGTGGTAAGTGCTTTGGCGCGCGGCTCCCGTGACGAGATCAGTGATCTGCTCGTGCCGCCACGCTCCAGCACGCGGCGGCCGGGCGCACTGCCGGCCGCCGGCGACTGCGACGACGCACCTAGCACCACGCGGACTGGTGAGACGTGGGAACGGTCACGGAGCGGCCGCGCCGCGGGCCCGAGAGCGGCCGCTGGCTCGGACCGGGGCAACGCCGCCTGGCTCAGCCGGCCGGGGCAGTGCCTCGTGAGCCACGCGGTGTGCGGCGCGGCTTGGGGGCGGGGTCTGCTGCCGGCTGAGGAACGGCGTTGACCGCACTCGCGCGGAGGATCGCCGCGTCGAGCAGGCCGGACCCGTCGACCTCGTCGTCGGCGTCCGCAGCTCTCGTCAGGCTGGCCGGTGCCGGCGTGCCCAGGGGAGCCAAAGTCGTCTTGTGGACCCAGCCGATCGTGCCGACCGGCGTGCGGACGCGCATCCACCGGCCCTCGCTGCTCAGCAGCTCGACCTCATCGCCCTCCTGGAGCTGCCCGATCTCCGTACTCCGGATCTCATCCGGGGCGTCGACCAGCGGCACGACGGCATAGCGCACCCGGCGCCGCTCGGTGGTGGCGCCGGTGGCGGCGGCCCCGAAGGCCAACGGCACCGTCTCGACGGGCTTGCGTTCGTTGTTGAGGCGTGCCGCCTTGAGGGACGGCCGACGCCACCGCGGCAGGGTCGCCTCGTCCGGCCTGACCGCCTCGAGGCCCAGAGCCGCGGCCGGGGCGAGGGCGAGCTCCGGCACGGGGTCATCGATCACCGGCCTGCCCAGTCGCCGCAGCCTGGGAGCGCGCGGCACCTTGGGCGTCGGCGGAGGCGGTGTCACGATCGCGGCGTCAGGAGCCAGGGGTGGCACCGGGTCGATCGGCAGTGGCGCGTGCAGGCCGTCGTCGGGCTTGCGCCGGCGACGCCAGGCGCCGAAGAGCAGGAGACCGCCGGCTGCGGCGAGGGCCACGGCCAGCCACGGGGCGAGCTGCCCGGGGCCGCCGCCCTGTCCGCCGGGGCCGCCACTGACCGGGCCCGCGCCCAGGCCAGAGGGTGTGGAGCGGCTACCGGTGGCGGTCGCGGTCGGAGATGGCGTCGCGGCGGGTGAGGGTGACGCCGACGGCGTCGCCTCGACCGCGGCGACGGTCGCGGTGGGGGTCGGCGTGGGTGCGGGCGTGGGCTTCGGGGTCGGCTTGGGAGTGGGCTTCGGCGTGGGCTTCGGGGTCGGCTTGGGGGTGGGCTTCGGCGTGGGTGTGGGCGTGGGCGCCGGACCGACGACGATGGTGTTCGGCGACGGCGTGTCGGTATGGACCTTCGTCCCGCCGCCCCGCACCCCGGTGAAGGAGTACGTGTGGGTCCCAACGGCGAGCTTCATCGCATAGCTGAAGGTCACCCCGGCCGAATAGTCCGGGCCGCCGGGACCGGTCATGGTGTAGGCGTTCGACCCGTCGATCACGACCTGGACCGTCGGTCCAGGATCGGGATTCGCGTTCTGGTAGACGACCGAGAAGGTGAACGTCGTGGCCGTGGTGCCGCTCGTCCGGTCCACCGTACCGTTGCATAGAAGAACCCCACCACCGCTGCAGACGGCGGCCGCGGCCGTGCCTGTCCCGCCCACGACGATGAGCGAGACGGCGAGCAGCGTCGAAACGAGCGTGCCGACGGCCAGCCGGTGCATGCCGGAAGGCTAGGCTCGCGGTGCTCGTGCGTC
>Ga0187779_10001969_pt1 | contig 12747 bp, 14 predicted proteins | sample 1015_Q2_SP10_10__FD_132435 | JGI IMG/M metagenome (GOLD analysis project Ga0187779, IMG submission 132435) | Tropical peat soil microbial communities from peatlands in Department of Meta, Colombia - 1015_Q2_SP10_10_MG | ecosystem: Environmental > Terrestrial > Soil > Wetlands > Peat | place... | reverse complement strand
GGTCGCCGGGGAGCGGACCGGCGCCCACGCGCCCTGACGGGTCGACTACTCGTCTGCGTACTGGGCCAGCTCGGCGAGCTCGACTGCGGCTCCGAGCGCCTTGACCATCCGTCCCGCCGCGGCCACGACCCGCGTGGTGCCGACGATCGGCGCGACGCCGGCCAGGACGCCCATGACCTGCTCGCTGGTGACGCCGACCTCGCCGGCGGCGCCGAGGTTCAGCATGTAGGACGCCGGCGGGGCGTCGACGGCGACGAGCGCCGCCACGCGGACCAGCATCAGCGTCTGCTCGTCGAGGCTCGAGGTCTCCATGGAGTCCACGGTCATCCTGCCGAGCAGGTCGAGGAGGGGGGTGTCGGATTCCTGCGCGGACATCGAGGTTCCTCTCGTTGGGGTCGGTGGCACCCGTGAGCATGCAGGCGGACGCGTGGCCCGTCGTCACCCGATTCGGGTGAACCGCCGGGGGTCGTGCCGTGCGAACCTGAACTGTGAGCCCGACCTCGCTCGAACAGCTGGATCGTCGCCAGCAACAGCGGGTCGTCGGGCGCACGGCGATCCGGATCCTGATCAGTGTCGTGCTGCTGTTCGCGCTTTATGGAGCGGTGCCGGTCGCCGACCGGACCGGCCTCGGAACGCTTGTCGAGCTACTCGTGGGACTGATCATCTTCGCCGCGGTGCTCGGCTGGCAGGTCCTGAAGATCATGGGCGCCGAGTATCCCGAGCTGCGCGCCGCCGAGGCGCTGGCGATCGCGGTGCCGGTCGTGTTGATCGTGTTCTCGTTCACGTACCTGTCCCTGTCGCGCGCCGAGCCCGGGAGCTTCTCCGAGCCGCTCAACCACGTCCGGGCCGTGTACTTCGTGATCACGGTGGTCAGCACGGTCGGGTTCGGCGACATCACCCCGAAGACCGACGCGGCGATGATCGTCGTGTCGTTCCAGATCATGCTCGACCTGGTGCTGCTGGTGGGGATCGTCCGGGCGGTGTTCTTCGCCGCTCAGGTCGGGATTCGCAGGCGGCAGGTCGAACGTGACGCGGCTACGAGCGAGTCCATCTCTTCGGGATCAGCCAGTCAAGGTTCAGGCTGAGCCGACCCGCGCTCCCGGCCACGAACACGCTGCGGATCCCGACGGCCAGGTAGCCGATCACCGCCACCCTCGGGAACAGGAACACGCCGAACAGGATCGCTGCGGCGTACAGCGCCGTACTCGCCCACCGGCGCCAGCCCGTGAGGCGCATGTGTTCGGGCGCCGGCGTTGCCGTCGTGGGCTCCATCTGAAGGTCCGGCTGCGAGCCGGCGTACCGCTCGGCGGCGCGCAGGAGCAATTCGATCACGAGCGCGGCCGCGCCGTAGAAGACGACCGCGGTGCGCTCGGCCGTGCCGCCGTGGTGCAGCGCCTGCGCCAGCACGCTGGTCGGGAATGGCAGGAACGCCGCGGTCATCAGCAGCAGGAGGTTCAGGCGCAGCAGGGTCGGGTCGATGAAACGCAGCCGCGAGAACAGCCCGTGGTGCGCGATCCAGACGCTCCCCACGGTCAGGAAGCTCGTCACGTAGGCCAGGTACGCGGGCCACTCGCGCGAGAGGGCCTGCCGCAGATGGTCGTAGTCAGATGGGGCGACGGTGATGTCGAGCACCAGCAGCGTGATCGCGATCGCGAACACCCCGTCGCTGAATATCTCCACGCGACCCTTGTCCCACCGCTGAGGGGAGGCGTCCTCGCCGCCGGCGCCGGTGGATGTCACGTCACCTGCGGCTGCCATAGACGGCGGCGGCGGTCACGACGGACAAAGCGACGAGGAAGCCAAGCGCGGTGACCCAGGTGAGTCCAAACTTGTTGTGCACGCGGATCGCGTACGCGAGGAAGCCCGCGGGGATCGCGATCGACAGCGCGAGTCCCGCGGCGCCGACCGCCTGCCTCCCGGTCGGAACACGCTCGCCATCCGCGTCCGGGCTCGGGCGGGCGGTCCTCGGGCGGCGGCTCGGCGGCGTAGAAGGCACGCGTGCGCTGGAACAACTGCCGGGAGTGCGTCTCGCAGCCCCAGGCCATCATGATCATGAACGTCACCGGGAAGATCCACGTGACCGCCCACAGCGCGAGGAACATGACGGCCCCGACGGCGTCTCGCACCCGCGCGGGCCATCCGTGGCGAGTCTCGCCGCTCGGAGGCCCGATGAACCCGCCGAACATGAGCATCCGCCGACCCGACTCGATCCACAACCGCAGCGGCCGGCGCTGCTCCGGCTTGAGCGGAATGCCCGTTGCCTCGACGGCCAGCAGCCCGGCCTGCGCTTCGTCCACGGTCGGATAGACGCCGCGCAGCGACAACAGCTCGGCCGCGGTCTGCACGATCCCCGGATCGCGGCCGTAGAGCGCCGCTAGCCGCAGGTTCATGCGCGCCTCCTGCCAGAGGTAGTTCATGTAACCGGGGATGAGCGCCATGTAGAAGGGCGTGCCCGCGACCATTCCCTGCAGCCGCGCGATCCTCGCGGTCTGCGTGCCGAGCCCGCTCACCACTTCGCCGAGGTCGCCGTCCGGGTGGGCGGCTCGCGCCGCCTGGGCCCACTCGAGCGACGGCTCGGCCAACCGGTGGAGGGCTTGAAGCGTCAGCCGCTCGCAGATGTGCTCGGGGTCGCGGTAGGCGACCCTGACCATCTGACGCGGCACGTCGGTGGCGACGCGAACGCCACGGCGGCCGACGTCGGCCGGCTCGGATCCGTCTGGTTCGTCTGCGTTCGCGTTCGCGGGAAGGTGATCTGCCGTCACGAGACGACCGTCGCTTGACTGCAGTCCGGCGTCATCACCCGATTCGGATGAGTACGCCTGCGGCTCAGTGGCGGAGCTGGGGATCGCTCGAGCGTCACCGGCGGGGGCGGCGGTCCCATCGCGTGCACGAGCACGCGGGCGCCGCGATCATCCGCGCGCGGAGGCGATCCGCTGGCAGCGCCAACGTCAGGTGGGGCGCCTCAGCCGGGCAGCGTCACCCACAGCCTCGGCGCGAGCTTCACCAGGGACTGTGGGTCGAGGTCGGCGACGGTGCCGGCGCCGGCCCCGTGCATCGCGATCGAGAGCTCGCGCCACGCCTGCGCCACCGGGGCGACGCGCGCGGTCGGTCCCCAGCCGACCGCGGCGCGGAGCTCGTCGGCGCGGGAGCGGACGTCGTCCTGGGTGAGCGATCCGAACGGGCGGTTGGCGCCGCCGACGTACACCTGCTGTTCGAGGATCCGGTCGGCGTCGCTCATGCCAGCAACGCCGCCGCGACCGCGGCCTGGCCGTAGGCGATCCCGCCGTCGTTGACCGGAAGGCGCTCGGGCACGAGCACGCGCAGGCCCGCGGCGGTGAGGGCGCTCCAGACCGACTCGAGCAGCAAGCGGCTCTGGAACACGCCGCCAGACAGCACCACGACCTCGATGCCGTGCGCCGCGGCCAGCTCAACGCACGCTTCCACACTGGCGTGCGCGATCGTGCGGTGGAACCTGCGGGCGATCACGCCCGGCGGTTCCCCGGCGCGGACGTCCGCGGCCACGGCGAGGATCGTCTCTCGGGCATCGATGACGAGCGGCGAGTCGGTTCCGCCGCGCACCGCAATCGGATACGAGCCGCGCTCGTTCGGGTCACTCGCCGCTTCGAGCTCGATCGCCGCCTGTCCCTCGTAGTTGACCTCGGCGCGGATGCCGGCGAGCGCCGCGATCGCGTCGAACAGGCGGCCCATGCTGGTCGTGGCCGGCGCCGCCGTGCCGGTCAGGCTCAGCCGGCGCACGTGCGCCCAGGCTTTGCGATCGACGCGCGGGGCCAGCGATGCGGGCAGATCCGGCTCGCCGTCAATGGCGGCCGACAGCCAAGAGCAGGCCATCCGCCACGGCTGCCTGATCGCGCGCTCGCCGCCGGGAAGCGCGACCGGCAGCAGCGATCCGACGCGACGGAACGAGCGCACGTCACCGAGCAGCAGCTCGCCGCCCCACACGGTTCCGTCGGGGCCGTATCCAGTCCCGTCGAAGATCGCGCCGATCGCCGGTCCGGCCTCGCCATACTCGGCCAGGCATGCCGCGAGGTGGGCGTGGTGGTGCTGCACGGCGATCAGCTCGACCCCGTCGAGATCGAGCGCGTATTTGGTCGACAGGTATTCCGGGTGAAGGTCGTGGGCGACGAGCTCGGGCTCGACCGCGAACAGGCGACCGAAGTGCTCGATCCCGTCGGTGAACGAGCGGAGCGTCTCGTAGTTCTCGAGGTCGCCGATGTGGTGGCTGACCCAGGCGCGGGTTCCTCGCGCGAGGCAGAACGTGTTCTTGAGTTCGGCGCCGCACGCGAGGAGCGGACGGGGCGCGCCGGCGCCCGGCAAGGACAAAGCCGAAGGCACGTAACCGCGAGACCGCCGGAGAACCGTGATGATCGGGTGTCTTTCGGTGGTTGCCGCCTTGGGAACCGCGCGCACGACCGAGTCGTCGGTACGCGTCTGGATCGGCCGGTCGTGGACGAGGAACAGGTCCGCGATCCCGCGCAGGCGCTCGAGTGCGTCGTCGTCGCGGTAGGCGATCGGCTCGTCGGACACGTTCGCGCTGGTCATCACGAGCGTCTCCCCGACATCGGTCACGAGCAGGTGGTGAAGCGGCGAGTAGGGCAGCATCACGCCGAGCTCCGGCGCCCCCGGCGCGACCGATTCCGCGACCGGCGCGCTGGGCAGCCTCGGCGCGAGCACGATCGGTCGCTCCGGGCCGGTCATCAGCGCCCGCGCCCACGGACCGAGCGAGACCAGGGACTCCGCCGCGGCGACCGACGGGGCCATCAGCGCGAACGGCTTGTCCTCGCGGTGCTTGCGCGCCCGCAGCGCCGCCACCGCACGCTGGTCGGCGGCCAGGCAGGCCAGGTGGTAGCCGCCGATGCCCTTGATCGCGACGATCGCGCCGGACGCGAGCGCGGTCACGGTGGCGGACAGCGGATCGCTCGCGCCGGTGGACAGTCCGATCAGCCGAACGGACGGCCCGCACTCCGGGCACGCGTTCGGCTGGGCGTGGAAGCGACGATCGGCCGGGTCCTCGTACTCGGCCCGGCAAGCCGCGCACATCGTGAACGAAGCCATCGTGGTCAGCGGCCGGTCGTACGGCACGCCGCGGACGATCGTGAAGCGCGGCCCGCAGTTCGTGCAGTTGATGAACGGGTAGCGGAAGCGGCGGTCGGTCCGGTCGAACAGTTCGCGCAGGCAGTCCTCGCACGTGGCGGAGTCGGGGGTGACGGGCGCGTCCGGGGTCTCACCGCCGACGCTCTCGCGGATCGCGAACTCGGCATCCCCGCTCGCCGAACGCTCCTCGACGACCACCCGCTCGAGCACGGCCAGCGGTGGCGCCTCCGACGGCAGGCGCTCGAGGAATCGGTCGACCACAGCCGCGCTGCCTTCGACCTCGATCAGGACGCCATGGGCGTCGTTCAGGACGAAGCCGCCCAGGGACAGCTCGCCGGCGAGCCGATAGACGTAGGGACGGAAGCCCACGCCCTGCACGGTGCCGGTCACGCGCACTCGCGCGCGGCGGCCGTCTACGTTCATCCCACTAGCTCCTGGAGCGCGTGATACGCGCTCGCCTGGGCCTCCTGGATCCGGGGGATGTGCTCCGACCGGGTGACCACGACGTGATCGGCGAGCTCCTCGCCGGCGACGCGCCCGCCGTCGTAGCCCACCATCGCGATCGTCACCAGTCCGCGGCGGCGGGCCTCCGCCAGCGCCTCGATCACGTTGCGCGAGTTGCCCGACGTCGACAGCGCCAGCAGGGCATCGCCGCCGGCGCCGTACGCGATCACCTGCCGGGAGAAGATCGCGTCGGTGCCGATATCGTTGGCGATCGCGGTCAGGACCGCCGGGTCCTCGGTCAGGTCGATCGCGGGGCGGCCGGCGGCGCGGAAGTCGGCCACGACGTCCATCGCATCGGTGGCCGATCCCCCGTTGCCGAGCGCCAGCAGCTTGCCGCCGTGCTCGAGGGCCGCCCGGAGCGCGGCAGCAGCGCCCACGAGCACGGACGCGTTTCCGGTCAGCGTCTGCTCGCGCAGCGCCCCGACCTCGCCGGCCTTCATCAGCACCGACCGGCGCACGTCCTCGACGACCGCGTCGAGGTCGTCCTCGCGCTCGTCGAGGAATGGGTACAGGAAGCTCGATGCGCCGGCGTCGTGCACCCGGCGCTCACTGCGGCCCTGAAGCAGGCCGCGGTGCTCGAAGAACACGTGCACGAGCTCCCACAGCACGTGGTAGAGCGTCTCGACCAGCTCCTGGCGGACGTAGGGGTCGCTCGTCGGCGGCTCGAACTCCCATTCGGCGCCGGCCGGCGCGAACGCGATCGTCAGGCAGCGACGCGTCCGGGTGACCGCGATCGCCCGCGCTCCCTCGCCGCCATCCGCGTCGGCTCCGAACGCGATCGCGATGTCATCCGGGGCTGCGAGCAGCGAGACCTGGGCGGCCAGGTCGCCACCCTCGCCGGCGAGGCCGATCGCCGGCAGCGCGCGCTTGCCGACGATCACGGGGTGCACGAACTCGACCGCGACGTGGCGCGCGTCCGAGCGCGCCGCCGGTGATCGGCCGAACGCGATCAGCCGCCCGCCGCGGGCGAACCGCTCCGCCATTACGTGACAAAGTCGCGCGAGCCGTTCGGCCGAGTCCTCGAAGAACCGGGCGTTCGCCTCCGTCCGCTTCGCCAGCAGCGCCTGCAGCCGCGCGCTCGGATCGGCGGCGACCGTCAAGCAATTGCCTCCTCGCGGGCGGCGATCCGCAGCAGCCAATCCCGCCACGCCTCGACGCCCTCGCCGGTTCGCGCGCTCAGGACGATCCGCTCGACGTCTGGGTGGACCTGATCGATGTTGTAGAGGAGCTTCTCGAGGTCAAAGTCGAGGTGCGGCAGCAGGTCGATCTTGTTCACGATCACGAGCTCGCAGGCCCGGAACATCAGCGGGTACTTCAGCGGCTTGTCCTCGCCCTCGGTCACCGCGCTCACCATCACGCGCGCGTCCTCGCCGATCCGGAACTCGGCCGGGCACACCAGGTTGCCGACATTCTCGACCAGCAGCAGATCGATCTCGTCGAGAGGCAGCGCCGGGATCGCGGAACGGACCATGTTCGCGTCGAGGTGACACTCGCCGCCGAAGCCGGCGCCGGTGTTGAGTTGCGTCACCGGCACGTGCAGGCCTGCGAGGCGATCGGCGTCCATCGACCCCTCGACGTCCCCCTCGAGCACGCCGACGCGCACCCCGGGCACCTCAGTGACCACGCGCTCGAGCAGCGTGGTCTTGCCGGCGCCCGGGGCGCTCATGAAGTTCACGACCTTGACCCCCGCCCGGTCGAAGTCCGCCCGGTTGGCGCTCGCGATCGTGTTGTTGGCGTCGAGCGCGTCCTCGACGATCCTCACCTTGGTGCGATGCACTGCGCCTCCTCAACCTCGATTGCCTCAACGTCGAACTCGTTGCCGCTCACGATCGCGACATCGCTGCCCGCGCACTGCGGGCAGCGGAACGCCGGGATCTCGATCTCCCATTCGTGCCGGCACGCGTTGCATGCCAGACGGACGTCGAGCAGCTGTTGCTCGAGCCGCGCGCCCTCGCACACCGTCCCGCGCGCGACGAACTCGAAGTAGAACTCGAGCGTATCCGGGATCACCTGACGCAGTTTGCCAACACGGAGCTCAACCACGAGCACTCGCCGCCCTTCGGCGTGCTTGACGACCGTGTTCACGATCGCAGAGCTCAGCGACAGCTCATGCATCAGTGGGGGACCACGGCTTACTCCGCCGGCGCCGCGTGCGCCCCGGACTGGAGTTCGGCGACGGTCTCGACCACCAGATCCACGGCCCGAGCGATGGCGTCCCGCACCGGCTCCGATAAACCCCAACCCATCTCCTCCACATCAGCGGGCTCGCACGCGATCACGATGACCCGGCCCGGCCACGCCCCGACCGACTTGACGAACCGCAGCACGGTCTGCGGGTCCATCGCGTGCGGATTGATCACGTCGCCGTCCTCGATCCCGCCGGGAACCGACTCCTCGTCGGGCTCCATCACGTACAGGGTCCCGGGCTCGCCTCCCTGCTCGGAGACGTCGAGGATCACGAGCGCGTCGTAGCCGCGCATGACCTCGTAGGCCAGGTCGAGCCCGCCCGTGCCGGCGTCCATGACGTCGACCCCGGCCGGCAGCGGGCGGTCGGCGAGGCGCCTGGCCACCTCGCCCCCGAAGCCGTCGTCGCGGAGCCAGGCGTTGCCGACGCCGGCGATCAGGATGCCCCATGGTCGTGGGATCGTCGGCGGCGCCTGACGGCGGCGCCTTAGTTCGTCGGTCATGGGTCGATCACCTCCACTTCGGGGGGAAAGAAGTACAGCAAGCGCCCGGTCTCCCGCATCAGGTCCTGGCCCGGGTCGTCATCGATCGTGACGCCCAGATGGGTCCTGCCGTCGTAGTCGGTGAGGATTCGCTCGATCGTCGCGGTGCGGCCGTCGAGCATCCGCGCCTGAATGTCGGCATCTGCCCCGGGACGGATCACCACTTTCAGACCGCGCGCGAACCGCACACCGTCGACGATCGCCTCGGGCTGTCCGTCGGCCGGATTGGGCAGTCCGAGCGGCTCCCTCGGTGGCTCTTCGGTTACCGGGTCGCGGATCTCGACGCGACCGTGCAGCGCGATGATGTCCTCCGGCGTCGCGGCCGCCGCGCGCTCGATCATCTCGCGGACAGCCGGATCGGCGCCCCCGATCTCCGCTCGCTCGTCGTCGCTCAGCACCTGCACGTGGAGCAGCAGCGCCTCCTCGATCTCGGTCGAGTCGAACAGGCCGCCGCGGCTTTCGGGAGCGATCCGGGGATGGTCGGGGAGCGCGTACGAGGTTCCGAGGATCGCGTCGTCGGTCTCGCTCGCCAGCACCGGATATGTGTTGACGCTGGTGGGCGCGCCGTCGAGCGGCGACCGGAACCTTCCCGCCGAGATGCGCACGACGATCTGCGTGGAGATCAGCGATCGGGCCAGCGCGCCGGCGCGGTCGAGTCCGGCGGGCGCGTCGGTCGTGTTGTGGACGCAGCAACGCACGAACACCGACCCGTCGCGGCGCAGCTCTGATCGCACCGTGAGCCGTCCGCCGTCGAACCGCGTGCTCATCCGCTCGCTGAGCGGCACCGGCCCGAGTTCGACCCGGCGTTCGGCGGCCTCGTGCCTCTCACCGCTCGGAGCGAGGTACCGAAGCGTCGCGGACAGGGTCCCGCGCGCGTCAACGGGGTCGGCGACGCACTCGAGCCGGGCGTGGTCGAACGCGCCCGGGCACTCGACCGCGTACGCAGGCGGGTACACGATCCCGAACGGGGTGGGGGTGGCGTTCTTGGTCGCGCCGGGGGTGTAGGGGTAGAGCGCGTACCCCTCCCACAACAGCGACGTGATGAGCTCCTCGAGGCGGTCAGTCATGTTTCAACAGCGCGCTGACACACGCATCGAGAGTGGCCAGGCCGCGCTCGAGCTTCTCCTTCTGGAGCGCCTCGAACGTCTGCGAGCTGACCGCGATCCAGGCCGTTCCCGGGTAGTAGTGCTCGATCGTCTCCCGCCACACCGACACCGGCATGCGGAAGTCGATCGACTTCGACCACGGGATCAGCACCATCTGCAGACCGCCGTCGTCGCCGGGGTAATAGATCATCCCGTTGAAGTGGAGCGCCAGCGGCGCCTCGCCGCCAGGAAGTGAGTGCAGGTACTTGGCCGCGGCGAGCTCGAGGTCGTAGTGACACGCGACCCCGACCGCGACCGTCGTCGTCCCGGTGAACGCGGGCACGAGCACGTCGAGCTTGGACCACACGAGGCTGTGGGTCGTGACCGCCCACCGCTCGGGTGCGCCGAACAGCTCGACCAGGCGCTCGCGGGTGGCGGTGTCGTAGCTGCGCCGGGCCGGGTCGATCATCAGCTGGACCGTGAGCGCGAGCATGTACACCTCGCGGCCGTCCGGCTCTGACACCTGGAGATCGATCGTCAGCATCGGCGCGGCCGCGTACTTGACCGGGCGAGCGCCGAGCACGGCGAATTCGAGGTCGGGCGGCTGATCGTGCGCCGGATGCACCTCGGACATCGACTCGATGCTCACGTCGATCGGCCGCCCCGTCAAGCCGGCACCGCTCGCGGGCGGAGCGCGTCGAAGAAGTGCGCCACCGCCGCCTCGACGCCCGGACCGCCCGAGATCCCCTCCCAGTGCGCCTTGATCGTGCCGGTGAGCGCGTAGCAGCGGTCGATCGGCGCGACCACGTAGATCGGAGGATCGGCGAGCCGGTTGGCGATCAGACCCTCGATGTCGGGCTCGAGTCCGTCGAGCACCGGGTTGAGCTGTCGCATCCGGCTCCATGAGTCGAAATGCAGCTCGCTCTCGGTCGCGCCGCCCGGGCTCGGATACATCGCGACCACGCACCCGGTGACGGTCGACTCCATGAAGAACGCGAGCCCGATCGGGATCTGGAAGCCCGCCCACAGGTCGTCGGGGACGTCGAGGTCGGGTAGCCACAGCGTCCGGTTTCCGGTCGGCCGGTAGTCGCCCTCGCCCGAACGCATCGCCCAGCACCCCTCGCACGCGCACACGATCCGCCGCTCGGACAGCGCGAGCAGGTGGCGGTGGTCCTCGGGAATGCCGACGCCGCACAAGTCGCACGCCTCGGCGTCGGCGGAACGCGGTGGGGCCTCCGGAGATTGGCGTGCCGACCCCCGCGCCAGACCGCGCAGCCCGGACACGACCACCGCCCGCCGGCGCGCCGCCACCGCGTCTTCGCGCAGCCGGCGGGTGGACTGGGGGGTGGGCGGGTGGGAGGGAGGGTGGGACCCCATCATCTTGCCAGCGCCACCTTTACCCGACCGTCTTCGCGCAGCAGCGGGACCGGCTCGAGCTGCATCCGGTCGTCGTCCATCGAGCGCCCGGCCCGGGGGAGGAAGAACGACCGGGCGCACTCCGGGCAGGACAGCGCACCGGCCATCAGGAGTCCGTCGTGCAGCGACGCGCCGCAGCTGGCGCAGCGGTCGCGGTAGGCGAGCAGGCTGCCCTCGACATTGGCGACGACCAGGTCAGAGCCCGCCACGCTGACTGCGGCGAGTGATCCTTCTGCGAGCGCATCGACCGATTCGAGGTCGAACCACACGCGCGGCTCCGACATCACGATCGGGAGCGTGTGGGGCGCGACACCCTCGACCTCCAGCCCCGCGAGGTCGGGGGCTGCCTCCTCGAGCGCCTGCTTGATCGCGAGCTCGAGCGTCACCGACGACGCCGAGCAATCCGAGCAGCTGCCCTGGAGGTGAAGCCGGGCGACGCCGTGTTCGAGCGACAGCAGCTCGACGTTACCGCCATGCGACTCCATGTACGGACGCACCGAGTCGAGCGCCTCCTGCACCCGCTGCTCGAGCGGGACCGGGTGCAGGTCGTGGATCAGCAGCAGCGTGGCGACCAGCGGGTCCTCAGCAAGCGAGGCCGCGACCCGCTCGCCGTCGGCGCCGTCCTCGATCAGCGAGCCGATGATCCGCTCGAGTCCGGCGCCGTACATCTGCACGATCGCCGCGACGAGTTCGTCGGCGACCGCGCGCGTGGCCGAGTCACCGCTGCATTCGAGCCGTCCCTGGAGCTCCTGGACGCGTTCGACGAGCTGCTCGACGTCCATCCCGCTAGGCCAGCGCCGTCGGAGTGTGCATGACCTTCCGCACCTTTCCCTTGCCCGTGTACATGTGCACGCCGCACGGCAAGCACGGATCGAACGAGCGGACCGCCCGCATGATGTCGATTCCCTTGAAGTTCTCGGGTCCGTTCTCCTCGAAGATCGGCGTGTTCTGGACGGCGTCCTCGTAGGGGCCAGCGGTCCCGTAGACGTCCCGGGGGCTCGCGTTCCAGGGGGTCGGCGGGTACGGCTGGTAGTTGGCGATCTTGCCTTCCTGGATCACCATGTGGTGCGAGAGCACGCCGCGTGCGGCCTCGTGGAAACCGCAGCTGACCGCGCTCTCGGGGACCGTGAACCGGTTCCAGCTCTTGGTCCGGCCGGCCTGGACCTCCTTCATCGCACGCTCGAGGTTGTGCAGGGCGATCAGCGCGCTGTACGCCTGGTGGTAGGTCCGCGCGCGGTCGCGCTCGACCGCGTTGGATTTCTCCGGGACGTTCCACTCGAGCTCCATCTCGGGCATGTTCGGGGAACGCGGGAGGACCATCTGAATCGAGTGACCGGTCGCCTTGGCGTAGCCGAAATCGACGAGGCCGGCCTTGGCGGTGCACCACTGGCGGGCGAATGGGCCGCCGCCGGTGTCGCAACAGACGTGCGTGTCGGTCCGCTTGTCGTAGATCCGGGGCGACACGACCCACGTGTATTTGTCGGTGAAGTCGCGCTTCTGCGGCCGCGGCAGCGTGACCTTGTTCCACGGATGGTTCTTGTCGACCGGGTTGCCGATCGGATCGCGGGTGACGAACGTCGGCTCGTTCTCCCACGAGTCGAAGTAGGAGGACCCGAGCAGGATGCGAATCATCAGGTTGATCTCGACCAGATCGGTGGAGATCAGCTCGCCGCCGATCGCCACGCCCGGGGTGATGTAGCGCTTGCGACCCCAGTTGGTCATGTTGCGGTAGTCGTAGTCGACGTAATCGGGGTCGTCGAACGAGCCCCAGTTGACGAGGTTCGTCTCGCGGAAGCCGACCATGTCGTACCCCGGCAGCTCCTGGAGGAAGAAGTCGTACAGATCGTCGTGCATCGGCACGCTGCGCTTGACGTAGTCGAAGTACCGCATTAGGCGCACGTAGT
>Ga0187779_10001968_pt1 | contig 12747 bp, 8 predicted proteins | sample 1015_Q2_SP10_10__FD_132435 | JGI IMG/M metagenome (GOLD analysis project Ga0187779, IMG submission 132435) | Tropical peat soil microbial communities from peatlands in Department of Meta, Colombia - 1015_Q2_SP10_10_MG | ecosystem: Environmental > Terrestrial > Soil > Wetlands > Peat | place... | reverse complement strand
GCTCGCCCGCGCCGTCGGCGCCGTTCCGTACGGCACCGCGCGCCACCAGGAGAAGCTCGGCGCGGCCCGGGCGCTGGGAATGGAGGAGGGGTGCGTCCTGGCCGAGGACCTCGGGGCGATGGCGACGCGAGTGTCGGAGTGGACGGGAGGTCGGGGCGTCGACGTCGTCCTCGACCTCGTCGGCGGTCCGTACGTGCGGGCGAGCATCGACGCGCTCGCGGTGGGCGGGCGCCTGATGCTGATCGGGACGATGGCCGGCCGCGAGGCGGAGCTCCCGGTCGGGCAGGTGATGAGCCGGCGGATCACGATCCGCGGCACTACCCTTCGGGCGCGGCCGCTCGAGGAGAAGATAGAGGTCACGAAGGCCTTCGCCGCTCAGGTCGTCCCGCTCTTCGCCCGCGGCTCGCTGCGCGTCCCGATCGACGGTGTCTTTCCGCTCGAGCGGGCGGCGGACGCGCACCGGCGCCTCGAGTCGAATCTCACCGCCGGCAAGGTCGTGCTGCGGGTGAGCGAATGAGCGCCGCCGCGCTCCGGCCCGGCGCCGGCGTTAGGCAGCCGGGGCGCGGCGCCGACACGCCGTGAGCGCTCCCGACCAGCCGTATCTCTCGCTCGTCGTGCCGGTCTACAACGGCGCGGCGCGCCTCGGCGACGCGCTGGACGAGCTCCGCCTCTTCCTCTGCGCTCAGCCGTATGCGTGGGAGCTGATTCTGGTGGACGACGCGAGCCAGGCTCCGGTGCGCGAGCAGCTCGAACGCTTCGCCCACTCGATCGCCGGTATCACCGTGCTGCATAACGAGACGAATCACGGCAAGGGCTACTCGGTCGCCCGCGGCATGCTGGCCGCCCGCGGGTCGTATCGAGTCTTCACCGATGCCGACTTGGCGTACCCGGCGACCGAGGTGGCGCGAATCCTCGGGGCGCTCTCCGACGGGGCCGACGTCGCCGTCGCCTGCCGGGTGCTCCGCGAGTCACGCTACGTCATGAGCCCGTCCTTCTTCTCCTACCTCTACACCAGGCATCTCGCGAGCCGCAGCCTCAACGCCGTCGTGCGCCTCTTCCTCGTGCCGGATGTGCTCGACACGCAGGCGGGACTGAAGGGCTTCACGGCGCCGGCAGCGGAGGCTGTCTTCACTCGCCTCACCATTCCCCGATTCGCCTTCGACGTGGAGGCGCTCCTGATCGCGCATCGCCAGCGGCTCGCGGTGCGCCAAGTGGCGGTGAATTTTCGCTACCTCGACGAGCCGACGACCGTGCGTTTCGTGAAGGATGGGATGACCGTGGCGCGCGACCTAGCGCGCATCTGGCTCAACGATCGCCGGGGTCGCTACGCCTGATCGCCCCCGGCTCATCGTCAACGCCGACGACTTCGGCTACACGGCGGGAATCAACCGCGGCATCGTGGAGGCCCACGCGTCAGGCGTGGTCACATCGACGTCGCTCCTGGTGAACATGCCCGGGTGGGACGACGCGCTTCCCCGTGCCCGTTCGACGCCAGCTCTCGGCATCGGCGTTCACATCAACCTGACACAGGGACAGTCGCTCGAGCGTGTGCCGTCGCTCACCGATTCCCGCACCGGCCATTTTCGCGGCATGCCCGCGCTCGTCGCGCGCGCTCTCGCCGGGCGGTTGGATGCGGACGAGGTATACGCCGAGTGCCGTGCGCAGATCTCTCGGGTGCGGAGCGCTGGGGTGTCAGTAACGCACGTCGACAGCCACATGCACGCGCACCTGCTGCCGGCAATCTCGGGGCCGCTCGTGAGGGCGGCGGCCGACGAGGGGATACACGCCGTGCGCTGGCCTCGGGAGCGTCTGACTCCCTTCTGGTGGGACGTCTCCGCGACGATGAAGAGGCTCGCGCTCCAGGCGGCGCTCGGTGTGCGCGGCACGCCACCGCCGGGCGTGCGGAGTCCTGATCACTTCGCCGGCACTGCCGTGCAGGGGGGAGGGAGCCGAGCCGAGCGGATCGCCGGGCTGCTCGACTCGCTGGAGAGCGGCACCACCGAGCTGATGGTCCATCCCGGCTACGTCGATGCGCAGCTCGTGGGACTCGACAACTACACCTGGCAGCGAGAGCAGGAGCTCGCGGCACTCATGTCGGGCCGCGTTCGCGGGCGCCTGGCGCGAGGCGATATTCAGCTCGTGAGCTTCGCCTCAGTGTGAGCACCGGTCCAGGCGTGCTCATGGTGCCGAGTGCTCGGGCGCAGCAGCTCCGCCTGCATCACGATCCACGCCGCGATACAGGGAAGCGTCTTCACGCGCCACTCGAGCATGACGTGCACGCGCATCCACCGGGGGACGAGATCGGACGTCCCGGCCGAGACGAGGAGCAGTGTGGCCGCGAGAATGCCGGTGGAGAGCGCATCGCGCGGTCCGATGACGTACCAGATCGCGATGCCCGTCGTGGCGATCACGAACGAAGGAGACTCCGCCTGGTGGTTGAAGATCACCACGTACACCAGGATCGAGCAGAGGACGCGGAGTCGAAAGTCGGGATCGCTCCAGCGATCGCGGCGAATGGCCAGCGGGAGCAAGAGGAGGATCGTCCCGAGGAGCTGCGTCGGCCAATTCGGCCAGGTGACGCCGAACCAGATGTGCAACTGCTGCATCACGCCACCGTAGAGCGCGCCGCCATGCCCTCCCGCCACTGCCGGCGCCGCGTCGATCGCCTCCACCGCCATCCACGAGCGATACTGGGCGATCAAGCTGTCGGGCGACACGAGGAGCAGCGGCAGGGCGACGAGGATGGCCATCACGACGATGAAGAGCGTGGCGAAGCGCAGCCGGCGCGGGTGGAAGACGGCGAGGGGTAGCGTCGCCGCCGGAAAGATCTTGATGATCGTCCCCACCCCCGTGAGAGTCGCAGCTCCCCACTGTCGCTCCCGCTCGAGCGCCAGGAAGGAAAGAACCATCAGCGCCGCGACGAGCGCGTTGCTCTGCGCGCGTTGCGTCGTACCGAGGACATCCACCCAGATGAGCGCCAACACGAGCCATCCTCGGCGATCGGGGAGGAGTCGGCCGATGGCATAGTAGTAGGTCAGGACATTGAGCGCGCTCCACATCAAGAGTCCGAGCGCGGGCGGCGTCACCGCGAACGGGGCGAAGAGGAGGGCGAAGGTCGGGCTGTACTTGAAGAGATCGAGATAGAGCGCGGGGTTCGGAGCATAGAGATCGCGCCCCGCCGCCAGATTCAGGAAGGAGCCGCGGAAGACGAGGAAGTTGTTGTCGACGTGTACCAGGAGCTCCTTGATCGTGACCGCGATGGGGGTCACCGCATAGAGCGCCAACAACCACCGCTCGACAGAAGGGTGCGGAGCGACGACGGAATGGCGCGCGGCGACAGGTGGGCCCTCCCGGGGGTCGCGCGGCATGGGCAATTCTGGCGCGATTGGCGTCGGCGCGATAGTCGGATCACCTTTATCGTGGCCGCGCAGCCTCACACACCTCGATCCCTCATCACCATCGCATGATCCGCTGGCAGATTCTCCCGGCGATCGTCGCCGCACTCGCCTCGCTCACCCCCGTCGGGAGCGCGCAGTCGCCGCCAGCGCAGCCGCTCATCGCCATTCGTGCCGGCTGGCTGGCGGACGTGGTGAGCGGCCAGATCCTGCAGAACCAAACGATCATTGTGCGCGGCGAGCGAATCGAAGGCGTTCAGCCGGCGTCGGCGAAGATCCCGGCGGGCGCGCGGGTGATCGATCTCTCTCGGTTCACGGTTACGCCCGGGCTCATCGATTGCCACACCCACCTCGCCGGTGATCTCCAAAGCGCCGATGTTCTTCAACCGCTCAAGCGCTCCGGCGCGCAAGATGTGATGCTCGGGGCGCTGCATGCGCGCCAGACGCTCGAGGCAGGCTTCACGACCGTGCGCGATGTCGGCACATACCGCGCCTTCGTCGACATCGCCCTCCGCGATGCGATCAACGATGGCATCGTCGTCGGGCCGCGCATGGCGGTGGCCGGTGCGTATATCACCGTGAGTACGGGCGGGGGCGAGGTCACCGGCATGGCGCGCGATGTCGTCCTTCCGGCCGACATGAGGGCTGGCGTGGCCAACTCCCCCGATGAAGTTCGCCAGCGTGTTCGCGAGATCCTGAACGCCGGGGCCGACCTGATCAAGATCATCGTCACCGGCGCCGTGCTCACGAATGGCACCAACCCTGGCGTCGCCGAGTTCAACGAGGAGGAGATTCGCGCGGCCGTCGAGGAGGCGAACAAGTACGGCGTGAAGGTCGCCGCGCACGCACACGGTGCCGAAGGCATCAAGAAGGCGGTGCGTGCCGGCGTGGCGTCGATCGAGCACGGCTCCCTGATCGATGACGAGGGGATCCGCATGATGAAGGAGCACGGCACCTACCTCGTCGCCGACATCTTCAACGGCGACTACATCGACAGTGTGGGGAAGAAGACCGGCTGGGACGCGGAGATCATGCGCAAGAACGAGGAGACGACCGACGCGCAGCGCGAGGGATTTCGCAAAGCGGTTGCTGCCGGCGTGCCGATGGCATTTGGGACCGATGCCGGCGTCTACCCGCACGGCCAGAATGCGCGGCAGCTCCCTTACATGGTGCGCTTCGGGATGACCCCGATGGGAGCCCTGCAGGCGGCGACGATCAGTGCCGCGAAGCTCATCGGGTGGGACGACCGGATCGGTTCGATCTCCCCCGGCAAGTACGCCGACCTGATCGCCGTCGAGGGCGGCGGCCTCGGTGATCTCTCCCGTTTCTCGCGAGTCTCGTTTGTCATGAAGAGCGGTGTGGTCGTGAAGGGGCCGTGATCACCGAGCACCACCTCCCCGTCTCGCGCACGGCGCGCTACTACACGCTCGGCCGGCCCGGCGACGCTATTCGGGAGGTCTGGTTCGGCGTGCACGGCTACGGCCAGCTCGCGGAGCGCTTCATCCGGCACTTCGAGGCACTCGACGACGGCCGGCATTTGGTGATCGCTCCCGAGGCCCTCTCGCGCTTCTATCTCGATACGGTGCGCACCTCGCACGTGCAGTCTCCGGTCGGCGCAAGCTGGATGACGCGCGAGGATCGTTTGAGCGAGATCGACGACTACATCCTCTATCTCGACGCGCTCTACGCGCAGGTGATGAGCGCCGTCGAGCGGCAGCGCGTGCGCGTCGTCGTACTCGGCTTCTCGCAGGGCGTGGCGACCGTCTGTCGCTGGCTGGAGCGCGGGACAGCGCGCGCCGATCGGCTCGTCCTCTGGGGGGGCCACCTGCCGAACGAAACCGACTTCTCCAGGCCGGAGAATCCTCTCCGATCTGTTCGACTCACCCTCGTGGCGGGTGACGGCGACGAGTTCGCGACTCCCGAGGCGGTGGCCGCCGAGGAGCGCGCGCTACGGGCGAACGACGTCGCCTTCGAGCGCCTGACCTTCGCCGGCGGCCACCGTCTCGATCACGCGCTGCTCGCCGAGATGGCGGGCGTCAGTGCTCCAGCACCAGGTACTTGATGTCGTCCTTGGACATCGCTCGCAGCCACTCGAGCAGCGCCGGCATCGTCTCCGCCGGCTGAACGCCGGTGGCGCCCGTCAGCTTACGGAGGACGCGCAGCTCCGTCCCCTGCTGCGAGTACTCGGCGGTGTAGGTGCCGAAGACGCTCTGCGCATTCACATTCGCCGGCAGCTTGGCGCGCCACCCTGCGGGGAGCGTCAGCTCGAGCTCCTCCAACTCGGTATGCGGTCCCCAGACCTTGTCGAGGTCGATCGGATACTTGCGGGGACCGCGGGCCTCGAGCGACGTGATCACCTGCGGCACGGCGAAGTTCCGAATGGGGAGCGTGAGAATCTCGGTGCCGCCGGCGTTGGAAGAGGCGCGCCCGTTGCGGATCACCACCGAGATCTTCGGCTCGGCTCGCAGGTCGCGGCCGTCGAAGAGCTGCAGGCTGTCGCCCGTCGAACCCTCGAAAATCGCGTTCGCGATCGCCAGAGTCGTCCGAGCCCGCTCCGCCGAGTCGGGCTTCGTCGTGCGCGACATCGAGCCGCGCAGGGCGTACTGCTGGGCGCCTGACGCCTCTCGCGTCCAACGGCCGGCGAACATCCCGGTCGGCGCCAAGGTACCCACAATGTGAACCTCCGACCGGTTGTCGGCGGCCGGCGACTCCGGGAAGGTCACGACCTCGCCGCGGCCACCCGGGTGCACCACTAGCCCGAATTCCCCCTCTTCGGGGGGCGGGATCGAGCCGTAGGGCACCAGCTCGGCCGTCAGGTCGACGAACGTGTACCCCTTGGGCCGCTCGACGGCGGCGATCATGTGGTCGAACTGGTGCGCCGAGGGGAGGGTGCGATCGACGCCCCCGCCGCTGCTGAGGAGCACAGGGTAGGCTTGTACGCCCATCCGCCTGGCGAGCGCGATGAAGAAGGTCGCCTTGTCCTTGCAGTCGCCGTACCTGTTGGCGAACACCTGCTCGGGGAGGTGCGGCCGATAGCCGCCGATACCGAGTGAGAGGGAGACGTACCGGAAGTCCTGCGCGACCCAACGGTGCGCGGCGCGGAGGGAATCATCGAGCGTGCTCGCGCCCTTCACCACCTCGCTCAATTTGGCCTCGATCTCCGGCGTCAGCTTGTACCGGTCATCGGACAACCCCGCGTACCACTTCGCCACGTCGTCCCATGCGATTGGCGCAGCCAGCGCGATCGTCTCGCCGAACGAGGAGTCGGGAGCGAGGGGCTCCGTCTCCGGCTTGGCGACGTCGCTGGTGTACCAGGTGTAGATCCGGCGTCCCTTCGCCTCCGTGATCTGCTTCGAGAAGGTCAGGTGACGCTCCACGATATGCGGATGCATGGCCTGCGGCACATCGACGATGAGGCGCGAGCGCCGCGTGAGCCGGCCGGTGACCACGCTCCAGCTGGTGAAGAAATCTCCAGGCACGAGCGGCTTCACCGTCTCCACGGTGTAGCTGTAGTCGACCAGGGTTCCCGGCGCGACGCCACCCAGCGAGACGCGATGAATGCGCTCGTCGGAGTAAACCGGGGCCTCGAGCGCGACCGGCGCGAGCGATTCCTGCTCGTGCACGGGCTTGGCGCTCACCACCTCGCCGTTGGGTTTGAGGACTCGCACCCAGTTGACGGTTAGCTTCTCCGATCCGCCGGAGTAAGCGAAAGTTTGTTCCCCCCACCGCTCCGCGGCGTCCGGCGTCAGGATCTGCACCACCTGGCGGTAGGTGCGAGATCCCGTGCCATCGGACTCGAACCGAACGACGCCGTCATCCAACAGGTACACGAACGGCTGGTCCGAGTAATCCTCGGGCTTCACCGCCAGCTTGTAGATCGTGTCGTTCCGGACCGAAGGGTCCCCCACCGGGGTGATGCGAGGGGCCTGAGCGCCTGACGCCGCAGCGGCCGCCAGCAGAAAGGGAAGCAGAAGGAGTTGGCGCATGCGGTGCTCCACCGCAGAAGGTTGTCCGGCGATCGACTTGCGAACAGGGGCGCAACGCCCCGGTTCGCCGCTAGTTCCGAGCACCGGCGGCCTCCGGAACCAAGGTCACTTCAACGTACCTCTTGTCATCGAGGTAGAGTCTGGCCGCGTCCCGGATGGCGAGCGGCGTCAACTGTCTCACTTGGTTGGGGTAATCGAGGATCAACGTCGGATCCCACCCATTCGCATCATAACTATAGAGGAGCGAGAGCCACACATCGTTACGCCGAAGGCTCGTCTCGCGTTCGCGCAGCTGGGTCTCACGAACCTTCTCCAGGTCCGAGGGCCGAGCCCCGCGCCGCCTGAGGCTGTCGATCTCTGAGAAGACGGCTCGCCCAAGCTCGGCGGCACGCTCCGGCGCTGACCCGAACTCGATTCGTAGCTCGTACGTCGGCCTCGGAAAGCGTCGCGGCGCTGCCGTCACATTGACCCCGTAGGTCCCCCCGAGCGCCTCCCGCAGCCGCTCGCGCAGCGCGATCTCCAGGACGTCGGTGAGGGACGTCAGCAGGTGAACGTTCTCTCGCGTGTAGTTGAAGGGACCGGTGAAGACGACCTCGGTGGCGCTCTTCGGCTCCAGGCCGCGGCGAACCTCCTTCTGGATGACGCCTACTGGATAACGAATCCCCACATCGCGGGCCTGTTCCCGCGCGCCGTTGCTGGGAAGACTCGCCAGATACTGCTCCACCAGCGGCCTGACGACCGCTGTGTCGATGTTGCCGACGAAGATGAAGGTGAAGTCACCCGCATTTGCGAAACGCTGACGATAGAACGAGAGCGCCTGATCGAGACGGACGCTGTCGATCACCCCTGGTGTCGGCGGCCGCATGCGCGGGTGATGCTGCGCGAGCGTGACTTGCAGCGTGTCGGCGAAGGCCGCGTTCGGATTCGCGGCCCGATTTGCGACTCCCGCCGACACTCTGGCGCGGTACGCCTCGAACGCCGCGCTGTCGGCCCTCGGCGACGTGAAGTACAGGTAGATGAGCTGGAAGAGCGTCTCCTCATCGGCAGGGGACGCCTGACCGCTCAGCCCCTCCTCGTACATGCCCACGAAGGGAGCCGCACCCACCGACCTTCCCGCCAGCGCCTTTTCGAGCGCCCGCGCGCTCAGGTTGCCGACGCCACCCACGGTCACCGCCTGCGCTGCCCTGCTGGCGCTGACGAAGAGCGTGTCGGGCGCCACCGATGTCCCGCCGGCGCTGTAGGCGCGCACCAGCAACTCGTCGTCCTTGAAGTCCGTCGGCTTGAGAAGCACGCGGGCGCCGTTGGAGAGTCGCCACTCGATGACGCCGACGCGCGGCAGAAAGCGGCTCGACGCGATGCGTCCGGGGGTCGGCCGATGGGGGACGAGATCGGCGTCCGCCGCCGAATCGGTGTAGGCGGCCACCGTCTGCGTCGCGCTGGCGCTCACGATCCCCAGCAGCGTCTTCTCCTCAGGCAAGTCGATTCCCGCCTTCGCCGGAGCGGAGGCCAGCACGACTGGGGCCGACGCTCCGGTGCGGTCGCGGGCGAGCCGGTTCACCTCATCGAGGGTGATGCTCGGCAGGAGCGCCTTCGTGAGCTGGTAGTCCTGCGCAATGCTCGGGATCGGATCTCCCTCGAGGTACGCGTCCACGTAGGCATCCACGAACTCTCCCGACTCGGTCTTCGACCGCTCCGCATACGCTTGCTCCATCCCGCGCAAGAGGTCTTTCTTCTCGCGATCGAGCTCGGTCGGCGTGAAGCCGTGCTGCGTGACACGCTCCGACTCGGTGAGAACGGCCTCGAGTCCGCGCTCGATCCCCCCGTCCTTAACCACCGCCGACAAGCTGTAGATGTCCTTGGATCGCACGGCACGCCCCCCGGAGGCGCGGGCGCCGAGGAAGGGCGCGTCCGGGCGCTGGACGATCTCGCGCAGCCGGGCATCGAACATCCCGTCGACGAGAATCTCCGCCAGACGCTCCCGATAGTCCGCCACCGTCACCTCGGCGCGCACTGGCTTGAGCCAGGACACGCTCACGCGCGAGCTGGTCGCCTCCGGGTCGGCGACGACGACGGCGGCCGGCCTGTCGTGATCCGGCACCTGATAGGTCAACCGCGGTCGCGGATGCGCCGCCGGCGGGATCGTCGCGAAGCGCTCGCGGATCATGCGCTCGACGCGCGCCTTGTCGAAGTCTCCAACGGCGATCACGCCCAGGAGGTCCGGGCGGTACCAATCCCTGTAGAACCGAACGACTTCGTCGCGGCTGGCCTGCTGCAACGACGCCAAGGTGCCGATGGGGAGCCGGACCGCGTAGCGAGAATCGTTGTACAGCACCGGGAATTGCCGGTCGCGAATCCGCGATGCGGCACCGCGTCCGAGTCGCCACTCTTCGATCACGACCTTGCGCTCGCGATCGATCTCCGCCGGATCGAAGCTCACGTTGTGCGCCCACTCGGCCAGGATGTCGAGCGACGTCTCGAAGAGATGGACGCTGTCGGTCGGGACGGTGATCTGGTAGATCGTCTCGTCGAAGCTCGTCGACGCATTGAGATCGGCGCCGAACCGCATCCCCGTCGACTCCAGGTAGTCCGTGAGCTCGTGCTTCGGGAACCGGCTCGTTCCACTGAACGCCATGTGCTCGACGAGGTGCGCCAGACCGAGCTGCGTGCTGTCCTCGAGCACCGATCCCGCGTTCACGACCAGGCGCAACTCCGCACGCTGTGCCGGGCGGTGGTTTTCGCGGATGTAGTACCGGACGCCGTTCGGCAGCGTGCCGATGATGACATCGGGATCGATCGGAATCGACGCATTGAGGTCCGGCAATGCAGTATCCGGCCTCGCCGTCTGGGCAGAGGCCGCCGGCACGGCCACGGCAACGAAGGCCACGGCCATCGATGCGACGATCAAACGCTCGAGATTCATGGGGGGAGGAGTAAGCTAACGGCCGAGTCGAACGCCGAGAAGCAACGGCAGCCGCGAAACCTCAGCGCGTCATAGGCGTCACCCGAGAGACGCGCAACCGTCTCAGATCGCTGTGCCGAGCGTTCCTCGGCGCGCTGTCGGGGGAGTGATCTTGATCCACCTCCTCGCACCATCGCACCCTATCCATCCGCTGGGGCCACGCAACCATCACCCGCCCACCGGGTACCGATCGGAATGATGCCACGCTCGTCGCTCGACACCCGCTCTCTCGCGCTCGCCATCCCCCTCGCACTCGCCCTCGGCGGTTGTGATCGCGGCCGGATGGGTGCCGATATTGCCCTTGGTCTGGAGCGGGGACGCGTCTACAGCGACACGCTGCACCGGACCACCGAGGGGAGGCGCCCCGACCAGGTGTCGAGCGGCGCCGCCGTGGCCCTCGGATATCTCGAGCGACAGCGGTTGGGGCTGGGCAGTCCATTTCGGCTCATCGACTACGCTCTGCGCGACCCGCGGCTCTCCGACGTTGCGCGACAGCAGCTCGGCTGGGCGCTCCTCGCGCGCACGCTCGACGGTGCCGGATACGTCGTCGACTCGCTGGTCTTCGAGCCCTCATCGGGTTCGGCCGATGTTGCAGCGTCGTGGCAGCTGGGGCTGATCGAGGAAACGATCGCTCGCGCGAGCGATCCGCGCTCGGGTGAGCTCGCGGTACGCCTGGCCTACGACCTGGCGCTCGCCGAGCGTCAGATACTCCCGTCGACCCACGCGACCGCCGTCCGCGTGGCAGGGCTACTGCGTGATCGCGAGTTGGCTCGCCGCGATGCCCGCGCTCTCCTCGCGGCGGCACGGCGGAGTGGTGTCTCGCCGCTCACCCTCGTGCCCCAGTGGCGCCAGGAGCGCCTCCTCGCTGTCGAAGCGCCGCCGCTCGCAGCGCAGGACGACAGGGTGCAGGCGGAGGCGCTGACGTTGGAGATCGGCGCCGCCAGGCGGTTGGAGGACGGTGCGGAGCAAATGCCCAATGCACGACCCGTCCGAATCGCTCCCCCACCCATCCCGGAGGCTGCGGCGGCGCGGCTGGCCGAGCTGGCGCGGTCCGGATCCCCACCCATGGCTCAGGTGGTGGTGACGCTTGGCGCGTTTCGCCGACGCGTTATGCACGAGGCTGCGCTGGCCGACGACGACGCCGCGAGCGCGGCGGCGGGGCGATTCCTCTGGCGCGCGCGAAACGATGAGAGTCTCGCCGCCGAGCACGCGCTTCTTCGAGCCCGAGCCACCATCGGCGCCGCCGAATCGGCCACTCTCGCGGCGGCGGTCGCGCTCCGGTCCGTGGCCCAGGAGGCTCCCTGGTTTCCTGGGGACGGCGGGCCATCGGTCGCCGAGCTCGGCTCCAGATTTGGCATCACGGTGGCGTTCGACGATGGCGTGCCGGAGCGCTGGCGCCCCTGCTATCTCACGCGGCTCCGCGACGCCATCACGGATGCCGAGCAGGTCGTGCCGGCGCTCGACCTCTATGGACTTCGCGTGCAGCTGAGCGAGTGGCCCTCGGGATCCATCGCGCTGGCGCTTCACGATCCGAAGCGACGGATGATCATCCTGCCGGTGTCGACCGCCGCCGGCGCTCTGGCGCACGAGTTGGCACACGATATCGACTGGCAGGCCGCGCGCTCTCGGTATGCGGTTCGGGGCGACTACGCCACCGACCGGGCGGTGCGCGAGCAGCGAGGAGCCATCGCCCGGTCGATCCGAGCGCTTGCCACGGCGCCGGCGAGCATCGCACTTGCCGACGGAGCGGAGGAGTCGACGCCGAGTGACCGGCCCACCGAGATGTTCGCTCGCGCCGTCGACTGGTTCGTCGCCTCGGCGCTCGCGTCGAAGGGGCGGAGCAACGGCTTCCTCACGTCGATTCAGGATGACGCGCTCACCGGCTACGTGTCGGCATCGCCGCCGGGTCCGACCGGGGATGCGGCGGCGGCGCTTGTCGCCGTGCTGAGTGAGGTGCTCCCACTCGACACGGACTCCCGCGACGCCTTTCTGGCTCGCTACGGACCCGCACACGCGCTCGCGCCGCTGGAGCTCGTGCGTTTCGTGACGCGACCCGTGGCCAGCCGCGCCGCGGCCCCCCCCTCGGACGACGTCGTGGTGCTCCGCGATCGGGCGTTCGTGCAGCTCGGCCGAGAGCTGTGCGCCTCGAGGCGACGGCCATCTACCTGGGATGCCCGCTGGGCGCTGCTTGCGCGAGCCGCTGCGGCGCGCGTCACCGGCCTCGCCGTCGATGAGCCGGAGGATGCCCTCGCCGAGGCGCGGTTGCTCGAGCGAGGGCGGACGCCGAGCCAACTTCGCGCGGAGTGCCCCAGCACATCGCGTCATTGACCGTCGGGGTGCTGGACGGGCGGAGTCGAGTCGCCGAGATTCCGTCGCGTGAAGCGTCTCGCGCTGCTCGCGCTCCTCG
>Ga0187779_10001967_pt1 | contig 12748 bp, 10 predicted proteins | sample 1015_Q2_SP10_10__FD_132435 | JGI IMG/M metagenome (GOLD analysis project Ga0187779, IMG submission 132435) | Tropical peat soil microbial communities from peatlands in Department of Meta, Colombia - 1015_Q2_SP10_10_MG | ecosystem: Environmental > Terrestrial > Soil > Wetlands > Peat | place... | reverse complement strand
GGCGTGTCCGCGCTGGGCGCCGCGGGCCGTTCATCCGGGGCACCGCCTGCCGCCGGGCCAGCTGCGCTTTAGGTCAGAGGAACTCGAGGCGTGGCTGGCGCAGAGAGCGCTGCATGCGTCGAGTTGACTGCACTGGTTGGATTGTGGGCGAACCCAAGCGAGCGCAGACAGAAGGGGAGGTGTTGCCAAGTGCCGCGGCGAACGGCAGGTAGCGTGTTCCGGGCCAAGGGTGGCTCGTGGGGCATCCGCTGGCCGGAGGACAGCAAGCGCCCTCAGCGCGTCGGCTTTCGGACTAAGACTGAGGCCCGGCGGTGGTTCGCGGATAACGTCGCAGCGCGGCTGGATCGCGGGGCGCCCTCGGCAGAGATCACGTTCGATGCCTTTTGCGAGCTGTTCCTGGAGCGGCACGGGGCGACTGTGTCCAAGCGCACGCGCGAGACCATCGCCGAGCGCCTGACCCCCGCCCGCAAGGTGTTCGGGGACTGGAAGCTCGCCGAGGTCGACGGTGCGGCGGCGGACATCGCGCGCTGGCGCGCGAGCCTGCCGGATACGTCGCGCTACCGTCTGACCCTCGCGCTGCGCCAGGCGCTCGCCGCCGCCGTCCGGTGGCACTACCTGACCCGCAACCCGGCCGTGGAAGCAGGGCAGAATCCCGAGCCCCGCGCCGAGGAGCTGCTGCCCTTCACTCGCTGGGAGGTTGACGCATTGGCGATCGAGCTCGGTCCGCTGTACGGGCCGATGGTTGTCATGGTTGCTGAGACTGGGTTGCGCACAAACGAATGGACCGCGCTTGAGCGGCGCGACGTCGACCGCGCCGGCGCCGCTATCACCGTGCAGCGGCGCTACAGCGACGGCGGGCTCACGCCGTATCCGAAGACGAGCCGCCGTCGTATTCCGCTGACGACTCGCGCCCTGGCCGCGCTGGACTCGATCCCGCCGAGAGTCGACACCGCGCTGCTGTTCCCCGCGCCGCGTGGCGGGCATATCAACCTCGACAACTGGCGAACGCGCGAGTGGTACCCGGCGCTCGACGGGGCGGGCGTCAACCCGCGGGGGCCGTATCACTTGCGCCACACGTTCGCGACGGAGGCGTTGGCAGCCGGCGTGTCGATCTTCGAGCTGGCGCGTCTGATGGGCGCGAGCGTCAAGGTGATCGACCGCACGTACGGGCACCTCGCGCACGACTCGGAGGACCATCTCCGTGGTCTGCTCGACGCGCGATCGCGACGTAGTCGCGGTGACGTGGCGTCCGACGAGCTTTAGCGACCGGCCGAGCTGTCCTTGAACCGATCAGTTTGCAGGAGTGTGCCGTGTGGCCAGCCGGGGGTGCGAAACTGGGGCTCGTGAAGGGAAGCGAGCGAAGAAGGCTCGGTCGTTTACGGCCCGCTATTCAACGCTCCGAGCAGCTGCTGCAACGCCATGGCTGGACACTTGGCTTCGGAGCGTCCGCCGAACCGCAGCCTCCCGAGAATCTCTCCTCAGCACAGGGCGGACCTGCGCATGGTTCCACCGGGCCACCTCCCGCTGGCTGGTACGACGATCCAGAGGCCGAGGGCGTTCGCCGCTATTGGAATGGTGCGGCCTGGACCGACTCTCGCGTGACGACGGAAGGGATCCCGTACCCGGAGTCGTCCGATATTCGATCTTCTCGCGCCGGTCCAAGCTTCACCGGGTTATTCCTGACCGCAGTGCTTCTCGTCGGCGGCGGCATCTGCCTATGGATCGCGGAGAACTACAAGCCGTCGTTGAGCAATGAGCTAGGGCTGAACGGCAACTCACACGTCTTGACGCCCACTGCCTACCACACCTTGGTGATCGTCGGCATCGTCTGCCTAGTACTCGGCGCGATTCGGCTCCTGACGGCACTGCTGCGGTGATCGAGGACCGGCAGTCCCGTGTTTCAGCGGTTCGCGGCGGGTCGCTGCTGTTAGACCTCTCCTGTGGCAAGGTTGCGCTCAGACGCGCTTATGTTTCGATTTCCCGCGCGCGTCTGGACTAAGGACGTTGGGACTCGAACCTAGTCTTAGCGAGCGAGGCTCATACCCGAACCGCGACCACCTACCCGACCCTTCACCCGGCGGTATGAGGCTCGCTCGATAACGCTAGCGCGGCCTCCGGGCCAGACACGAATCCGATCGTCGCGCCGGCCGCGGCGGCGTGATCGCGTGCGTGGCGTTGCGATCGCGAGCGTTTCGGACACCGAAGCGATCGTCCGCGCACCAGGTAGCTCCGTCGAACGGCGTCGCCCGTGAACCGACGCAACGTCGCCAAAGCCCAAGCAGGCTCGGCGCGGCTGAAAACATGAATGCGATCACGCGAGGGATGGCCCCGAGGGCGCGCCCGACTGGCCGTAGGGTCCTCCGGCGCTACCGTGTCGACAACTTCGCCTGGGTAGACGCGGTCGCACGCGCAGCGGCGCGCCCGTTCAACCGCTACTCGATCAGTTTTAGCGCTGCAGTCAATAGCCTCGGTTTCCAGCGGATCGACGCTTCAAATCTGATGCCCGAGCCGCTCACAACCTCAGCTGCAGCTGTATACGCTGGAGGGGTCGCGCTGCCGACTCCCGATCCAGTCCTTAATCGCGACGTATGCCGGTGGCATCGCAATGCTGCCGCCCATCGGGTTGTTCGCCCACTTGTCAAGGTTGTCGAGAGCCAGAATTACCTGGTCGTGAAACAAGCGGACGTTCTCGAGCAGAAGGGTTGGCATCACGAAGTTGTAGGTGGCGAGGATGTTCGAGCGGATGTGCGTGATGAAATACAGGCGCTGGTTGGCCGGCTCGACGTCGGGGATGTCATGGATTGCCGCTTGGAGCTGAGCCTGATCGACCGCCGAGCCGGCGGTGACGTCGCACGCTCCGACGATGAACGCGGCGCCCAGCGCGCCGGTCGTGCGCGGACAGATGCGAGCCCACCGGATCACGCGGTCATCGGCGCCCGCCTTCAGCTTTCCCAGCCAACAGCGGTAGCGCCAGGATCGTGGGTCGTTGCTCGCAGCGATCTGCCGCTCCAACTCCGCGAGCGCGATGCTGAATCGCCCGGCTGCGTAATCGGGCAATGGTGCGTACTCGTCGCCGAACGCCGTCGGGTCAGGCGGCGCCGGAGTCGTTGGTGCAGGAGCGGCAGCAGCGCGTTGTAGGGCTGGTCGTATGACGCTGTCGCGGATCCATAGCCACTCCTGACTCAGCTGGACTTCTGCCCGCGCGATCGGGCGTCCTCCTCGCTCGGGATGGCGCGCGTAGAAGACGACGTTGGTCAGGCGATCCGCGTTACGTTCGCCGCCGGCGAATGCGGCTAGCGCCTCGGCCAGACCCACGACCGACCCGATGGCGCCGAACGCAAGGCGAAGCGCCTCCTCAAACCACGCGACGGGCCCGCCAGTGGTGGTTCGCACGGCGGGCGGGCCGGGCCGACGGGACGGCGTCTCGAAAGTCAGTGGGCTCTCCAGCTCGCCTTCGGCCTCCGGCCGGACGCGGTCCGTATAGTGCATCTGGCACCTTCCATTCACGTTGGGGAACGAAGCCTTTCCCCCTTGGCTGCAAGGACCGTGCCAGCGCGAATCCAGGCGATCTGATGCCAGGACGTCCGAAGCTCGCTTCGCCGTCGACATGGCCATAGCGAAGCGGGCTTCGCGGCTTCGCGCGGCGCGCGCGTTGCGGCGCTGAGCTGTGCCCGGTCGATCACGACGGTCCGTCATACGCTTCGTGTCGATCGTGGGCTCCCTCACCCGACGGCTCATCTGCACCGCTGGAGGGACTTAACCGTCTCGCAGCCCCCGACCCTGTCGCGTATGGTCGAACGGAGGCCCCGGCTCGGCACCGAGCTGCGAGCCAGGCCCCGAGCCGGATCGGCGCCCGTGATCGAGCAGGCCCTCGGCCAACTCGACGGATTGGACGTGACTGCGGTTGCGGCGCTGCGGGCGCCCGAGCGCCGGAGCCGAGTGAGGCCGCTTGCATGAGTGACGCAACTCAGCTGACCGTCCGGTCGGGTGAGAACTGGGTATGGGTTGTCTCCGCAGGTCGCCTGGGCGGAGGTTTCGCGATGTATGCTGAGGTTTGGTGCAGTTCTAAGATGGCGGAGCCCAAGTGGCTTGAGTAACTGCCGGGGCTGCTCGCGCCATCGTTAGACACGGCTTGCGCTGGTCAGAAAAAAGACCGAAGCGCCGCTGCTTAGCTGTAGAGTCACTCGCTCGGGGACTTGAGACGCGGAGTTACCGATGACCGTGGCATCGGTTGCGCCATACACCCTCAGGGTGGACATCAGTTGTGCGCACGAGGAGAGCCGATCCTGCGCGGAGCGTGCCCGGCGCGAGCTTGCTGGCGAGGGGGTGAGGCTGGAGGGAGACGCTGTGGTCGTCCTCCTGGTGGCTCGATCCGCTGACGGACACGTTCCGGCAGCGGTCCGCAACGCTCGGCGGCGTGGGGCGCGTCAGGTGCTGGTCGCGCTGACGAGCCAAGACGAGCTATGCGGATCCGCCGTGTGGGAGGCGCTCGACGCCGGTGCATGCGACGTCTTTTATTGGTCCGCTGAGGCGGCGGGCAATGTTCGTGCGCGCCTGGAGCGCTGGCAGGAGGTCGACGAGATCATGAGCTCCGACCTGGTGGCCGCCAACATGATCGGGTCGAGCGAAGTCTTCCGTTCCGCACTGCGTGAGCTCATCGAGATCGGGCGCTTCACCGACGCCTCGGTCCTGCTGACAGGCGAGAGTGGGACCGGTAAGGAGCTGGCCGCCCGGCTCATCCACGGTCTCGACGCACGACGGCAGCAGCGGAGGCTGGTCGTGGTCGACTGCACGACGGTGGTTCCGAGCCTGTCCGGATCGGAGTTCTTCGGCCACGAACGGGGCGCTTTCACAGGAGCTGTCTCCGCGCGCGACGGCGCCTTCGCGCTCGGAGCCGGCGGCACTGTGTTCCTCGACGAGGTCGGCGAGCTCCCGCTCGAGCTTCAGGCCGAGTTGCTGCGTGTGGTGCAGGAGCGTGCCTATAAACCCGTGGGATCGAATCTGTGGAAGGACACCGACTTCCGCCTCATCTGCGCGACGAACCGCGACCTCGAGCAGGAAGGCGCGAACGGTGGGTTCCGCCGCGACTTCTACTTCCGCATCGCGGAGTGGACGTGTCGCATGCCGAACCTGGCGGAGCGGCGCGAGGACATCGAGCCGCTCGCTCGAGCGTTCGCGCGCGCCCCAGGGTCGCTGGATTGCCTCGACTTCGACCCCGCCGTCCTGCGGTTCCTCGAGGACCGCGACTACGTCGGCAACGTCCGCGAGCTCCGCCAGCTCGTTGCGCGCATGGTGCACGCGCACATCGGGTTCGGACCCATCACGGTGGGTGACATACCCACGGGCGAGCGTGCGAAGCTGTCAGCGTGCCCACGGCCGAGCCCGCTCGACGCGCTCGACCAGGCCGTCGAATGTGCCGTCGCCGACGGGCTTTCCCTACAGGAATTGAAGGATGCCACCCGCGATGCCGCGATCCGAGGCGCCCTGGCCGTCGCCGGCGGCTCGGTGCGCGGTGCGGCGCGACGCCTGCGCATGAGCGAGCGCGCGATCCAGATGCATCGACGTCGTCAGACGGCGGAAGCCGACGGCGCCGGTGAGGGCGACGGTGACGGCGATGGCTACGGTGACGGAGATGGCGACTGAAGCTGCTGGCACGGTTCTTGCCACGGCTTGGGGCATGACTGGACTCGGCGTTTGCCTTTCCCCTCAATTCACCCTCGCGTTCAGACCAACCGCCGACACGGTTCTCATGGCGGACCTGATCTCGATGTCGGAACACGCGCTGGTTGACCGTCTGCTTTCCGAGGCGGCTCGAAACCCGGCGCTGATCGTCGAGGTGCGCGAACCCGGACCGAAATGGACGTCGGGAAACACCGTGCGTCGCACCGTGCGTCGCGCGGGCGGCCCCGCCGCGACGATTTCGCCCCATGCCGACCGTGCGCACGAGCGGGCCGCGCGGGAACATCCGGCCGAGAGGCTGGTCGCGGACGCCGCTCTGGCGCTGCGCCCAGAGGATCGTCCCCTGGCGCTCGAGATCGCCTACGGGTTGGACCGGCGCGGCTTTCTGACCTCCACTCCGGAGGAGCTGGCGCTGAGCTTCGGCGCGGCCGGCGAACGTGTCGCCCGAGTGCTCGATGTGCTGCGGGCGTCAGGCCCCGAGGGAATCGCCACCGCCGGTCCGAGAGAGTGCGTGATCGCCCAGCTGCGCGCGCTCGAACCGCCGCCGGGTTGGCGCGACCTCGCGATCGTTCTGATGACCGACGCGTTCGAGGAGATTGCCCTTGGCCGTCTCGATGTGGCCGCGCGCGAGATCGGCTTCACTCGCGGCGAGGTCGAGGTGGCGCTGGCGGGGATGGTCGGGCACGTCCGCCCGTATCCCGATTGGGATCCGCCCGACTCGAGCCCACCTCCGGCCCGAGCCGACGTGATCGTCGACCTGGTCGGCGAGCGGTTGGTGGTGCGGCTGGCGGAGGACGAGGGCCTGACCGTGCGCATCGACGAACGCCTGCGTGCCGACGATCCGCGCCTGGCGCGCGCCGCGCGCGAGGCGGAGGCGTGGGCTTCGAGGGTCAAGCGGCGTCGGGGCGCCGTGCTCGCGGTCGCCCAGGCGACGATCGCGCGTCAGGAGCCGGCGATGCGTCTGGGCCTGTCTCAACTCCGTCCGCTCACCCGACGGGCAGTCGCCGATATGACCGGCCTACCCGAGTCGACGGTGAGCCGCGTCGTGAGCGACCGCATTCTCCGGACGCCGAGCGGACGGCTCCTCCCGTTCGCGGCGCTGTTCGGCGCGGCGCTCGATGCACTGTCCGTGCTGGGGCGGCTCGTATCCGAGACGCCGCCGCCCCAGAGTGACCGGGCACTGGCGGTTGCGATGGCCGCGGCGGGCCATCCGGTCGCGCGGCGCACCGTCGCGAAGTACCGCGCGAAGCTCGGCATCGCGCCGCTCCGAAGCGGCGTCTGAGCGCGGCCACGATTCGCGCACGGGGGCGCTCGCCAGCGGCCGGGCCCCGCGAATGAAAGTTCGCCCTCACCTCGTGGAGGGGCCCGTCGCGCGAACTCAATTTCGCCCCCACGGGCACGAAGGCCCGCTCACAGGGTTGGCACGCAGCTTGCACGCCGTTAGCGCAGTGGCGGATTGAGCCGCCGGCCATCGACCCGGAGTGTGAACGCATGCATGACATAGACAGAACACAGCTCGAGCATCCGTCCGAGTTCGAAGCCGGTGGCCACACGGTGCTCGGCGAGATCCTCGGAGAGCACGCCGGCGAGTACGAGCACCCGGGTGAGTTCGAGCATCCGGGCGAGTTCGAGTACGAACACACGGGCGAGTTCGAGTACGAGCATCCGGGGGAGTCCGAGTACGAACACACGGGCGAGTTCGAGTACGAGCATCCGGGGGAGTCCGAGTACGAACACACGGGCGAGTTTGAGCACACCGGTGAGTTCGAGTACGAACACCCCGGCGAGTACGAGCACCCGGGCGAGTACGAGACGCAAGAACTCGAGCTCGCGGGACGCCTACTCGAAGTCCAATCCGAAGATGAGCTCGAGTACTTCCTTGGGGATGTGCTCTCGAGCGCGGTCAAAGGCGCCAAGGCGCTCGTCGCCTCGCCGACGGGTCAGGCGCTCACCGGGATCCTCAAGGACGCGGCCAAGCAGGCGCTGCCCGTCATCGGCGGAGCGATTGGCCAGGCGATATCCCCTTCGGGACAGGCCTGGGGCGAGCGTGCCGGCCGCGCCGCGGGCGACATCCTCGGCCTCGAGTTCGAGGGCCTTTCGGCGGAGGATCGGGAGTTCGAAGCGGCCAGGCGGGTCGTCCAGATGGGCCGCGAATCCTGGAGCAACCTGGCGAAAGCCCAGGCGGCGGGTCATGTCCCGGTATCGACGCCGATCCGACCGGCGCCCGGCGTTCATCCAGCGGCGGCGGCGGCCCACCCGGCAGCCGTGGCAACGCGCGCGCAGGCCAACGGGATGACCCCGCAGCATCTGCGCCATCAGGAGTCGGCGGTGGCTCGACATGCCGCCGCGGAAGCCGCCCGGCGATACATGCCGGGTCTTCACGCCACGCTGGCGCGGGCCCCGTCCGCGGCCCCGCCCTCACCGCACCCGGCCGTGCCAAGGCCGGGTCCGGCCGTCCCCGCGCCGCCCCATGCGGCTGCAGCGCCGCAGCCACCGGGAGCGCGCCCGATGCCACCGGGGGCGCGCCCGATACCGCCGCATCTGGCGGCCGGGCCCGCACCGCATCCTGCCGCTGGAGCGCCGGGGCCCGGCGGCGTCCCGCATCCCTACTACCGCCATCGCCCGCACCACCGCGGCTACCCCGGGGTCGCCGGGCCGGCGGCCCCGGGCTCGCCGAGCCACGGGTTCGCGGTGGCCGGCAGCGTAGCCGCCGCCGGCGGGAACGGTCGCGCCCCGCTGCCCGGCGGCGTGGCTCCAGGCGTGATCGTCCCGGGCCGTGGCGCCGCCCCGTCAGCGGCGTTCGCGGCCGGGGCTCCCGGCGCCGGCGGAGTCCCGACCCATCACCACCACCGGCACCTGCCTCTGGAAGGACGCTGGAAGCGGCACGGGCGGCAACTGATCGTCTTTCTGGGCTGAACAGCAACGAAAGGAGCAACTGATGTACGGGTCAACACCTGAGCTCGAGTACGAACAGGAGGACTACATCGCCGAGTTCACCCATGGCGGCGGAGAGCTCGAGGGCGAAACCGGGCTGGGCGAGGCGGAAGTGACCGCGCTCGCGCACGAGCTGCTCGGCGTGCAGTCCGAAGATGAGCTCGAGCAGTTTCTCGGCAACCTCCTCAAGGGCGCGGCGAAGGCGGTCGGCGGGTTCATCAAGAGCCCAGTGGGTCAGGCGCTCGGCAACACCCTGAAGGGCGTCGCCAAGGCGGCGCTTCCCACGGTTGGCGGCGCGCTCGGATCGATGATCGCGCCGGGGATCGGAACCGCGATCGGCGGCCAGCTGGGTTCGATGGCATCGAACCTGTTCGAGTACGAGGACGAGCTGACCTCGCTTCCCGCCCACGAACAGGAGCTCGAGGTCGCCCGCCGCGTCGTGCGCCTGTCGGTCGGCGCCGGTCGGAGCGCAGCTCGCGCTCGCCCCGGTGCGCCGACCCGCCAGGTGGTCAGCCGGGCGATGCGAGTCAGCGCCCGTCGAAACGCGCCTGGGCTGCTGCGCAGCCCGTCACGCGGATCCCGCCGGCGCGGCGGCCCGGCCAGCGGCGGGTACCCGGGACCGGGCGGGTACGGCGGTCCTCGCGGCTACTGGGGCTGGCCGGGACCGTACGGTGGTTGGCCGGCGCCTCCGGTGGGGCCGTGGTACGGCGATGACGAGGGCGACGGCGATGACGGCGACGAGGAGTCGGAGCAGTTCTATCGCTACACCGACTCCGATTCCTACGACGATCGGCCGTCTTCCCCCTACGGCGTGCGCGCCCGCTCGGGCCGCTGGATCCGGCGCGGCCGCCGCTACATCCTGCTGGGGACCTGATTGGCGATGGACACCCGCCGAGCAGCCGCGTACACCCTCACCCAGGAGATGCGGGCGATGCTGACTCGCGTGGCGCGAGTCCGCCCGTTCTCGCTCCAGGAAACCATGGTGCCTGCGGCTGGGCTCCAGCCGCAGGCCCTGATCGAGATCGAGCGTCTGCTGCTGGGCGGGCGGCGTGAATTGCTGGGCGCGGGCCGCGCCTACCTTCGCTGGCTTCGTGGACCGGGGCGGTTCGCCGAGCCGGCCGACATGCAGCGACGGTTCGTCGCGGCCCGCCTGCGGTTCAACGACCTGCTCGCCCAATGGGACACGTTCGCCGCGGCGATCACCCAGCGTTCCGAGGCGGGCACCGGGGTATGGCTGTCCGGGCTCGATGTGGTGGCCGCCGACGCGTTGCGGCTGCCTCCGTTCTTCGAGGCGCCGCCGGTGATCTGTTACCTCGACCGCGGGCCCGGCGCGGCAATCCGCCGAGCCCGGACGCGGCTTCCGGGCGGCGCGGCGACACCGGTCGCGATCGTGAGGATGCCGCGCGAGCGCATGGTCGGCCACGGGATCGGCTCCTCGCTCGTACACGAGGTCGGCCATCAGGCCGCCGCGCTCCTGGACCTGGTTCCGTCCCTGCGCCGCGCGCTCCGCGCTCAGGCCCTCCGTGATCCGGTCCGGTTCCGCGTCTGGAGGATGTGGGAGCGGTGGATCTCGGAGATAGTCGCCGACCTCTGGGCGATCGGGCGGATCGGCATCTCGTCCACACAGGGCCTGGTGTCGGTCGTCAGCCTCCCGGCGTACTTCGTGTTTCGCATCGACGGGACCGATCCTCACCCGCCACCGTGGGTCCGGGTCAACCTGAGCGCGGTTCTCGGCGAGATGCTCTACCCCGATCCGCAATGGCGCCGGCTGCGGCGGGTCTGGCAGGCGTACTACCCGACTCGCCGGCTGAACGCCAGCCGCCAGCGTGACCTTCGGGAACTGCGGAGGACCATGCCCGCCTTTGCCCGCCTCCTCCTCAGCCACCGGCCGGCGAGTCTGCACGGCGGTTCGCTCGGCGAGATCGTCGCCGCTCGCGATCGTACGCCCGCGGCGCTCCGAGCGGAGTGGCTCGCGTGGCAAACCGATCGCCGACGCTCGTTTGACATCGCGCCGTCCCGCGCGCTGGCCGTGATCGGCCAGGCCCACGCCGACCGGCGGATCACGGCGGCGGTCGAGGCGCGCCTGGTCGGCCAGCTACTGACGCACTGGGCGCTGCGCAGCACGCTCGACATCGCCGACATCTGCGCCACCTCGACCAGAGCCCGCGACTTCGACGCGCGCAGAGGAATTTTCGAACAGCCAGTGGCCGCTGCGGCCTGAACCTAGGAAGGAGCACCATGACCCAGCCAAGAAAGCCATCCAGTGCATCTTCGGGCGGGAGCGGCGGCCGCACACCGCCGGACCCGGACCCCCCGGACAACAACCATGAACTGCCCCGGACCCAGCGCGTCTCACTCGACCGGTCCGAGATTCCGAGGACTTCTGACGAGTTTCTGTGGTGGGCGATCCGCAACCGCCAGGAGGCGATCTCCTGGGACCGTTACTCCCGGTTCATCGACAAGGTCCTGTGCATCCCGCGTCGCATGGACGAGGCCCAGGAGGAGTTCGGGGGCGGGCAGGTTAACAAGCTGATCGAGCGCCTCGATCCGGACGGGGCGAAAGAGCCCGAAAGCCGCGAGATCGCGTTGGAGGGCGCGCGCGAACTGCTGCAGGGCGCCGCCCAGTACGTCGATCGCGTACGCGGCTGGCAGATGCTCAAGGAGGCGACCGAGTTATTCCTGATGGTGGAGGCCGGACTCGCGGTCACCCCGCAGGCTCGCTCCGGCCCGCTCACGCGGATCGGTGAAGCGTTCAGCACGCTCGGGCCCGAGGACCCTCTCCAGCTCTCGAGGTACATGCAAGACGGGGACGCCCGCGAGATGCGCGACGAGTATCTGAGGCACCTGAGCAATGGTTACCAGGGCCTGCCGTACACGAGGCTGATCCTCGAGAAGCTCGCCACGCTTCCGCTCAAGCCGGCCGAGCTCGTCTACAACGCGAACTGCTACGGGCTCCAGTACGAGGAGATCAACCGTCCGGTGATGATCGAGCTCATCTGGTCCTACTGGATGGAGCAGGGCATGCTCGTCCAGACTCTCGGGGCGCTGTCGTTGCGCTTCCAGAACAAGCGGCTCGGCGATCGGGACCCGCTGGCCAACCTGGAGATCGATCCACTACGGGGGGTTTCCAACCTGTTGTGGGGTTTCATCCAGGACGAGCAGAACCGGCTGAGCATCCAGCGTCGCGCGTACGAGTACGCCCACGAATACGGCCTGGAGCTGACCGGCGCGGCGATCCCGCGGCTACGGACGGCGGACCGGCGCTCGCAGTTCCTGCGCTCGTTCCACGACCTGCTCTCCGCCGCGTGGGAGTTCTACCAGGCGGATGACGACAACACGGTTCATGCCGATCCGTTCCCGGTGCTGAACGCCCTGCAGACGCTGCACATGGTGCTGGCCGAGGGCGCGCACAACCAGTTCGGCGACCTACCGTGGACCTCGCGCGTGGAGATGATGTGCCAGCAGTGGATCCTGTCGCGACCGGAGCTGCGCGAGTTCATCGGCGGGCGCATCATGGTCCCGTATCGAGAGACGTGGATGGACCGCGTCGACGCGATGCGCCAGCTCCAGGGCTGGGGATCGGTGTCGATCATCCATTTCCGCGACCTCGCGACCTACGGCGAGATGCTCCTGCTGGGTGTCCGTTGGGGCGAGTGGAGCACGGTCATCGATCCGGACAACGCGGGCAATTGGGCGCGCCGGCACCGTGCCGTGGTGCAGATGTACCTCCACGCCTACAAAGCGGTGACCGGAATCGACCTCACGGCTCAGGCGACGTCAACGTACGCGGCCAAGGACCGATACGAGCAGCCGGCATATCTCCTCGAACGGATGAACGCCGTGAACGGCAGCCGCGATCAGCGCGTCCGGGACGGCGTGCGCGGCCGGCCTCGCGAGGCCCGTCCGGGCGCTCCGGCGCCGTCCCGCTGACGCCGGCGGTGATCGATCTAACCAGTTCGCTGTACCTCGGGCTGACTCATCCGAGCGGAGCGCTGCGTCCCTGGCGCGCGCTCACGCTCGGCCGGCCCGCGGCGCTCGCGGCCGATCCACTGGCACGGCGGCTCGAGTCGAGGCTCGCCCGGCTGCTGGCTACCGAGGCCGCCGCGCTCGGACGCTCGACCGCGCACCTGTCGCT
>Ga0187779_10001966_pt1 | contig 12749 bp, 4 predicted proteins | sample 1015_Q2_SP10_10__FD_132435 | JGI IMG/M metagenome (GOLD analysis project Ga0187779, IMG submission 132435) | Tropical peat soil microbial communities from peatlands in Department of Meta, Colombia - 1015_Q2_SP10_10_MG | ecosystem: Environmental > Terrestrial > Soil > Wetlands > Peat | place... | reverse complement strand
TGCTGCCTCCATGGGGGCAGACAGATCACGCTGGATCATCCCGTTGAGCAGGAACGAGCAGATTCTAGGCTATTTGGAAGTATTCGGTGGCAATCTGAGCGGCGTCGCCCGGGGAGCGCTCGAAAAACTCGCAACGCTTGCGGCAGCTGCCTTGGGCCAAGAGGAAGAGAAGCGCACAGCCAAGGCTTTGTCTGCGATCCTGGAGTCGACAAAGCTTCTGAACTCGACTCTCGATCTCCCGGAGCTGCTGGACATTATTCTTCAGCTTTCCACCCGCCTATGCGAAGCAGATCGGGGCACCATCTTCCTGGTAGACCGCAAGCATAACGAGATCTGGTCATTGAAGGGCCTCGGTTTAGAGAAACGTGAAATTCGCCTCTCCATTCACAGGGGCATTGCAGGCTGGGTCGCGCGGGAGGGGAGCTCTGTCAGAGTTGAGGATGCATCCGCCGATCCACGTTTCGATCCTGACGTCGACCGCGATCTCGGATATCACACGCGAGCATTGATCGCCCTCGCGATTCGAAACGATCAGGGCGAGATTGTGGGAGTGTTGGAATTGCTAAACAAGCAGGCCGGGCCGTTCAGCGCTGCCGACGAGCAAGCACTCACTCATCTCTCTGTCTATATCGCGGTGGCGCTAGAAAAAGCACAACTTCACCACGCCATTCTTGCAAAGCAACGCATGGAACATGACCTGCAATTGGCACGCAACGTCCAAGGGGGCCTCCTGCCGGAGAATCTTCCCCAAATCGAAGCGATGGAGGTGAGCGTCGCGTACAGGCCCTCATTGATGGTAGGAGGCGATTATTACGATTTCATGAGGCTCAAGCCTGACGCGTTGCTTTTTGTCATTGGCGATGTAGAAGGCAAGGGTGTTGCGTCTGCGTTGATGATGGCGAGTCTCCAAGCATTGCTGCGCACCTCGGCGGCGCATGTCCACGCGCTTGAGCGCGTCGTTGCGTCCGTGAACGAGTTCATTTTCTCGCGGACTCGAGTGCGAAAGCTTCTGAGCCTGTTTGTCGCAGTCATAGATGAGCGGAACCGAGCCCTGCACTACATCAATGCGGGACATGTGCCACCGGTCGTGATCCGCCGGGATGGGCAAGCCACGACACTAGATGAGGGCGGACTTGTGCTGGGAGTGTTCCCCGATGCGACGTACAAGCGTGGATCGATCCAGCTCCGCCCGGGCGATATCTTTGCTGCCTATACGGATGGCGTAACCGAGGCGATGGACCTTCATGGCGAACAGTTTGGCCTTGGACGGCTTCAGAATCTTGTGTACGGGCACCGGGCCGATCCGGCCGCAGAGATCGTTAAGACCGTTCTCTCGGAAGTGGATCGCTTTTCTCAGGAAGGCCTGAACGAAGACGATCGCGTGATGCTGATCCTGAAGGCCAACTAGCTACCGAACAGAGTTACAGCTGCTGCCCTGTCAGCCCAGGTTCCGCACACGAGCACTAGATCCCTTCACCAATGCGCACGACGATGACGCTCACGTTGTCCTCGCCGCCGTGATCATTGGCGAGCCGCACGAGCTCATCCGCGCTGGTTTGTACGTCCGACGATTCCAGTAGAGTTCTGGCGATTTCCGAATCCTCCACCATACGGGTCAGTCCGTCGGTGCAAAGCAGCACGATGTCACCACTCGACAGCTGGTACTCCATTGCATCCGATTCGACGTGCTCTTGCACTCCCAGGGCGCGAATCAACACGTTCTGCATCTTACTCAAATGGGATTCTTCCGGCTTAATGAGCCCACGCCGAATCTGTTCGGCAACCAAAGTATGATCGGAGGTGAGCCGTTTGAGTACGCTCCCTCGAAGCAGATAGGCCCGGCTGTCCCCCACGTGGACTAAGCTCATACGGGCACCGTCCAGCCAAACCGCGACCACCGTAGCACCCATTCCGCGCCACGCGGGATTGTCAAGCGACGCTTCGTAGATACAGCGGTTCGCGAGTCGAACAGCACTGGACAGTCGGTTCGTTTTCTCAGAAAGATCGGGCCGCAGCACCTCACCATACGGGGCGGAAACGTCTTCTGAATTCTCAGAGCAATGCGCCGTGATCGTGTCGCCCGCGATCGCGCTCGCCACCTCCCCGTGCGCTTCCCCCCCCATACCGTCGGAAACGACGAACAGCTTTAACTCAGGTAGTACTCGGCAAGTGTCTTCGTTGTTCTTGCGAACACGGCCGATGTCAGTCTTGGACCCGATTTCGAGGTGCATACACGCGTTCCTTCGCACCGCAGCCCCCGCCGAATCCTCTCTCACCGTTCCAACGAGGCCCTTTGCCTCGGGCGGCTGCTGAACCCGCCCTCTAACATCGCATCTCGGCTCATGCAGAATTCTCCTTCATACCCTTCACCCGGTAAGCGGAATGCTTCCCTTCGTGTTTCGTCTCAATCGTCGTTGGCTCGATCTCCACGACTCGCCACACCCGTTCGTGCAATTCCGGACTAATCAGTACCTCTCCTTTGGCAGCCCCTGCACAATAGCGAGAGGCCTTGTTCACGACGTCGCCGATCACAGTAAACTCCATGCGATCGGAAGTGCCCACAAAGCCATGAACCACTTCCCCACAGTGAATTCCGATCCCTGGCTCGGCGCAGGGAAGCTGGCGCGCGCGGCGCCTCTCGTTTACCTTGGCCACAGCCTCTTGTATCTCGACAGCGGCGCGAACCGCGTGTTCGTTCTGCCGAGGATCCGGTTCCGGACTTCCGAAAACGGCTAGGACCGCGTCGCCTATAAACTTGTCGATGGTTCCTTGGTTGGAGAACAAGATAGGCACCACAACGGCAAAGTATTCGTTCAGCATCTCGACGACTTCGTCGGGCTCCATATCCTCGGTCAGCTTGGTGAACCCGCGAATATCCGCATTGAGAATCGTTACTTCGCTTCTTTCTCCTCCCAGCCGCAGCTTGCCTCGATGTTTCAATAATTTCTCTGCAATTTTGGGTGAGAATTGGCGGGCCAGTTTGGCACTTAGAATTGATTCTTGCCGAAGCTTCTCCTGCAGCTGGTGACTCCCCACCCCCATTGCGGCATACTGCGCCATGAAGACAACCAACCGCAAATCCTCTTCGCTAAAAGCCGTTTTCAAACTCCGCGACTCGGCACAGACGACACCGAAGCACTCACCCTGCCAAAGCAGAGGGGCATACATTCCCGTGGCAATCGGGCTCTGAAGAATCGTCCTGCTCAAATCCTGAGTGACAGCGCGGTTCCAAATGAACGCCTTGCGCTCGTCCATGGCACGCCGGGAAAGCGTTTCGCTCAAATGGGGACCACTCGGAGATCGATACGCCTTCAGCAGAAGTGCGTTCGTCTGGCGGTCGCGAAGCGCCAGTGCCCAGCTATCCGCGTTGGGGGTGAGTTCGACAAGGCGGTCCACAATCATCGGCAGGAGCTCCACCCATTCGGTTTTGGCCCCAAATTGCAGTGGCAACTCACAAATGAGCTTCAGGCGATGGGCGCTTGCGTCGGTGAGGTCGAACCGGGTGGCGTCCAAATCGCTTGCGATGCTCACGCCTGCAACGGACTGCCGCTCACCCGACAACAGACTCGCCCCCACCTCCAGATAGTTGGTTTGTGCAAGGGTGTCCCGAGGTTCCAGAGACTGCACGCATAGACTCGTCTCACCTGCCACGATCACATCCCCTGCTGTGAGTTTCTTGCGTCCGTCGCCCTTGATTTCAACGTTATTCAGAAGGGTACCGCGCGAACTCTGGAGGTCCTCAATCCAGTGCCCCCCATCCTCGTTCGAGATTCTTGCGTGAAGGCGGGAGACCTTCGTATCAGGAGACAGGTCAAGCAACGGAGGGGAATTCTCGTGGGCTCGGCCGAGGACAAAGTCGGGTTCGATTATTTCCCAGACTCTTTGTGTGCCGTGGTAGGACCCAACTATCCGCATCAGAGAGAATCATCTAGGAGAAGTGTTGCTGTCAGACAGCGTAGCATTGCAGAAATCTATTAGCCTAGGACTCTTTTGCGCCATGGACCCGCGGCGTTGTGGAAGTCTACGCACGCTGCTAGTTTTGTCAATAGATTTGCGTCTCAGATCAAGCTCCCTCTGCGAGAGGCGCGACTGATTGCAGCAAGACTCAAGTCTTCCCGCACCGCAGATGGAAACAATTATCATTGAAGTGTGAGGGCCGGCTTATGTATAATCCGCCAACTTTCGCCAGGGGGCAAATTGTGTCAAAGAGTGCTCGCTTAACCCTCCTGCTAGTTTTTTCTTTTGCAGGATCCGTTGAAGCGCAGGGGCCGGCCCCCAATGCGTATCAGGTCTTGATGTATTCTTCCACCCTACCGTCCGGCGTCATGCCCAGCATCTATTCCTACAACAGCACACCGTGCCAGCCGAGCGGTTGCGGTGCGGCGCTCACGACCGCCAGCAATTTCAAAGCGATACCTTCGATTGTAGGGCTCACGAGCGCCCTGAGTGCCAGCATCGGAACGGCGTTGTCTGTAATCCCCGTCGCCTCACCTTCGTCCAGCGTAATTACGATCACTGATCCGGAGACCGGTGCACAACTGCCGGCAAGTAGTACGCTCGGGCCCATCTTTGCCGAGCGGGGAGAGACGATCGGGAAACACAGAGTGTACGTTGGGATTTCGACACAAAACTTTCACTTTACCTCTCTTAATGGGGAGCCTCTCCGGCAGCCACTGAGCATGTTAGATACAGGAGGTCAGGTTTCCCAGATTCTAAACAGCGCAGATCAGCCGGTAGCCACTTACCCATCCACTTACAACCTTGCGACAGATGTCCGTCTGTCTCAGAATGTGGCGCTCATCACGTACGGCGTAACCAGCCGCTTCGACGTATCGGTCGGGCTGCAAGTGGCCCATGCGTCGATTCAATCGCAAACAACGAATGGTCAGATATATGTGGGCGATGGATTCAACAATACCAAACAAGGGAACTGCTGGTGCGTCGACACATTCACAGCCGGTGTTCCGCCGGGGGCCACGGGCGTCCCCGGAAGCGGGTTGATCCTGTCGGATATCAACAGCTCCAAATATGGAGCGACCGGATTTGGGGATATGCTGCTGCGATTCAAAGGAACGGTCGTGCAGCGGTCGAATCTTGCCCTTGCGGTTGGCGCTGATTTGAGGTTACCAACGGGAGATGCGCAGAACTTCCTGGGGATCGGCACTACAGCTATAAAACCTTTCCTGGCCGCTTCCTTTTACAGCAAGGCGTTGGGTCACGGCATCGTACTCTCTCCTGAGCTGAACGTCGGATGGCAATTTGCCGGGAAGAGTATTTTGGGGGGGCAGATAGCCGCGACGTCCTCTCAGACCGTCAACGGGGTCACGGAATTTGGCCCACCCTTCACTACAACCAAAAACTACCTTCCGGATGTGTTCTCCTGGACAGTTGGAACGGAGCTAGCGTTGGGACCGCGTAGCACTTTTGTGGCGGACATTCTCGGGAATCAGATTGGATGGATTCATGGCATTGCAAACACCTCCACTCAGTCTGTGGCGGGTGTACCGGTTGCGCAAACGACTCCGGGAGCCGCTCCTGTCCTCGTGACCGCCACTGGCCTGGTCTCGGTTGGTCGTGTATCGTACGGTCAATATAGCGGAGCCTTCGGATACAAGTCGCGGTTATATCGCGATTTGGTTGGAACCTTCAACGTATTGGTCCGATTCGATAACAACGGGCTTGGTCTTGTGGACCGCTCTGTACTGCTCTTTGGTTTAGGTTATACCTTCTGAACGCCGCCTCAGCGACTACCGTTTGGCCTCCTCAAAAGGATTCACGATCAACCAGCGGTCACCGTTTCTTCGAAGGATGACTCTTACGCGAAGTGGAATGGTTGTGGTCTGGCCACGACCCACGGTTTTTGAAACCAGATCGCACGGTACGACGGCTTCATCACCGCTGATTGCGATATCCCCGTTTGGCGTGAGTGTCATCAGGAACGTGTATCCAGGCTGATTCATGGCATCCATGTATTTTTTTCCTGCCCCCGGCCAAACAGCCTTCAATTCACGCTCGCTCTTATCTTCAAACGCGCGGTTGAATTGGCTGAGTGCTCCGCGGATGGCGTTCTCTTCCGCCGTCACAAAAGGAGATTTCATAGAAACAGGCGGGGGCAGAGGAGGAGAGGGGGATGGAGAGAGAGAGGAAGACGGCTGGTTGGCCGTAGTGTTGAGCGCGTCCAATGTTTTGTCATCTCTAGGCGGCTGCTGCGCGGTTCGAACCTGATCAGTCCCCCTGGAAGGCTCGGCAACATTGCCGCTGGCCTGTGTGGTTTGCTCTGCATTTTGGCGCACGGTGCTCGAGCCACTTTGTTGGATATTCGAATGGCCCGCGGCTTCTGGCCCCTCGACCTGTCGACCCGTATTCACCCCTGGCCGGCCGCTTGTCTGGGAGCGGGGGGCTAGAGGAGAAGCATTCTGGGCATTCTGGGCTTTGAGTTTTACGATTTCGTCGGTGGATTTTGGCGGCTCCGCTTTTATGCCGCGGTCGCTCTGCGGCCCTATCTCAGAGGCCTTGACCGCGGTTTGGGGGGGCACATTCGGCGCGGCTGATGGAGTGGGATTCGCTGTCGAACCCGCCGGTACGTTACCCGTTTGACTCAAACGAACGGCAGGCTCGCCCGTTCTCTGCGAAAGAAAATGCGCGGTCGCCCACACGCCGACGATTAGCCCGACTGCGAGCGCGGCCAGCATCGCTGGCTTCGGAAAGGCCCGCGGGCGAGCGACCACCGACGTCTGTGCTGCAATGTCTTTCGCCCGCTCTCGGAGGGGTACCGGCTCAGGCCCCGTGGGGGTCGCAGGAGCAATCGGCGCAGGTGTCGGCTCGGGACGCGGAATCGCAGCAGGAACTACCGGTGCAGGTCGAACCACTTCAAACGGCACCGGCATCGAAACGGTCGGCTGCGAGGATAGAGCTGGCTGAGTCGCAGAGGCCTGGGGCACGCCCGTCGCGGTAGCCCCAACGTTGTCAATCGGGGGCAGCTCCAAATCCACCGGCCCTTTCTGCAGAAAGGCATACTCCTTCGAGAAATTGGCCGGCGCTGAGGGCGCGACCCCGGGCGCTACAACTGTCGGGGGGCTTTTTGCCGCGTCAATTTCCTGCGCAATGCGGCCCACCCGGGGGTCTAAGGGATCGAAAATTTCGGTCTCCACGGCAGCGTTCAGGGTTTGAGCCGCCCCATCGACGTTACCGGACTCAACCAAAGTCCGAATTTCTTCGAGCTTTTGCTCCTGCTGACGCTTCTTCTCACGAGCTCGAAGTTCGACAGTCGCCGAATTCAGTAGGTGTGTCAGGTCTGTGTCCGGACCGGCATCGGCGATCGTCTGCTTTGCGAGCTCGATCGCTTCGCTCAAATCCTCGCGATTGATTTTGAATTTGATCTCGCGAATCCGCTGTTCGATCATCCCCCGCGCGCGCAGCTTCTTCTCCTGCGTTTCCGCTTGCTCACGCAAATGCATGAGTTCAGCATTTTCAGGGAATGCTTTCAGCCCCGCCTCGGCGGCCTGCATCGCATCCGTGAACCGATTCTGGTTGATGCGCTCCTTCACATTGTCGATAACTGTCCGCAAGCGCTTTTCGCCCTCGATTCGTTCCTGCTGGCCGCGGGCGAATTCGATGAGGCGCCGCAGATCCATGCTGGCGGGAAAATCGGCCCTGAGAGGCTCTGCCTGAGCAAGGAGCTCGGAATATTTTCTTTCACTGACCAGTTTCTTGAGGGCCTCCAATTCGTGTTGCAATCGCTCGGAGCGACTTTGCTTGTCGCGTTCGCGTTCCACTAGCGCGCGAAGCTTCTGAACGGCGCTGTCTTTGGGATAGGTTGCGAGCAAGGCATCGAGCAACTCCAGAGCTTCGCCGAACCTTTGTGTCGCCAGGAGCGCCCTTCCTTCGGCAAGCTTCTGCTGCTTTTCCTGTTCTGCCTGCTCCTTGCTGGCGCTGGCCAGCAACCGGGGGATCTCACGTTCGTCAGGAAACTCTTTTGTCAGCTCTCTCAGCAGAGCGATGGACTCATCGTAGCGGCGTGCGGCCAGAAGGTTCCGCGCCTCTGCCAGACTCTTCAATTTGCGCTGTTCAGCAAGACCGTCACGGGCCGCTGCGAGAAGCCGCGAAATCTCTTCGTCATTTGGAAACCTCTTTCTTAGTTCGCTCAGCAGTGCAATGCAGTCGTCGTAATCTCTTTTGGCAAGCTGACTTCGCGCTTCTGCCAGGCTCCGCAGCTTTTCCTGTTCGGCCTCGTCTTCCTGAACAGCCTCTTGGAGCTGCAGAATTTCAGAGTCGTTGGGAAATTGTTTCCGCAATTTCACTACGAGAGCAGCACATTCGTCGGGGCGGTGTGCAGCGAGCAGACTCCGGGCTTCCCCAATGCCCCGTTGCCTCTGTTGATCAGCCTGCTCGTCTCGGGCCGTCTTGAGTAATCGGCGGATCGGCTCGTCATCGGGAAACTCTCTCCCGAGCTCGGCAAGGATCGCGATGGACTCTTCGTAATGTCTTGACGCGAGCAGGTTGCGCGCGTTCGCCAACCGCTCCAACTTGCGTTGTTCTGCCTGAGCCTCCCGGACGGCGTTCTGAAGCTGGTGGATTTCGGAATCACCGGGAAATTGCTCCCGTAATTTCCCGAGTAGCGCATTGCATTCATCGTACCGCCGCGCTGCCAGTAGGTCCCGGGCTTCCGTGATGCCTTGCAGCCTTTTTTGCTCTGCTTGCTCCGCTCGGACAGTTTTTTGAAGCTCCAGCAATTCTGAATCGTTGGGAAACTGCTTCAGTAGTTTCGCCAGCAGCACGTTGCATCCGCCGTATCCCCGCGCCGCCAGTAGGTTGCGGACCTCCGCGATGCCCTTCTGCCTCTGCTGTTCGGATTGCTCCGCACGAGCCTCGTCGAGTAATTTGGAGACCTCTTCTTGATCCGCTGGGAATTCTTTCCTCAGGTCCTGGAGCAGAGTGATGCATTCTTCGTAATGCCTCTCGGCAAGTAGATTCCGGGCCTTCGCCAAGCTTTCCTCTCTCTGCTGCTCTGCCTGTGCTTCGCGGATGGCTCTCTTGAGCTCGGGAATCTCTTTGTCGTTTGGAAATCGTCTTTGTAACTCCACTACCAGCGCAGCGCACTCGTCATAGCGGCGAGCGGCCAATAGATTTCGGGCTTCATCGATACGCTGTTGTTTCTGCTGATCGGCTTGATCTGCTCGAACCGCCTCGAGTAGCTGCAAAATCTCCCGATCGCCTGGGAATTCCTTTTCGAGGGTTGTCAGCATTACGATCGATTCATCGTATTGCCTATTCGCCAGGCAGATTCTGGCTACCGCCAAGCCCTGGATCCTGCGCTGTTTGGCCTCGTCTAAGCGGATGTCTTCCAACAGCCTGGCAATCTCGTCGTCGCTCGGAAATTGCTTTTGTAAATCGATCAGCAGCGCTCTCGACTCTGCGTAACTCCCGGCCGCCGAAAGGTTCCGAGCTCCCTCCAGAGTTTTCTGTCTGTGTTGCTCGGCTTGATCTTCCCGTATCGTATCCAGCAGGCGCTGGACCTCTTCTTCGCCGGGAAATTCTTTCTGCAGTTCGCTGAGGATTCCGATGCAGCTGTCATACTGCAATTGGGTCCACAGCCCACGCGCTTCCTTCAGTTTTTCCTGGAGCCGCAATCGCCGCTGTCGTTCCGCTTTTTCTGCTAGAACCTGCTGTTGAAGATCCCGCGCCTGCCTGTTGGCTGGTTCCACTTCCAGCACTTTCGCCAACAGTTTTTCGGCTTCCTCAGGCATGCCCTCGACGAGGCGCTGTCCGGAAGCCTGCAGCCACTCCGCGACCATCTGGGCCCGTTGAAGCTCCCTTTGTACCTGCTTTACGAGCTCCTGTGCCGGCTCAAAGCTCGAGTCCAAGTGCAGCGCATTTTCAGCCTCCGCTTGCGCCTCCTGGATTCTTCCTTCCTTCAGCAGAGCGCGCCCCTTATCGACCTGTTGCTGCACTTTGGGCCGAACCAGGAGCCGCTTCAGTTCCGCATTGACTTTCTCCAGAAGTGCTCGCGCCTGCGAATTGGCCGCGTCGACTTTCAGCAGTTCGCGCAAAAGCTCGCGCGCCCGACCGAACTCGCCCTGCTCGATGAGCTGGTTACTTTGCTCGATCAACTCCTGAATCGAATGTGCCTGGAGCTCCTTGTAGATCGGCTCGAGTTCCAGCAGCACGTCTTCCATCGATTGAAACCGATCTTGCGGCGACTTCCGTAGGATTTTCGAAAGAACGCTCTCCATCGCTGGCGGACAGTTGGGGACTCTGTCTCTGAGGAAACGTGGCTCGTCTGTGCAGATGCTATGCATCAGACTCGCCGGATTCTCGCCGGTGAACGGCCGCTGATAGTACAGCAGTTCGTAGAGCAGGACTCCAAAGGACCAAATATCTGACCGCTCATCGGCATGTTCGCCGTGATACTGCTCGGGAGACATGTACGTGAACGTCCCGATTAGCATCCCCGTTTGCGTTTTCGACGTGTCCAATACGCGCGCGATCCCGAAATCGACAACTTTCACCACTCCTTCCTTGTTCACCATTACGTTGCCTGGCTTGATATCACGATGAACGATGCCCCTCTTGTGGGCGTAGTCGAAGGCGCGGCAGGCCTGCAACGCGTACGTCAGCTTCAATGCGAGAGGTACACTGGCGCGGCGGGCGATCATTTGCTCGAGGCTTTCGCCCTCGATCAGTTCCATCGCGATGTAGGGAGTGTTCTGCTCGTCACCCATGTCGTAAATCGTGACGATGTTCGGATGCTGTAGTCCGCCTGCTGACTGAGCTTCTCGGTAGAACCGCTCGAGAAGACTGGGGTTGTCGGCTAGTCCCGTAGTGATCGTTTTGAGGGCAACCAAGCGGTTAATGATCGGATCGCGAGCCCGGTACACCACCCCCATGGCCCCATGGCCTAGCTCTCCGAGGACCTCGTATTTGCCCAGCTTCCTCAAGGCATCCCTGTCGTTATGGGCCCCGCTCGATTGGAAAACAGCGCCGATTTAAGCTATCTAGTGCGAATGCATGGACTTAGGTGCACTCCTAAGGGACACGCGAATCGTCGCAAAAACGGGGAGATCTGTCAACTTGGATACATAGGACCTCTTTCTATCAAAACGAACTGTGAATACTGTCGGGCTTGGAGGGTTTCTTGCTCATAGGGTTCGGGCGATGGTGGCATCGTCCAACTTCACACGATCAGCTAGGATCCGAGCCGACGTCGTTTGCCTTTCGGGGACCGGAGCCCCAACGAGCCCATTGCAAAGATCGCTTGCTCCGAGTGAGAACCATGGCGCCTAGTCCGATGCAATTCGGGTGTCGAAAGCGATGGTTGTGTTTTTGGATTGCCAGTTTCTGTTTGCTAGTGCTATCGAATCCAGGCAGCCTGCGCGCGCAAGCGCGAGTGCAACAACTCCAGGGCCAAGTCCTCGATCCATCGGGCTCGCCCGTGACGGATGCCTTTGTTATGGTGACAACACCCAGAGGCGAAAAGCTCAGGACGACGACAGACCGGCAAGGCCTGTTCGAGTTGAAAGGGCTAGGGGTAGGAAAGCATACGCTCGAGGTGACGGCAATCGGGTTTGCGATGTATCACAATGACGCCGTGGAAATCGATCCCGATCAAGTTCAGCAGCTTGAAGTCACGCTCGCCATCGAGCAACAGCAAGAGAAAGTGGTGGTTTCAGCGGAAGGGCCGACCGTGGAGGTGAATCCTTCGAGTAACGCCGAAGCCATCGTAATGTCCGGCAAAGAGCTGGAGGCGCTGCCGGATGATCCGGACGAGCTGCAAAGCGATCTGAGCGTGCAGGCGGGGCCTTCGGCGGGACCGAATGGAGGCGAGTTCTATGTCGACGGCTTTACCGCTGGACAGCTGCCTCCAAAATCCGCAATTCGAGAAATCCGTATCAATCAGAACCCGTTCTCAGCCGAATACAGCAAAGCCGGATACGGAAGGATTGAAATCCTTACGAAACCGGGCGCAGACAACTGGCATGGACAGATCTCCGTGAACGCCAACGATTCTGCATTCAACTCGAAGAATCCTTTTTTTGAGCCCGAAAGCGCTCATGCGACATACCCAAGCTATTACTCCACGCAGTACAGCGGGAACATCGGTGGGCCCGTGAGCCCGAATGCATCGTTTTTCTTTATCGCGGATATCCGCGATATCAACAATCTATCGATCGTGAATGCGCAGGTCGTAAACCCGGCTTTGCCGGGATTCCCGATCGTCCCATTCAGCGCGGCGGTACCGAACCCGAGGAAGCGGTACAACATCGGGCCTCGCGTGGATTACCAGGTCTCGAAGACGAACACACTGTCCTTGCGTTATCGGTACTACCGAGATGAACAGACGAACGACGGAATTGGCGGGTTTTCATTGCCTTCGCAGGGCTACCATCTCCTGACGACTGAACAGACCGTGCAGGCGAGTGATACCCAGACAATCAGTCCGAATGTCGTGAATGAGACGAACTTTCAATACCTGTATGACCAAAGCAATCAGGTTCCCGTGAGCACCGCCGTCACCTTAGCTGTGCTGGGGGCATTCTACGGGGGCGGCAGCAACTCGGGGAGCGTGCTCGACCGCACCAACCACTACGAACTGCAAAACTATACGTCTATCCAGCATCGGACACACTTCATCAAATTTGGGGTTCGGCTGCGCGGCGTCACCGACTCGAACGATTCGACAGCCGGATTCAACGGTTCATACGTGTTCCCTTCGATTCAGGCGTATCAGTCCGCCCTGGCTTCGGGAACGC
>Ga0187779_10001964_pt1 | contig 12754 bp, 13 predicted proteins | sample 1015_Q2_SP10_10__FD_132435 | JGI IMG/M metagenome (GOLD analysis project Ga0187779, IMG submission 132435) | Tropical peat soil microbial communities from peatlands in Department of Meta, Colombia - 1015_Q2_SP10_10_MG | ecosystem: Environmental > Terrestrial > Soil > Wetlands > Peat | place... | reverse complement strand
CTGGCGGGCAGTGCGCCGCAACTCGGCCTGTTCGGGGGTGTCCCGGGTATCCATCAGCGAGAATCATACTAGCATTTTTTGAGAGCGTGATTGCAAATGATGGATCCACTCCTACCATCCGGACGGTTTCCCGGGGAGAGCCGATGCCGCGCGATCACGAGTACCATTCTCTGAGAGTGGCCGACGTCGTTCATGAGACCGACGACGCGCGCTCTTTTGTCCTCGACGTCCCTCCGGAGCTGGAGCAGAAGTTCGCCTACGTCGCCGGACAGTACTGCACGTTCCGCGCCACGATTGGCGGCGAATCCATCGTCCGCTGTTACTCGATGTCGAGCTCACCGGAGACGGGTGACCGTTTCACGGTCACGGTGAAGCGTGTCGCCGGTGGGAAAATGTCGAACTGGATGAACGACGAGCTGGCCCCGGGCGACACGATCGAGGTGATGCCCCCGGTGGGTCGGTTCGTGTTGCGCGCATCCGAAGTCCCCATCGTGGCCTTTGCAGGTGGCAGCGGGATCACGCCGGTCCTCTCGATCATCAAGACCGCACTCGTGACCACAAGGCGCGAGATCGCACTGGTGTACGCCAACCGCGACCCTGCAAGCATCATCTTCGCCAGCGACCTCGAACGCCTGCGCGCGGCATCCGACGGGCGACTCTCGGTGCATTATCACCTTGACTCGGAGCGTGGTTTCCTTGATTCCGCAGCGTGCGCGGCGCTGGTCGGGGAACGAGCGCACGCCGACTTCTACGTATGCGGCCCCGACCGGTACATGGAGGTGGTCGGGGCTGGCCTGGAAAAGCGGGGGGTCGCTCGCAGTCAGGTGTTCATCGAGCGGTTCGAGCAGCCCAACGAGGAGCTCGCAGCCCCTCGAACCTCAAACACGGAGTCGATCGTGATCCGACTCGACCGCCGCAAGCACACCATCCGGTACGAACCAGGTGACACCCTCCTCGAGGCTGCCCGCCGCGCGGGTCTTTCGCCGCCGTTCTCCTGCCAGCAGGGAAACTGCGCGAATTGCATGGCCTATCTCGAAGCGGGGAAGGTCACGATGCACGTGAACAATGCTTTGTCGGCCGACGAGCTGAAAGCGGGGTGGGTGCTGACCTGCCAGGCGATCCCTCTGACCCGCGAGATCGTGATCGACTATGACCGGTGAGCTGGTCGGCTCGGACGGGCGTCAGAGGTCCGGGCAGAGCGAAGCGAGGAACGTCAGAGTACGCTTCCTGGATTCGATGCGGCTGTCCCGGTCGGGCCCGAGAGCGAGGACACGGACCGCAAGGTCGGTGGCCCCCGCGTCACGGAAGGCACGCAAGCGCTCGACCACGGCCGATTCGTCCCCCGCCGCGAGGATGTCGCCGACGTCGGTGGCATCGCCGCAATCGAGGAGCCGCTGGTAGTTCGGGCAGAACTCGGCATGTCCGAGCACTCGGTTGGCCCGCGCACGCGCGGCGTCCACCTCATCCTTCGAGCAGAGGGCAACGGGAACTCCCGCGATGATCCGTGGAGCTGGTCTACCGACCTCCGCCGCAGCCTTCGTGATGCGCGGCGCGATGTGTTCTGCAACGGCACGTTCATCGGCCATCCACAAGATCGTCCCCGACGCATACGCACCGGCGACCCGGAGCATTACGGGGGCGAGGGCTGCAAGCACGACTGGGTTGGGAGCATAGTCCGTGACGTCCATCGGGCTGTGGACGCGGTACGAATCGTTCTCGACCTCTACCGAACCCGGGCTGCGAAGGGCCGCATTGAGGACCTCCAGGTAGTTGCGCATTTGGTGGGCCGGCCGCTCGTACGGAAGGCCGAGCATGTCCTCGATGACCCAGTGATGCGACACACCGAGGCCCAACGTGAAACGACCCTTGCAGACCGCCTGGTTCGACAGCACCTCTTGCGCCAGGGCGATCGGGTGACGGGTCTGAATCGGCAGGACGGCGGTCCCGAGTTCGATTCGCTCGGTGGCGCACCCCATGAGCGTAATGGCGGTAAGCGCGTCGAAGTCCCCGGGAATCTGGGGCACCCAGATGGAGCTGAAGCCAGCCTCTTCGGCCGCCTGCGCCTCGGCGACCAGCTGCCCGACCTTCTGCCGATAGCGCCCCTTCTCGGGGCCGATCATCAGGCCGATTTGCACCCGGTCTCCTTTTCCCGTGCCGCTCACACTAGCGGCGGTCGAAGGGAGTGGCAATCAGCTTCTCATTTTGAGAGAATTCTGCTTTCAGGCGGGGCTCCCGGCGGGGCCGAGAGTCTCTCTCGGGCGCGCCGGACCTCGTGACCGCCGGCCGGGGCCCCGATTCGGTCGGATCGGACGGCTCGCGAACTGCACTGGAACTCCCACGTGGAATAGAAGGACGGTTCTTCCATGGCGAGACCAAACGATTTGCAGGACGGAAACGGACCGGGCTGGCGTCAGCGCGCGGTCTCGAAGAGCCTGAGCGCTGCCCGCACGCGTGCGGAGCAGCGCGTTCAGCGACTCCTGGATGCGGCGTTCGCTCTGATCGACGAGAGGGGCACGACCGAGTTCACGATCCAAGAAGTCGTCGAGCGCTCGAAGCAGTCGCTGCGAGGGTTCTACCAGTACTTCGAGGGCAAGGACGAGCTGCTGTTCGCGCTGCTCGAGGAATCCATCCGCGAGTCGGTCGCGGACATCCGCGACGTCGTCGAGTCCGAGTCCAAGCCGATCGAGCGGCTTCGTGCCTTCACGATCCGTCTCCACGAATGGTGCGAGCCTCTCGGGAAAGGACGCCGACGGGGAGCACACAACCGGCTTCCGCTTTCGGAGTTCTCCTTGCAGATCGCGATCAAGGATCCCGAGCGCGTGGCCGCAGTGATGGCGCCGATCTCGCGGATGTTGGTCGAGCTACTCGAGGCCGCCGTCGCGGCTCACGCGGTCCAGGTGGCAGATCCGCAGCGCAGCGCCGTGCTCATCCAGCAAACGGTGATGTACAGCTGGCTCATGAATCGCCTCGTCCAGAGTCCCCGGATGCGCGTCACAGCCGAGGATGCCTGGGAGTTCTGCCTGCACGGCCTCCGCGGCGGATAGAGCCCTAGGCACCGAGGTCGTTGGGGCCGGTCCCTTTCCCGGGGGCGGCGAGCGGGTCGTGCTGTCGCCCGGAGTCGAAGCCTCCATGCTTGCGCAGGAACGTGGTGGCGCGTCGCCGGATGCGCCAGCCGTTGGCTGTGCGCACGTACTCGTCGCGATACCAGGCAAGCCGCATGGCGTGCGTCCGTTGATCGATGAAGACGAAGTGCTGGATTCCCGTGGCCCGGTCTCCGTCGAACTCAACCACCGGCATGTTCCCGATGAACTGACCCCGGGGTGCCGCAGCGAGCAACGCCGGCAGCCGCTCCAGCGTGTAGGACGTGCCGAAAGCGCTGTACTCGGCGTCCGGGGTGAAGACATCGCGCCACCAGTCACTCTGGACGAACTGGCTCGCATTTGCCAGGTACCGCGCGCACAGCTCGTGAATCTCGACGAGATCAGCGATCCGCTGCGCGCCGAAGGTCACGGAACCGGCTCTTCCTCGAGTTCGAAGGAAGCCGTGCCGGTGTCCGGGAGGTACGGCTGGCGCCAGATCTCCACGGGGAACGACACCATGATGAGTGAATACAGGAGCTGGAGCAGACGCAGCACGTTGTCGGGCAGATCATAGAGCGGAAACTTTTCGCAGTACGCGATCGCCTCCTCGGCGCGCGGGAAGAGAGCATCGTACAACGCCTGCATCTCATCCATGGTGCTGGCCAAGCGCTTCGCATAGCGCTCCGGCTCGCTGGCCAGGCACCACTCCCTCGCAAAAGGCTCGAGGTCGGAGAACTCGGGAGGCAGGAGCGGGTTGGTCATGGCCATCACGCCTCCTCACGCGAGCGCTGGTATTCGTCGACCCAGTCGTTCACCACCTTGTTCAGGTGTCGGCACAGGATCTCCTGGTCGCCCAGCGGGAAGCTGGAGACCGCACGCGACTCGAGGCCCATCTGCGTCGCCTCGAGCGTTCCGCAGTCCTGCAGGGCGTACTCCTTGATGGTGGCCGCGGCCAGCTCGTGGGCGAGGCGCTCGCGCGCGTTGCGTGCGGGTACGAAGTAGAGATTCGCCTCGAACAGGAGCCGATTGTGCGCGGTGGGCCAGTAGTGGTAGGTGAGGTACCAGCCCCGCTCCCAGATGATGAACGCGAAGTTCGGGAAGATTTGGAACGAATCGAGGCCCCACCCCTTCTTCTTCCCCGGATTGATGCCGGGCAGGGCCTCCTCGGTTCCGATGTCGGCCGCGTCCCAGGGGCCGAACAGGCCGCTGCGCATCACCTTCTCGATGGGGTTGAGGTATTCCGGCGGCAGAAGCCAGCTCGGGCCGGTGGTCGTCGAACCCACGCGATGCGGGCCGTCGATCTGGAAGTGCAACGCCGAGAAGCCGGCCTGCTGATACTCGGGCTTCGCCATGACCGGGTTCTGCCGGCCGTGGAGGATGGGTGCGTGGTAAAACTCCTGGAAGGCGTCCAGGAAGACCTTCCAGTTGCTGCGAATGTCGCCGCGATAGTAGAAACGCTCCGTCATGTTGTGGAACGGGTAGTCAATCGCGGTGATCATCGGCCCGAGGAACTCGGTGAGCGTCTGGCTCGGCTCCTTGGCGAGGTTCACGAAGACGAATCCCGACCACACGTCACAGTGCACCGGCACGAGGCCGTAGGCGCCCTTGTCGAGACCGAAGAACTCGCCCTCCTGCTGGACGTAGGAGCACCGGCCGTCGAGCTCGTACCTCCAGCCGTGATACTTGCAGCGGAACTGCCGGCAGGTTCCGCTCGTCTCCTCGCGCGGGTGGTCGGTCCAGACCAGCTTGTTGCCGCGGTGACGGCAAACGTTGTGGAAGGCGCGGATCTCGCCGTCCATGCCCCGGACGATGATGAGCGAGGTGTTCGCGACCGGGAGCTCCTTGGTGAAGTAGCTGCCGTTTCGCCGGAGCTGCTCGACCCGCCCGACGCTAAGCCAGGCCCGCTTGAAGATCGCCTCGCGCTCGAGCTCGTAGAACTCGGGCGAGATCGAGCTCTCGTAGGACACCGGGAGGGTTCCGAGCTCGGGATAGTGCTGCGTCCAGCTTCCCTCGGGCGGTTTCTCATATTGCTTCATGGTTCTCGCTCCTCTGTGTGGTTCACAGCACCATGCCGCCATTGACGCCGACCACCTGTCCGGTGATGAAGCCCGCTTCGTCGGAGCAGAGGAACCCGCAGGTCGCGGCGACCTCGTCGGGAGTCCCGGCTCGTTGGACGGGAATTCGGGCAGCCAGGCGTTCGAACTTCGGCAGGTCGCCCGCGGCTTCCGCCCGGCGCGCCATGGGCGTGTCAATCACGCCAGGCGGAATCGTGTTCACAGTGATCCCATGCGGGGCAAGCTCGAGCGCGAGTGCCTTGGTGAGCCCAATCACTCCGGCCTTCGACGAAACGTAGTGCGCCATGCGCGGCGCACCCGACTGGGCTCCCGCCGACGAGATCGTGACGATCCGACCCCATCGTCCCGCAAGCATGTCGGGAACGGCGGCCTGCAGGCAGTGGAACGTTCCAGTGAGGTTGACGGAGAGGACGTGTTCCCAGCTCTCAATCGTGATGTCCGTGAAGGAATCGAACGCCTCGAGACCGGCACTTGTGACCATAATCTCGACGGGCCCGAACTCCGCGCGCACCTTGCTGAGCGCGTCGTCGACCGCCGCCCGATCGGTGACGTCGACCCTCGCGGCCATGACGCGTGCTCCGTTCTCGCGCATGCCCTCGGCGGCTCGCAGGGCCGCGTCGCCTTGGAGATCGAGCAGCGCGACGCGGTCACCCCGCGCAGCGAGGTAGCGGCCGATCGCCAGCCCCATCCCAGAGGCTGCTCCCGTCACCACCGCCACTCTGCCCATCGCTTCGCTCCCCGTCCGATCCGCCGCGGACCCCGATTATGCGCCATCCCGGCGCCCCTCCACAAGATGGCTCTCGATTTTGGAGAATGAGATTATCAAGTTTTGACTGACCCTGGACGCGCCCTTTGGGGCGCTCTCCTGTGGAAGCGCCGAAGGTCGATCGGAGAATGCTTCTCAAATTGTGGGAGCTGTGTTCTCGGCGCCTTTTGGGCCAAGGTTCGCGGGCGCTTCACGAGGCACGCCAGCGTGCGGGCCGGCGCTTAGATCGCGGGCACCCCGAACACAACCGGCAGTGACGTCGGTGACCGGAAGACCTGCCCGCGGATGTGCGGATCCTCGCCCTCGGGATCGAGACGCAGGCCGCGCAGGCGGTCCAGCAGGAGGTTGAGCGCGACGCGCATCTCGAGCCGAGCCAGGTGCATCCCGAGGCAGACGTGGACCCCATGGCCGAAGGAGATGTGGGGCTTTGGCGTGCGGAAGATGTCGAAGCGGTCAGGATCGGGGTACCGATCCTCGTCCCGATTGGCCGCGCCAAGCATGGGCATGACCGCGGAGCCAGCCGGGATCGGCACACCCGCCAGCTCGGTGTCTCGGGTGGCGACGCGCGTGATGACCAGCAGCGGTGCCTCCCACCGAACCGCCTCCTCGATTGCCTGGGGGATGAGCGACCGATCGGCGCGGACAGCGTCGAGCTGCGCGGGGCTGGAGAGCAACCCAAAAAGGAGATTCCCGGTCGAGCGGTACGTGGTTTCGATACCGGCCGGCAGCAGCAGGCGCAAGAACGAGAAGATCTCTTCGTCCGAGAGACGCTCTCCGTCGATCTCCGCCTGTGCGAGACTGCTGATCAGGTCGTCGCGGGGCTCCTGCCGCCGGGCCGCAAGAATGGGGATGAAGTACTCCTTCAGCGCCTTCGAGGCGGCGACCGCGCGCTCTCGGTTCACGGTGAGGCTGAGCAGCGAGATCGACCAGCGCTGGAATTGGGGATAGTCGGCCCGGGGCAGACCCAAGAGGTCGGCGATGATCTGTGTCGGGTACGGGAAGGTAAACTCTCGGACGAGTTCGGCACGGCCACGCTCGACGAAGCGGTCGATCAGCTCGTTGGCCACCCGCTCGACCAGCTCGTTCTGCCGCCGCGCCAGCGCCTTCTGCGAGAACGCCGCGGAAACCAGGGAGCGGTAGCGGCGGTGCTCGGGCTCATCCATCCCGAGCATGACGTACTTGCCCAGAGCATCTCCGAAAACATTGATGATGATGGACGAGGAGAACGTCTCGCTGTCCCGCAGCACCTGTGCGATCTCTTCGTAGCGGTACACCATAAAGACGGGCTTGGACGCTTCGTGCGGCATTCCCGACATGTCGAGGCGCTGCACGGGTTCCTTGCGCCGTGCCCGGGCCAGCTCGGTGTACGGGTCCCGAACATCACCCGCGACGGCATCGTCGAAGCTTCCGAAATCTTCAAGATCGTCGAACAGCTGCAATTGTCGCCTCCTTCAGACGATTGCCGGGACCAGGATCCCCGACTCGAAATGTCTGCCCGGCTTGTCAGTCATGCTGGGCGGCCCCGCAGTGCCCCGTAACGTGGGAAGCCCATCGCCCGACGGACCAGGTGGTGAAGGAGCCCGCCGGGCAAAAGGCGACTGCCGAACAGCAGCATGCGGGCGTCAAAGCCCACCGCGTGCCGGGCGAACGGGGCCCGCTCGTCGAGAGCCTTGACGAGCGCAGGAGCAAAACGTTCGGGCGGGTTCGCCAGGCGCACCACCAAACGACCCGCGCGATCGATCCCGGCATAGTGCGTGGCGTACGGACCGTTTAGGTCTCCGTAGTGAGGGGTTTGCTCGGTCAGGATGTCCGTCTTGAAGGTCCCGGACACGAGGATGGTGACCCCCAGACCGAACGGCGCGATCTCCTCTGCAAGGGCTTCGGCCCAACGCTCGAGGGCCCCTTTGGCCGCGGAGTAGGCACTGATCGATGGCATGCCCCGGATGCCACCCTGGCTCGATACGACGACGATCCGCCCGCGTCCAGCGGCCCGCATGGACGGCAACAGCTCCTTGGTGAGGCGTACCGGTCCGAACAGGTTCGTGCGGAAGAGCTGCTCCCACACCCCGAACGGTAAATCCTCGACGCATCCCACGGCGGCGATCCCAGCGTTGTGCACGAGCGCGTTGGGCGCACCTACCATCCCCTCGATGGCCTTGGCGGCAGCGATGATCGAGGCCGGATCATCGAGATCGAGTCGGACGCCCACCAGGCGCGGATCGTCTGCGGCCGCACCGGTCGCCGCGCGCAGGCGCTCGAGTCCCAGCTCAGGCGAGCGCATCGCTCCGACGACGCGCCATCCCAGCTTGTACAGGTGGACGGCCGACACCAGGCCGAGTCCGCGCGACGCGCCGGTGATCACGACGCTCTGGGGGTCACGCATGGTCTGGCTCACAACGTCCACCGCTCTTCGGGGGCTCCAGGTGCGGACGTCCCGACGGCTGTGCACTCATCCAACCGGCCCAGAGCCCAGCGGAAAACGGGCCAGGATGCCCCTCTTTCTCATAGAAGGCGTTCGGGTCGTAGACCTTGGCCTCCGGAAACGGCCAGGGGCAGGCGACGGAGGTAGCGAGCTTTGCCACGCGGATGATGGCGAAGCCCGCACCGTATGCGAAGTAGGCGACGTTCAGGATGGCAAACATCATCAGGAACGTGCCGAGGGCGGGGCGGCTTCTGAACACCCCCACCCGCTGGGCCAGCTTCTCGGCCTGCGTACGGCCCGTATCGTCCCGGTACAACAGGACGCCCGCTGGGATCATCACCAAGGTCACGAGCGCGGATTCCCACAGCAGCGGGAATTGGTAGAACTTTCCGACGAAGATCGAGCCGAAGGGCATGACTTGCGAGTAGATGTACAGCTGGGTGCGGACCAGGAAGATCTCCATCATCGCGTCGTAGACGAAGCCGATCACGAAGATCAGCGCCGCGAGGCTGATCAGTGGATGGCGCCAGACGAACGAGTCAAAGGACCGACGGGCCTGAATACGACGCAGGACCCAGATGGCAGGGAAGTACGGGCCCAGGTAGAAGGTCACGTATCCGATTACGATGAAAGGCTCAACGGTGGGCGAGAGCGACACCAAGGGCCAGTCTTCCGGCCAGTGCCAGAGCTGGGGGTTGTAGACCGCGTACGGCGCCCAGTTCATGATCGGGTCCTGCCAGACGATCAACGTCGCTACCAGCGCCATCAGAAGAACGGGGTGGCGCGGATGCCGTCGCCACGCCACCACGAACCCGGTAGCGACGACGGCCATCATGACGACCGTGTAGGTGTGAAACGTCGAGACCCAGTCGGTCTTCCCCCAGAGCGCCTCCACCGGACGGGGAACCCCACTCACCGTCGGATTGGCAATGCGAGGGGAGACGGCGCCTTGGCGCGCGTTGTAGGCAATGGTCCCGAGGACGACGAGGGCGAGGACAACCCCCAAAGCAGTCATCGACCGCTTCGGTGCGGCGGTCGGACGGGCGGTGGACGGCAATGTCTGCCCAGTAGTCATCTCTTAGTCCTGACCAAATCGGGCGACGAGATGGGTGTTGATGCCGTCCGGATCGAGCGTGCGAGCGACGAGGTAGCCAGCACCCATCCAGGCCCGTCGGGTCCACTTTCCGAAAGAAATCCTGGTCCCGGGCGCTCCGGACGCGGCGGGAATCATCTTCACCCGCTCGAGGGCCTCCTTCACACCGCGGGGGCTCAAAGGCCGGGCATCGGCGAAGGCGCGGAGGAGCGCAGTGGCGATGTCCCGGTTTACCACCGGCACGCAGTACTGCGGACGCCGCCCGTAGGTCGCTTCGTATTGGTCAAGGAAACGCTGGCCGACGAGGTTGCCCTCGTCGTACTGGTCGATCCCGGTCCATCCCAGGAACGCCTTCCACAGCACAGGATTGATCCACGCGTTCTGGAACGCGGTACTCGTGAAGCGGGGTGGGTTCCAGCCGAGGGCCTCGAGCGCCGAGTTGACGTGCAGGATGCCGAAGCCAAAGCCACAATGGACGAGCGCGGTCGGTTTCGATTCGTGCACCTTGCGGATCGCATTGCCCACATCCTGCGCGGTCTGAGCGATCTGCTCCTGCGCCACGATGCGAATGCCCGCTTCTCGGCACGCACTGCCGAAGCTCTTGAAGTAGTTCTCTCCCACCAGCGACTGCTCAATCAGCACGCCGACCTCGGTGTGCCCGCCCTTCACAATCAGGTCCGCCCAGAAGATTGGCTCGTCGGTTAGCGAGCCCATTGGAAACGAGAAGGTCCACTCGCCCAGCCAGTCGTCGGAACCGCTCACACTGACCGCCGGAACACGGAAGCGCTGCTCGATCGCTTCGCGCGTGGGGACGGCGTTGTCGGTGATGCTCGGGCCGAAGACGACGAGGCAGCCCTCGTCGACCAGCTCGCCGTAGGCGTCGATCACGGCCTTGACGGTTCCCTTCGGGAGACCCTCGACCTCGCGGAACACGATCTCCACGCGGCGGTCGATGATCTTCTGCTTCAGGCCTTCGTTGAACACGAGCTCGAACGGCCGGGTCAGGTCGTTCCGCATCTCCTGCGGGTAGTACTGGGGCAGCCGAAAGTCGAAGAGGTAGCCAAGCTTGATCGGCTCCGCGGTGCTCTCGTAGGACATATCATCTCCGTTTGGAGTGATTCGGACCCAAGATTCTGTTCAGATATCAGCGGTGAGGATTTCCACCGTCGATCACCCTGTTAGGTTGGTTGCTCGGCGAGATATACGTTGATCATCTCCACGAGGCCGCTCGTCACGGTCGGGTCGTCGGTGAGCGGTCCCGCGACGGCCGCCCGAGCCGCCTCACGCGGGCTCAGCCCTTCGGCGATGAGCCGCCCCGTGGCGATGAGAACCCGCGTCGAGGCCACTTCGCGCAGCCTAGCCGTCTCGAGACGACGGATCGCCTGACCCAACCGCACCAGCTCGGCCGCCCTGTTTTGATCGATGCCCGTCTCGTAGGCGACGATCTTCTCTTCGACCTCTGCGGGCGGGAAGCCGAACTCGATGGCGACCATCCTTTGCCGCGTGGAATCCTTAAGGTCCTTGAGAACGCTCTGGTACCCCGGGTTGTAGGACACGACGAGACAGAACCCAGGCGCAGCATCGAGGGTGAGCCCGAGCCGCTCGATCGGGAGCTGGCGGCGGTGGTCGGCCAATGGATGGAGCACGACCGTCGTGTCCTGTCGGGCCTCGACTACCTCGTCGAGGTAACAGATGGCTCCCTCGCGCACGGCTCGCGTCAGCGGGCCATCGACCCACTCCGTTTCCCCTCCGCGCAGCAGGAAACGCCCCACGAGATCGGCGGTGGTCAAGTCGTCATGGCACGCGACAGTGATCAGCGGCCGGTCGAGATCGTAGGCCATCGCCTCGACGAAGCGCGTCTTCCCGCAGCCTGTGGGTCCCTTGAGCACAACCGACATGCCTTGCCGGAAGGCCGCCTTAAAGACGTGCTCCTCGCTTCCGATGGGCACGTAGTACGGCCGCGACGAGCGAGTCGTGCTCATCCTATCGTCCAGGCGAGCAGTCCGAGCACCGTCCCCCCGCACTAGAGGCAGCCCATCTGCGTGTCGATGAGGTTCATCGTCGCCGGACCTCGGCGGAGCGGAGGGCGGAGCGGAACAGCGGACCGATCACCTGGCGCAGCTGTTCGGGTCTCGGGATCGCGGCGTGGGCGGCACTCCCAAAGACACGCCGAAGGACCTCGGCATCGGTGCTGGCGCCGATGCCGAGACAGAGGCAGCCGATTCCATGGCGGCGGGCCTCAACCAGCGCGCGTCGCGCATCCGCTGCCCCATACATCGGTTCGTAGCCGTGATCGTAGGCCAAGCCGTCGGACAGCACGACGAGCAACCGCCGCGATGTGCCGCCCTCTTCTTCCAGCATGGCCGCGCCATGACGAATCGCCGCACCCAGCCTCGAGTAGGCGCCGGGTACGAGACCGTGAAGACGCCGCATCACGAGGAGGTCGAGGTCGTCGTCGAAGCGCTTCACCGGCACCAGGTGCACGGCGGATCGCCCCTGCGAGTGAAAGGCGTAAAGCGCCACACGATCGCCGAGATCATGAAGCGCAACGGTGAGCGCCGTGGCCGCCGCCCGCTGGTGTTCGTGCACCGTTTGTCCCGTCGCAGCGGATTCTGCGACGGAACCCGAGATGTCGAGCAGGAGCAGTACGGCGAGATCGCGCCGGCGGCGAAGGCTGTCGAGGTAAACCGCATCGTCGGGCGCCGACCCGGCTTTCACGTCCACGCGCGCCTCCACCGCCGCATCGATATCGATGTCATCGCCCTGCACCTGCCGGTGGCACGAATCGAGGCCCGTGCCGAGGCGAGCCAGCGATCGGCGCAAACCGAACGCGTCCGACACCATGAGCGGCGTGCAGCTCTTTGAACTCGGCTCGACCTCCCGGACCGTGCACCAGTCCCAGCGGTAACGCTGTCGATGAGCGTCCCACTCGGGGTACTTCCTCCCCCGGCCTTCGAGGGCAGCCTCCTCCAGGGTGCCGGCCAATCCGGTCGAGAACGCCGCGTAGCTGCCACGCGTCCCGCGACGCGTCCAATGCGTCGGCGCGTCCGCGCCTGGAGGTCCGCCGCCGTCGCGAAGCGCGACGCGGGGTCGCGCGCCAGCGCGCGCATGCACACGCGCTCGAGCTCCGGCGACACGTCCGAGCGCACGGTGGACGGCGCGGGGAAGTCGCCCTTGTCGAGGCGGGTGAAGATCTCGCCGTCGGAGAGGTCGCTCATCACGCGACCCACTTGCTTGGCGCCGACGCGCTCACCCCCCGCGTCGAGGATCTGCTCCAGCCGCGCCTGGAGGTCCGCCGCCGTCGCGAAGCGCGACGCG
>Ga0187779_10001963_pt1 | contig 12755 bp, 13 predicted proteins | sample 1015_Q2_SP10_10__FD_132435 | JGI IMG/M metagenome (GOLD analysis project Ga0187779, IMG submission 132435) | Tropical peat soil microbial communities from peatlands in Department of Meta, Colombia - 1015_Q2_SP10_10_MG | ecosystem: Environmental > Terrestrial > Soil > Wetlands > Peat | place... | reverse complement strand
TATTCCTTCAATATTTCTGACGCCCGCATCGCCTTTGAAGGGGATGGAATCGTTTCCCGGGCACAGGGCCCCGGCTGGGTTACCAAACTGCTTCACTGGCTCCTGTGAGGTGAGACCATGAAGAAACTCTTGGTGCTTGGAATCCTTTCGCTGCTGGGGACTGTTGCTCAGCGCGAGCTTGCGACGGGCGGCGCGCGGATCAAGGATCTTGCGTACGTCCAGGGTGTCCGAGGACAGCAGCTGATCGGATACGGCCTCGTCGTGGGCCTCAACAACACGGGTGACACGCAGCGTTCAACATTCACCGTCCAGTCGGTCGTGAGCATGCTGAAGCGATTCGGGATCACCGTCCCACCGGGCGATTTGCGGCTCCGCAACGTTGCGGCAGTCATGGTCACGGCCACCGTGCCGGGATTCTCCAAAGAGGGCGGCATCTGTGATGTTATCGTTTCCTCCATGGGAGACGCGACGAGCCTGCAGGGGGGAACGCTCCTGATGACGCCCCTTTCGGGGATCGACGGCACGGTCTATGCCATGGGACAGGGGCCGCTTTCGGTGGGGGGGGTGAGCGTCAAGGCCAACGGCAATGAAATCCGCCGCAATCACACCGCCGCGGGAAGGATTCCGGGGGGGGCAGTGATGGAACGGTCCATTTCCACGGCGTTTTTCAAAGACTCGACTGTTTCTGTGGTCCTGACGCAGGCGGATTTCACCACGGCCGAGCGGATTGCCGAAGCTATCAACACGAAGCTTGGAACACACGCGGCCATCCCTGCCGATGGGTCGACCGTGAGCATCACGATTCCGCACGACTACCGGAGTGACGGGCGGATTGTCGAGTTCATCTCTCTGGTCGAGCTTCTGGAAGTGAGCCCGGATGTGGCCGCGCGGGTCATCATCAACGAAAGGACCGGCACGGTGGTCGTCGGGGGAAATGTAAGCATCCTCCCCGTCGCGATATCGCACGGAGGGCTCAATATTGACATCGAGTCCACGCCCGTCGTGTCGCAACCGGAGCCCCTGTCACGGAACGGTCAGACGGTGGTCACGCAGATGACTTCGGTAGCCGCGGGTGAGGATTCCACGGCGGTGGTAGCATTCAACGGGGTGGCCACGGTTCAGGAAGTGGCCCGCGCGCTCAACTCCCTCAGAGTGACGCCGCGGGACATCATCTCGATATTCCAGGCCCTGAAAGAGGCGGGGGCGTTGAAGGCTGAACTGGTAATCATCTGATGGATATGGGTGCGCCCATAGGGAACGCCGCCGGTGCGGCGAAATCGAGCGCGACGCTTGACGCAAACGGAAAGGCGCGCCTGGCAAAGGCGGTGAAGGATTTCGAGGCGATATTCCTCGGCTACATGCTGAACAGTATGCGAAGCACGGTCCCGAAGGACGATCTCTCCGGCGAGTCGTTTGGAGGGGGAATGATGGAGTCGATGTTCGATATGGAGCTCGCAAAGAGAATCGCCAGCAGCAAGTCTCTGGGCATCGGCGATATGCTCTATCGCTCGATCACGAAGGAGCCGCCTCCGAAGTCGCCTGCACCGTCGTCCCATCAGGCGTCCATGGCGCCGACGCAGGCTCCGCTGGTGGCTGTGGCGGCGAAAGAGGGAGCCCCCGTACAGACGGCGCCCCATATGCCTGCGCAGACGCCTGACTCCACGCAGGGAGCGCCTCCGGCAGCTATCCTGACGCGTCTGGGAAATTATGAGGGAATGATTCAACAGGCGGCGGAAAAACACGGCGTGGATACCAGCCTCATCAAAGCGGTGATCGCTGCCGAATCGGCCGGCGACAAAAACGCCCTCTCATCCAAAGATGCGAAAGGGCTGATGCAGCTCACCGACACGACCGCAGCGGATATGGGCGTCAAGAATGTGTGGAATCCGAGCGACAACATCAACGGCGGCGTCAAGTACCTGCAGACACTCCTGGAGCGTTTCGCGGGTGATACGACGCGGGCCGTCGCTTCGTACAATGCCGGGCCCTCGCAGGTTGAGAAGCATGGCGGTGTTCCGCCGATCCGCGAGACCCAGCAATATGTGAAGCGAGTACTCAATTACTTGAATTTCTTCGAACAGGAGGAGGCGGGCGATGAAAAACGTTGAAGAGCTGAAGACGATTCTGGAAACTGAGGCGGACCTCGCGCGCGCGCTCCTTGCGGATGTCACGCACGAGCAGGAAGCGATTATCAAACTGCAGGGTCAGGATGTTGCCGCCACCGTAAGCGCGCAGCAAGAACTGCTCAAGCCCCTCGAGAACCTGGAGGTCGAGCGCACGAGGTGCATACAGTCGATCGGCGGCGAGCTGAAGAACCCGGCGCTGGGAAAGAGCCCGACTGTCAAGGAGCTCGTCAAAGCGCTCCCCGCCACCGACGGCGAGCAGATCGCAGCGGCGGCGGAACAGCTTCGTTCCGTGGTTGAACGGATCGTCACGACCAACGGCCGCAACAAGGTTCTGCTGGACCGCTCACGCCGATTTGTCGATGAGACGCTGCGCATTGTCACCGAAGATCACACGAGAAAGATCATTGACCAAAGGATGTGACTCCCATGGCTGGCCTCTCTCTCATACTCGAAACCGCGCGACGGGCGCTGCTCGCGCAGCAGGTCGGACTCAGCGTCACGAGCCACAACGTCGCCAATGCGAGCACGCCGGGATATTCGCGGCAGGTCGCAAACCTCTCGGCGACCACACCGCTTCCCCAGACATACGGGATGCTCGGAACCGGAGTGACCGTTGATTCGGTCACCCGCATGCGAGACGCATTCCTGGATCAGCAGATCAGGGACGTGAACCAGTCCATGTCGCAGGCATCGATGGAGAACCAGATCCTCTCGCAGGTGCAGGCAAGCTTCAGCGAACCATCAGACCAGGGAATCAGCAGCGCGATGTCGAAATTCTTCAACGCCTGGCAGGATCTCGCGGACAACCCCGAGGACAGCGCTGCCCGCAATGCGGTGCTTCAGCAGGGGATCCAGCTCACCCAATCGTTCCATACCCTGAACAGCGATCTGACGCAGCTGCGGTCCTCTCTTCTTGACGATGTGAGCGCGAAGGTCGAGAAGATCAACAGCTTGACGCAGGAACTGGCGAGCCTCGACACCCAAATCACGAGTGCGAAAGCCCTCGGGCAGGACGCCAACGACGCGATGGATCAACGCGATCAGGATCTGCAGGATCTTTCGCAGCTTGTCAATATCAATGTCTCGTACGATTCCATCGGATCGATGACGGTCTCCACGGGGGGTGTGGTTATCGCGTCGCGGGCCGGAGCGACGGCGCTTCAGTCGGCGGTCAACGGAAACCAGATCCAGATCTCCGCAGGCGCAGGCGGGCCCACGGTGAATGTGACTGGCGGCGAGCTGGGCGGCGTGCTGAATGCCTATAACACCGATATCCCGACGACACTCGCCCAGATCGACCAGGTGGCCGGCACGCTCATCACGCAGGTCAACCAGGTGCACTCCGCCGGCTACGGCATCGGCACCCCGCCGCCGACGGGAAACGATTTCTTCACCGGGACGGGAGCGGCCGATATCACCGTGAATCCCGCACTGCAGGCGAATTCCAACCTGATCGCCGGCTCATCCGACGGGACCCCGGGAGATAATGCTACGGCCCTGGCGATCGTGGCGATCGAGAATAAGCCGGTGCTGAACGGCAATTCCGAGAGCGTGATGCAATTCTACAACGGGGTCGTCAGCTCGCTGGGCTCCCAGGTCAGCAGCACGCAGGACATGACGACGCAACAACAGGCGATCATGAACCAGTTGAACGACCAGCAGGCTTCCGTGTCGGGCGTCTCCCTCGATGAAGAAATGACGAATATGATCACCTTCCAGCGCGGATACGATGCTGCGGCAAAGCTCATCACGACAGTGGACGACATGTTCCAAACACTAATGCAAATGTGACGGCCATGAGAATCACGGAAGGACGTATCGCATCCGATTTTCTCTACAGCGTGAATAACACGCGTGAGCAGATCAATGATCTGCAGAACCAGCTTGCCTCCGGCAAGCGCGTGAATGAACCCTCGGACGACCCCGAGGCGGCGGATATGATCCTGCGCCTCAGCGCAAGCCTCGACCGCAACGAGCAGTATACGCGCAATGTCACCGACGGGCAGTCGATGCTCTCTTCGGCTGCCGATGCGCTGGACGGGGTGCAGCAGCTCCTCCAGCAACTGCAGACGACGATGACCGAGGCCACCAACGGCTCCCAGGCGAGCGCGATTGCGACGTACGCCGATACGGTCGACGGGTACCTCTCGCAAGCTGTTTCGCTTGCGAACACCGATTTCAACGGGAAATACCTTTTCGGCGGCACGCAGACGCAAACGGTCCCGTACAGCATCGCGACTAACCCCTCCGGCCCACCGTCGCAGACCGTGACCTATAACGGCAATAACGGCACGATCAGCTACCTGGTTGGGGAAGGTCAGACGCAGACGGTGAACGTCACGGGGCAGGCGGCGTTTAACGGAACGGCGCTTTTTGATCTCATGATCAAGATCCGCGACAATCTCAAGGCAGGAGTGGCGCCTTCGGCGGCCGATTTCACCTCCGTGCAGAACATGCTTCAAGGCGTGCTCAATACCTCAGGGAGCGTCGGATCGTATCTGCAGAATCTCGACACCTCTGCCTCGCATCTCCAGACGCAGAATACCGAGCTGCAGTCCCTCCGTTCCGTCCAGCAGGACGCGGATATCGCCTCCGCGACGCTCAATTTGAAACAGGCGCAAACGGCGCTTGATGCGGCGCTCAGCGCAGGGGCGCAGATTCTCCCGAAATCCCTGGTCGACTTCCTGACATGATGAGGCAATGAAACGGTCATTTGACATAGCCACTGCCAGCGGGCTTGCGCTCGGCGTCATCGCCATCTTCGGCTCATTCATGCTGGAGGGCGGGAGCATGGGCGCGCTGATTCTGCTCCCGGCGATGACAATCGTCTTTCTGGGGACCTTCGCCGCTTCGATGATCGGCACCTCGCTCAAGCAGTTCCTCCAGATCGGGGGAATGATCAAACTCGTGCTCTTCCCCCCGTCGTACGAGGTAAAGGAGACGATCGACAGTATCGTCCGATATTCCACGATCGCACGCAAGGAAGGCTTGCTCGCTCTTGAGAAAGAGCTCGGCAAAGTCACCAACGCGTTTATGAAGAAAATACTCCGGTTTGCTATTGACGGCACGGAGCCGGAGGTCCTGCGGGCGCTCGCAGAGACGGAGGTCAACTATGTGGGAGAGCGGCACGCCCGGTCTGCCGCGGTGTTCCAGAAGATGGGCGGATACTCACCGACCATGGGAATCATCGGCACGGTCATGGGCCTCATCGCCACGCTGGCCTCCGCAGGAGAGGATGCCAATATCCTGATCCGCCACATCGCCAGCGCCTTCATCGCGACGCTCTGGGGAGTGTTCATGGCGAATATTGTGTGGCTCCCGATCGCCGACAAGCTTAAATATATCCACGATCAGGAATACCTGTTCATGGATATGATCGTCGAAGGGGTGCTTTCCATTCAGGCGGGTGAAGTGCCCTCGGTGATCAAGGCGAAGCTGAATAGCATGCTCCCGGCATGCGAGCAGGAGCTGGAAAACTGATGAAAAAGAAGACCCACACCGGCGGACACGACAATGCGGAGCGATGGCTCCTGACGTACGCAGACCTGATCACGCTCCTGTTGGGATTGTTCGTCATCCTCTATGCGATGTCGAAAATTGACGCGGGGAAGTACGCCGAAATCGTCAACGCCCTCGGCGGGGTCTTCGGCACCTCGAAAGGGGTCATGGTGGGCAATCAGGGCGTGATGGAGTCACACATCCCTTTGATTCAGAATGAGCGGGAGAAGATCGCCCACGATCTCCAGTCAGCGCTCCATCTGGAGAAACATCAGTTGCCGATTGCGATATCCAGCAACGAGAGGGGGATCACCGTGCATATCATGGAGGAGCTCCTTTTTGCCTCGGGGAGCGCCGAGATCAAGACCTCATCGATGCCGACACTCGACAGCCTTGCGCGCGTCCTTCGTGCGCTGCCCAACGATGTGCGGGTTGAAGGGCATACGGACAACGTCCCCATCAACACGGCGCTCTATCCCTCGAACTGGCACCTATCGGTGGCACGTGCGGTGAGTATTGCGTATTATCTGATCCAGGAACACTCGCTCAAGCCGGAGAAGGTTGCCGCGGTGGGCTACGCCGAGTATCAGCCGCTCGTGCCGAATGACAGCGATGAACACCGTGCGCAGAACCGGAGAGTGGATATCGTCATTTTGGCGAATAATTCGAACACGTTCCTCTCCGAGCAGCAGAAAGCGCAGCAGGCGGCGCCGGCGGAGGGCGGCAAGAAGGAGAACCCCTCATGAAATTCACAAATTGGCAGTTCGGCGAACTGGAGTTCGAAGCGGACCACGTGGTGAAATTCACGGAGGGCCTCATCGGCTTCGAACATCATCACAGCTTCCTCATCGTGGACGACGTGGACACCGAGCCGTTCCGCTGGCTGGTCTCTCTGGAGGATGCACACTTGAGCTTCCCGCTCCTGGACCCGGGTTTGCTTCTGCCCGGCTATGCGGTGGATGCGGCGACCGGCGGAGGGAAAACGGTCTTTGTGATCGCCTCCCTGCGCCCGCGCGTGGACGGCTCGACGGTGAACTTGCGAAGCCCGATTGTGATCGACAACGCGACCCGGACGGCTGTTCAGGTCATACTCGACGATGAGGGGCTGCCCTTGCAGTTTCCTCTGGTGCCCTCTGCAGTGACAAGCGCGCCGAGGTGACCCATGCTCATTCTCTCGCGAAAGCCCGAAGAGGAGATTCGCATCGGCGAGCATGTCACGATCAAAGTTCTCGCCATACACAACGGTCAGGTGAAGCTCGGCATCGAGGCGCCGCGCGAAATGCGCGTCTTCCGCGCGGAACTCTACAGCGAGATCCAGGCTGCAAACGTGGAGGCTTCCCAAGTGGATCGGCGTGTCGCGGCAAAAGCGGCAGCCTCGCTGATCAAGCCCAAGGATAAGAAGTCGTAGACGACTTTTGGAGCGAAATCATGTTTGTCATTATCGGCATTGCGGTAGTCCTGCTCGGCGTCCTCGGAGGCTTTGTCCTCCACGGGGGCCCCTTGGGCGTCCTCCTGCAGTGGAGCGAATTCCTCATCATCGGCGGCGCGGGGATCGGTTCGCTCCTGGTGGGGACACCCCTGCCCGTGCTGAAACGGTTGACCGGGAGCCTGGGCACGGTTCTCAAGGGCGACCCGTATAACAAGGAGCAATACCTGAACCTCCTGAAGACGCTGTTCGAACTCTTCAATGTTGCCAAACGCGATGGGCTGATTAGCATCGAATCCCACATCACCACGCCGGACAAGAGCGCGATTTTCTCCAAGAACCCATTCCTCTTGAAGCACGCGCATGCACTGGATTACCTCTGTGACACGATGAAGCTCATCCTCGGCGGAGGCGTTCCCCCGTACGACCTGGAGGCCCTGCTGGAAGCGGACATCGACACGCACCATTCGGAAAGCAGCACCGTCCCGACGCTCATCCAGAAGCTGGGGGATGCGCTTCCCGGACTGGGGATCGTCGCGGCCGTGCTGGGGATCGTGATCACGATGCAGGCGATCGACGGCCCCCCGCAGGAGATCGGTGAAAAAGTCGCGGCTGCGCTCGTCGGGACGTTCCTCGGAATCCTCTTGTCCTATGGCTTTGTCCAGCCACTCTCCTCCCATCTGGAGATCCTCAACGGGTCGTCCTCGCGCTACTACGAGTGCATCAAGGCCGGTGTGATAGCCTATGCCAAAGGGAACGCACCCATCGTCGTCGTGGAATTCGCTCGGCGCGTGATCTTTACCAACGTTCGCCCGTCGTTCGACGAAGTGGAGCAGGCGGTCAAATCCGTGAAGGCGACATAGATCGGGGGGGATGATGGAAGGTTCGTCGGCCGAAGCGCCCATTCGAATCGTCAGGAAGAAAGTCGCCCACGGGGGCCATCACGGCGGGGCGTGGAAAGTCGCCTACGCCGACTTCGTCACCGCGATGATGGCCCTGTTCATCGTATTGTGGATCATCGGTCAAAGCAAGCAGATCCGCGAATACGTCGCGAATTATTTTAAGGACCCAGGCGCCATGTTTGAAAACACCAAGGGCGGCGCCGCACTGGAAACGAGCAAGGGGATCATCGGCGAGCGGATGCCGGAGGAGTTCCTCAAACGTCAGCAGGAAAAATTGCAGCAGGTGGGGGAGGAAATTCTGCAGAATCTTCAGAAGAAGCCGGGTCTCGCCGACCTTGCGAAACAGATCAAGATTGAGGTCGTCAAGGAGGGATTGCGGATTGAACTCCAGGAGACCTCGAGTTCGGTCTTTTTCGACGTGGGGACCGCCAATATCAAAGAGGATGCAAAGAAAGTGCTGGCGGTGGTTGCGGGTGAAATCCGCGACCTGCCCAACCACCTCATCCTCGAGGGCCACACCGACAGCCGTCGCTACGCCTCCCCTCTGGGGTATACGAATTTCGAGTTGAGCACTGACCGGGCCAATAGCGCGCGCCGTGTGCTCGTTGCCGAAGGGCTCGCAGACGCGCGCTTCGATGAAGTGCGCGGGTATGCCGACACGCATCTGCGCAACCCCGCTGATCCGCTTGATGCGTGTAACCGCAGGATCAGCATCATTCTGAAGTTTGAGGGCCGGGGGAATTCATGACCGAGAAGGTCCGGATCCTGGTCGTCGATGACGATCCGACGACATGCACATTCATGGCGCGACTCCTTGCGGCCGAGACGGATCATGAGATTCGCAAGGCAAGCGGGGGAGAGGACGCGCTCCGTGATGCCGAGCAATACCCTCCTGCCATAATCATCACCGATCTCTATATGCCCGGAATGGACGGGCTGGCCCTCTGCCGCGCAATCCGTTCTCGCGCCGAGCTCTCCGATACGATGGTAATGATGCTTTCGGCCGGTCGTGATGTCAGTGAACGGGTCGGCGCCTTTGATGCCGGTGCCGACGAATACGTGGTGAAGCCGGTCCAAGGGGACGAGCTTGTTTCCCGTATCCGGGCGCTGCTCCGGATCCGTTCGCTCCGCGAAGAACTCAGGCGCGACAACGGCGAGCTCGCACGATTGAATGCCGCCCTGAGCGAGAACCTTTCGGCCGTCGTCGGTCTCCTCGTCCATATCATCAGCCTCCGGGTGCCTGACGCAGGAACGCGCTCCCAGAGGGCTGGCGGGATGGCACGCTGGATGGGAGAGCATCTTGGCATCGAAGGGGCCGAGCTCGATTTGCTGGAGATGGCGGCACGAATTCACGAAATAGGGAAAATCACCCTTGCCGATGAGCTGCTGCGCAAGCAACCGTCGCTGCTCAGCGCCGAGGAACGGGAGACGATCGAGCAGTTTCCGCTTTTTGGTTCGGCGATGGTCGGTGCAGTTCCTCAACTGCACCATGCGGCCGTCTTCATTCGGCATCAGCTGGAGAACTACGACGGGACAGGGGGGCCGGACCGGCTTATGCGAGATGAAATCCCACTTGCCTCCATGATTCTCCGCGCGATCAATCTCATCGAAAGCCTGAGCGCCGAACCTGGCCACGGAACGGAATCCGTGATGGACGGGATCCGGAAGGCCCAGGGAACAACCCTCGCCGCCCGGGTCTCTCAGCTTGGCGCCGAGTATCTCACGGCGATTGAAAACCCGCAGTGGCTCGAAGGGAAGCGGCAGGTTCAGCTGGGTGAGATTCAGGAAGGAATGGTGATTGCCACCGACTTGTGCACGAGCAGCGGGGTGAAGCTGATCGCTGCCGGTACCCGCCTCACCTCGTCACAGGTCGAGCGGATTCTGGCGCATAATCACAGCGATCCCATCCTGCACGGCGTGTACGTGAGCGCGTGAGGGCCGTTGGACACTTGGTCCGTCACACGTGTTCTAGGCTGACCTTCTTCTCGAAACGCTTTGAGTGAAGATGTATTTTTGCGATTAGAAACGGAAAAGCAAAGAGACGGGTGAACATACCCCCCACAGTTGTCAGGTTTTTCGCCTCCACGTTATCGCGAGAAAAAAAGATCGTTCGATTCCACCCAACCGCTTGATAGTACGCCCGTCAATCGGTAAGTTCCTCCTGCGAGTTCTCCCAGCCCTTCGACTCCCCGTTCTTTGGGGCTCGTTTATCCTCCCCACCATATTCACTACGACCGCGCGATGTGGAATTTTGCTCATATGCCGCGTGCCGTCGTGCGACGATTACGGCAGCGACCGTGCTGAAAGTGTGCCCCTGGGCATTCGGTGCTACCCCTTCAAGGAGGGAAAAGAAAGTCAATGGCCTTTCATACTCCGCGCCCGGTTGATACAGAGGTGGGGATCATCTCCCCCAAAACGTTCCGGATTGTACTCTTCGCAGTTCTTGCCGGCACGATCCTTCCGCTCCTCCGACTGTTCCAAGAAGGAAGCGCTCTTTCGTGGATCCTCCTTGCATTTGAGGCGAGTCTGTCGCTCGGGGCTATCGGTAGCTCGTTCCGAGGGTGGCTGAGAGCTTCCGCCATTCTCGTCTGCCTAGGCGCAGGTCTGACGTCGGTGATCACGTCCGCAGAGACGGGAATGGGGTTTCTCCCGTCCATCATCCTATGCCCGGCGGCCCTTGTTCTTGCGGGATTCACTCTGCGGAGAAGTGAATTCCGCGCGCTCGCGGCGATCATCTGCATAGCGCTCCTCATCGCCACGGCGCTCGGAGCCGGGAATGGAAAATCTCCCGCGGACTCTCTCCTCTGGACCAATGTCGCGGAAGTGGAAATCATCCTTCTGGGGACTGCGATGGGCCTCGAACTTATTGCTGGTGGCATTCGCACCAGGTCCCAAAATGCTCCGGTCCCTTATCGCGGTTCTGATCAGGCGGCCGCGAAGGTAGGCGATCTCCTGGCGAAGAATGAGGAACTGCGACGGGAGCTCGCGCATGTTCTCGAGGAGAAGGACGCGCTTGCGCAGGAGATACTCCGGAGCGAAGAACGGTTCCGGCGTCTTTCGGAAACGGCGTCGGAAGGTATCGCCATCACCGAAGGGGGCATCATTCGCGAAGTCAACGATCAGGCGACCCGGATGCTCGGTTATGAAGTGAATGAACTCGTCGGAAGACCGATCATGGACGTCGTTGCCCCCGAGTCGCGCGAGCTGGTGAAAGGCATGATCGGTGATCAAAAATCAGGCCCGTATGAACACCTGGCGTTGAGGAAAGACGGGAGTATCTTTCCCGTGGAGGTACGCGCGCGCATGATCCCACGAGAAGGCAAACGGGCACGGATTACGGCCATTTACGACGTGACGGAACGAAAGGCTGGGGAGAAACTCATTCTCGACTCGCTGCAAGCGAAGGAGACTCTCTTGAAGGAGATTCACCACCGGGTGAAAAACAATCTGCAGGTCGTCTCCAGCCTCCTCAGCCTTGAAGCGCAGCGCTCCTCCGACGAGAAGACCAGGTCGCTCTTTCTTGAGACCAAAAACAGAATCCGCTCAATGGCGCTCGTCCACGAGAGGCTTTACCGTTCACCGGAGGTCGGGAAAATTGATTTAGGCGAATACCTTCGCTCGATCAGCGAAGAGCTCGTGCGCTCCACGGCACATGAGGGGCTGGCTTGCTCTATCGACGCCGAACAGGTCTCTTTGGGAGTGGATGTGGCCGTTCCCTGCGGTTTGCTTGCACACGAGCTGCTCTCCAACGCGCTCACGCACGCATTCGTCGGGCGCCAGACGGGGCAAGTCGAAGTCACGCTCCGCCGCACGGGCGAGCACCGGATCGAACTCTCAGTCTGCGATAACGGAGTCGGGTTCCCTGGTGATTTCCGCACAATGACTTCGATGGGGTTGACACTCGTGAATTCTCTTGCGGCGCAGATGGGCGGAGATATCGTGATGGAGTCTCGCGGGGGAACACGGTTCACCATCACCTTCCCGGCGTAAATCGTTGGGAATCCCCCCGCACCTCCGATTGCAGGTGTTGGTCGAGGAGGCATGAGCGCCAATCTCTATCCGTACACGGGCATCTTCTTGTGGCGGCCGATCTTCTTTCCTGGAGCCGGGAGCGTCACTCTTCCGGTTTCCGGCCTCGACTGATCAGTCGCTTCTTGCGCCTCCTGCGTTGTCAGCTTGAATTTGGTGACCAGGGACGCGAGATTCTCCGTAAGAAGGTTAAGATCCTCCGCGGCACGGGCGATGTGCTCGGTTCTTGCCGCGCTCTTCCCGGTGAGATTGCTGATCGCCTCGACGTTCTTCGCGATCTGCTCGCTCGCGCGGGATAGCTCCTCCCCCCGCTTGAGCGATCTGGAATATCATCTCCGTCACCTTGGGGGCGCTTGCGACGATCCACCCTCAGGGACGGTAAAGCTTAAGGTCGGCCACCTTCGGAACGGCTTTTCGTCCCCCCGCCCTGGCCAAAGGTACTCCAGGCACCTTCTCCCTTCTCACGGCAGAGGTTGGCCATCTCTGGGAAAAGCCGCCTGCCATCTGAAGTCTTCAAGTTGGAAACGTCCTTGCCGTTGAGCTCCGGCTTGTCCGGGTGCATGATTATGGTCGGGGTGAGGTCGATCATCCAAAAGTACTCCTGTTCATTGTATCGCAGTTGTTGAATGCGCCCGGAGGCCCGTTGCTGTCCATTCTCGAGGGGGAATTCTCCTATGTGCACGCGCACATTATACTCGGCGATCAGTGCGTCCGTCACTTCCACGAGGTTATTCGACGCCTGGATCGTAGCGTCATGGAGGGCCAGCTCGACGC
>Ga0187779_10001962_pt1 | contig 12760 bp, 5 predicted proteins | sample 1015_Q2_SP10_10__FD_132435 | JGI IMG/M metagenome (GOLD analysis project Ga0187779, IMG submission 132435) | Tropical peat soil microbial communities from peatlands in Department of Meta, Colombia - 1015_Q2_SP10_10_MG | ecosystem: Environmental > Terrestrial > Soil > Wetlands > Peat | place... | reverse complement strand
GACGAACGCAGGTTTGCTGCTTACGGCGGACACGCCCTCCGAGCCTGAGAGTTCGGCCTCTACGGTGTAGCTCCCCGGCAGTGACGGAAAGCGGATCGGGACCGGCAGGATCGAGCACCCTGACGCGTCCACATCGACATGTGCGCGGTGCTCGGAAATCCACTCCCCGTGCTCGCCCCGGATTCCCACTCTGGCTTCTCCCGCACAGGAACGCGCGTGATCGTTGAAGATAAACAGGCGGACAACGCGGTCCTCGGAGCAGATGAAGTGCCTGTCCCACAGCTCCAGGCTCGCGCCGAATGGCGCAAAGGCGTTCTTGAGTGTCGCTAAAAGCGGCTTTACTCGCAACTCGCCGATATCACCCAGGAACCAGTTGCCCGTCGGGCCGGCGTTATTGCTCAGATAGACGAACGGCTGTATCGCATCCACGCGCATCCGGCGGAACAGCTCAACCAGCTCCGCACCCAGGAAGCTCTGATGGCGGATGAGATCTTCCGTAGACCACTGCGGTCCGAGCCACCGTTCGATGACCTCCCGGGTAAGCTGGGTCGGGTTGTTCTCCCGGTCGAGCCACCACCAGAGAAACTCATTCACCACGGAGGGGTCCGACGAATGCTCGATCTCATCCAGCCCCCGCGCAAAGCCGAATTTCTCCCTGGTCAGAGCCGGCCCGAGGGAATAAATATAGGGGTGATCTTCCGTAAAATCGACTGACTCCCACGGGCGCGTGGGGTCGAGGGCCTTCATTTTCGGAACGATTGCTCGCTGGACGAGAGCATCGGTGCACTCGTTCAGCGCGTCCCAGATCACAATGCTCGGATGATTGCAGTTGTCCTGGAGCCAGCGCGTGAACTCGCGCCTGATTTGCTCCTCGCTCCCGGTGGTCGTCCAGAACATCCATTCATTCTGGATGAGCATCCCGCCTTCATCCGCGACGTCGTACCAGCGGTTGTAGAGCTGACCGATATGGTTGCGAAAGAAGTTGAAGTTGTGCGCCTTCGGAATATCGATCAGCAGTTTTTTGACCCATGCCATATCCCACGGGAGACCCCGGCGGTCCGCGTCGGAGAGGAACCGGTGGAAAGCGATATTCCCACCCCTCAGGTAGATTTTCTGACCGTTCAGAAGAAAATCGCCGCCGTCCACTCGGAATTCCCGCATGCCGAATCGCGTCACCAGGCGATCGATCGGTGACCCGCTGTCGTAGACCTCGACCACGTGTTCATACAGGAAAGGTTGTTCGGGACTCCAGAGCGCAAGTGCGTTGATGCCGTGGGAGAATATGATCTGCGCTTCCTGTCCTGCGCGGACCATGCAGCTCTTTTCTTGGGGGGAAGCGGCATCCCGCTGCGTGAGTTGTTCGCGAATTCTGGAAACGAGCCGGACGGTGCACGGGAAGTGCCGGGTGCTCTTGAGCGTCACGCGCGCTTCTGCTACGGACTCGCTGATGTGCGGGATCATCTGAACCCGCGCAACGCTCGGGTCGCCGGAGAGGATGAGGGAGACATCCCCCCAGAGGCCGGGGATAAACGATTGGCGTTCCTGGTCCTTTCCTACGGCGCTTTCGGGCGGCAGCGTCTCCTTGCTCCCGACGCGGATCATGAGCTCGTTGTCTTCGCCAAAGCGCAGGTGACCGATGAGGTCATATTCCTGGGAGGTGTAACAGGCGATATCGCCGCCGAGCTCGCGGCCGTTAAGGACCACTTGGGTCCCAAACATGGCTTGCTCGATGCGCAGGACCGCGCTCGGAAACTCCGTTCCCTGTTCGAGCCTGAAGCGGGTGCGGTACCAGTGGTAGGAATGCTTCTGCCAAGGGTAGGCCGGATTGGCCAAATCGATCAGTCCGGGGACTGGGACTTTCGAGAACCAATCACGCGGGAGGGTTTCTCCCGGATGGACATCCCACTCGCCATTGAGCGACCGGGTGATCCGGGCAGCCTTTGGCTGCGTGCTTTTCTTCACGGCGAGGTACCCCCGGCGCGAAGGCCCCTCGTTCTCTCAGCGGATTGCCGCAACCAGCCGGAGACTCCTTCGGCACCTCTTGCGGTGTGTCCGGTCGCCGAGGAGACGGGCGTAGGTCCGTTCACCGCACGAGGAGGAGTTTTTTCGATTCGACGTATGCTGCGCCGCGCGAGCCATCGTTCGGAACCGCCCGCAGCCGGTAGATGTACGTCCCCGAGGCGAGGCGGCTCCCGTCAAATCTCACCTCGTGGAACCCCGCCTCCTGTTCTCCCGCACCCAGCGTCGCCACTTCCTGGCCGAGCATTGTGTAAATCTTCAGGCTCACCAAGGACCGTTTCCCGAGACCATAGCGGATCGTCGTCGAGGGATTGAAGGGGTTTGGGTAATTCTGCTCCAGTTGGATCGTCGCGGGAGGCAAATGGGATGCCACCTGCGTCGTCTTTCCGAGAGCGGAGATAGATGCCTGCCACACGCCGTTCCCGTAGAGTCCTGCATAGAGCTCGGAGCCGTTCACGGCGAATGCAAACACAATCGATTGGGGGATCCCGGTGTTCATCGGTTTCCAGCTCGACCCGCCGTCTTGCGAGACAAACGCGCCGCCTTCGTACGTTCCCGCAAAGAGGTACGGAGTGCTCGTCGCAAGCGCGTACACGTTGGGCGTGCTCAAACCCGAATCCGCCTGGGCCCAAACGGTGTCTCCACTGATGGTGCGGAAGACGCCGCCGTCCCGTGTTCCCGCGAAGATGGTTGTGCCGCTCACGGTGAGAGCCTGGACGCGATTGTACGTCGTCAGGCCCGAATCCGCCGCTGTCCAGGTTGTTCCGTTGTCCGTCGAGAAGAATATCCCGTCACCATAGGTGCCAGCGAAGAGGGTTGTTCCGCTCACCGCCAGCGCCGGTACGTCGGTGGGACCGAGCCCGGCGGGCGTCCAGGTCACACCGTTGTCTGCAGAGAGAAAGACGCCCCCCGTGCTCGTGGAAGCGAACAGCGTCGCCCCGATGGAGGCAAATGCGTAAACCACTTGAGAGGCGAGGCCGTCCGTCTCCTGGCTCCAGCTGGCCCCGTTGTCGCTCGAGAGATAGACTCCCGCGTCGGTTCCCGCCAGGAGCATCGAGCCGCTGAATGCGAGTGCATGTACGTATGCGTCATTCAAGCCGGTGTTGATTTGCTTCCAGCTTCCCCCGTTGTCTGAGGAGACGTACACACCGTTTCCATAGGTGCCGGCGTAGACACTGCCAGCGTTGGATGCCAGGGCAAAGACAGTCGATCGCGTGAACACGGTGTCGGTATCCGCGCTCACGCTGGCAAATGCGGCGGGCACACCTGTCCCCTTTCCGAAAAAGACGTTTGGCCGGCGGATGCCGGGATGAGAGAGGGTCGTCGTTGGCCAGTTCGTCTTCTTCCACTGGGCTTGAGCCTCTTGGTCGCAAAGGACAGAGATGGAGAGCAGGAGGATGCTCATGGCCAGGGTTTTCATCGGTGCACCTCGTTTCATATGCGCGATCATGGAGTCACCTTCGTTGCCTGTTCGTACCTGTCAACCCAGCCCCACTGGGGCTCCAGGAGAGGGGCTGCGCTGATCGTGCCGCCAAAGCCGATATTGCGCCGGGTGAACATGTTGTGCGGAAAGACCTGCACTGCTTTGAGTCTGTCGTAGTAGAGGCGGACACCGTATTTCGATGCCAGACCGGCAATAAACGTGTCAACGTCTCTGCGGCGCTTCTCTTCCTTGAGCGACGCGCCGAGCAGACGCTTCAGCGAATCGAGCGACGCGCCGCCCGGGGCACCCGTGTGCCGCTTTCCGAGCACGCGAATGAGCGAATAGCCGCCCGCGACCCTCACGGGTCCCAGGAGCGCACCCGTATCTGCATCGAGTGCGCGAACGCCGAGTTGCGGGAAGGTCCGCGCGCTGAAGAATCCTGACTCCCCTCCCCGCTCCGCCCAGCCAGGGCGCTTTGAGTGTGTGCGTGCCAGCTGGGCCATATTAGACCCGCCCTCAATGAGCTCCCGCAAGCGCATGGCCGCGAGGAGGCTGTCGGTGAAGATTTCACGCACGTTTACCTGATAGGAGGGATCAAGGAGACCCGCGTTCGCTATCAGTCCCTGGAGTTCATCCTCATGATCGAACGGTCCGCCTTCGGGAATCGCCTCTTCCATCATCTCCGCGAGGCGCTTATTGGTCCACGTCGATACGTCGTGCCTGACTGCCGCGCTATGCTGGAGGTTCTTTCCATATCCCTCCCGCGCGATGAATTCTTCCTGCGCGATGCGCTTGACCGTTTCGTTGAGCACAGTCGCAAACGCCCTGTGCCCGAGGGATGGAGTGGAGAACGGCTCGAGACGGAATGCTTGAAGGGCCATGCCGAGCGTCAGCCCCCCTCCGGGCATCTCGACCAGCACACGGGCAAGCGAGTCGTGCAGCGAATCTTCCAACATGTCGATCTCTTCCGGCGCGAGAAAATATCTTCCTCCGCGTTTGTGCCGGAGGCTATCGGGCCCGATCACCGCGTAGATCGCGCTCCCCAGGAGCTCCAGCGTTTGCCGTTGTGCTTCGGCTTTGCGTGACTTCAGTACGGACGCCATGTATTGCACGCCGTTTATCTGCGCCTTCCGGCCTCGAATGATCCTCTTGACCGCCGAGGCTCTCTCCTGCATGTTTCCCTTTGCATACGCCGGATTGGTCCTCCCGTCCGCCAGATAGAGGACCACCCACCCCGTGCTTGGCGAGTTCGTCGGGGCGGACGCCGGATGCTCAACGTCCAGTTTGTACACGACATCTTCCCACGGCTCGGTGAGCGTCCCGAAGCTCACCGTGGCGGTGTCCGCGGAGAGGATTTCCCTGCGAGCTGCCGTGGCGCGAACGCTGTCGGCGAGGCCAGGAGCGCCCAAGGCCTCCGAGAGCCGGCGCGCGGACTCTTCACCGCTACAGTGGAGGACTGCCACCGTCAGCTCCATGGCGAATCGTTTGAGCCCAATGCGAATCTCCTCCGGTGAAATGTGGACCTTGGCTGCGACTTCTCTTTTATAAAGCTCATCGCGCACGAACGCTCCTTCGAGCCCGCGCAAATGGAGCTGCGTCATCGAATCTTCTCCGATCCCCCGTGCGAGAGCCTCATCTGCCAAAAGACGCTCTCCCACCAGCGAGTGCAGTGCACGGATCTTTATGCTGTCATCCGACAAGGCGCGTTCCTTTCCCGGCCACGGCATCAGGTCGATGCGCTCAAAGAGGTCCGATGCCGTGATCGCGCTCGAGCCGACGCGCGCAAGCGTGTCTGCCTTCTCCTGCGCCGGGGCAGCGGAGGCCGGTGCAAGGAGCAAGGCAAGTGCAACGGCATTCACGACGCGTTTGCTCGTCCACCGTGCGAACCTGTCAGACGGGGCGGACATGCGTACTTCCGCCACTGCATGCGAGGTCGTGTGAGGTCCTTTAGCGCCCCCGCGCCCGCTCATAGGTAAACTCCACCGTCGCCGGCAGGTGAGTGATTCTTACTTCCCCTGATTTTGACGCGGCCTCCTTTTTCCCGTCGACTTTGACCGAACGCAGGCGCCCGCTGAGAGGAGATTCGAGCAGTACTTTGCAGGATGCCGGATCGAGTCCCGCTGCAAGATCGGCACTCACGCGGTTTCCTCTCTTGCGCAGAGTGAGGTTCACCTCTCCGTACACGGTATGGAGACCCTGGATGCTCACGGCGCCCGTCGTATCGTTGATCCAGGCATCCGGAATACCCGAGGCCAGGACGAGAGCGCTGTCGGATTCCCGTTCATAGGCAAACATCGTGAGCAGGGAGCGGATGAAGTCCGAGCCCACCCATGTGTGCGGAATGTCTCCGACATACTTCGGCGTGTCCGCATTCCGCCAGACGACTTCCGCCCATTGGTTCCATGCCGCCGGCCGGCGGTCTTTCATAAAGAAATTCAGCGCCTCCTCCGCCCGATTCTTCTGGCCGAGCCGGACAAACGTTCCGATGACGCGCATCTCATAGGGCGTATAGTTGACGTACCTCTTCGTCGATTCCCGATCGGTAAAGAAGGCGAAGTACTTGTCAAACGTGTTGTGCAGCGCGGGCTCCGGTATCTTTCCCAATTCTCCGCAGGGATCCACGCCGATGGTCGTGGAGGTCGCGTCAAAATCGCCCAGCTCGGCGCATCCCGGAATGTAGTCGATGTCCTTATTTTTCATTGCCAGTCGCATCGACGCGTACAGGTCGCTTTGAAAATCATCGCGCTCAGCGGCAAACTCCCTCTCGAGCGACGTCTCGCCAAGCACCCTGGCGATAGTCGTCGCGTCTTTCAGCCCCCGCAGGATAAAGAAATCATCCCAATACGAGTGGCGGGGGACGTCGGAATATCCCTCGTGGCTGATCGATTGCGTCACCAGGCCGTACAGCGCGCGCTGCTCGGGCGTGCCACTTTTGAATGTATCCGTCTTCCGCTCGGCGCGGAGCTTCTGGATATAGCGGACCGTCTTGACGACCGCGTCGAATTTTCCCCGGAGCCACAGCGTGTCTCGCGTAAAGCGAAAATCTTCCAGGACGGCATAGATGAACTCGCCGTTGCTGTCGTGCTCCGGAACGGGATCCGGGCCCCGGGAGTCGATCACGCAGGGAATTCTCCCGTCCGGCATTTGTCCCTTTGCGTACCAGTCAAGAAATGCACGCACTTCCTCCCTCTGCCCGCAGCGCAGGAGCGCATCGCATGTCAGTGCGCCGTCGCGTATCCACGAGCGGTCGTAGTTGCGCGATCCCGGCTGGAGTCCGGCGCCGCTTCGGTTGATGAATATGTATGCAAGCGTGGATCGCAGCGTATTGGCCACGTCGGTCGCCACGGGCGGGAGGTTGAGTCTGAGCTGATTCAGCTTTCCCTGCCATCTGCCGGCCGTGGTGGTGAACATGAGTTTATAGTAGAGCTGTGGGTCTCCCGGCTTCATGTTCGGCACCGGGCTCCTTGTCCAGCCATGGAACGGATAGGCGATCACGATGTCCCCTGACTGGCCTGCATCAAAACTGAAATCGTATTCGAGCGCCGCCGAAGCGTACCCGAATCGGTCGTGGACGTTTTGCTCCTGCGGGACAGTCCCCTTGGCCATGTAATCGGTAATCCCTCCCCGCTCAAATGCAGAGGCGCCGAAGGCCTGAGGGGCGGTCATCGGAATAAGCGGAAGGCCGTTCACGTACACATATCCGTCCTTGTAGGCGATGCTGTCGATGCGCGCGGCGCCCCCTTCGCTGTTCAGGGATTGCCAGGGAGGATTCACCTGGAACGGGCGGATCGCGATAAAGACCTTTCCGTTACTCACCGGGCGTGTTGAGATAAACGAATACCGCACGGCGACGAGAGAATTCCCTGGCACACCGGCGGCGGTGGCATCCATCGTGAACGTCCATCCGTCGTTGCTCGTCCAGGTGACGGCGGGGAACGGAAGGTAGTCTTTGAAGAGCGAGGGCCGTGGCGTCACGTCATTCCAGGTGATCAGCTTTCCGTCGATGTACAGGAACGGCTCAAGGGAAAACAGCCCTTTCCCGAGCTCGAGCTGGCCCTGTTCGTTCAAAAGAGCCTTCTTGGTGTCGCCATTGACTCCCAGGACCGTCCAGTATGACTGTTGGTCAGAGAAGTATTTCGGATAGTAGCCACGCGGGGCGTCCGCGGCCAGCGCGTGGAAGAAATCTGTGGGGGAGGAAGAAAATTCCGGTCCTTTAATGGCCAGGCGCCTGATCGCGTACCCGTTCTGGCGGCTGCTGCTGTGCATGGCTATGCGCAAGAACGTCCCTTCGCCTTCATGCATATAAATGTAGTCCCGCCCTCCCCTCCCGGCACCGACAACGTAAGAGGTCGCCCACTCGTGTTCATCATCAGAGGTAAGCACCTCATAGCTCTTCGCAAAGTCGAGCGAGTCCCAGTCAATCACCAGGCCACCCACCTCGCGGGAGCGGTGGAAGGCGAACTGGATGTACTGCTCTTCGGTTTTCGCATCGCTCCGCCATCCGAGGAGTTCGGCACCGGGAGCATCCAGCACGGGCGGCATCGAGCCAACGCCTCCGGAAGCGCTGAAATTTGGCCGGATATCGGGGAGGGTTCCCTCAATGGGTTCGAACCGGAAATTGTCGAACCAGACCGTCCCTTTCCCTCCCGAGCCGCATGAGACGGCGAACTCGATCTTGGTCACTTTGCTGATGCTCCCCCCGCCTGCGGGTCCCCAGGCAAAGCTGATCTGGCGCTTTTTGATTCGCTGCTTCGTCCAATCCTTCGGATACTGGATGTTGAGCTTCTTGATCCAGAACACGTTTTCCTTGTCGTCCGTCAGCTTGAATTCAAAGTTGTTCGGAGGCGTCTCGCCGCGCATGTCGAACGTGAACTGGTAGTTCGGCGGGAGATCGAGTGCGAACGGCTTTTCCGCAACGACGTAGCCGCTCCCGCCCGCGAAGTCGAACGCCATCTGGAGAGCGGGGCCGGTCCTCCCTTGACTTTGCGAGAGCACGAGCTGCGCCCCTTCGGAGGCGACAGCTTTCCAGGAGGTGATCTCACGGAAATCATCGAGAAGCCTCGGCTGGGACCATAGGGCCAGCGGAAGCTGTACGAGAAGGATTACTGTCAATGTCCGCAGAGGTCTACGCATGGTTCGGTGAAGTTTCATAGAGACTTGACGTCCTGTGTTGACCCGTCTCGGGAAACGGGTGAAGTATCTGCCCGAAGATCGAAGAATCGTGCCCATCCGGGAGCACCGGGACCTGTCGACCTCCGGCATCATCGGCCTTCAAGCCAGCCTCCGGTGAAGCCTGCGCGCTTGAGTCCGCTCACGATGTACGGATTGCGTTTCATGATGTTCCATACAAGGCCCGACCGCAGGTTTTCGGTCATGATGACGATCGGACCCTGGTCAATTCCGAGGTAGTCGCGATCGACCCATCCGTCCGGGCCCGTGGCGGGGGTGACGTACGTCGGATTAAGAGCATCGAGAAAGCCGAACCGCGTCCAGACCCGGCGATCGGATTGCCGCATCGCTTTGAGGGCTTGCGTGCAGATCTCCGGCGCAAACGGAAGCGAGCCTCCGGCACCGGTCGCGGCGAGCGTCCCGTCATCGAGCGACCAGTCAAAGGAGACGCCCCTGCCTCCGTAGCCAATGAACCGCCGCGTCACTCCGCCCACCGCGAACGTGGTGTCACCGGGGCCGTCGCAGGCTGTAACGCCCCAGACGGTCCCGGAATACATCCGGAATTTCTCGGGATTCTGCTCACCGTATCGCTGCTGGGAGTATGTGGCCCGCCGGGAATTCTCGAAATAATCGATCCCCTTTTTCTGCATGTAATGGTCGCGGATCCCCCTGAAGTCGATCCAGCAGTGGGAGTACTGGTGGCCGAAGAGAGGCCCGAAACTCACGAATTCCCAGTCGTAGTACTTCGCCCACACATAGCCCGATGTCCAGTAGTCCCACACGGAGGGCTCCACGGGATGCGTTGGCGAGCCGAGGGCAAGGATATACATGATCATCGCCTCGCTGTACCCTCGCCAGCAATCCGCATTTGCTCCTTTCTCGGGGGTCCATCCGTAGGTGATGCCGGGCCTTCCTTGCGCCGACCAGGTCCAGTCCACACGCCTGTAGAGCGAGTCGGCAAGCTCGCGGATCGAGCTCTCCACTTCCGAGATGCCGTCAAAATACGATTGTGCGCACAACACGCCAGCCATGAGCAGCGCGGTATCGATGGTCGATAGCTCGCAGTTCCATGCCCTGGTCCCGTCGGCGAGTGCGATGAAATGATAGAAGAATCCCCGGTATCCGCCCGTCCTTTGCGGCGCATCCCCTTGAGGGACTGCGCACAAAAAGCGGAGCGTTGCAAGGGTGCGCTCAGCGGCATCCGCGCGCGAGAGCAGATGGCGCTCGGCAGCGATCGGATAGACCGAGAGCGCAAATCCGACGGCGGCAATGCTTGAAGGAGACGCGCTCGGCCAGCGGTCGGGCGTGAGGCCGCTCGACTTCGGAGTTGCTTCCAGGAACCACGCGACCGTCCGTTGCTCCAGCGTGTCCAAAAAAGGATCCCAACGCGGCGTCTTCTGCTGCGACTGAGCGGGGGCAAATCCCGAGACACACACGGCTGAGAGGAGAAGTATTCTTATCGTTTTCATTTTACTTCAGCAGGATCATCGATCGCGCCTGTGTGAAGCCTCCCGCGCGCAGGCGGTAGATATACGTACCGCTTGGGAGCGCCCGCGCATCAAAGTCCAGAGTGTAGGAGCCTGCCGGCCGCGATTCATCGAGGAGCATTGCAACGCGGCGCCCAAGCAGATCGTACACCTCGAGCGTCACATGATCCTGGTGCGCGATGCGGAAAGCGATTTTCGTCGTCGGATTGAATGGATTGGGGAAGTTCTGTCCCAACGAGTACTCGAATGGCGTCAGGGAGCCTTTCACCGCGGAGACGGGCACAAAGCCGGCGGCCTGAAGACCCCGCTGTACATCAGGATTCTGCATGAATCTGGTCCACACGCGTCCGTTCAGGTAGTTCTCAATCATAATGATCATCGGGCCCTGGTCGATCCCGATCACGTCCGTGTCATACCAGTTGACGCTCAGGTTGAAGGCATCTCGAAATCCGTACGGCGTCCAGATTGCAGAGCGATAATTTTCCCACATATTCCGGATGGCCGGGATAACGGCATCGGGAGCGAAGGGGATCGAGCTGATCGGCGCGGTAGGCGTGATTGTCCCGTCGTCATTCTGCGCGGGCGGGGCGCCTCTGGCGTTGTAGCCATTCGGAACGTCGCTGGCCGTGAGGCCCCAAAGCGAATCGCTGTAGCCGGCAAAATGGCCCGGATTTGCGGCAGCATACGCTTGCTGCGCAAGTGTCGCCCGGCGGGAGTTTTCGAAGTAGGTTATCCCGGCGCTGTTCATATAGTCGTCGGCAATGGCGCGCAGGTCCAGCCAGCACTGGGAATACTGGTGTCCGAAAAGCGGCGGGAATATGACGTAAGAATAGCCGTACTCGGTGTTCCAGGAATACCCGTTTGTCCAAACAAGCCACCCGTACTGCGTGAGCCGGTTCTGGGGAGCAGGCGAGCCCATGGCCAGGATGTACATGATCGACGCCTCGCAGTACCCGATCCACTGACCGAAAAATCCCGAACCGGGCTGCCAGCCCATCGCCAGCCCGAAGGCGTTCGAGCCGCGGGTATAGCTCCACTGCATGCGGAGATAGATTGAGTCCGCCAGATTCCGCACCTCGGTTTCGAGCGAGTCAGCTCCGTTGAAGTATTGCTTGGCGTCGATGATCCCGGCAAGAAGAAGCCCTGTATCGATAGTCGAGAGCTCGCTTCCCCCCGTCCGCCGCGCCGTCGTCATATCGAGGAAGTGGTAGAAGAGCCCGAAGTTCCCGATATAGGAGTCCCCGCTCCCCTGGGGTCCGTACCAAAACGTTTTGAGCGTCGTGAGGACGCGGTCACGCGCGGCGGCGCGCGTCACCCAGCCGTGATCTACGCCGATACAAATCGCGCTCAATCCGAAGCCGGTAGAGGCGATGCTGCAGGGGGAGCTGGACGTGCTCCGATCTTTGATCAGTCCGTTGGCCGCGTTTGCCTCGTTCCAGAAGAAGTTAAACGCAGTATGCTGAATCGTATCGAGGATCGCGCTCACCGGAGTCTGGGCGCGGAGGCCGCCCGCTTCCAGCACGGAAACCAGAAGGATCACCAGGTATCGTCTCATGTGGGCTTTCATTTTGAATCGGATTCGTCGATGTGCGGCATCATCCCCCCTAGGGGCCCATGATGATCCGGATCTCGTGAACGCTCCCTGCCGGGAAGACGGGCAAGAGCACTCCTCTGCCTCCCGCTGCGCGCGCACTTGGCATTCCATCTACCCCCAGTGCTTTCACTCCGCATTCGACGTGATCAGGGTTGCTCACCGCAATTTTGTACACCGCTCCCCGAAATGTTCTCTCTACCGAGAATCCGTCCCAGTCGGACGGAATGCAGGGATCAACGTACAGGCCTTCAAGAGAGGGACGCACGCCGAGGATGTACTCAAGACCCACTTTGAACAGCCATGCCGCAGAGCCTGAATACCACGTCCATCCCCCGCGTCCGCGGAAGGGGGACTCCGGGCCTTCGATATTTCCTGCGGTCACGTACGGCTCGGCGACGTAGACATCGGGGCTCAAGCCGCGGTTGATCGGATTGAGCTTCGAGTAGATCCGGTGCGCGCTTTTTCCCCGACCGAGGAGCGCCGCCGCGACGACCGCCCAGGTGGCCCCGTGCGTATAGACCCCGCCGTTTTCGCGGAGTCCCGGGCTGTATCGGGTGAGGTATCCGATGTACTTGTCGGGCGTGCTGTAGGCCGGATGGAGCAGGAGCGGGCCGATGTTGCATTCGAGAGAGCGCTCGACCGCGTCGAAGACCTTCACTGCCCGGTCGGTGTCGGCCACCCCGGAGATAATCGCCCACGTCTGGGGATTGAGCCAGAGAGAGCCCTCGGCATTGGAACGGCTGCCGAGTTTGTCGCCGGAGTCTTTCGTCGCGCCGTAATAATATTCGCCGTCCCAGGCGAGCGTGTTCAGTTTTTCCTTGAGCAGGGCAGCCCGGCTCTCGAATCTCTCTGCGCCAGCATTGTCGCCTGCAAGCCGCGCGATCGGGGCGAAATCCAGGAGAATGCGGTGGAGAAAGTGCCCGAGCCATATTGATTCGCCTTTTCCCTCGACGCCAACGGCGCTCAGCCCGTCGTTCCAGTCCCCGTCTCCGATCAGGGGAAGGCCCCGCGAGCTGAATCGGCCCAGCGCCTTGTCGATCGCGCGGAGGCAATGATTGTACAGGGAGG
>Ga0187779_10001961_pt1 | contig 12760 bp, 9 predicted proteins | sample 1015_Q2_SP10_10__FD_132435 | JGI IMG/M metagenome (GOLD analysis project Ga0187779, IMG submission 132435) | Tropical peat soil microbial communities from peatlands in Department of Meta, Colombia - 1015_Q2_SP10_10_MG | ecosystem: Environmental > Terrestrial > Soil > Wetlands > Peat | place... | reverse complement strand
CTGAGCGACGCCGGGTACAACCCCAACTACGGGCTGCTCGCCTTCGACGACTCGGATTCGCTCCGCGACAATGGCGCCGGGGGCCAGGTGTCGATCCTCGAGGTGGGGAACACCAACCGGATGCTCGCCCTGCGCCTCGGGCCGGGCTACGCGACCCTCAGCGCCCGCATCGTGTCCGGGGGGGTGATCCAGGGGGCGGCCATCGCCGCCGAGGCCCTCTTCCCCTCGCTCAACGGCCTGGTGCTCGTCCCGCTCCTCGGCATCGCCACCGTGTCCGGGATCGGCGATGGGACGGCGCAGGTGTTCTTCTTCGACGCCGTGGGCCTGCGCTTCATCAACGAGAGCAACCCGCCGGGTATCGCCAGCCCGGGGGTGACCCTGAACGCGCCGGCGCTTGGGCCGACCCTCATCGACGGCGGGACCCTCCCCGACGGCGGGCCCGCGTTCATCCAGACCAGTGTGGGAGTGGGGCTCTACCCGTGGGCGGAGACGTTCAACATCTTCATGAACGGGCCGATCCCGACGCTCACCCTGGTCCAGGCTCTTCCCTCGACGATCGTTCTCTCCGACGCCGGACAGCTCCTCTCCTGGCCGGTCCTGGACGGAGGCACCGTGGCCGCGCAGGCGGTGCTCCAGCCCGGTGACACGGTGGTCCCGGTCAATCTCTCCGGAACCGCCTGCACCATCACCATCGACAACCAAACCGTCCAGCTCATCACCGCCACGGTGATCGGGGTGGAGGACGCCGGGTCGGCCATCCTCACCGAGTGGATCGACCTCACCCAGTGCCCGGGAGTGAGCGGCTATTCGGTCCAGGCGGGCGAGTTCTCGGCCGAACCCCTCCTGGTGAGCGGATCGATCAGCGGCGTCATCGGGCGGATGGCCTGCGCCTTCGCCCCGACCTTCACCGGAACGTACAGCTGTGCTCCGGACGGAGGCACGACGCCGGTGTTCACCGTGCCCAATGCCATCACCGATGCCCTCCTCCTGACCTACCCGCGCTTCTACGACCCGGAGGTCGACGCCGGGGTCCAGATCCAGGGAGACCTCCTCATCCCGCCCGGCGCCGGACCGGACGGGGGAACGGTGGTCCTTCCGCTGACCCTGACCCTGCCCGCGGTCGACTCGGTCTTCTTCACCAGCCCGGGTGCGTCGTACAGCTTCACCCTCTCCTCCGGCTTTCTGCGCGCCTCGATGCCGCTCGACCTGACAGGGATCGGATTCGCCGGTCTCTACCTCCCCGGTGGGGTGGCCCAGACACGGATCATCGATTCGCGCGGCGAATTCGTGCTCGTGCTCATCGCCTATCCGTCGGGCAACGCGGTCATCGATTTCACCCCGGCGGCGATCATCCCCAACAACCCCAATGCCGGGGCCATCGGCGTGCACTTCTAGGCGCGCCGGCCGCCCGGCTGGAGCGGGGCGCGCGAGGCCTGCTAGCCTGCTGTGTCGAGGGCCCGCCGGTGGGCCCTCCGGTTCACCATGAGCGACCATCCGCTTCACCGCCCGAGGAACGTGGCCATCCCCGACCATCTGTGGGAGGCCATCGAGGAGATGTCCCGCCAGATGGGGACGGAGCGCGACGGGCTCATCTGCCAGGCGCTCTTCATGTTCGCGCGCCTCAACGGCTTCCTCGACGGCCGGGGGGCCTCGCGGACCCCCACCGGCCGGTCGCCGGCGCCCCAGGTCTCCGAGTCGGCCTCCACCGGGTCGTCTCCGGAGCTGCGGGAGGTGTCCGGCTCGGCGGAGCCCACCGGCCCCATGCCCACCACCGCCGCGACCCTGGGGAGCTCGCCGGCCGAGCCGTCTCCCGGGGACGGCCTGGCGCCGTCCCCTCCCTCCGACGAGGACGGCGACCAGTCGCGCGGGCAGCTCTACGTGCTCACCGAGAGCGGCACCCTGGATCGGGTGGTCAAGGACCGGTTCGTCATCGGTCGAGGCAAGCACTGCGACTTCGTCATTCCTTCGGGCAAGGTCAGCCGCGAGCATGCGGTCGTGGTCCGCGAGGACGCGAGCTGGTTCATCGAGGATCTCGGCTCTTCCAACGGCACCTGGTTCAACAAGCAGCGCGTCAAGCGGCGTCAGGTCGAGGACGGGGACGAGTACTACATCTGCAACGAGAAGATTAAGTTCGTCCTGCGCTGACCGGTGACCTCTCCGGGCCGTGTCGCGCCACCCATGACCGATTCCGCCCCGCTCCTGACGCTGATCGACGCGTCGGGCTTCATCTTTCGCGCCTACCACGCCATCCAGAACCTGAGCACCAGCCGCGGGGTGCCGACCAACGCCGTCTACGGCTTCACCCGGATGCTGCTCAAGACGCTGCGCGAGCTCCAGCCGACCCACCTGGCGCTCTGCTTCGACAAGGAGAGCCGCACCGGCCGCCAGGCCATCGACCCGGAGTACAAGGCGAACCGGGCCGGCCCCCCGCCGGACCTCGTCCCCCAGTTCGCCCTCATCCGCCGGGTGCTCGACGCGCTCCAGATCCACGTCCTCGAGTACGCCGGGTGGGAGGCCGACGACGTCATCGCCACCCTGGTGCGGGCCGCCCGCGAGCAGGGCTACCGGGTGAACGTGGTGACCGGGGACAAGGACCTGGTCCAGCTGGTCGACGAGGGGGTGACGCTCTACGACCCGATGCAGGACCGGTGGACCGGCCCCAAGGAGGCGCGGGAGCGCTTCGGGGTTCCCCCTTCCCGGATGCGCGACTACCTGGCCTTGGTCGGGGACCCCATCGACAACGTCCCCAAGGTTCCCGGCATCGGCCCGAAGACGGCGGTCGAGCTCATCGAGCAGTTCGGAGACGTGGAGACGCTGCTCGAGCGGGTCGACGAGGTGAAGAGGCCCAAGGTGCGCGAGGCGCTCCGGGCGAACGCCGCCACCGTGCGCCGCGCCAAGCAGCTCGTCTCGGTCCGGGACGACCTGCCCATCGCGACGAATCTGGAGGCGCTGGCCCGCCGCCCCATCCTCGGCGAGGAGGCGCGGACGCTCTTCACCGAGCTCGAGTTCTACAAGCTCCTCCAGGAGATGCCCCCCTCCCCGGAGCCGGCGGTGGCCCTGCGGGCCACCCGGGTGCTGCGCACCGGCGAGGAGCTCGGGCCTCTGGCGGCGGCGATGGCCCGCGGCGGAGCCGCCTGGGCCCCGGCCTTCTCCGGCCGCCCGGCCACCGGCCGGCTGGTGGGTCTGGGCATCGCCACCGAGGAGGCCTCCTTCTACCTGCCGCTCGAGCATCGCGGCGAGAATCTCCCGCGCTCGGCGCTGGTGGAGGTGCTCGGGCCCCTGCTCCGGGACCCGGGCGTGGGAAAGGACGGGCACGACCTCAAGACGCTCGGGCTCCTGGTCGGGGGGCTGGGGATGGAGCTGGAGGGGATCCGCGCAGACGTCGAGCTGCTCAGCTACCTGCTCAACCCCTCTCGGCGAGAGCACGCGCTCGAGGATCTGGCCCGCGAGAGGCTCCGGGTCGAGCTCCCTGCGGTGGACACCGGCGCCAGGCGCGAGGCGAGCGGGCTGGCCGAGCGATTCCCGGAGGAGGTGGCCGAGGCCTTCGGCGCGCGGGCGCAGGCGGCGGGACGGCTGGCCGGACAGCTCTGGCGCGACGTGGACGCGGCCCAGCTCGGCGAGCTGGCCCGAACGCTCGAGCTGCCGCTCATCCCGGTGCTGACCCGGATGGAGCGGCACGGGGTGCGCCTCGACCTGGAGGTGCTGGCCGGCATCTCGCGGGAGGTGGACGCCCAGTGCGCGGCGCAGGAGGCGGAGATCCAGCGGCTCGCCGGCCGGAGCTTCAACGTCAACAGCAACGCCCAGCTGGCCGAGGTGCTCTACACCCATCTCGCGCTTCCGGTGCTCAAGCGCGGGAAGACCGGCCCCTCCACCGACGCCGATGTGCTGGAGAAGCTGGCCGAGAAGCATCCCCTTCCCAAGGTGCTCCTCGAGTACCGGATGGTCTCCAAGCTCAAGACCACCTACCTCGATGCGCTGCGGCCGCTCCTCGGCCCCGACGGGCGCCTGCACACCACCTTTCACCAGGCGGCGACGGCCACCGGCCGGCTCTCCTCCTCGGACCCCAATCTCCAGAACATCCCGGTGCGGACGGAGATCGGCCGTTCCATCCGCAAGGCCTTCGTCGCCGACCCGGGATTCCGCCTCGTCTCCGCCGACTACAGCCAGATCGAGCTCCGCATCCTGGCCCACATCGCCCAGGACCCGGGTCTCCTCGAGGCCTTCCGGGCCGACGAGGACGTCCACGTGCGGACCGCGGCCGAGGTCTTCGGTGTGCCCCCGGCCCAGGTGTCCGCCGAGCAGCGCCGGGTGGCGAAGATGGTCAACTTCGGCATCGCCTACGGCCTGTCGGCCTATGGCCTGGCCAGCCGGCTGGACATCCCTCAGGAAGAGGCCTCGGCGATCATCGATCGCTACTTCGCGCGCTACGCCGGCATCCGGCGCTACCTGGAGGAGACGGTGGCCCGGGCGCGGCGCACCGGGGTGGTGGAGACCCTCTTCGGCCGGCGGCGGCTGATGGAGGACCTCCACTCCGCCAACCGGGCCACCGCCCAGGCCGCGGAGCGGGCGGCGATCAACATGCCCATCCAGGGCACGGCCGCCGACCTGATCAAGATGGCCATGCTGCGCATCGATCACGGCCTGCGTGAGCGCCGGCTCGGCACGCGGATGTTGCTCCAGGTCCACGACGAGCTCCTCTTCGAGGCGCCGGAGGCCGAGCTGGAGGAGGCCTCGGCGCTGGTCGTCTCCTGCATGTCCGGGGTGGCCAGTCTCCGCGTTCCGCTCAAGGTCGAGCTCGGGGTGGGGCGGAGCTGGGCGGAGGCCCACTAGCGCAGCCGGAGGCGGCGGCCGGCACCAGGAAGGCGACGCTGTGGCCGCTCCACGCTAGACTCCCTCGCTCGACGATGGGCGAGCGCTCCAAGCCTGCCGAGCCCGGCTCCCCCGCCGGACTCCTCAGCGGGTTGACCGACAAGCTCCAGGAGCTCGAGTCCGCGGTCCTGCGGCAGGCCGAGCGCTTCAGCGCCGTTCTCGAGATCGGGACCACGCTCGCCTCGGCCCGGGACGTGGACGCCATCCTGCGCACGGTGGTGGAGCGCCTCAGCTCGCTGCTCGGCGCCGAGGCGGCCACCCTGTTCATGCTCGATGCCCAGAAGCAGGAGCTGTGGAGCCGCGTGCTGCGCGGCTCCTCGCTGGATGAGATCCGCCTTCCGCTCGGCACCGGCATCGCCGGCCACGTGGTGGCCACCGGCGAGAGCCTCCTCCTCGGAGATGCCTACGCCGACAGCCGGTTCCACCCCAACATCGACCGCCAATCCGGCTTCAGCACCCGGAGCATGGTCGCCGTGCCGCTGAAGCACGTCAGCGGGCGCATCCTGGGCGTGGTGGAGGTGCTCCACACCCGGACCAACGCCTTCACCGCCGATGATCTGGCGCTGGTCGAGGCGGTGGCCACGCAGATCGCCGCCGTGCTGGACAACGTCCTCCTCTACGAGGAGCTGCGCGCCCAGAACGAGGAGCTCCGCAAGGCGAAGTCCGAGCTGTCCGAGGCCCTCAAGGACCTGGACCTTCTCTTCGAGGTGGAGAAGTCGGTCAGCTCGGCCGAGAAGCAGAGCGACCTCCTCGACGGGATCCTGGCCAAGGCCACCACCACCCTGGGCGCGACCGCGGCCTCCATCCTCCTCGCCGAGCAGGACGCCGGGGCGCTGTACTTCAAGAGCGTCACCGGTGAGCGGGCCAAGGCCCTCAAGTCGGTCAAGCTCCGTCCCGGCCAGGGAATCGCCGGCCACGTGGCCCTCACCGGACAGGCGGTGCGGGTGACGCTGGCGCAGGCCAGCCCCCACTACGACGAGAGCATCTCCCGCCGGCTCGGGGTGAAGACCGACGCCGTGCTCTGTGTCCCCATCCGCACCGAGGACCAGGTGGTGGGCGCCCTGGAGCTTCTCAACAAGCCCGGGGGCTTCACCGAGACGGACGAGCGCCTGGCGACCCTGCTCGCCGGGCAGGCGGGCAGGGCAATCCAGCTCCGCCGGAACCGCGAGGAGGGGGAGCGCCGCGCACGGCTGGCGGCCATCGGCCAGATGCTCTCCGGGGTGGTGCACGACTTCCGCACGCCGCTCACGGTGATCAGCGGGTACACCGAGCTCATGGCCGCCGAGCCGGACGAGAAACAACGGCAAACCTATCTCGCGGTGGTGGAGAAGCAGTTCGAGCACCTCAACGGCATGATGCGCGAGACCCTGGCCTTCGCCCGCGGCGAGCGGGAGCTGTTCCTCCGGAAGGTGTACTTGCAGAAGTTCGCCACCGAGATCGAGGAGTACCTGCGCCAGGAGTTCCGCAAATCCCCGGTCCACCTCCAGGTCATCCCGCGCTACACCGGGCCGGCCCGCTTCGACGAGAGCAAGATGAAGCGGGTGGTGTTCAACATCGCGCGGAACGCGGTGGAGGCCATGCCCGAGGGCGGGAACTTCCTGTTCAGCATCGACCGCGAACAGGACGACCTGGTCTTCCTCTTCGAGGACGACGGCCCGGGCATTCCGCCGGAGATCGCCAATCGCCTCTTCGAATCCTTCAGCACCTCCGGCCGGACGGAGGGGACGGGCCTCGGCCTGTCCATCGTGAAGCGCATCGCCGACGAGCACGGCGGCACGGTGCGCTGCGAGAGCGCGCCCGGCCGCGGGACCCGCTTCGAGTTCCGGGTCCCGGTGGGGCTGGCGGCCTAGGCCGACCGAGCTCGGTCAGCCGTCCGAGCCCCCGGCCTTCTTCGGAGCGAGGAAGCTGATGTTGTCCTCGATGCGCGGCTCGTCGGCGGAGAAGCCCGGGCCCTGGAAGGCTTCGAGGAGCTTGTGGTGGGCGTCGATGATCGCCTTGAGGTGAGCCTCGAACTGGGTCCTCTGCCGGCGGAGCTCGTTGATGTCCTCGATGACCTGGACCAGCCGCTGATGGGCGGCGTGGACGATCTTCTCCGCCTGGTGCTCGGCCTCGGCGAGGATGATGTCCGCTTCCTTCTTGGCCACCCCCTTCAGGTCGTCGGAGACCTTCTGCGCGGTGACCATCGTCTGCTGCAGCGTGCGCTCGCGCTCCAGGTGGTGCTCGAGCTGGCCCTGGATCCGCTTCAGCTCTTCCTTGAGGGCGATGTTCTCCTTCACCACCTCCTCGAACTCCCCGGCCAGGAGCTCGAGGAAGGCCTGGACGTCCCGGCGGGCGAAGCCCCGGAAGGCGGCCTCGAAGCGCTTCTGGCGGATGTCGAGCGGGGTGAATTTCATGGCAGCCGGGGAGTCTACCGCCGTCCCGCGACAGCCCAAGGAACCCGCCGGCCCCCGGCCCCTCGACTCGAGGGGTGTCCGCCGGTCAACGCCGCCTCGGTCGCCGGCGCCCACCTGACCGCACAGCCGCTGCCCGGGGCCTCGTCGACGTGCGCCGGCGGGGCGCTCGGGGCTCGGACGCCACCGGCTCGTGATTGGCGGAGGTGGCGCCGGTCCAGGCGGGAGGATCGCTCGCCGGGAAGGACTCCTGGGAAGTCTCGTCGACCGGGTCCGAGGACGGGTCTCGGGGAGCTGTGGGAGCGGTGACCATTGGCCCCAGGCGCGCTTCGGGCATCGCCCGTCTACCACTGCCATCCGGCGATGAGGTAGAGGCGGACGAGCGGATCCTCCGGACAGATGCCGAACAGGGCGCTGGCCGTGAGCTTGAGGTTGGCCGGCCGGTAGGTGAGCAGCAGCTCGGGGCCGATCTGGAAGACCCCGTAGAAGGTCGGCGTTCCGTGCTGGTCGACGCCGGTGCGGAGCTCGGCCCCCAGCCGGAGCCAGTCCCGGGCGACAGGGAAGTTGAACGAGGCGGTGACCCCGATCTCCATGTCCGCTCCGTCCGAGTAGGGCTCGTTGAAGTAGTCGATGTTCCCCTCGATGAAGAAGTTGGAGGCCCACAGGCCCTCCCCGGGCAGGTCCCCTCCGGCCAGCAGCCGGAACTCGGCCCGGTCCTGCGCGTTCTTGTTGGTGGTGAGCTCGAAGTAGAGGACCGGGTTCCAGGAGATGGCGTTGTAGACGGGCGCGATCGCGTAGCGCATCTCCAGCGATACGCCCTGGTAGTCGAAGGGCGCCCCGGTGGCCCAGCCGAAGTTCAGGTACAGGTCGAGCTGGACGTGCGAGGAGAGGCCCATCTCCACCTCCGCCTTGAGCGTGGTCTCCTCGCCCGCCCCGTGCTTCATGAAGTCGGTCTGGAGCCAGAGCTCGGCGGCGTAGCGACCCGGGTCGAGGCGCCAGAAGCGGCTGACGGTGAACTCGCGGACCTGGGTGTCGGGGGGGGAGGGCCGCTCGGCGGTGACCTCCGTCCGGTAGGGCGCCGGCTGGAGCCCGGGACCGGCGGTGTACCCCCCGGCCTCCTGGGCGCGGCCGGGCACGGCGGCGAGGACGGCGGCGAGGACGGCGGCGCGGGGGATGCGTCTCGTCAAGCGGTCTCCGGGCCGGCAGGGCGGGCAAATCTAGCCAGGCCCGCTGACGCGGCTCTCGGAGACGACCGGGACGGGTGGGGCACGCGGGGCGACCCCCGAGCCGGCGTGCTGCCGTCCTCGAAGGGGTCGCCGTGACGGACCGCGTGGACTTCAACAACGCTTCAAACGACTGGCCTCACGCCTTGACCTTGGTCTCGCGCTCGGCCTTGACCACGATGTGCTTCGCCTGCGCCTCCGGCTTCTTGGGCAGGGTGATGGTGAGCACTCCGGCGGTCAGCTCGGCACGGGTGGCATTCACCTCGACCTCGGCGGGCAGCGTGAACGTCCTGTGGAAGGTGCCGTAGGAACGCTCGTAGGCGTAGTAGGTCTCGTTGACGTCCCTCTTCTCGCTTTCCCTCTTGCCGCTGATGCTGATGCGGTCGCCGAGGAGCTTGATCTCCAGGTCGTTCTCCTTCAGCCCCGGAACGTCGGCGCGGAAGATGAACGCGTCACCCGTCTCCTTGACCTCGAAGGCCGGGGTGAACGTCATCGGCACCGGCTCGAGCAGGTAGGGCGACATCTCGGCGAAGGGATCCCAGCCGAGCATGTTGCGCAGCTGCCGGAGCGGCTCCCAGCTCGTCGGAACGAGCGGGGCGGGGGACACCGTCTTCTGAATGGGAAGGTTCATCGACTTTTCCTCCGGCGGGCGGGATGCCCGCCATGGCCTGGCATGTGCATTCCCCATTCCACGGACCGAAGCGGCTGGAGCGACTGGGAGAGGAACCGGGCCTCACCGCACCGGTTGCGGTCGCATGACGCTGTGCGCGAAACAGCTGCGGAGACGCGCACACGTCTGCTTCGCGGACCGAGAAGTTGCCGATGCGCGCCGGCGAGCTCCGACGGTCGCCGCGCCGCGAGCGCAGAAGCGATCCTCTCCGCCGTCTCGCGCAGGAAGGAGTGTCCCCGACGGGATTCGAACCCGTGTTACCGGCTTGAAAGGCCAGCGTCCTGGGCCTCTAGACGACGGGGACCCACCTGCTCGACGATGAGTCGCGGGGGGATCGAACCCCCGACCCTCGGCTTAAAAGGCCGGTGCTCTACCAGCTGAGCTAGCGACTCGTGCCGGTCATGTCCCAACTCCGGCAGGGCTGCAAGTCCGAAGGCCGGCCGGCGCGACGGGGCTGGCGGGAGGGACCCGAAGGCGGAGGACGGGAGGCGCTCGAGGGTGGGACCCGAGGACGAGCCCGAGCAGGACGAGGGCGAGGAGGCCCCGGCGCCCGCACGCCGCTACATCACCCGGGCCGGTGCCGAGCGGCTCCACGCCGAGCTCCTCCGGCTTCTCAAGTCGGAGCGGCCGCGCGTCACGGCGGAGGTGAGCGCGGCGGCGGCACAGGGCGACCGGAGCGAGAACGCCGAGTACATCTACGGAAAGAAGCGCCTCCGGGAGATCGACCGCCGCATCCACTTCCTCCAGCGTCGGCTCGACACCTCCACGGTGGTGGACCCGCGCGAGCAGACCGACAGGAGGAACGTCTACTTCGGCGCCACCCTGGTGCTCGAGGACGAGGAGGGCCGGCGGAGCACGTACCAGCTGGTCGGCCCGGATGAGACCGATGCCCGGGGCGGGCGCATCAGCGTCGACTCGCCCCTCGGTCGAGCTCTGCTGGGGAAGGCCCTGGGAGCCTGGGTGACGGTGATTCGACCGCGCGGCGAAGTGGAGGTGTCCATCGTCGAGATCCGGTACGAATGACCCGGGGACCATGCCCGACACCATCCGCGTGCAGACACGGCTGTGGCGCACCTACCGGCGGCTCGACCCCGGGCGGCTGACCGCCGAGGACCCCGCCGTCGGCGCGGACCTCGGGCTCGGGCGGCTGCAGGGGCGGACCGCTCTGGCCCTCGGGGTCTACAGCCGCGCCGGTCTGGAGTACGCGCTCCGCCAGTACGGGACGCTGGGAAAGCTCGAGGCGCGCGGCCTGGGACGGATCGACGTCCAGCTCGAACTGGCCGATCCCTTTCGCCCCCGCATCCGGCTCGAGGGACGCGCCTTCCCCGGGCGTCCCTGCGTGGAGGTGGAGGTGCGGCAGACCTCCGGCGCCGAGGTGGGCTTCACCGAGGCGCTGGCGCGTGCCCCCATGCTCTACGTCGAGTCGCTCCTTCTCCAGCACCCTGGCGGCCGGTTCGACTGGTCGCGGCCGCGCTTGCCCGAACAGCAGTTTCCAGGGCTGTCGCTGTCGCAGGAGATTCTCCAGCTGCTCCTGCTCCTCGCCAAGCGGGTGGGCTCGGAGGCGCTCGCGCTGCGGCCCTCGAGCTTTCACGCCGCCTGGGTCTATGCGCGCTATTTCCGATTCGTCGATGGCCGGGCCCAGGGCCGCTTCGAATCTCTGCGCTCCGACCCGCGCCTCCGCCCGCTGTGGGTGCTCTCCTGGGCGCTGGAGCTCGACTGTGTCCGTCGCAACGGCGAGCGCGTCGGCTTTTCCCCGGACCCCATGGCGGCTCCCCTGAGCCGGAGGGTCGCCGCGCACTTCGCCCGTCCGCGGTGGCTGAGGATGCGCAGCCGCGGACGCTCCGACCGCCACGCGCTCGACCTGGCCTGCCTGAGAGCCAGGTTCCCCTGGGAGAGCATGCCCCGGGGAGAGCCGCCGGCATCCATCCGGGCGCTCCTCCGCCCGCCCCGGGGGACGCGGGGGGCGGCCGGGCCCCGAGTCGGAGGCCACGACTATAGTCGGGGCGGATAGAAGGGGGATGTGAGGCGCCCCGTCCTGGCGCAGCGTGGTCCGTCGCACCCGCCGTCCACAGAGGTTCCTGGCACCCCACGATGAAAAAGAACTTCGTCCTCGACACCAATGTCCTCCTCCACGATCCGCGCTCGCTGTTCACCTTCGAGGACAACAACGTCGTCATCCCGATCTACGTCATCGAGGAGGTCGACAAGTTCAAGCGGGACCTGAGCGAGCTGGGGCGCAACGCCCGCCTGGTCGCTCGCTACCTCGATGCGCTGCGGGCGGAGGGCTCGCTGGCCGAGGGAGTCCCGCTTCCCGGCGGGGGGAATCTCCGGGTGGTGGTCAGCCACCGGGATCTTCCACCTCACATCGGCGACGCCCAGCTGATGGACAACCGCATCCTCTCGGTGGCGCTGGACATCAAGGAGCGCGAGCCCGACCTCAAGGCGGTGTTCATCACCAAGGACACCTCGCTCCGCATCCGGGCCGACGCCATCGGGCTGGAGGCCCAGGACTACGACGCCCAGCGGGTGGAGATCAGCGAGCTCTACACCGGGCACCGCGAGCTGCTCGTGTCCAAGGAACTGGTGGACCAGATGTACCGCGCGGGCGCGGAGGTGACTCCCCCGGAAGGGGATGCGCTCTCGCCCAACGAGTTCGTCCTCCTCAAGGACGAGACCAACCCCTCTCATACGGCCATGGCGCGGATGAGCCCGGCCAAGAACCGCCTGGTCCCCCTCCTCCGGGTGGTGAAGGACGGGGTGTGGGGCATCCGTCCCCGGAACATGGAGCAGAGCTATACCCTCGACCTGCTCCTCAACGACGAGGTCAAGCTGGTGACCATCGTCGGGAAGGCGGGGACGGGAAAGACGCTGCTGGCCATCGCCGCCGGACTGCACAAGACCACCGAGGAGGCGGCTTTCCAGAAGCTCCTCGTCAGCCGACCCATCTTCCCGCTCGGGCGTGACCTCGGGTACCTGCCCGGGGACGTGGAGCAGAAGCTCAACCCCTGGATGCAGCCCATCTTCGACAACGTCGAGTTCCTGATGAACCTCAGCCGCGCCGACAAGAAGGCCGGCCGCGGCTACCACGAGCTCCTCGACCTGGGGATCCTGGAGATCGAGCCCCTCACCTACATCCGCGGGCGCAGCATCCCCAACCAGTTCATCATCGTCGACGAAGCCCAGAACCTCACCCCCCACGAGGTGAAGACCATCATCACCCGCGTCGGAGACGGGACGAAGATCGTCCTGACCGGGGATCCCTTCCAGATCGACAACCCGTACGTCGACGCCACCAGCAACGGCCTGGTCCACGTGGTCAATCGTTTCCAGAAGGAGCGCATCGCCGGGCACATCACCATGACCAAGGGAGAGCGCAGCACCCTGGCGGAGCTGGCGGCGAATTTGCTCTAGTCGCCCCAGCGAGCTGGCCATGCCAGGGGACGTCCGAGCGCTCATCGAGTACCCCGCCGCCTACACCTTCAAGGTCATGGGAAGGCAGGAGCACGGCTTCCGCGAGTACGTTCGACAGCTCTTTCACCGTGTGCTGGCCCAGGAGATCTCCCAGGATTCGATGAGCGAGGTTCCTTCCCGCGGAGCGCGCTACCTCT